>Ga0213826_1000412_pt1 | contig 23933 bp, 19 predicted proteins | sample MC6MC0899MG_FD_180668 | JGI IMG/M metagenome (GOLD analysis project Ga0213826, IMG submission 180668) | Enriched soil aggregate microbial communities from Iowa State University, Ames, United States - MC6-MC0899-MG | ecosystem: Environmental > Terrestrial > Soil > Unclassified | place: USA: Iowa...
GTGATGGTCAAGGACGCGGCCGAACTGGTCGCTGCACTCAAGCAGAAGGGGTTGCTGTAATGACCAAGATCCTCGTTGTCGCTGAACACCACGACGGCAAGCTCAACGCCGCCACCGCCAAGACCGTGAGCGCAGCCGCTGCGATCAGCGGCGCCAGCATCGATGTGGTGGTGCTGGCCGCGGACCCGACCGCGGCCGCCGCTGAAGCGGCCCAGCTGGCCGGCGTCGCCAAGGTGCTGACCGTGGCCAACCCCGCCAACGCGCAGGCGCTGGCCCAGGTGCTGGCCCCGCAGATCGCGAAGCTGGCCACCGGCTACACCCACGTGTTCGGCCCCTCGACCACCTTCGGCAAGGATCTGATGCCGTGCGTGGCCGCCCTGCTGGGCATCAACCAGGTCTCCGACCTCATGACCGTCGAAGGCAGCCACAGCTTCAAGCGCCCGATCTATGCGGGCAACGCGATCATCACCGTGGACGTGCCGGCCGACCAGATCGTGGTCGCTACCGTGCGTGCAGCCTCCTGGCCGGAAGCGGCCAAGGGTGGCAGCGCCAGCGTGGAAGCGGCCAGCGTCGATGCGGCCCTGCCGACCCACACCCGCTTCGTCGGCCTGGCGGCCGGTGCCACCGACCGCCCGGACCTGCAGAGCGCCAAGCGCGTGGTCTCCGGCGGCCGTGGTGTCGGATCAGAAGAGAACTTCAAGGTGATCTTCCAGCTGGCCGACAAGCTCGGGGCCGCCGTGGGTGCCTCCCGCGCCGCCGTGGATGCCGGCTATGTGCCCAGCGACCTGCAGGTCGGCCAGACCGGCAAGATCATCTCGCCGGAGCTGTACGTGGCGGTGGGCATCAGCGGTGCCATCCAGCACCTGACCGGGATCAAGGACGCCGGCACCATCGTAGCGATCAACAAGGATCCGGACTCGCCGATCTTCGAGATCGCCGATATCGGGCTGGTGGGGGATCTGTTCACCCTGCTGCCGGAACTGGAAGCCGCGCTGGGTTGATCAGCGCAAGGCGGATGCGTAATTGGTAGATTGCGCATCCGCGACTTGCAAAAGCAGGGGCAGCTCGGATGCTGGCCAGGATCACCCGCCCTTCCGGTGCCTGTCGCTATAATCAGCGGTCACCCCTGAAAGGACTGCATTGATGACGCTTCCGAGTTTCAAGGCCTATGATATCCGTGGTCGCGTGCCTGACGAACTGGACGCGGCTCTGGCCAAGCGTATTGGCGCAGGCACGGCCTCGCTACTGGGCCCGGGACCCGTTGTCGTCGGCCATGACATCCGCCTCAGCAGTCCAGAGCTGCTCCAGGCTGCTATCGACGGGCTGACGGCCAGTGGGCGAGACGTCATCAACATCGGATTGTGCGGCACGGAGGAGGTTTACTTCCAGACCTTCAATCGGCACGCCGCTGGCGGAATCATGGTTACCGCCAGCCATAATCCGATGGATTACAACGGCATGAAGCTGGTGCGCGACGGCGCCAAGCCGATCAGCGGGGATACCGGCCTGTTCGACATCCGCGACTTCGCCGCCTCGGACGCCCCACTGGGCACAGCCAGCGCCACGGTCACCCGCGACGAAGACAAGTCTGCTTATATCCAGCACCTGCTCAGCTACGTTGACGTGTCCAAGCTGAAGCCGCTCAAGATTGTGACCAATCCTGGCAATGGCGGCGCTGGTGTGGTGATCGATCAGCTCGCGCCCCACCTGCCATTCGAGTTCATCCGCATCCAACACGAGGCGGATGGAAACTTCCCCAACGGCATTCCAAATCCGTTGTTGCCGGAGAATCGCGCGGCCACCCGTGACGCGGTCCGTGAGCATGGCGCCGACTTCGGAATCGCCTGGGACGGCGATTTTGACCGATGCTTTTTCTTCGACGCCGATGGCAATTTCATCGAAGGCTATTATTTGGTTGGCCTGCTCGCGAAAGCGCTGCTGAGCAGCAAGCCAGGTGGAAAGATCATTCACGATCCACGCCTGACCTGGAACACCGTGGAAATGGTCGACCAAGCCGGCGGCGTTCCGATCATGAGCAAGACCGGGCATGCGTTCATCAAAGAGCGCATGCGTGCCGAAGACGCCATCTATGGCGGCGAGATGAGCGCGCACCATTACTTCCGCGATTTCGCCTACTGTGATTCGGGCATGATCCCATGGCTGCTGATTGCCGAACTGGTCTCCCAGACCGGCACGTCGTTGGGTGATCTGGTTGCAGACCGTATGCAGGCATTCCCGTGCAGCGGCGAAATCAACTTCCGCGTCGAAGACGCCAAGGCGACCGTCGCCCGGGTGATGGCGCATTACGGAAGCCAGGAACCGACGCTCGACTACACAGACGGCGTCAGCGCCGAGTTCCAGGAGTGGCGCTTCAATCTGCGCAGTTCCAACACTGAGCCGCTGCTCCGCCTGAATGTAGAAACCCGTGGCGACGCGGCACTGCTGCGCGCCCGTACCGACGAGCTGACCGCCCTGATTGGCGGAAGCCCGGCCCAACACTGATCCAGGACGTATCCATGTTGCCCATCGTTCCCGTCATCCTTTCCGGTGGTTCCGGCACCCGCCTGTGGCCTGTTTCCCGTGAGGCTTACCCGAAGCAGTTCCTGCCGCTTGTTGGCAAGGACACGATGCTGCAAGCGACCTGGAAACGCGTCGCCCGCATCGCCGGCGCGGCACCGATCGTGGTTGCCAACCAAGAGCACCGCTTCATGGCAGCTGAGCAACTGCGCGAATGCGATGCTACTCCCCAGGCACTGATACTGGAGCCGATCGGCCGCAACACGGCCCCCGCCATCGCCATCGCCGCCTTGCAGGCATTGACGGTCCACGACGATGCGCTGCTGCTGGTATTGCCCTCCGATCATGTGGTCCGTGATGAAGCCGCCTTCCACGAAGCAGTGAAGCAAGCAGCAGTGGCGGCCGAGACCGGCAAGTTGGTGACCTTCGGTATCGTGCCGACCTCCCCAGAGACCGGCTACGGCTACATCAAGGCGCAGAAGGGCGATGGTGTCCGGCCGGTCGAACGATTTGTGGAGAAGCCCAACCTGGAGACTGCCGAGCAGTACGTGCGTTCCGGCGAGTACTTCTGGAACAGCGGTATGTTCCTGTTCAAGGCTTCGCGGTATCTCAAAGAGCTCGAGACGCTGCAGCCCGCCATTCTGGCAGCCAGCCGCGCTGCGTTGGACAAGGCCGCACGGGACAGCGATTTCATCCGGCTGGATGCAGAGGCCTTCGCCGCCAGCCCGAACGATTCCATCGATTACGCGGTGATGGAGAAAACCGCCGACGCGGCGGTGGTTCCCCTGGACGCGGGCTGGAACGATGTCGGCTCGTGGTCCGCACTGTGGGAGGTCTCGGACAAGGACGTCTCAGGCAACGCCTGCCATGGTGATGTCATCGCGGTGGACTGCCGCAACAGCTATGCATACGGGAACCGGCTGATCGCAATGGTCGGCCTGGACGACGTGGTTGTCGTGGAAACCGACGACGCGGTTTTCGTGGGGCACAAGGATCGCGTGCAGGATGTAAAGGAAATCGTGGCGCAGATCAAACGCGATGGACGCAGTGAGGCTTCCGCACACCGCAAGGTCTATCGCCCGTGGGGCGCCTACGATTCGATCGACAATGGCGCACGTTTCCAGGTCAAGCGCATCACCGTCAAACCGGGGGCTACGCTGAGTCTGCAGATGCACCACCACCGTGCCGAACACTGGATCGTGGTCAGCGGCACTGCCGAGGTCACTCGCGGTGAGGAAGTGATTCTGCTCACTGAGAACCAGAGCACCTACATTCCACTGGGTGTTACGCATCGTCTGAAGAACCCGGGCAAGCTGCCCCTGGAGCTGATCGAAGTTCAATCGGGCAGCTATCTGGGGGAGGACGATATCGTACGGTTTGAGGATACCTACGGTCGCGCTTGAATATGACGCAGGTCTGCCGGTTGCGCGTATGCGCAGCGGGCAGGCGGTCCTGTCCAAGGCCGGCATCTGCAATGGCTAATCCGTATGATCGGCGACAATCTTCCTCGCAGAGAGAGTGGAACGCATGAAGCAGGAATCCAGTATCTCCATCCATGGACAGGACTACACCGTAGTTACAGACGACCTCTACATGAGCCATATGCAGGGCGTGTTCGAACCCGAGACGGCACGCATTCTTGCAAGCATGGCGGCAGGAACCGTTCTGGATGTCGGCGCCAATATCGGGCTGACGACACTTCTGCACAGTCGGCTGGCCGATACGGTGCATGCCTTCGAACCATCCCCCACGACGTTCGAGCTACTGCGGGAGAACATCGCGCGAGCAGGCGTGCAGAACGTTGAACTGCACAACGTTGGACTGGGTGAGCAGCCGGGCAGCTTCGAACTTACCTTCGCCCCGCAGAACAGGTCCGGCGCATTCGTTTCAGATCAAACCCAAGCGAGTACCGGGCATACAATCGAACGAATCCAGATCGCGACAATGGACCAACGCGTCGATGCCGCACGGATTGGCAAAGTCGACTTGATCAAGATTGACGTCGAGGGCTTCGAGTTGCACGTGCTTCGAGGCGGTCGCCAGACACTTGCACGAGATCGTCCCGCGGTGGTCCTGGAGATGAACCACTGGTGCCTCAATGCCTTCCAACGCACCAGCATCCCTGACTTCATCGACACATTGCTGGAGACCTTCCCGATCGTACTGGCGGTACAGCATGACCACCACAAGGATCTGCGTGATGCGTCCGACCGCTACACCGTCATGCACAGGCACATCAATCAGTTCTGGTATCAGACCGTTGTCTGCGCCTTTGAGCCCGGACAGGTGGTTCGCTTGAGTGAAGCTTTTCCCTTCAAAAGCGACTGAGGGAGGAGCTGCCATCGCGGCTTGCAACGGCCAGCCCCCGAGAAAAAAGGCCGGAACGATGTCCGGCCTTTTTTCGTTACTGCCACGTTGAGGCGACAGTCAGTTGTCGCCAAAGAGGTCGCGCGTATAGACCTTCCCTGCAACGTCGCTTAGCGAGTCGGACATGCGATTGCTGATGATGACATCGGCCTCTCGCTTGAACGCATCCAGATCGTTGACGACACGCGAGTTGTAGAACTCAGCGTCTTCAAGCACAGGCTCGTGAACGATCACCTCGATGCCCTTGGCCTTGATCCGCTTCATTATCCCTTGGATGCTCGACGAGCGGAAGTTGTCCGATCCCGCCTTCATGATCAGTCGATAAACGCCCACGACCTTCGGCTTTCGGCGCAGGATGTCAGCCGCGATAAAGTCCTTTCGGGTAGTGTTTGAATCGACGATGGCGCGGATGAGGTTCTGCGGCACGCTCTGGTAGTTGGCAAGCAGCTGCTTGGTATCCTTCGGCAGGCAGTAACCGCCGTAGCCGAACGACGGATTGTTGTAGCCGCTTCCGATCCGGGGATCAAGCGAGATGCCTTCGATGATCTGGCGGCTGTCCAGCCCATGGGTCTGAGCGTAGGTATCAAGTTCATTGAAATAGGACACGCGCATCGCCAAGTAGGTATTGGCAAACAGCTTGATCGCCTCCGCCTCGGTCGAATCAGTGAACAGCACCGGCACGCCCTTCTTTTCTGCACCTTCCTCGAGCAAGGTCGCGAAGGTCCGCGCCGCTTCCGTGTGGTCGCCTACGATGATCCGCGACGGATGAAGATTGTCGTACAGCGCTCGCCCCTCTCGCAGGAACTCAGGAGAGAAGATGATGTTCTGCACACCAAACATCTCGCGCAGGCTGCGGGTATAACCCACCGGGATCGTGGACTTGATCACCATCGTTGCCGCCGGGTTGATCTCCAGCACCTGTTTTACTACCGCCTCGATTGAGCCGGTATTGAAATAATTTGTGTCTGCGTCGTAATCGGTCGGCGTGGCAATGATGACGAAATCCGCGCCCTCATATGCGTCACGTGGATCCAGCGTGGCGCGGAAATTGAGCCGGCCGCCGGCCAACGCAGCCTGGATGTCGCCATCCTGGATTGGCGACTCGCCAAGATTCAGCTTGGTGACCTTGTCGACCAGCAAATCCAATGCCACGACCTCGTGATGCCGAGCAAGCAAGACCCCGTTGGAAAGGCCGACGTACCCGGTGCCTGCAATTGCGATTTTCATCTTAATGATCTCAATGGTTCGAGTTATCGGGCGCGCGGGGCCGGAATGTGCAGCATTCTCTCACGCGCACACTCGTAGTAGATTTGCCCCTTCCAAAACGCCATGCCTTCGGCCAGCGCCTGCTCCGGAATTGCCTGCTGCATCCGCGCACAGGCTGGGCCGGGCCACAATGAGTCAGGCATCGCCTGACCCGCGGGAGAGAAGTGCGGCGCGGCTGCGTACAGGGCCGAGCAGAAAACCAAGGCGAGCCCGAGTAGCGCAGTCCCGACTCGTACCACACCAGGCCCCCTGTCCTGAACCACGCCTTTGACAGCCTCGCGTGGGCGCAGGGTGATCAGTGCCGCCACCATCAGCGCCAGAGCCGGTGGAATAAGGAGTCGATCTCCCCAACTGTCCCACCCGAAGGGTGCCCACCATCGGGCGAAACTCACTACAGAAAGCAGCAGCAGGGCCGCTCCTCCCATCAATGCGCTTCGTCGCGGCGCCCAACCTTCAAGGCGCCAGCCAATCAAGGCAACGGCCATCGGGAACGCCCAGAAAACAAGCGCACCGCCATTCGGCGAGAAAAGCGAGCCAGCCAGGAACTCGGCACTTTTACCCAGCGAAGGAAGTGTCTGCCGAGCCTCTTCTACATAGCCAAGCGGAATTGGCGTGTTGTATCGGAATGCGTTGTAGGCGATCAGGATGGCCACGCTGCAGATGACCGGGGCGGAAGCGAGGAGCAGTGCGCGCAGCAGAACATATCGCCCATCAACGGTTTGCCACCATTGCTTAAGACGCTGCCTATGGAGCCAGAGCAGCAGGATGCAGGCAAGGCCCGCCATCGGGGCAATAGTATCCTTGTAAAGCGGAAAGATCAGCCCGGATAAGACCAAGAGCAGCGCGGGCACTTTACCCTTGGACAGGCGCGGGTCCTCCAGAACCAGTACGAAGGCACCAAGGTAGAGTCCACTGAATACGGCCGATTGGAGCTCGAGCGCGCCACTGAGAATATAGAATACTGGCAGAGGACTGAGTGTCACTGCTGCTGCATAGGGGTAAATCGCGCTCGCGGCGCGAGGAATGCCCCACAGCCACACGCATGCGAAAACGGGAACCAGCAGAGACAGCAGGTTGATCGCGCCCAGCACGCTGCGGTCAGCGCCCTCAACCGAGCCGACCAATCCTGCGTTCAGCAGATAGGCTGGCGGAAACTTGCTGATTCCCGCGCAGGGGGAAGTGCCCGACTCGATGCAGTGAGTGGCCACCGTCCAGTCGTTCTGCCAAGCGACGTAGTCCGTCGGATTGAACTGAACCACCTTCGCGGCGCTCCACAGTGTCACGCCCGCGAACAGGAGTAGCGCTGCCCGGAAGAACCAACGTCCCCCGCGGGAAATGCTTGGGCGCTGGGTCAGTTGGCCTTGGGAATGCACTTCCATTCGTCCTGCCCCTCCGTCAGCAGCGAGCACTCGTGAGACAGGCGAAGTGCTTCACCACGCGATGCATATACCTGGCCTGAAACCAGGTAAAGGGCGTGCGGATCGACAGTCGCGAATCGTGCGTCATAGTCGCAGTGGTAGGCGGTCTGATCCGCAGGAGTGCGCGCAGCATAGAAGTTGTTCGTAGGGACATTGAGGCGCGCGGCCAGATCACCCACTGCTTCGTAGTTGCGGACGCCGCCGGCAGGAGTGTGCTCGTGATCACACTGCCAGGCCGGATACACCAAGACCGCGCTGTAGTTACCCGCCGGGATGCCATCAATACGAAGGGCGCTACCGCTGGCAATGGTCTCACGAACATTGGTACCGATGGTGCTTATGTCAGCGATCTGCACCGCAACGACCACAGTGAGCAACGCTGTAGCACGCCGCACACCGAATCGCAGCGCGCAGGCACACACGCAGAGCAACACAAGCCAGAATCCGGCCATCCAGAAGAATCGGCCTGATCCCCGGAATCGCGAAAGCAGATAGGTCACCGCGCGCGGTATGGGAATTTCAAGGGAGTGACTGGCCAGCGTGACTGTTGCCGAAATGGCAAGCACCACGCACAGCACTACGATCGCCAGCGCCGGAAGAAAGGGGAAGCGGTTCGCTGCGCCGCGGTGGTTCACGAATGCCAGCAAAGAAACAGCGCCCAGCATCAAGATGCCCGCACCCAGATAGGTATAGCCTTCAAATACCTGCCCGCCGGTCGCATCAGGCACATCCAGCGGCAGCAGTCGCGCGATGCCATGCGAGTCGAAAGGACCCAGCAAGTTCATCGAGTAGACCCCGTACCCACCACTATGCGCCGTTGATCCGCCGATGAAACCAAACAGCGCCAGGCCGATCGCGGCAACCAAGGCCATCGCCACAAGCCGGCGGGCCACTTCACCTCGTCCCAACACCGAGACGCGCAGCAATGTCATCAACCCGCCACTGATACACACCATCAGGGCGAGATAGGGATTGAGACCAGTAGCCAGCAGCACGACACCACAGTTGACTAGATACCAGCGAACGGTCCGCTCATCCAGGGTAGCCAGCGTCACCCAGATGGAGAGCACGAGCACCCACTGCGATGACAGTGCAGTATGGCCTTGGAAACGATAGAAGGTGTAAGGCACGCTCGCAATCAGCACTGCCGAAAGAATCGCGAGCAGGACCGGCGCTATTCCCTCGCGGGCACCAACCCGCGTCAGGGCGCTCAGCGTAGCCATGTAGCCAAACACCCCCTGCAGTGCCAGGCAGGCCACGAAGTAGTAGCCGAAGTACTGCGTTCCCGGATCTGCAAAAGAAGCCAACGGGCGCGCCAACAGCAACAACAGCGGCATCGGGTCGAACAACGAGATGCTCAGCGGCAACGGATAGCTCATCCGGGTGGATGCAAGCCAGGCCACATCCGGATCGGCCAGATACTGCCGCCAGGCCGTGTGCACCTGTGAAAGGTCGCCCCACAGCCAGTGCGTGTCATTCACATCGAGCGGGACAGGGCCCAGCACGTATCTTGCCCAGGCGGCGGCAAAGACGACGACGATCAATGCGCCCAAGGCGCGGATCGTCCGTCCCTGGGCCGCGAACGCGAGGACGGAAGCTCTTATCATCTGCACCGGTAGTCGACCTCGACTTCGCTTCGACGGAAAGGATCCGTCAAATCGTCGCTGTACCCGCCCATGATTAGGCGATGCTTAGGCAGGAAGTGCGTACGGTAGAAGCGACCCAGTGATGCCACCTGCTGCCCCTTTTCCGTCAGGCGTACGCAGCCGTGCTGGATGGTGATCGTGCCTGATTCAAGCTGTTCGGTCAGCCGGATGTCCACCAGTCGATGCTCCACCATGTACTCATTGATGAACACATCCTTCATGCGCGCCTGCTGGATTCCACCACCACGCTGCTGAAGCTTCTCCAGGATGTAGAAGGATAGCGAGCGGTCGACGACGGTTGGTACGCTGATCGCGAAGGAATAGCCGCCAAGCGCCCAGAACAACACTAGCAACGTGCACTCCAGGCCAGTGAAATGCCGAGCCTGGCGTGTTGCCCACAGCAAGCCACCGCACAGGGCAATGGCCAGAACGGCATCGATCATTGCCGCGTACAACACGACATCGACACGGAAATACCGCACGTGCAGATAGTGCGTCGTCAACAGCACGGCGATGAACGCCAGCGTAGCCAGCAAGGCCCGCACGTACTTGTTCATTTGAACACCAGGAATTTGTTGATCAAGAAACTACAGGTCATTTGCATGACGGTAGCGATGAGGAAGCCGATCGTGTAGTTCATGCCGAGACGGTCGGTCCATACATAGAGGATCAACCCGTGCAGCAGGGCGATGAGCGCATACATGGCCAGGAACATGGAGCCCTGTCTGACGATGCTTTTTTCCGTCATGCGAAACACGAAGTAGCGACTGCCGAGGAAGGAAACGGCAATACCGAACACCGCAGCGATGGCGTTGGCAACGCCAGCCAACGGAATGTTCAGCACTTCGAGGTTGAAGCGCAGCACCCCGTAGTGCACCGCGGTGGCAAACACGCCATTGATCAGATACCTGACCAGCTGGCTGCCTAGCGCGCCCTCAGGCGCGGCGGGCATGATGGATCTCGTCAACGAAATCGCGGTAGCTGCCCGACACCAGCACGCCGCCGCTACGAATCATTCCTGACAGCATCAGGATGATGAGCGTCAGTGCGGCGGTTTGCAGGAACACAAGCAGCAGGATGCCGAAGGCCAGCGAGAACCAGCCGGGCGTGGCAAAGCCCAAGGTCTTCAGCAGCAGGGCCAGCACACCACCGACCACCGATGCCGCAGCCACAATGGTGCATGCGATTCCAACACGGACCAGCACGTCTTCAGCGAACACCATCAAAGCGCGAAAACCGTGCAAGGCCAAGCCGACGAAATTCATTTTGCTGCGCCCTGCATAACGGGCTCCACGGTCCAAGGCGCAGCTCTGCACGCGCAACTTGGACCCCAGCACGGCGGCAGCAACATGGGTCCAGAGTTCCTGCATCGACGCCAACCGGCGAACCGCAGGCATCTTTGCCGCCATGAAATTGCCGAAGCTGATTTTTCGCCCGCTGAGCATCGAGAACAACAATTTGTAAACCAAATAGAAGGTCTTGAACTTCAAGGACTCCACGCGGCTCTTGCGGGTTGCCACGACTACGTCGATGTCCGGCGAGGACAATCCTGCCACCAGCTCAGTGATGCTTTCGGGTGTATCTTCGCCGTCCGAGTCCATTGAAATGACCACTACGTCGTCTCCGAAGTTCTCGGCGACGTAGCTCAGGCCGATGGCAATGGCGCGCTGATGGCCGACATTGCGGCGCAACGTGATCACCACACCCTCAAGCTGAGCTGCCTCAATAGCCGACACAGGAAGTGGCTGCCGTACCGAGCCATCATCGACGGCGACGATGTAAGTGTCCGCCCCCTGAGTGCGCGCCAACTCAAGGAAGAGCTTGGAAGAAGCTTCCAAGTCCTCGTAGACAGGCATCACCACGACCTTGCGCATCATTGTCTCCCTCACGCCTGCAGGCGGTGGCGGAAGTAAGCGATGGTTTCCTTAAGGCCATCTTCCAGCATGACCTTCGGCTCCCAGTCGAACGTTGCCTTGGCAAGGCTGATGTCAGGCTGGCGCTGCTTAGGATCATCGGAAGGAAGCGGCCGGTACTCGATCTTCGACTGGCCACCGACCAAGCGAAGCACGGTTTCCGCCAACTCGAGCATGGTGAACTCACCAGGATTGCCGATGTTCACCGGCCCAGTGAAATCCGCCGGAGAATCCATCAATCGCAGCATACCCTCGACAAGGTCGTCGACGTAACAGAAGCTGCGAGTCTGGGTGCCATCACCGTAAATGGTGATCGGCTCGCCCTTCAAAGCCTGCACGATGAAGTTGCTGACGACGCGGCCATCGTTTGGATGCATGCGAGGGCCGTATGTATTGAAGATGCGCATGACCTTGATTTCGAGCTGATGCTGACGCCAGTAATCGAAGAACAGGGTCTCGGCGCAGCGCTTGCCTTCGTCATAGCAGCTACGAATACCGATGGGGTTTACACGGCCCCAATAGCCCTCAACCTGCGGGTGGATCTCAGGATCGCCGTAAACCTCGCTCGTGCTGGCCTGCAGGATGCGCGCACCGACGCGCTTGGCCAGACCGAGCATATTGATCGCACCATGCACACTGGTCTTGGTGGTCTGCACCGGATCGTACTGGTAATGCACCGGCGACGCAGGACAGGCAAGATTGAAGATCCGATCGACTTCTACGTACAGCGGAAAGGTGACGTCGTGACGCATCAGTTCGAAGCGCGGGTGCTTAAGGAGACCATCGACATTGGCCTTGCTGCCAGTGTAGAAGTTGTCCACGCACAGGACGTCATGGCCTGCGTCGATCAGGCGATCGCACAGATGGGAACCCAGGAAGCCGGCACCGCCGGTTACCAGCACGCGTTTTTGTTCGTCAGCCATGTATCCAGTCCTCGGAATCGGTGGTTGTGCTCCAGGCAGGGCCGCCATGGCCGACTCAAGGAGCGCTTCCAGTCATTTAGTTAATTGTATGCGAAGTTCCCCGCGCCGGCGTTCTCGCCTAGCGGGTGGCCGCGTCAAGCATCCATGCAAGAGTGCGCTCCAACGGGGGCACTTCCCACTCACCGATCAGTTCCAGCAGGCGCTCATTGTTACCGAGCAACACCCTGACCTCGTTTGGTCGCACGAACGCAGGATTGACCCGGACTTCCAAGTGGTGCCCAGTCTGCGATGCACACATCTCGACGATTTGAGTAAGGGTGTGACCTTTCCCAGTGCACACGTTGACGACCTCACCGGTCGCCGGAACCTGAAGCAACCGGCGGTACGCCGAGACGACCGCACGCACATCACCGAAGTCACGCGAGACATCAAGATTGCCCAGTTCCAACACCGGCTCACAGCGCGCAAAATGCGACACGATCTTCGGTACCAGAAACTGTTCGGCCTGACCGACACCGGTGTAGTTGAACGGGCGGGTGATGGTGATAGGCAGCCGATCCCGCCACAGCCCGGCAACGTGCTCCATCGCGAGCTTGCTGACTGCGTAGTCGTTGGCCGGCGACGGAACGGTGTTCTCGTCCAGAAGGCCAGACGAGGTGTTTCCATACACGTTGGCACTACTTGCCAGCAGCACATGCTCTGGTTGCACCTCTGCCTGCTCCAAGGCAGACAGAAGGTTGCGGGTCCCCAGCAGGTTCACGCTGTAAAAATCGTCGACCCGGCCATGCCCCACAAAGGCCAGTGCAGCCAGGTGGATCACCATGTCGGCATGAGCACTTTCAACAGCGCCTACCAGTGCCGCAGGATCCCTCAAATCAGCGGCGACATGCTCGTTGGCGTCGGTGTGCGAGCCTGCGCCGCCAAGTGCAACAACATGGCAACCTTGTGCGCGCAGTTCGGCCACCATGTAGCGTCCGGTGAACCCGGACGCTCCCGTGACCAGAACCCGCTTGCCTGCAAGTTCAGAACGAGAAACCACGCGCGTTCCTCTTGAGGTCGGCCTCAACCATCATCTGGCACAACTGCTCCAACGTGGTCTGCGGCTTCCAACCCAAGACCCGCTCGGCCTTCTCCGGATTGCCGATCAGCAGGTCGACTTCCGCAGGGCGGTGGAACTTCGGATTGATACGCATCACCGTTCTGCCCGTCGCCACATCAACGGCGGTTTCGGCCTGATCGCTGCCACGGAACTCAACCTCGATGCCGGCGCCCTTGAAAGCCATCTGCACGAAATCGCGTACGGTCTCGGTGCGATTGGTGGCCAGCACGAACGTGTCGGGCTCTTCAGCCTGCAGCATGCGCCACATACCCTCCACGTACTCCTTGGCAAAACCCCAGTCGCGCTTTGCGTCCAGGTTACCCAGCTCGAGTACGTCCAGCTTGCCCTGCTTGATCTTTGCTACCGAGTCAGTGATTTTGCGGGTGACGAACTCGCGTCCGCGCAGCGGGCTTTCATGGTTGAACAAGATGCCGCTGGAGCCGAAGATGCCGTAGCTTTCACGATAGTTCACCGTGATCCAGTGGGCATACAGTTTGGCCACACCATACGGGCTACGCGGGTAGAACGGGGTTTCCTCGATCTGCGGAATCGCCTGAACCTTGCCGAACATCTCCGACGTCGACGCTTGGTAGAACCGGATCTTCGGGTTGATCAGGCGGATCGCCTCAAGCAGGTGCAGTGCACCTACGCCGGTGATCTGGGCGGTAGTCGTGGGCTGCTCGAAGCTCACGCCCACAAAGCTCTGCGCGGCCAGATTGTAGATCTCGTCCGGCTGGATCTTCTGCACCATCGAGATGGTCGTACCCAGGTCCGTCAGATCGTACTCGACGAGATGCAGGTTGGGGTGCTTGTCCACGCCCAGTTCCTCCAGGCGCCAGAAGTTCACCGAGCTGGTGCGACGGTAAGTGCCATGGACTTCGTAGCCCTTCTCGAGAAGAAGCTCAGTCAGGTAAGCACCGTCCTGACCCGTGACACCGGTAATGATCGCCTTTTTGATACTCATATTCGCCTTCGCTCGATGTTGTTACGCCGTTGCATTGATGCAGTGCAAGTTAATGACACGATCCTGTCGACTTGCCTGCCAGGAACGGACCGCCCCCCGATTGGACGCCGAATCATACCCCATGTGGGACGGGACCCTAGTCGCCGTTCCCCCGGCCCAAGAGAGCCGAAGCCAGCTGCTCGGCGCTCTCACGCCACGACAGCCATGTCAGAGCCTGGATATCCGGAAGCGTCCCGGCCCTACGGTCGGCCATCCACTGGCGAACACCGGCAGCCAGTGATTCCGCTCCGGTGCCGCTGAAGTAACTCGCATGGTCACCCGCCACTTCTCTGAACACCGGAATATCTCGCGCCAGCACGGGCTTGCCCTGCTGCGCCGCCTCGATCAGCGGCAGTCCGAAGCCTTCCCCCTGTGAGGGTGCCAGCAGGCATGTGGATGCGGCATACACCTTTGACAGGTATTCATCACTGATTGCCTCAAGCCAGAACAGTCGCTTGTTACGTTCAGGATGGCGGGCGATCCGGTCACACAACTCGTCCACCAACCATCCTCGCTTTCCGACGATGACCAGAAGCACCTCCTGGCCCTCTGCCCATAGCAACTCGAAGGCATCCAACGCCTGCGTGTGCCCCTTGCGTGGCTCCAGAGTCCCCACCATCAGGAAACTGGTGGTCGAGCCAATGCGCTCCACGATCCCTTGGCCAGCGTCCGGCAGGCCACGACTAGGCGTACTGCCTTCGATATCGGCACCCAGGTGGAACCAAGCGATCTCCGGGATCCGCTCGAGCAGGGCATCGTCCATCCAATGCTTCACATCATCCGCGACGGCGCGGGAAATACAAATCACAGTGTCGGAGTAGCCTGCGATAGAAGTGAGCCACCGCTCGTGATGGCGGCCACCATCTACTGGCCACCACTCAGGATGGCGCACGGGCAAGATGTCGTAAATGACGAACGCGATCTTTACGCCAGTCGAGCGGAAGTAATCGAACCAATGGGGAACCAACGACGCGGTATCGCCCACCAGATCCAGACCAAGGAACACGTCACCGGCGTGGCATACCAAAGGAGCGTCCTCGCGATCCTCTTCAGCACCCGGCGACATCCGGGCGGTGAACGCATTGGCACTCACGTACTGCCGGTTCTCACGATCGATCCGTACCAGCTGAATCTGATAACCGCACGGGGCTTGGGCCAGCCACTCTGCCGTGATTGCCCGCGTCACGCGCTGAATGCCGGTACGGTGATCGTGCGCGGCAAGTTCAGAGACGTCGATCAGGATCCGAGGTTTGGCCGGAGCTATAGACCGGTCCAATGCATCGGCCAGTGCCAGTGCCGCGGAGTCCGGAAGCGCATCTTCCTCGGCCAGCAGACTGATCGCCGCAGAGACCACCGAATCACGCGCCTGAACCGGCGCGCGTTTTCTCACATGCAGCGCTTCACACGCATCCATTACCGCGTTGGCGACCTTGGGCCAAGAGAACTGGGCACCACGCGTGAGTGAGTACTCGCGCAGTGCTTCCAGCGCCGGTTCATCGTCAAGATGGCGGGACATGCACTCACGGATCGACTCCACATCCATCGGATCGAACAAGGCGCTCTTGCACGTGGCGATTTCCCGAATGCTCGACGCATCGGAGGCAAGTACTGCCGCACCGCAGTTCATGGCTTCCAGCACCGGCAGGCCGAATCCCTCATGCCAGGAGGGGAAGACGAAGAATCGGCAGCGATTGTAAAGCGCCACCAGATCGCGGTCGGAAACGTAGCCGGTGAAGATCATCTCCTCCGGCCGCATCCCGAGCTCCGAGCCAAGGGCCTGCAGTTCGGCGATATGCGGGGCATGCATGCGGCCAGCCATCACCAAGCGGAGCATGCTGCGCTGACGCTCGTCCAAGCCCGCGTAGGCCTGTACCAAGCGTCGCAGATTTTTGCGCTCGTCTGAGCCGCCCGTGTAGAGGATGAAGTCGGTCGCAATACCGAACTTCTCCTTCACCCGGCGCAGGATCAGCGAGTCGCTAGGGAGCGTCTTGAAGATTTCGTCGCAGGCACCTGAAATGTTCACGACATCAGAATCATCGAATTCCAGGGATTCGCGCGCCTCCGCGGCGGCGCTCGCGGAAATGGCAAGCAATCGATCTGCACGCCGCAGTGAGACCAGCTTCTCCTCGTAGTACATCTTATATGGCGGAATCGGATCGAGGTAGGTATCCGGATTCAATAGAGGAATCAGATCGTAAAGGGTCACCACGGTCGGCATCGGGAATGCGGCTCCGATGCTGGTAACGGACTGATCCCCATAGCCTTCAAACAGACTCGATACGTGCACCACGTCCGGCGCCAGGGCAGCAATTGCCGCCTCCCGCACTATCTGGGCGCGACGGATGCGATCCTGGTTGCTGCGATCCATGCCGTGCACAGGCATGGGGACATGCCAGACATGGATGTTCTCCATCGGCAGGATGCCCTCGAACGCGTGCCGTATGATCTGGACCGTCTCAACAAAGGACCCATTGAGCACGATGTGAACATCGTGGCCGCGATTGGCGCGCGCCATGGCAAGCGCCAAAGACAGGCTGTAGCGGCCAATTCCCCGGTATCGGCTCTCGGACTGAGCGCCCTGCAGATCAATGACAAGCCGCATGCTCAACCCTCTTCTTTTTGAACGGAGGAGTGCAAACGAGCATGGAAGCCACGCGCGCGCACCGACAGGAGTTCGCTTCCGTGGTCTTCATTGAAGTGCTGCACTTGGCCAACACCGCCTACCAGAACGACTTCGGCGTGGGCGACCACTATCCCACGATGACTGGCCAGAAGCCGAAGCCGCTTATGTACAAATGGCACCATGCGTACAACGCGATTGATCGAACGACCAACGCGCGGCCGCGCCAGCAACGAGCGCATCGTCCCAACCACTGCCTCACGCGCCAGCGCCTTTGGTTGACGCACGGCGCGGATGCCGTAGCCCATCATCCAACGCAGCGGGCGTGTGATCTGCCATGACTTGCTGTTGAGTATTTCCTGCATCAGTGCCTGTTGATGGGCCAACTCGGCATCACGGCGTGCGATCTCGCCGGCCGACGCGAAGCCCTGCGCAATCGCACGCTCAAAGTCTTCCTTGTATGCCTCCACCGCTTCGCCCAACATCTCAACGTCGTGGTGAAGCGATGCTTCTGTCGCGCGCCGGACCTCTATTTCATCCTGCAGTTGCTTCGCCTGATCGGACACGCGGCTCAGATCGGCATGCATCTGCGCGTGCCGTTCGGCCGCAACGGCATTGGCGGCCCCGCAGAAGGACGATTGCGGGGCCAGCACGAAATCATCGAACACGTTTGGACCGCAGGTGATCACGGACAGCAACTCGGGATGTTCAGCGCTGACGTAGAAGCGATTGAGGCCGTCGAAGTAGGCAAAGACATACCCCTTCTCCAACACCAGCGGCTCCCAGTGATAGTGACTGGGCTCCGGGCTGAGTGGACGCGTGCTTTCGATTGCCAACACCCAAGGCCTGCGTGGAGACGCCCATCCTGCGACCACCTGGTATTCAGCACCCTCTACGTCGATCTTGAGCCAGTGGACCTCACCTTCACCGGCAAGGTCGAACACTTCATCGATCGTGATGGCAGGTACTCGCACCTCTGCAACCTGGAAGCCAGCCTCGCGGTGTCGGTCTGCAATCTCGTCATCGAGCGTGCTGAGTCCGGTTTCAGAGATGTCGAAAAAGCGTAGCTCGCCCGCTACGTCCGTCACGGCCGCTTGGACCACCTGCTCTTCCGGCCGCGCCGAGCGCAGCAGGTCGGAGTAATGCTGGGTGGGCTCTACGTGAACGCCCCGCCAACCCTTCAGATAGAAGAGTTTGCTGACTGAATGCTCATCCGGGCTCTGAGCGCCGATGTCGATGTAGCGCCCATGCGGGATGTTTCCCAGCGCGCGCCACAGAATGATGTCTTCAAAATTCTGAGCGTAGGAAACCAGGTTGAACATGGAATTGATCATTGTTGTCACGCGTTGGGGCTCCGCTCCACCGCGAAGGTGGCATCCAGCCAATTGCTACCGATGAACATGGGCTGCCCGGCATTCATCACCTCGAACACCAGCAGGTTATCGGTCCATTCAAAATTATCGACAAGGTGCGTTTCCGTGCTGACCAGCGCCGGCGACACCGAATAGGAACCCGGGCCTAGGCGGCATGTGAAGTCGAGGGTGAAGCGAACCCGCTCCCCGGCTTTGACCTGCGTCTGAACCTGGCCGGTGTGCCAGGTATTGCTTCCCCAGACGACATGACCTTGCTTGTCGCGGATCATGAAACCCAGCACAAGATTCTCGACCGCGTCGCGCGCTTCTGCTTCCAGTACGAGACGCAGTGACTGGCCTACCATCGCCAAGCCCACCTCTTGCCCGCTGCCCGCATCCTCCAGGCGCAGGCCGCGGGTATAGACCTGCCCGCTTCCGCTGCGGGTCATCACCCAACCCTCCTTGTCTCGCCGCTGCTCTACGGAGAGATGATCGTTTTCCTTGCGGGCAATCAATGCGTTGTAGTAATCGATGACTTCGTCAGGCGCACCGTCACGCAGCACACGCCCCTTGTCGAGCAGGATGACCCGGTCACACAGGGCTTTGACATCGCCCGGACTGTGCGAAACCAGCATGATCGACGTACCCTGCTCGCGGAAGCGCCGCATGCGGTCGAAACTCTTGTGCTGGAAATAACTGTCACCTACGGCAAGTGCCTCATCGACAATCAGCAAATCCGGTGTGAACGCAGTGGCAACTGCGAACGCTACCCGTACCTGCATGCCGCTGGAGTATGTCCGTACTGCCTGGTCGAAGTATTCGCCCACCTCAGCGAAGTCTTCGATTGCCGGCATGACCTTCTCGATCTGATCCTGCGTGTATCCCATCAAGCCCGCGGAGTGGTAGGCGTTCTGACGTCCGGTCAAATCTGGATTGAACCCCATGCCCAGTTCCAGGATGGCCGCCACGCGCCCGGTACGTACCACGCTGCCCTCAGTGGCCTGCGCGGTGCCGGTAATCAACTTCAGCAGCGTGCTCTTGCCCGCGCCATTCTGTCCGATCACACCGACGGCCTCGCCTGGCGCAATCTGGAACGACACATCGCGTAGCACCCAGGTCTCTTCGCTAGGCCGCGCCGGGAAGCCAAACCAACGGGCAGCTCGGAGCCACTCGCTACGCCAAACACGGTAGGCCTTCCCTACCCCTTCAACCCGCAACTCGCCACTCATAGCGCATCCACCAGTTCAGGGCTGGCACGACGGAAGACAACCAATGCCGCCAAGCCCAGCGCAAAGGTCGCGATGATCATCCAGATCAGGTCGGCCCAAACCGGAGGTTTGTTGAAAACAAGCACGTTCTGATAACTGCTGACCAACGGGAACAGCGGATTCAGCTTGAATACGCGCTGCGCAGCCTCCGGAAGAATACGGATGTGATAGACGATGGGCGTCAGCCAGAAAAGCGCCTGCAGCACGACGGGAACAACCTGGCCAATATCACGCATGAAGACGTTCAGTACACCCAGAAGCAGCCCTATCGACATCGCGAACGTCAGGGTCAAGAGCATCAAGGCCGGCAGCCAGAACGCCTGTGCGTCCGGGAAATGGCCCAGCACTGCAAAAACAATGAAAATAGCCACCAGCAGAAGCAGGTTATTAACGAGCATGGTTCCGCCCGCGATGAGCGGCAGGCAGATGCGAGGGAACGCCATCTTCTTCATCAGGTTGCCGCTGTCTACGAACAGCGAGACTGAGCGCCCGATAGTTTCAGAGAACATCGACCAACAGAGGGTCCCTGCCATCAGATAGAGCGCGTACGCGTATTTGTTGTCGATACCCGGCAGCTTGGCCGCAAGCACTTCCGAGAGGATCGTGGCGAAGATCAGCACCTGCATCAAGGGATGGATGATCATCCACAAGACCCCCAGCTTGCTGCGGATGAACCGAAGCCTGAGCTCATTCTTGATGGAGGAAAGGATGAAGTATCGGTAGGCCCAGACGGCCCGGAGCATATCTTTCATTGCAAGCCTCGTACTTCGTTGTGCTGTTGACCTGCTGCGTCGGAGACTGGGCGGGCGCGCAGGTCTTTCAGGCGATCAATGATGCGGGCCGCCGCCACAGGAGCGGACAGCTTGGATTTGACATGCTCAAGACCAGCCATGCCCAACGCTACCCGGGAAGCTGGGCTGTCTGCCAAGCGGCGCATCCATGACGCCGCCTCGGCAACGTCGGCGTCCGCCCAGCGCTGCCCTTCCCCACCGGGATACTCACCTTCGCCCACCGGCACGAAGGTAAAGTCCACGAGCGCGGCCGACTCAGCGTCCATGAACTCCATGTTGCCGGACCAGGCGGTGGCGACAACGGGCTTGCCGATGGCCATGCATTCGGCCAGGCCCATGCCAAAGCCCTCAGCGCGGTGCAGTGACACATAAGCGTCGCAACAGCGCTGCAGGGCATTGAGGTGCTCACGGTCAATTACATCATCGCGCAGAATGATACGGTCATCGCCCTCGGCAAGATCAAAAATCTGCTTGATCCAGTGAGGGAAGCGATACCCATTGCTGCTCTTGATCAACAATCGAACGTCGCGTCGCTCCAGAGGGAAAGCATCGCGGAATGCCCGTATCGCTGCGGCAGGATTTTTGCGTTCCATGCGGGAGCTGAAATCGAAGGTGACCAGGAACACAAAAGCTTGCTCGGGCAGGCCGAAGTCGGCGCGCTGCAATCCGCTGTCCTCCATGGTCCCCAAGGGCATTGGCACGCGAAGCACAGGCTTGTCCGTAACCCGCCTGACCGCCTGTTCGACAAAGGCAGTGGCGACCATGATCTCATCCACAAGCTCGAGCGCCGGCAGCCAAGCGTCCGGAAGCGTCTCCAGCTCCCAGAACCAACAGGCGATCAGGTAGTGGCCTTTGAGTCGCGCCTTGCCGATGTCCTGCAGCGCGCGGTCCAGAAAATCTGGATTGACAAAGATGATGCTGACAGGATGCGGCACGTCATTATCGATATAGGCATCCAAGGCGTGATCGTCCCAGGCGTGCGGCAGATCCAGGTTGATGTCACGCAATGCCACGGGCACACGGTTGTCGATAAGTGCGCGCGCATATCCGCGCGCGGCCTCGGCCAGCCCGAACTGTCCGTGGATGTAGCCCAGAATATTGACACCGGGGAGTGATGGGTCTGCGACCACCGCCCGCGCAGCGGGTGCGGCTGCACGCGTTTGCCACGCCTGCCAGGCAGCAGTCCGCGGAAAGCGCGTGCGCGCCCGCAGTCGTCGGGTCAACAGTTGCAGCGCCCCTTCACGCACGCTACGCGGGAGCGCACGGTACGCACTGCGCAGCCAGTCTTGACTGCGCAGCCACGTCAGCAGGCGCACTTGGGCGGAGGATTGTCTGGAATCAGTGGAGTTCATGTCGGAGGCCGAGCTGCTCAGCCACCCAACGCCCGCTCAAGATCCACCTGCAGATCCCCCAACTCCTCAACCCCAACACTCAGCCGCACCAGCGCATCACTGATGCCCAGCTTCTCGCGGCGTTCCACCGGAATCGAGGCATGCGTCATCACTGCGGGATGATTCACCAGGCTTTCCACGCCGCCCAGCGACTCGGCCAGAGTGAACAGTTCGGTCTTCTCGCAGAAGCGCTTGGCTGCATCGAACCCGCCCTTGAGGACGATCGAAACGATGCCGCCGTAGCCGTTCATCTGGCGGGTCGCCAGTTCGTGCTGCGGGTGCGAGGTCAGGCCGGGGTAGATGACCTTTTCCACGGCCGGGTGCTTTTCCAGCCACTGGGCCAGGGCCAGCGCGTTGGCGCAGTGCGCCTTCATGCGCAGCGGCAGGGTCTTCAGGCCACGCAGGGCCAGGAAGCTGTCGAACGGGCCCTGCACGGCGCCGATGGAGTTCTGCAGGAAGGCCATCTGCTCGGCGAGCTCGGCGTCGTCGCCGACCACCACCATGCCGCCGACCATGTCCGAGTGCCCGTTGAGGTACTTGGTGGCCGAGTGCAGGACCAGGTCCGCGCCCTGCTCCAGCGGGCGCTGCAGCATCGGCGAGGCGAAGGTGTTGTCGACCACCACCAGCAGGTTGTGGCGCTTGGCGATCTCGGCGACCGCAGCGATGTCCACGATCTTCAGCATCGGGTTGGTCGGGGTTTCGATCCAGACCATCTTGGTCTGCGGGGTGATCGAGGCCTCGAACGCGGCCAGGTCGGTCAGGTCGACGAAGCTGAACTGCAGGCCGGCAGTGCGCTTACGCACACGCTCGAACAGGCGGAAGGTGCCGCCATAGATGTCATCCATCGCCACCACGTGGCTGCCGGCATCCAGCAGTTCCATCACCGTGGAGCTGGCGGCCATGCCCGAGGCGAAGGCGTAACCGCGGCTGCCGCCTTCCAGGGAGGCCACGCACCGCTCATAGGCGAAACGGGTGGGGTTGTGGGTACGCGAGTACTCGAAGCCCTGGTGCTCGCCGGGGCTGGACTGGGCGTAGGTGGAGGTCGCATAGATCGGCGGCATCACTGCGCCGGTGCTCGGGTCCGGCGATTGGCCGCCGTGGATGGCCAGGGTAGCCAGGGCGAGCGAGCGGTCGCCGTGCCCGGAAGAAGCGTGATCGGACATGTTGTTTCCCAGCAAGAGGAGCCCCCAAGGGGGGCCCCGCAAAAGGAGCGGAAGTCTATCAGCGGTGGCTTAATCGGCCGTTGACGCGGATAAACATGGGTTCATAGCGACACTACGGCTTACTGTACCCGGCGGCGCAGGTAGTTCAGCAGGTCGATGCGGGTGATCAGGCCGAGGAAGTTGGCGCCATCCATGACAATGGCGACCTGGCCACGGTCGAACACCGGCAGCAGGGCCTCGATCGGGGATTTCACGTCCAGGCGGTCCAGCTTGCTGACCATCGCGGTGGCGACCGGGTCGCGGAAGCGGGCTTCGTCACCGTAGACATGCAGCAGGACGTCGCTTTCATCCACGATGCCCACCAGCTGGTCGCCATCCATTACCGGCAGCTGCGAGACGTCGTACAGCTTCATGCGCTGGTAGGCGGTGGTCAGCAGGTCGTTCGGGCCGATCACGACGGTGTCGCGCTGGCCATACGGGCGCAGGATCAGGTCGCGCAGGTCGCCCGACTGCGGGCGCTCCAGGAAGCCGTTGTCCAGCATCCAGTAGTCGTTGTACATCTTGGAGAGGTACTTGTTGCCGGTGTCGCAGACCAGCACCAGCACCTTCTTCGGGGTGGTCTGCTCTTTGCAGTACTTCAGCGCCGCGGCCAGCAGGGTGCCGGTCGAGGAGCCGCCGAGGATGCCTTCCTTGCCCAGCAGCTCGCGCGCGGTATGGAAGCTCTCGGCATCGCTGATCGCGTAGGCCTTGGTGACGCGGCTGAAATCGGCGATCGACGGCAGGAAGTCCTCGCCGATGCCTTCCACCAGCCAGCTGCCCGACTTGTCGTTGAGCACGCCGTCATTGATGTACTCGGCCAGGATCGAGCCGACCGGATCGGCCAGGACCAGCTCGGTCTTCGGCGAGAGGGTGGAGAAGGCGCGCGACAGGCCGGTCATGGTGCCCGAGCTGCCGCAACCGAACACGATCGCGTCGAGGTCGCCGTCCATCTGCGCCAGGATTTCCGGGCCGGTGCCGAATTCGTGGGCAGCCGGGTTGTCCGGGTTGCCGAACTGGTTGATGAAGTACGCGCCGGGGGTTTCCTCGGCCACGCGCTTGGCCATGTCCTGGTAGTACTCCGGATGGCCCTTGGCCACGTCCGACCGGGTCAGGCGCACTTCGGCGCCCATCGCCTTGAGGTTGAAGATCTTCTCGCG
>Ga0213826_1000415_pt1 | contig 23709 bp, 21 predicted proteins | sample MC6MC0899MG_FD_180668 | JGI IMG/M metagenome (GOLD analysis project Ga0213826, IMG submission 180668) | Enriched soil aggregate microbial communities from Iowa State University, Ames, United States - MC6-MC0899-MG | ecosystem: Environmental > Terrestrial > Soil > Unclassified | place: USA: Iowa...
ACCGGCCAGCACCGCCGCGGGCCGGGCATGCAGGCCGAGCTGGTTCAGCACCTCGAAGTCCTCCACGATCGCCCCACCCACGGAGGCGGGCTCATCCGCGTCCTCCTGGACGGCGCGGGGGCGTGCAGGAGGCGCGGTGCTGTCATCGATGCGGGCCTGCATCTGCTGGGCCAACGCGGACTCGGCCGCCGCCTTCACGGCCGCCACTCCGGCACCGCCCTGCGCCGCCACGGAAGCGGCCACCAGGCCTTCGATGAGCGGCGCGTCAGCCAGTGAGACGTCCTGCGGCGTGCCCAGGAACTCCACGGCGCTCTCGGCCACCATGACGGCCGAGCCCAGATCGCACAGGATCACCACGCCTTCACCGGAGTTCGCCGCCTCGATCGCGGCCATCACCTTCTCCAGGCTGGTTCCCAGGCCGCCGTCGTCGGTGCCGCCCGCGGCCTCGAGACGCACCAACGGGGCCATCTGGGCGGCCAGCTCACAGGCCCCCTCCGCGATCTTGGTGCTGTGGGACACGATCACGATTCCGACAGTCATGGGACCCTTCCGGCGAAACGAGCGAAGTGATGACCCGGACCCGCGAGGGGACCGGGAAGCGGCGCGCCGGAGCGGGCCGCAGGGTTGATTCTAACGGTCCGGGATCAGGAGTCCGCCGCGGCGTCCGCGGCAGCCCGCAGGAGCAGCGCCGTCGACTGCGATCCGGGGTCGCGGTGTCCCGCGCTGCGTTCGCCGAGGTAGCTGGCCCGGCCCTTGCGGGCCACGAGCGGTTCGGTGGCCTCCGCGCCCTGCTCCGCCGCCTTCGCGGCGCGGTCCAGGAGCACCGCGGGGCTCTCCCCCACCGCGGCCTGGGCTGCTTCCACGGCCGGCGTCCACGCGTCGATCATGGTCTTGTCGCCCTGCTCGGCCTTGCCCCGGGCCACGATGCCGTCGCGAGCCGCGGCGAGGGCGGCCGCCAGGGCCTCGGAGTCGAGTTCCTCCGCGTCACCCAGAGCCGTGGCCGCCCGCAGGAACGCCGTCCCGTACAGGGGGCCGGCGGCGCCACCCACCTTGGACATGAGGGACATGGCCACGGACTTCAGCGCCGCTCCGGGGGTGGAGGGCGGCTGCTCCTCCAGCTTGGCCAGCGCCGCCGTGAAACCGCGTTCCATGTTCTCGCCGTGATCGGCGTCCCCGATGGCCCTGTCCAGTTCGATCAACGCCATCCGGTTCTCCGCGAGCACGGCGCCCGCACGGCGCAGCCAGTCGAGGGTCCAGGCGAGCCCGACAGTCTCCGTCATGGTCAGACCCCCCACCGGAGTGCCGCCGTGCGCACCGGGGCGTCCCAGAGTTCCACCAGCTCATCGTCCAGTTTCAGGACGGAGATGGAGCAGCCCTGCATCTCGAGCGCCGTGATGTAGTTGCCCACCAGGCTGCGTTCCACCTCAAGGCCGGCCTCGGCCAGGATCTGGGTGGCGGCCCGGAACACGATGTAGAGCTCGCTCTGCGGCGTCCCACCCATGCCGTTGACGAACAGCAGCACCTTCTGGCCCGGCGCGGCCTGAAGGTCCTCCAGGACCGGGGACAGCAGGCGTGCGGTGATGGCGTCCGCGTTCTCCAGCGGGATGCGGTGCCGGCCCGGCTCGCCGTGGATGCCGATGCCGATCTCGATCTCGTCCTCCGCCAGGTCGAAGCTCGGAACCCCGGCATGCGGGACGGTGCACGCGCTGAGAGCCACGCCCATGGTGCGGACGTTCGCGTTGACGCGGTTGGCGATCTCCTCCACGGCGTCCAGCGAGTCGCCCCGCTCCGCGGCGGCGCCGGCGATCTTCTCCACCAGCACCGTGCCGCCCACGCCACGGCGTCCGGCGGTGTACAGCGAGTCCTCGACCGCGACGTCGTCGTTCACCAGCACCGAGCGCACGTCCACGCCTTCGGCCTGGGCCAGCTCTGCGGCCGTTTCGAAGTTGAGCACGTCACCCGTGTAGTTCTTGACGATCTGCACGACGCCGGCGCCCGAGTCCGCGGCCAGCGTCGCCGGGAGGATCTGGTCCGGGGTGGGGCTCGTGAAGACGGCGCCGGGAACGGCGGCGTCCAGCATCCCGAGTCCCACGTAGCCCGCATGCAGCGGCTCGTGCCCGCTGCCGCCGCCGGAGACGAGCCCCACCTTGCCGGCCGCCGGCGCGTCCTTGCGGGTGATGAAGATCGGATCCGGGTGGACGGTCACCAGATCGGGGTGGGCCAGGCCGAATCCTTCGACGGCCTCCTCCACCACTGCGCGCGGGTCATTGATGAGCTTTTTCATGGGACTACCTGCCTTGTGTCGGAGCGCCTCACTGTGACCCTACTACCAGCGCCCGGGGCACGGTAGAGGGACGGGCGGGAAGCGTCCTGGGGGTTGTCCGTGAAACTCAGAGCCGGCGGATCATGCGGGTGTTGCCCAGGGTGTTGGGCTTGACGCGGGCGAGGTCCAGGAACTCCGCGACACCTTCGTCATGCGAGCGCAGCAGCTCCGCGTAGACGGCCGGATCGACGGCGCTCTGGTCCTCCATGACCTCGAATCCGTGGCGCTGGAAGAACCCGACCTCGAACGTCAGGCAGAAGACGCGGCTCACCCCGAGTGCGCGGGCCTCGTCCAGGAGGCGCTTGACCAGGGCATGACCCACGCCCCTGCCGCGCCAGCTGTCCGCGGCGGCCAGCGTGCGGATCTCCGCCAGGTCCTCCCACATGACGTGGAGGGCGCCGCAGCCCACCAGTTCGCCGTCGGTGGACTCGGCCACGCGCAGCTCCTGGATGCCTTCGTAATAGGCCACCGTCTCCTTGGCCATGAGGATCCGTTCCTCCGCCAGCGGCGCCACGAGTCGCTTGATGCCCGGGACGTCGGAGGTGCGGGCGGGGCGGAGCGTGAAGTCGGCTGCTGGCATTCCTCCATCGTAGGGCTTGGCGCCCGCCCACCCGGAACCCGGGACGCAGGGTGGACATCCAGGCGGACGAAGGGCCGGGCTCCGTGCCGAGTCCGCTATGCACGCGGCGAATCCGCTACCAGTGGTAGCGGATTCGCCGCCTCGGTAGCGTACTCAGCGCGACGGCGGCCACGCGGCACACGCGAAAGGCCGGCGACGGCGGGTCTCCCCGCCGTCGCCGGCCTTCAGTCATGCGTGGTGCCGCGAACCTCAGGCGGCTCCGCTGCCCAGCTCCCCGGTGCCACCGTCGCCGTGGGCGCTCGGAGCAAGCTCCGGAACCGTCGGCTTGGCGGTGCCGGCGAAGGTGAACTTCGCCTCGTCGCCTTCGCCGTCCACGTCCACCAGGACGATGTCCCCGGCCTTGAGCTCCCCGAAGAGGATCTTCTCGCTGAGCTGGTCCTCGATCTCGCGCTGGATGGTCCGGCGGAGCGGACGGGCACCCATCGCGGGGTCGTAGCCACGGGTGGCCAGCAGGACCTTCGCGGCGGGCGTGAGCTCGATGCCCATGTCCCGGTCCTTGAGACGGTTCTCCAGGCGGGTGACGAACAGGTCGACGATCTCGATGATCTCGTCCTGCGTCAGCTGCGGGAAGACCACGACGTCATCGACACGGTTCAGGAACTCGGGGCGGAAGTGCTGCTTGAGCTCCTCCGTGACCCGCGCCCGCATCCGGTCGTAGCCCGTCTTGGTGTCCGTGCCGGACTGGAAGCCCGTCATGACGCCCTTGGAGATGTCCCGGGTGCCGAGGTTTGTGGTCATGATGATCACGGTGTTCTTGAAGTCCACCACGCGGCCCTGGGAGTCGGTCAGACGGCCGTCCTCCAGGATCTGCAGGAGCGAGTTGAAGAGGTCCGCATGGGCCTTCTCCACCTCGTCGAACAGCACCACGGAGAACGGACGGCGACGGACCTTCTCCGTCAGCTGGCCGCCCTCTTCGTAGCCCACGTATCCGGGAGGGGCTCCGAAGAGCCGGGACACGGTGTGCTTCTCCGAGTACTCGGACATGTCGAGGGTGATGAGGGCATCCTCGTCACCGAACAGGAACTCGGCGAGCGCCTTGGCCAGTTCGGTCTTGCCGACGCCGGTGGGGCCGGCGAAGATGAACGAGCCACCCGGGCGCTTGGGGTCCTTGAGCCCGGCACGGGTGCGGCGGATCGCCTGGGACAGTGCCTTGATGGCGTCGTCCTGGCCGACCACACGCTTGTGCAGTTCATCCTCCATCTTGAGCAGACGGCTGGATTCCTCCTGCGTCAGCTTGAAGACCGGGATGCCCGTGGAGTTGGCCAGCACTTCGGCGATGAGCTCCTCATCGACCTCGGCGATCTCGTCCGGACCGCCGTTGCGCCAGGCCTCTTCCTTCTCGTGACGCTCGGTCACGAGCTTCTGCTCACGGTCACGGAGCGCCGCGGCGCCCTCGAAGTCCTGAGCGTCGATCGCGGATTCCTTCTCCCGCTTGACCGCCTCGATGGCGACGTCCATCTCCTTGAGCTCCGCGGGAGGCGTCATACGGCGGATGCGCAGACGGGCTCCGGCCTCGTCGATCAGGTCGATGGCCTTGTCCGGCAGGAAGCGGTCCGAGATGTACCGCTGAGCCAGGGTGGCGGCGGCCTCGAGGGCCCCGTCGGTGATGCTCACGCGGTGGTGCGCCTCGTAGCGGTCGCGCAGGCCCTTCAGGATCTGGATGGCGTGGTCCACGCTCGGCTCCGCCACCTGGATGGGCTGGAAGCGGCGCTCGAGCGCGGCGTCCTTCTCGATGTGCTTGCGGTACTCGTCCAGCGTGGTGGCGCCGATGGTCTGGAGTTCACCACGGGCCAGCATCGGCTTCAGGATCGAGGCGGCGTCGATCGCGCCCTCGGCGGCACCCGCACCCACCAGGGTGTGGATCTCGTCGATGAACAGGATGATGTCGCCCCGGGTGCGGATCTCCTTGAGGACCTTCTTCAGGCGCTCCTCGAAATCACCGCGGTACCGGGAGCCCGCCACCAGGGACCCGAGGTCCAGGGTGTAGAGCTGCTTGTTCTTGATGGTCTCCGGGACGTCACCGCGGACGATCGCCTGGGCCAGGCCCTCGACGACGGCGGTCTTGCCGACGCCGGGCTCGCCGATCAACACCGGGTTGTTCTTGGTGCGGCGCGAGAGGACCTGCATGACGCGTTCCATCTCGTGCTCGCGGCCGATCACCGGATCGAGCTTGTTCTCCCGCGCGGCCTGGGTCAGGTTGCGGCCGAACTGGTCCAGCACCACGGACCCTGCCGGGGTGCCTTCCTGCTGGCTCGAACCGACGCCGGCGCCTGCGGTCTCCTTGCCACCCTGGTATCCCGTGAGGAGCTGGTTGACCTGCTGGCGGACCTTCGAGAGGTCTGCGCCCAGCTTGACCAGCACCTGCGCGGCGACGCCTTCACCCTCGCGGATGAGGCCCAGCAGGATGTGCTCGGTGCCGATGTAGTTGTGGCCGAGCTGGAGGGCCTCACGCAGAGACAGCTCCAGGACCTTCTTGGCACGCGGGGTGAAGGGAATGTGACCCGATGGCGCCTGCTGACCCTGTCCAATGATCTCCTGGACCTGTTCGCGGACGCTCTCAAGCGAGATTCCCAGGGATTCGAGCGCCTTCGCGGCGATGCCGTCACCCTCGTGGATGAGGCCCAGCAGGATGTGCTCGGTCCCGATGTAATTGTGGTTGAGCAGCCGGGCTTCTTCCTGTGCAAGGACGACTACCCGGCGAGCTCTGTCCGTGAATCTCTCAAACATTTCGCCACACTCCTCAGATACGACGTAATTAGATGCTACGTGCGTCTCAGCGCCTTGTGTGGCATGTTCGCCAGAGGGGGAATCAGCCCGGCATCCGGCGACACGGAGGTGGCACGGAAACGGCCGGCCCCGGACTCGGAAGTCCGGAACCGGCCGTGAAACCGCCGCCTTGATCAGGCGTCATGCCGCGAGCTCTCGCCAGGATGAGCGGGCCGCGGATTTCCCGAGGATCAGCTGTTCGCCTTGTGGTACGCCTCGATGATGTCGGCGTGCACGCGGCCACGGGAGCTGACCTTGTAACCGTTCTCCTGAGCCCACTTGCGGATCTGGGCGGTGTCCTGGCCCTTCGCCGCAGCGCGCTTCGGGGCGCGAGTGGTGCTGGTCACCCGGCGGGCGACTGTGATGTATTCCTCAAAAGCGCCCCGGAACTTCTGAGCATTTTCAGCGGAGAGATCAATTTCATAGTTGTTCCCATCCAGTCCGAAGCGGATGGTTTCATCGGCAACGCCGCCGTCGACATCGTCGACAAGAATGATTTTGACTCGCTGTGCCATGAACTATGGCTCCCATCGTGTGGTGGTTAAAGCAGGTCATACGACCCGTATTGGCTGCGCCCCCGCACTAGAGTATGTCCGAATCATTTCAATGAGTCAATAATCCGAATTAGTCAGCACTCGAATTATTCGATGTCGCAGTGGATTCGCCGTTGTTATTCTTTGCGGCGGCGTCCCACTCTTCTTCCGCCTTGGCCAGGGCTTCGCGCTCCGAACGGTCCGCATTCAGCAAGGCGCGGATGGCGAACCAGAACAGCAGGCCCACCACGAGGGACGGGAGAAGAACGGCGATGTATTCCATATCAGTTCACTTCTGGCTTGAGGAGGGGGAAGAGAATGGTTTCCCGGATTCCGGCGCCCGTGAAGAGCATCACGAGCCGGTCCACACCGAGCCCGATGCCACCCATGGGCGGGGCGCCGTATTCGAGCGCACGGAGGAAGTCCTCGTCGAGCTGCATGGCCTCGTCATCCCCGGCCGCCGCCATCCGCGACTGTTCGGTGAGGCGCTCACGCTGAATCACGGGATCGATCAGTTCAGAGAATGCCGTGCCGCGTTCCATGCCGCCGATGATGAGATCCCAGGCCTCGATGAGGCGGCCGTCCTCACGATGCGGGCGGGCCAGCGGCTGAGCCGACGGCGGGTAATCGTAGACGAACGTCGGATTCAGCAGAGTGGGCTCCACGATCTCGCCGAAAAGCTCCACCACGAGTTTCTCGGCGCCCCAGGCAGGATCGATCTTCACGCCGTGTTTTTCCGCCACGGCGCGCAGTTCCTCCGCGGTGGTGTCCGGGGTGATTTCCTGACCCACGGCGTTTGAGAGACCCGGGTAGACACCGAGCCAGGCCCATTCGCCACCGAGGTCGATTTCCCCGGCTTCGGTCTGGATCACCCGGCCGGCGCCAATTGCGTCCGCCGCATCCAGGATGATCTCTTTCATCCGTTCGGCCATGACGAATTGATCCGCCCAGGCCTCATAGCATTCGAGCGTGGTGAATTCCGGGCTGTGCGTGGAATCGACACCCTCATTCCGGAAGACGCGTCCCATGTCATAGACGCGTTCGATGCCGCCCACCACCGCTCGCTTCAAATAAAGCTCCGTGGCGATGCGCAGGGTCATCTTCTGGTCGAAGGCGTTGAGGTGGGTCTCGAACGGGCGGGCCGCGGCGCCACCGTGGACCAGGTTGAGAATCGGGGTCTCCACCTCCACGTAGCCGTGGCGGTTGAGCGTCTCGCGGATGGACCGCGTGACGGAGGCGCGGGTGTAGACCATCTGGCGGGCCTCGTCGCGGACCAGGAGGTCCACGTACCGCTGGCGCACGCGGGTCTCCTCATTGAGCCCGGCGTGCAGCACGGGCAGCGGGCGCAGCGCCTTGGACGCCATCCGCCAGGACTCGGCCATGATGGACAGCTCGCCGCGGCGAGAGGAGATGACCTCGCCCTTGATGAAGACGTGGTCGCCCAGGTCCACCAGCGCCTTCCACTGGGAGAGCGCCTCCTCGCCCACCACGGCCAGACTCAGCATGGCCTGAAGGCGGACGCCGTTGCCGTCCTGGAGCGTGGCGAAGCAGAGCTTGCCGGTGTTGCGCACGAAGACCACGCGGCCCGTGACGCCCACGACGTCGCCCGTGGTCTCGTCCGCCACCAGATGGGCGTACTTCTCGCGGATCTCGCCCAGGGAGTGAGTGCGTTCCACGCCTACCGGGTAGGCCTCCATGCCGAGCTCGAGCAGCTTCTGGCGCTTTTCCCGGCGAACCCGCATCTGCTCGTTCGCGTCGGAGGCCTCGGAAAGGGGAGTGGGATTTTCAGCAGTCACAGTCCCCTAGTTTACGTGACGCAGAGGGCGCCCACCCGGACGCTAGCATGGGGTCGTGAAGTTCCGGAAGGTCCTGGAGGTTCCCCGCACCGAGTCCATCGTTCGTGCCGGGGACGGGGCGGAGTTGGCGATGGACAGTTATGGCGAGGCCGACGCGGACCGCAGCATCGCCGTCGTCGGCGGGGCGTTCCTCACCGCGGCGCTCTACCGGCCCTTCGCGCAGGCCTTCGTGACCGCCCTCGAATCCGAGGACGAGGGCAAGAGCTGGGCCGTGCACGTCTACGACCGGCGCGGCCACGGCCAGTCCCCCGAGCAGGGGCCCGACTACGGCATGGACCTGGAGATCGCGGATCTGGAGGCGGTGCTGCGGCAGACCGGGGCGAAGCACGTGCTGGGCCATTCACTGGGCGGAGCCGTGGTGCTCAACGCCGCGCGGCACAGCGGACCCGGGCTCGGCGTCTCCCGCCTCTCGGTCTACGACCCGGCGGTCAACATCGACGGCAGCACTCCCGTGGACTGGCTGCCCGCCTTCTCCCAGGCGGTGAACGACGGCGACGTCCCCCGCGCCATGGCGCGCATGCGGCGGGGCATGCTCCCGGGCACCGCCCTCTCCCGGGCTCCCGAACCCATCCTCGGGCTGCTGTTCGGGGCGCTCGGCCGGACCAAAGCCAACAAGCTGTTCGCGGAACTCATGCCGTCCTCCGTCGGCGAGCTGAAGGCCGCGCTGGAGGAAGAGGCCCACGCCGAAGACTTCGCCGGGATCACCCAGGAATGCTGCATCTTCTACGGCGCCCGCAGCCCGGAGTACTTCCGGGAGACGGCGCGCCTCCTGCACCGGTCCGTGCCGGGACCGCTGCGCCAGGTGCCGCGCTGCGTCCACGGCTCCGTCCCCGCCGTCGGCAAGCGGCTGGTCACCGCTCTCGCCGAGTTCCACGTGCACGGCGCCCGGCAGGAGAAGCCCCGCGGAAGAAAGCGGAGAACGCCGCAGCGCGGGACGGCCGACGTCACCGCCTGACGGGTTCATGACTCGTCCAGACTGCTCCGCTAGGCTCTTGTCATGAAGCGCGAGTCGGTGCGCACCTCTGACGGTGCCGAGCTGGAACTGAACACCTACGCCGTGGACGATCACGCCTCGGCTCCTGGCGTCGTCGTGGTGATCGGATCGCTGGTCACCGCGGCCGATTACGCCAAGTTCGCCAAGGCCCTGGCGGAGGCGCTCAAGCGGCCCATCCACGTGCTGAACCGGCGCGGCCAGGGCAAGTCGACCCCGCAGACCGACTCCTACTCCCTGGAACAGGACGTCGAGGATCTGAAGGCGGTGCTGGAACACACCGGCACGCGGGACCTCTTCGGCCACAGCTTCGGCGGTGCCCTGGTGCTGCACGCTGCTCGCAGCATCCCGGTCGATCACCTGGCCGTCTACGACCCGGCCGTCTCGATCGACGGCAGCGTGCAGGCCCCGTGGATCGGCGAGTACGAGGCCGCCCGGGCCTCCGGCGACACCGAGAAGGCCCTGGCGATCGTGATGCGCGGGCTGGAACCGCACGGCGCCCTGTCCCGGATGCCGCTGCACATGCTGACCCTCGGCAACAAACTGACCGCCACCACGGGGTTCGGCAAGGAGATGCGCGAGCAGCTGCCCAACGGCGTCCGCGAGATCAAGGCGATGATCGCCGCGGACATGTCCGCCGAGCCCTTCCTGGAACTGCCCCTCGAAACGCTCATCATGGTGGGCGAGAAGAGCCCCGCGTACTTCGGGGTCGCCTGCGGCCGTCTGCACGAAGTCCTCTCCGGCTCGGCCTACAGCGTCATCCCCGGCCTGGGCCACGACGGTGTGAACCGCGCCCCGGCCCGGCTGATCGAACCCCTCGCGGAGTTCTTCGCCGGCTGACGCCCTCCTCCATCACCGCGAGAAGCCAGTTGAGCACAGTCCCGGTGATCGGGACTGTGCTCAACTGGCTTCTCGCGTCAGGTCAGGTCAGTGGTGACCGGCGCCTTCCGTCCTGCGCATCATGGCGGACAGCACGACGGCGAGCACCGCCACGCCGGACGCCGTCAGGAAGGCGATCCGGGTGCCGTCGAGCAGGTCGCCGTGCAGCGCGGTCCCCGCCGCGAACAGAGCCACCAGCAGGGCGGTTCCTGCCGCGCCCGCCACCTGCTGGAGCGTGCCCAGAATCGCGGATCCGTGCGAGTACAGCTGCGGCGGCAGCGGGTTCAGGCCATTGGTGAATGCCGGGGTGAAGAGCAGCGCCAGAGAGAAGTTCAGCACCGTCTGGATGACCGTGACGTACCAGATCGGCGTCGACGCGTTCATCATGGCGAACTGCCACAGGCACAGGACCATGAGGACCGAACCGGTGACCGTCAGCGGGCGCGGACCGATCTTGTCGTACATCCTGCCGATGAACGGGCCGGACAGGCCCATGGCCAGGCCACCGGGCAGCATGACGAGCCCGGTCACCAGCGGCTCCGCACCCAGCACCTTCTGCAGGAACAGCGGGAGCAGGATCACGGTGCCGAAGAGGGCCACCATCGCCACCACCAGGAGCAGCACGGAGACCGTGAACATGCGGTGGTTGAACGCCCGCAGATCCAGGAGCGGAGCGCCCGCCCGCTGAAGGACCAGCTGACGCCAGACGAACAGGCCCATGGCGATGGCGCCCACGGCCAGCGCCACGATGGCTCCCGTGCTGGGACCCGCCTGGCCGCCATGTCCGCCGCCGATCTGGCTGAGACCGTAGACCACGCCGCCGAACGCCGGGATGGTCAGGAGGACCGAGAGCATGTCCAGACGCTGCTGGCCCGGCTCACCGACGTTCACCAGGTACTTGGCGCCGACCAGCAGCGCCACGATGGCCACGGGCAGCACGAAGATGAACATGAAGCGCCACTCGAAGTGCTCCAGGATCACCCCGGAGACGGTGGGGCCGAGCGCCGGCGCCACGGACATGGCGATGGTGATGTTGCCCATCACCATGCCGCGCTTGTTCATCGGGACCAGGGTCAGGATGGTGGTCATGAGCAGCGGCATCATGATGGCCGTGCCGGTCGCCTGCACCACACGGCCCAGGAGCAGCACGCCGAAGCCGGGGGCGACGGCCGCGATCACGGTGCCCAGGGTGAACAGTCCCATCGCCAGGAAGTACGCCTGCCGGGTGCGCAGCCGTTCCAGGATGAAGCCTGTGGTGGGGATGACCACGGCCATGGTCAGCATGAAGCCGGTGGAGAGCCACTGGACGGTGCTTTCGGAGACGTCCAGCGCCGTCATGAGGCGCGGCAGGGCCACGTTCATGATGGTCTCGTTCAGGAACACCGTGAAGGTGGAGACCAGGAGCACGCTGATGATCACCACGACTTCGCGGGAGAGCTTCTCCGGCGCGCCCGCCTCGGGCGCGGTCTGGGCGGCCTCGGGCGGCGAATCGTAGGCGGCGGGCGCGTCGAGCGGCCCGCCGGAGGGGTTCTTGATGTCGGAGGTCATGTCACGTCCTTGCGAGTGAATCAAAGGGGAGCGATGGTGCCGCCGGCCCACCGGCGTCGGGGACGACGGGGTGCTGGACCGGCAACGGTGGTTTCCCGGACGGAACACGGGACAGGACAGGCCTGAAACCGGAGCTCTTCCGAGCGGGATGGATAGCGGAAACGGCGGTCAGGGCACGGCGAAGCCGGGCCACGGAAGCCGGCACACCGCATGGCGCACTCCGAGCATTTCCAGAAAGTCCCTGACAGAGGACTCCGAGTGGAGAGCTGGGTCTCGCCTAGGCAGAAAGCGGTGTGTTATCGATCAGACGCACAGAACCAAGTTTAGCCGCAACGATGGCCAGTGCGTCACCCCTGAACGGAGTGAATTTGCAGTTTTCCGCGAGGGGTTCCAGCGTGCGGGGATCGACCACCTCGAAGTAGTCCAGCTCCACGCCGGGGGCGGATCGCACCAGGTCGGCGGCGGATTCGAGGTCGAGCGGCTCATGAGCGGCGGCCCGCTCCTCCAGGAGCCGGAGGGCGCGGGAGAGGACCAGGGCGGACTCCCGCTGCTCGGGCGAGAGGAAGCGGTTCCGGGAGGACAGCGCCAGCCCATCCGCGTCCCGCACGATCGGCACCGGCACGATCCGGACGTCGAAGTCGAGATCCGCGACCATCTGCTGCACCAGGACGAGCTGCTGCGCGTCCTTCTGACCGAAGTACGCGCGATTCACCGGCACGGGCGCATGCGCCAGGTGCAGGAGCTTGGAGACCACAGTGAGCGCGCCGTCGAAATGCCCGGGGCGGGAGGCGCCCTCCCACGCGCCTCCGAGCGGACCGGCGGTCACCCGCACGCCCGGCTCCCCCAGCGGGTACATCTCCTCCACCGAGGGAGCGAAGACGAGCCGCACACCGGCCTCCTCCAGGAGCGCCAGATCGGCGTCGAGGGTGCGCGGGTAGCGTTCCAGGTCGACGGCCTCGCCGAACTGCAGAGGATTGACGAAGATGCTGGCCAGGGCGAGGTCGTTCTCCTGCGCCGCCGTGCGGGCCAGCGCGGCGTGCCCCCGGTGCAGGGCTCCCATGGTCGGCACGAACCCGGCCGAGGAGACCCCCGACGCCGCTGCCTCCGCAAGGCGGGCACGGAGCGCGGCCTTGGTGGTGACCAGTTCGATGCTCATGAGGACCTCTTCTTCAGCCTTCTCCGGTCCCGGCGGGAACCGGAGCCGTGACGTGATGCGGGCTCTCCTCAGCCCAGGACATCACCGAGCGCCGCGGCCTGATCCGCCCGGAGGCGATCCTGGCGGACGGCGCGCTGAAGAGTGGCACGGGCCATGGAGAGATAGGACTCCAGGATATCGTCGCCCGGAACCTCGGGCCGTTCCCCGCCTGGCCTCGTGGAGTTCCGAAGGAGCCTGTCCCTCCCGGTCAGAGCCTCGCGGTGGGAGGCCACCGTGCCGGCGTCGCCGCGGGAGACGGGGCCGGTGAGCGCCGACTCCCCGGAGGCGAGCGCGTTGTCCAGGGACGCCCGGAGCAGCGGGCCCAGCAGGCGTTCCGGCTCCGCCACACCGATCTCCCGGAGCACCTGAGCGGCCTGCGCGGCCAGCGTCACCAGATGGTTGGAGCCGTGCGCGAGAGCCGCGTGATACAGCACGCGCTGCTCCTCCGGGATCACCACGGGCTCGCCGCCCATCTCGATGACCAGGGCCTGCGCGATGGGCAGCATGGCCGGGTCGGCGCTCACCCCGAACACGCAGTCCTGCAGGCGGCCCAGATCGAGGCTGAGCCCCGTGAACGCCATCGCCGGGTGGATGGCAAGCGGAATCGCCCCGGCGGCGCGGACCGGATCCAGCACCCCGACGCCGAAGCGGCCCGAGGTGTGCGCCACCAGCTGCCCCGGGCGCCAGGCCCCCAGGGCCGCCAGCCCGGAGACCAGCTCCCCGAGCACGTCATCCGGGACGGCCAGCAGCACCAGGTCGCTCCCGGCCACGATCTCCCCGGGCTCCAGCACCGGGACACCCGGAAGCAGGTTCTCGGCCCGTTCCAGGCTCGCCTCGGACACGGCGGCCACGCCGGACACCAGGTGCTCCGCGGAGCGCAGGGCCGCACCGAGCACGGCTCCGACCTTGCCGGCGCCGATCACGCCGACGCGCAGGCGTCCTGCGCGCGAGCTTCCGCCTCCGGCGCCGGACGACGCCGGACCGCTCACCGGCTCAGGCATACTCACCCTCGGTCCCTTTGTCCTTCCCGCCGTCCGCTCCGCCGTCGTCCTCCGGAGGGATCCGGCAGAAGCGCTCCACGATCAGTCCCACCACCAGCATGACCACGCCGCCGCCGGCCATCACGGCCGCGGTGATCACGTGGTCCACGGCGCTGGAGTACTGGAGGAACTGCAGCTGCTCCAGCAGGATGCCCAGGTGCCAGCCGAACAGGACCGTCCCCGCGTACGCCCCGGCCTGCGCCAGGATCAGGGTCCGGGCGGCCAGAAGCGGATCCAGGTGCTTCTTGACCTTGGCGGTCTTCCAGCGGTGCACACGCCAGCCCAGCAGGAACGTCAGCAGGGCGATCGCGAGCATGCTGAACACCGCGGCCAGGGGCAGCAGCGGCACCGGCAGGCCATAGCGCTGCACGATCATCGAGACCAGGAGCCCCACCACCAGGAAGGCGAGTGCCAGCCCGGCGAGCTGAGCGGGTCGCATCAAGCGCATGATCAGTACTCGTCGTACTCGTCGACGTCGGGATAGTCGGCAGCGGCCACCGCCAGTTCGCGGACGAGGGCGCCGTTCAGGGTGGCCTCGGGATCCATCGCGGCCCAGGGGACCAGGACGAACGCGCGCTCGGCGGCACGCGGGTGCGGCAGCGTCAGCACGGGATCGTCGCTCTGCACCTCGCCGAAGACGATCACGTCGACGTCCAGGGTGCGCGGGCCCCAGTGGACCTCGCGGACCCGGTGGTGCATCTGCTCCACGGCCTGGCAGTGTGCCAGGAGGTCCAGCGGCTCCAGCTCGGTGTCGACGGCCAGGACCATGTTCAGGTAATCGGGCTGGTCCTCGGGCCCTCCCACGGCCTTGGTCTGGATGACCGGCGAAATGTCCACCAGGTGGACCGCCGGGTGGTTCACCAGATCGGCGACGGCGGCGGACAGGGTGCCCTGACGCTCGCCGAGATTGCTTCCGAGGGCCAGGATGGCGCGGGTGCGGCTCATGCGGAACCTCCTTCGAGTCCGGGGAAATCGGCACGGGAACGGGACACCACGACGGCGACGTCCCCGAACGGCACCTCGATGGGCGCCTTGGGCTTGTGCACGGTGACCTCGACGGACTCCACGTCGAAGCCCGCCAGCACGGCACGGGCGATCAGGACCGCCAGCTTCTCGATGAGGTTCACCGGGGGTCCTTCGATGACGGCCGTCACGGCTTCCGCCACGAGTCCGTAGTGGGCGGTGTCCTCCACGTCATCGGTCTCGGCCGCGCGGCGGAAGTCCCGGTGCATCACCAGGTCCACCACGAAGGGCTGGCCCTCGCGGCGCTCGAAGTCGAAGACCCCGTGGTAACCGGTGGCGGTGACGCCGCGGAGTTCGATCCGGTCCAGCGGACGCACGTGCCCGTGCACCTCCCCCACGCTCACGAGGCTCACGCCGCCCAGCGCGCGGCGACCTTCACCGCGTCCAGGTTCGGGCCGACGTCGTGCACGCGCACGGCCCAGGCGCCCTGCCCGGCGGAGAGGGCGGTCACGGCGAGCGTCGCGGCGTCACGCTCCACGGGAGCGGCGGCCTTGCCCGCCGAGGTGAGCAGCTCACCCAGGAAGCGCTTGCGGGACGCGCCCACCAGGACGCGGTGGCCGAGCTCCCGCAGACGGGCCAGGCCGCGGAGGAGTTCCCAGTTCTGCTCGCCCTGCTTGGCGAAACCGAGGCCGGGGTCCAGTATCAGGCGCTCGTCCGCGTGGCCGGCGCTCCGGAAACGGGCGCGCAGCTCCTCCAGCTCGGCGACCACTTCGGCCACGACGTCCGTGTAGTCGGCCAGGGAGTCCATGGTCTGGGAGTCGCCCCGGGAGTGGGTCAGGATGTACGGCACGCGGCGCGAGGCCACGAGCTGGATCATCTCGTCACTGACCCGCTGACCGGAGACGTCGTTGACGATCGCGGCGCCCACGTCCAGCGCGGCCGCGGCTGTGGAGGCGTTGACGGTGTCGATGCTGACCAGGGCGCCCGCCTTCACGAGCGTCGCGACCACGGGGAGCACGCGGCGCTGCTCCTCCTCGGGGGTCACGGGTTCGGCTCCCGGACGGGTCGACTCGCCACCCACGTCCAGGATGTCGGCTCCACCGTAGAACATGCGCAGGCCGTGGGCGATCGCGGAGTCCGCGGTGCTGTGCTCCCCCCCGTCACTGAAGGAATCCGGCGTCACATTCAGCACACCCATGACCAGCGTGCGGTCCTGGGGGAGGTCTTCGAATCGGGCTGCTGCTTTGGCTTTCCGGATCACGGGCAAAGGATTGGTGGCCGGGCCGGTTCCCGGTGCTGCGGCAAGCGAGTCCATAGGGTATTACCTTCCGAGTATGAGGCTCATGGCTTCCGCTCGTGTGGCGGGATCGTGCAGCTGCCCGCGGACCGCGCTGGTGACGGTCTTGGCGCCGGGCTTGCGGATTCCCCGCATCGACATGCACATGTGTTCGCATTCCACGACGGCGATGGCGCCGCGCGGCTTGAGGTGGGTCACGAGCGCTTCCACGATCTGCGTGGTGAGCCGCTCCTGCACCTGCGGCCTCCGGGCGATGATGTCCACGAGGCGCGCCAGCTTGCTCAGCCCCGTCACCATGCCGTCATGCGAGGGGATGTACCCCACGTGCGCGACGCCGTGGAACGGGACCAGGTGGTGCTCACAGGTCGAGTAGAACGGGATGTCCTTCACCAGCACCAGCTCTTCGTGGTCCAGGTCGAACATGGTCTGGAGGACCGTGCCCGGGTCCTGGTGGATGCCGGAGAACATCTCGGCGTAGGCGCGCGCCACCCGGGCCGGGGTGTCGGCCAGGCCGGAGCGGTCGGGGTCCTCCCCCACCGCGATCAGGATCTCCCGGACCGCCGCCTCGATGCGCGGCAGGTCCATGGGGCCATCCGCGGAGGCGGCGTCCGGAGCAGTGCTGGGGACGTCGTCGTCGAAGTGAGTCACCTAAGCATCCTAGCCGTCCGGCTCAGAGACCCTGCGGGCCTTCGGGCTGTCCGTCATCTTCGACCACGTGCGGGGCGGACCCGGACTCGGCCGGGGCCTCGACGTGCTGGGCCGCCAGCTGGGCCTTCTCACGGCTCGACTGCACCGGGGCGATGTGCTGGACCGGACGGGACTCCTTGGAGAGCCAGATCGGGCGCTGGACCGGCTTGCGGACACCGGCCGTGAGGCGCTCGACGTCGGCCTGGTTGATGGTCTCCTTCTCGAGGAGTTCCAGGGCCATGGCGTCCAGGATGTCGCGGTTCTCGGTCAGGACCGAGTACGCCTCGTCGTGAGCGTCGTCCAGGAGCCTGCGCACCTCTTCGTCCACCAGTGCGGCGAGTTCGTTGGAGATCGTGACTCCGCCGTCGTCACCGCCACGTCCGGCGCCCATGACGTTGGAGACGCCACCGGCCACCTTGATGGCGCCGACCTTCTCGCTCATGCCGAGCTCGGTGACCATGCGGCGGGCCGTGGTGGTGGCCTGCTCGATGTCGTTGGAAGCGCCCGTGGTCGGGTCGTGGAACACGATCTCCTCGGCCACGCGGCCGCCCATGGCCCAGGCCATGCGGTCCAGGAGCTCGTTGCGGGTGTAGCCCTGCGGATCGTCGTCCGGGACCACCAGGGTGTAGCCGCCGGCGCGGCCGCGCGGCAGGATGGTCACCTTGGTGACGGGCGGGGCGTTGTGCAGGGCCGCGGCCACCAGGGCGTGACCACCCTCGTGGTACGCGGTGATCTTGCGGTCGTGTTCCTTCTGCGTGCGGCTGCGGCGCTGCGGGCCGCCCATCACGCGGTCCACACCCTCGTCCAGGGCGCGGTCGTCGATCAGGTCCGCGTTGGAGCGGGCAGTCAGCAGCGCGGCCTCGTTGAGCACGTTGGCCAGGTCGGCGCCGGTATAGCCCGGGGTCTTCTTGGCGACGGCGTTCAGGTCGACGCCGGGCGCCAACGGCTTGCCCTTGGCGTGCACCTTGAGGATGTCCTCACGGCCCTTGCGGTCCGGGGCGTCCACGGGGATCTGGCGGTCGAAGCGGCCGGGACGCAGCAGGGCCGGGTCCAGGATGTCGGGACGGTTGGTGGCCGCGATCATGATGACGTTGGTCTTGGCGTCGAAGCCGTCCATCTCCACCAGCATCTGGTTGAGGGTCTGCTCTCGCTCGTCATTGCCGCCGCCGATGCCGACGCCGCGGTGACGGCCGACGGCGTCGATCTCGTCCACGAAGATGATGGCCGGGCTGTTGGCCTTGGCCTGTTCGAAGAGGTCGCGGACACGGGACGCGCCCACACCGACGAACATCTCGACGAAGTCCGAACCGGAGATCGAGAAGAAGGGCACCCCGGCCTCGCCGGCGACGGCGCGGGCCAGCAGGGTCTTACCGGTGCCGGGAGGGCCGTACAGCAGCACGCCCTTGGGGATCTTGGCGCCCAGGGCCTGGAACTTGCCGGGTTCGCGCAGGAACTCCTTGATCTCGTGGAGCTCCTCCACCGCCTCATCGGCGCCCGCGACGTCCGCGAAGGTCACCTGCGGCATGTCCTTGCTGAGCATCTTGGCCCGGGACTTGCCGAACTGCATGACCTTGGAGCCGCCGCCCTGCATGCGGGACATCAGGAACCAGAACAGGAGGACCAGCAGCAGCACGGGCAGCAGCAGGGAGAGCAGGCCGGAGAACCAGTTGCTCTCCACCGGCTGATCCTGGAAGCCCTTGGACGGCTTGGCGTCGTTCACCGCGGTGACGACGTCCTTGGCGCGGGCGTCGACGTACTTGAAGTAGACGTCCTTGCCCTTGTCCTGGCCGTCGACGCTGAGGGAGTCCTTGAGGGTGAGGTTCACCCGGTTCTCGCCGTCGATGATCTTGGCCTGGTCCACCTTGCCCGACTGGGACAGCAGCTCCAGACCCTTGTTGGTGTCGATCTGCGCGGGTCCACCCGGCGCGAACGTGGCGAAGGCGAGGAGCATGATGGCCACCGCGACGGCGATCCAGATCCAGGGACCCTTGGCGATATTTTTGAGTTTCATCTACCGGGGCGTGTGCCCCATCCCTCCTGCGAATGCTTGGCCCGAGCACGGCGCTGGACCCAGTTCTCTGGAATCTAGCTTTACACCGTCTCCACCATCAGACGCACATCGGAAGCGAAAAGTTCCCTCAGGGCGAAAGTCCGGCCCGGAATGACCCGTTCCGAGGCGCTTTCCGGGGACTTCCCAGTCCCCTGCTCAGCTCAGGCGGTCCACCTCCAGCGACTCCAGCACAGCACCCGCGCCGCCCTCCAGCGACGCCTCCACCTGGCCGGCCTCGCGGAACACCAGATCCGTCAGAACCATCAGGCCGTCCCGGCTGAAGATCTCCACCGAGCCGCGGTCCAGGACGATGTCGAGCCGCAGGACGCCGTCGGGCAGCGTGAGCCGGGCGTGCTCCACCGAGGCGAACTTCTCGTGGAAGGCGACGTCGCCGCTCTGCCGGCGATCCAGGCTCAGCACCCCCTCCTCCGGCGAGTAGCGGACGACGGCGGCCCGCTCGCCGTCGTCGAACAGGCGCAGGGTGAGCGTCTCGGCGCCCGGCCGGACCGCCAGGCGGATGCGCTGCGCAGCGTCCTCGGGGAAGGGCGCCAACGCGAATGGCGCCCCGGGCTCGAGCGTGATCCCGGCGGCTTCCTGAAGACGCCGTCCGTCCCTCGGCTCGGGAAGGACGGGGTGCTGGGCGAGGCGCAGTCCGTGCGGTGTGGCGACCAGGGTCGCCCGCCGGGCGAGCGTCATGCCGGAACGCCAGGGGTCCGTGGGGGTCTGGCCGGCGTAGTCCCAGTTGCTCATCCAGCCCAGCAGGACGCGGCCTTCGCCGGGAGCGCTGTCGAAGGAGACGGTGGCGTAGCAGTCCCGGCCGTGGTCCAGCCAGAGGCAGTTCGCAAGACCGCGGTCCTCAGCTCCCGGCGGAACAGGCCCGTCCGCGTCCACGGGCCCGTCGCTCAGCAGCGATCCCGCGTCCGGGGTGAAGCGCGTGCCGTCGAAGTCGCCCACGAAGTACTGGCCGCCGGAGCCTCCGGCCACCCCGCCGGGATTGAGGTTCACGATGAGGACCCACTTCTCCCGGCCCGGCCGCTCCGGGTCGGGAAGGGGGAACAGGTCCGGGCACTCCCAGACGCCGCCGATGGCGTTGGCGGGGCCGAAGTCGCTCAGGAACCCCCAGTCCCGGAGGTTCTCGGAGCGGTAGAAGACCACCTTCTTCTCCTGCGCTTCCACGGCCACGAGGAGCCAGAAGTCGCCGGCCGGGTCCTGGCAGCGGATCACCTTGGGGTCCCGGAAGTCGCTGGAGGCGCGGTCCAGCACGGGATTGCCGGCGAACTTGGTCCAGGTGAAACCACCGTCCAGGCTGTACGCGAGGGACTGCGCCTGCCGTCCCGCAAGGGGGTGCGGCGCGGCGTACGCGCTCGTGTAGACCGCCACGAGAGGCGGCTGTTCCTCGGTTCCGAGACCGCTGGTGTTCCGGGCGTCGAACACGGCGCTGCCGGAGAAGATCGCCTCACCCTCCTCGCACGGGATGGCCACGGGGTGCTCCTCCCAGTGCACCAGGTCCACCGACGTCGCATGACCCCAGGACATGTTGCCCCACACGTTCCCGAACGGGTTGTTCTGGTAGTACAGGTGATAGAGCCCGTGGTGGAAGATCAGGCCGTTGGGATCGTTGAGCCAGGTCTTCTCCGCCGTGTAGTGCAGGACGGGACGGCGCTCGGGAGCGGCCGCCCTAACACGTGTTAGGTCCAGGGTGTCGAGATCAGCGCAAGGATTGTGGGGCATGGAGCCATTAAACGGCATCCGCCCCCGGAACGGTAGCCGGGTCACACTTCCGGGCCGGGCGAGCATGGAGGTCTCCGGCCCGGCGCCGCCTCCCGTCCCCGTCAGCCAGGCGCCCTTATCGACTTCCGGCGCCGCAATGGGGGCGCCCGAAGTCAGTAAGGGCGCCCGAACCGCGAGACGACGCCCATGGAACCTCACCCACCTGAACCGTCACGCCCTGTCACGCCCTGCCACCGCCCCGGACAGCACGAAACCCCGCCCGGAACGCCTCCCTGCCGATTCAGCGGGGCGGCGTCCGGACGGGGTTCCGGAAGGGTGTGGTTACTCGTAGACGTGCGGGGCCAGGCTGCCCACGAAGTCCAGGTTGCGGTACTTCTCGGCGTAGTCCAGGCCGTAGCCGACCACGAATTCGTTGGGGATGTCCTTGCCGACGTACTTGACGTCGATCTCGACCTTCGCCGCGTCCGGCTTGCGGAGCATGGTGCAGATCTCCACGCTCGCGGGGCCGCGGGACTCCAGGTTGGCCTTGAGCCAGGAGAGGGTCAGGCCGGAGTCGATGATGTCCTCGACGATCAGGACGTGCTTGCCCAGCAGATCCGTCTCGAGGTCCTTGATGATGCGGACCACGCCGGAGGACTGCGTCCCGGAACCGTACGAGGACACCGCCATCCAGTCCATGGTCACGTGGCTGTGCAGCGCCCTGGCCAGGTCGGCCATCACCATGACCGCGCCCTTCAGCACGCCCACGATCAGCAGATCGCGGCCTTCGTAATCCTTGTCGATCTGTGCGGCGAGTTCCGTGATGCGCTGCTGGATCTCCTCCTTGGTCAGAAGAATTTCCTTGAGATCTGCCTGGACGTCCTGCGAATCCACCCTGACTCCTGTTGTTTCTAGCCTTGGCCTGTCAGTCCCGCGTCTGCCGCGCGACCCCCGGTACTCCTGAGCACCAGTTTCCCATACTCCCCGCTGCCTCTGCGCGCCCCCTTGGGCCGCGGCAGGCGGTGGACACTGACCTTGCCCGGCAACTGCACGGGACCCGCGCTTCCCTGCCGTTTCAGGAGCGCGACGGCGGCCTGGAGCCTCTCGTAACTGGGCGAACCTCCCAGCGCGGTCACCGCGAGTGCGACCACTCTCACACGCAGAGCCTCCGGAAGGTCGCGGAGACCCTGTTCGGGAAGTTCGATGGCGCCATCCTCAGAGGTCATGGCCAGCGCGGAGAAGTGCCGTTCGGCCTCCGCATCCAGAAAGGCGGCATCGGCGGCCAGGATGTGGGCCGAGCGGTGCAGCGAGTCCGCGACGCCGGGGCCGAGCTGATCCTCCAGGAACGGCATCACCACGGTCCGCACCCGGGACCGGGCGAAGGCGGGATCCGCGTTGCTCGGATCCTGCCACGGTTCCAGCTCTTCCGCGCGGCAGACCTCCTCCGTGTCCTCCCGACGCAGGTCCAGGAACGGCCTCAGGTAACTGCCGCCGTGGAAGTCCCTGCGGCGCGGAATGCCCGCCAGCGCGCGGGTGCCGGAACCGCGGGCGAGAGCGAGGAGGACCTGTTCGGCCTGATCGTCCAGGGTGTGGCCGAGGAGGACCACGTGCGATCCGGTGTCCCGGGCGGCCTCCTCGAGGGCGGCATGCCGCGCGGTGCGGGCGGACGCCTCCGGACCGTCCCCGGTCACGGGAACGGTCACCGGCACCACGCGCACCGGGTCCAGGCCGAGCCCCCGGGCCTGCGCCGCGGCGCGTTCGGCCACCTCGGCGGAGCCTTCCTGCAGTCGATGGTCCACCACCACAGCCCCGGCCTGGAACATGCCACCCCGGGCATAGAAGGCGGCCGCTGCGGCCAGGGCCAGCGAATCGGGCCCACCGCTGAGCGCGACCAGCATTTTCAACGGCCCGGCCCCGGAGGGATCGAGGGCTCGCTGACCGCGCGTGATATTCCTCGGGAGGAATCCTTCGTCCTCGAGAGTCTGGCGCAGGTGCAGGCGCGCGGTGCCCAGCACAGGGGCAAGCCGCCCTTTGCTGCGCCGGCCGCGGAGCCGTGCGGCGTCGCCCGATCCTGCGTCCGCGGTATGTGGGCCGGCTTCCGCGCGCGGACCGCGCAGGCCGGAGGCCGGGTCCGCGGCCACGTCCAGATCAGATCCGGAGCCAGGGCCGCGCGGCGTCACAGCGTCTGCTGCCAGGTCCAGATCAGTGCCGATGCCGGCGTCGTGCGCCACGTCCGCGGAGGTGTGCACGTCCGCAGCAGTGCCAGAGCCGCTCCCCGCCGCGCCGGCGGTGGAGTCCGGCGCCGGAGTGGGTTCCCGCTCAGACACCGCCCGCGAGCCCCATACGCACCAGCCAGGTGTCGGCGTCGTGGATCTCGGCCTCGGTGGGCAGGTTCTCGGGCCGCTCCCAGACCTTGTTGAAGCCTTCCATCCCCACGCGGTCCACCACGGCGCGGACGAAACGCGCGCCGTCCGTGTACTGCCGCATCTTGGCGTCCAGGCCCAGCAGGCGGCGGAAGAACTTCTCCACCACGCCGCGGTCCTTGCCGCGCGCGCTGAAGCGCTGACGGATGGTGCGGACGCTGGGCACCACGTCGGCGTCGACGGCGTCCATGACCACGTTCGCGTGGCCTTCCAGCAGGCTCATGATCCCGGTGAGCCGCGACATGATCGCCTTCTCCTCCGGGCCCTGCAGCAGATCGGTGATCGACCCCTTGGGGGCGTCCGGGTCCTGGCGCTCCTCCTTCAGGGACACCACGGCACGCGAGGCACGCTCCAGGAACGACCCCGCGTTGTCCACCAGGGACCCGCTCAGCCGGCCGATCTGTTCCATCATGAAGCCGGCGAGCCACGGGGCGGCCGCGAACTGCACCCGGTGCGTCTGTTCGTGCAGGCAGACCCAGAGGCGGAAGTCGTCGGGGTCCACACCCAGCTGACGCTCGATCTCCACGATGTTCGGGGCCACCAGCAGGAGACGTCCCGCCTGGCCCTCCCCCTGGTTGAGGTGCGCGGAGAAAGGCTCGTACTGTCCCAGGACCTTGCTGGAGAGGAAGGCCAGGACCGAGCCCATCTGCGCGCCGGTGAGGGCGCCGCCCACCTTGGCCCCTCCGGGGGTCATGTCCTTGGCCAGCCGTTCACGGAAGGCGTGCAGGGCGGGGGTCATCATGGCCGCGAAGCCCTGGGTGTTGGCCTTCGACCAGCCAGCCCGGTCCACCACCAGGACCTGGGAGTC
>Ga0213826_1000417_pt1 | contig 23626 bp, 21 predicted proteins | sample MC6MC0899MG_FD_180668 | JGI IMG/M metagenome (GOLD analysis project Ga0213826, IMG submission 180668) | Enriched soil aggregate microbial communities from Iowa State University, Ames, United States - MC6-MC0899-MG | ecosystem: Environmental > Terrestrial > Soil > Unclassified | place: USA: Iowa...
AATGGCGCTTTGATCCTCCTAATCAATATATTCCGTTTTCAATCAAAAATCCAATAATACAAATTACTGCAATCTAAAACTGAGCATTCACAACGCAGTGAGCGTCGATTCGCTGAAAATAGCGCAAAATCAAATGTTGTTTAAGCTTTGAAAAAGCGAAATCGAAGATTCATGAATACAATATTATAATATCGTAAAGAATGAATAGTTTATTTGATTTAGCTATTGAGGCGTTAATCGACCACGAGTAGTGACGCTCAAGAGTTTTGTTTCTTTTACGTCCAGGCTTTATTTTACAGCTTGGAAGCCGTTAACCTTGCGGTTTGCGGACAAAAGAAAAAAGATTTCAGAATCTGGATTCAATGAACTTAATTATCTTCTCAAACAACAAATCATATATATATTGTAAAAAGCATTTTTGCAAACGGTGTTTTACCGTTTGTTTTTAATTTATTATATTTAACTGTTATTACTTCTTAAAACAGCGATTTTTACTTTTTTGAATTTTCCATATCTTCTACCTAAATTGAAAAAGTTTAGAATAAACCACTATTTTCTACTAATTTTTCCGAAAAAGTATTTTATACACTATCCATACTGTATCCATACAGTATCTACCTAGTATCTCCGCTGTTGGGATTTAGAAAATTTTTCGGTTGACCCGTCCTAAAATAACTATACATATTTTTTATTAAATCCTGTTATAGTTATACATTATTAGATCTTATTAATAGTTCAACGATTAGACGATTAAACAAATAAACGATTAAACACATCTTGTCCCAATCTACCAAAATCAACCTTCAAACAATTCCCCCTTTGAAGGGGGTCAGGGGGATGTACAAATAATTGCACAACTTTTCCCAATCTCAAAATCAACAATTAAATAATTAAACAGTTCCACAATTAAGCAGTTCCACAATTAAGCAGTTCCACAATTAAGCAGTTCCACAATTAAACAGATCTCGTCCCGTCCTTCGGGATCAACGATTAAACAGTTCCACGATTAAACGGTTCATCAACTAAACGATTCAACGACTAAACAAACAATAATTAGTGCCTGTACAAAGCACCATAACCGGCAAAAGGTTGAGTAAAAAGCATAAAAAGGCGTGAAACTCAACAATATCCGCCATTGAGGTACTGGTATACCCACACACAGATAAGTGAGCTCACGCCATGGTCGTGAGCTAATCTACTTATCATCTCGTGTGTCTAAAAATTACCAGTTTTCAATGACGAGACTCTAAGCAATAGCTTAATATTTTCTATATAAAGTATTGCAAAATTACAATTATGTTGTAATTGTATAGCAAATATAAACAATTATTTAAATATTGGATTATAATCCAATAAATATTTTATTTTTAAAATGCAATTTGCTATATATAATAGAGCAAAATGGATATTACTAAAGATTTACAAATACTAATTGGTAAACAACTACATGATATAAGAATTAAAAATAAACAGACTCAAAATGATATTGAGTTCCTTACAGGTATTGATACTGCAGATGTCAGTAAACATGAGAAAGGAAAAAAAAACCTAACTTTAAAAACTTTAATGAAGTTTGCCACTGCGTTGAATGTTCATCCAAAAGAACTATTCAATTTTGATTTTGACATTAATAAATATAAGACTGAAGATTAAGAAAAAAGAATATAATTCTATGAACAAACTTTTACTTCTAATATCTCTTTTTATAAACTTCAACTTATTTTCTCAAGAGATGAATCAACGTACTATTGATTCATTAAAGGTTGAAGCTGTAGAAAATTTTCAGAACCTATATTGGCTTAACCCAATAAAACATTAAAGTTGGGTAACTGATTATGAAAAATTGTATTCAAAAAATGAAATTAAAATTCTGAATGATTTAATCAACAAATTTGAAAAAGAAACTTCTGCTGAAATTGCTATTGTTACCTTAGATTCTTTAAGAGCAACCAGCAACAACTTTGATGATTTATCTTTGCGAATTGCTCAAAAATGGGGCATCGGAAAATCAGGAAAAGATAACGGAATCTTAATAGCTATTTCCAAACACTACAGAAAAATTAGGATTCAGAATGGAAATGGAATTGAAAAAATAATCAGTGATGATGAAACTAAATTTATCATTGACACCTATTTTATTCCTGAATTTAAAAACGAAAACTATTACAGCGGAACACTAAACGGTATATTGGAGCTGATGAAAAAGCTTAATTTATAATCCAGAAACGATACAACTTCCTCAGATTTCAGTCCTCTGTACATACAGAATTCGCTAACCGATACGTAGCTGAGTCTATAATACAGTATGGACGATTGAAAATTCGGTTTTCAATTACTAATAATATATAAGTCATATTAGACATTTCATACTGCGAATAAAAAACAGGCTATGTAGCCTGTTTAAATTATAATCTTTTAATTTCCTGATAAAATACGGTTCTTGAACTGTCTATAGTAGGAATTTCGAATGCTGACACTGAGCCTATAAGTTGCCAGCCATCCTGTAGTGCTTTTTTGGTCTGTCTTTCCACATCTTTTTTATTTGACGCTGTTAATACATGACATTCCATTTAATAATTATGTTTGTTAGTTGTTTCAAAAATAATAACTTTTATTAATTTAAAAAACAGGACATAATACAATTAACTAATTTTAAACACTTTAACTTTTTCTATAAACTAAGTACTTTTTTATCATATAGTATGGTTCTAAAATTTAATTATCATCAACAAATCATGTCAAAACAAAACCATCAAAAAGCTTTACTGATACGTATCCTTTCTAAAATTCAGGTAATTTCATATTTATAAGGGAATACAGACAGTCCACGATGCTGACCAATTTTCATTTGGTTGAAGCGTGCTGATACCTGTTTTGTTTTCCAGTTGCTGATCGTGAGAATCAAAATCTGCTACACCAGCCCAAGGCTCCAAACAGATGAAACCTGAATTTTTAACCGTCCATATACCAAAAAACGGAAAGTTTTCAAATTCAAAGGTTATGATATTCTTCTCATCGCTATCCAATAAAGTAATTTTATCGGATTTGATATCCAACACTACCAACGCATCGTTTTCGAATAGTTCGTAATCCAATTGAAGTTTTTGATCGTTCAGCAAAATCTCATATTGCTGTGCTGTAAGTAAACCATTGTTTAAACGATTTGCTTTTAAGGCACTATCCTTATTGAATAATAATTTATAGCTGGAGAAAGCAGTAGTGTTACTACCTACGTTAAATGCGGGGTGTGCACCCAATGAAAAATACATAGTTTCAACATCTGATAAGTTTTCAACTTTATATTCAACCTGTAAACTATTATTCTCTAACGTATAGACAATTTGTAATTTAAATACAAAGGGATAAAGCTGTAATGTATCGGGAGAGGCTTCTAAAGAGAAAACCAATTGTGAATTGGAAACCTCTAGTACCTTAAAATTGTAATCTCTTGCAAAACCATGTCTTGATAATTTATATTGTTTTTGATTATAAATATAAATATCGTTTTTTAATGTACCTACAATAGGAAACAACACCGGGCTTGACTTACCCCAAAATTCTGGATCTGCCTGCCATAGTAATTCTTCCTGAGTTGACTTATTAAATACCGATTTTAATTCTGCGCCTTTAACATCAACAGCAATTTTAAGATTTTGATTTTCTAAATTATATACCATAGTGTAGGTTGTAGGTTGTATGTTTATTTTAGTTGATTTAGCTTCACTCCGTTCGGACTCCATCCTAGGGTGTTGATTTGTTACATCCCTTACCCCTTTCAAAGGGGGATTTACGTTGAAAACAAAAAACGACCGAAGTATTTCGATCGTTTTGATTTATTTTGTAAATACTTCTTTAATTTTTTGAAAAAATTATTTCGCTACCCTGTCACCCTGACCTTTACCGCCTACAGTTGCGAAAATATATTTAAAGTAATCGGTAATGGTTAAACTTTGGATCATTTCAGCATCTTTAATTGCCAATTCTCTAGGGGTAGACATATCTATTTCATTGATCTGTGCCAAGCCAGTAATACCTGGAACTACATTATAAACGCCACGCCTGTCACGTTCGTCAATCAGTTCCGTTTGGTTAAATAAATTAGGACGTGGACCTACCAGACTCATATCCCCTACCATCACATTAATTAATTGCGGCAATTCGTCCAACTTGGATTTACGTAGAAAGCTTCCAAACTTGGTAATTTCTGCTGTATTTGCCAAATGGGTAGCCACAGATTGTGCCTTTACGTTCATGGTTCTGAACTTATAAAGCGTAAAAGGCTTTTTGTTTTTACCAACGCGCTGCTGCTTGAATAAAGGTGAACCGGTATCGAACAAGCCGATAACATATAACACCAGCATGACCGGCGATAAAAACAATACTCCGAAGAATGAAAACAAGAAATCGAATACTCTGATCATAATTATTTTTTAAAACTTTGAATGGTCTTTATCAAACCTTCTTCAGCCGACAAAGGTAAATTATTTAATTTTATAATTCTCTAAAACATTCATCGGTTGCCATCCTAATTCCTTCTTTGCTTTTTCGTTTGAAAAAGTAAGTGACTCCGTAATTTTTTTAAGTTTCAATGAATTTATTGGAGCTTTTGTGCCTAACAGATTACCCACTAATGCCATAGCTTTAGCTATAAAGTAAGGAATTGTTTTCGGTTTATTTTTAACTAATTGCTTTGAAATTATGTTTTCTAATTCTCTAAATGATGGATGTTCATCATCACAAACATTATATACTCCTCCTTTCTCAACTAACAAAGAAATTAAAGTAGCAATATCCTGTACCATTAATACGCTTTTACGAGCAGTTCCCCCTCCAATCGAAAGATATTTACCCGTTTTAATACCGTTTACCATTGCTCCAAGATTGCCAGGAGCATTCGGTCCCGCTATTAATGAAGGACGAATAATTCCTAATTTCACATTATTTTTCGCACACCATTCGGTTAAGTAATGCTCTGCCTGTATCTTACTTAATGCGTAAGGTGTTTCTCCTTTTAACGGATGCTCTTCCGAAATATTGTCACCAAATTCGACACCATATACCGCAACTGTGCTTACAAATATGAATGATTTCGGTAACGTTGATTGTTCCAATGCCTCACATAAATTGACTGTCCCCTGATAGTTTACATTAAAAAATATCTTCTTTTCCTCATCAGAATTTGGAACAGTGTGCGCTTTACCAGCTGCATGGAAAACAATATCAAATGTTTCTGGAATTTCTGGAATTTCTTTAGATAAATCTGTTTTAAAATCATCTATTTCAGTCAATCCCATTGTCTTTACCTCATATTTTTTTTCTAGTAAAGGTTTTACATTCTGACCCAAAAAACCGGATGCACCTGTGAATAGTAATTTAAGCATAAAATTTTATTATTTAATGTATTTACTAAAAGATTTCGACAACGTTAAAATTGAATAGTAAGAAGACTTTAATAAGTTAAGTCCCTCATTCTTTCTATATATATTCCACACCCATAAAATAGCCTTAAACTTATTAGAAGATATAGAATTATCACGAACCCTGTACTTCATTGAAACGTAGTTACAATTCTTAGCTATAAAACCTTTTTTAAGAATTGATAACCACATTGCATAATCCTCATGGCCTTGTTTTAAAAAATAATTTTTTCCTACTTTTTTTGTATCATACATACATGTGGAACAAGCTATAATGTTACCTGCTAACAAATCATTATATGAGACCTTCTCGGGCGCTAATATAAACCTATTAGTACTTAAACCTTCTTCTGATATTTTCTCATAGTCAGAATAAACAATAGCAACATCTATTGACGAGAATAACTCAAGCTGTTTCATTAGTTTCTCAAAATTCCATAAATCATCGCTATCCAAAAAAGCAATATATCTACCAGTTGCAAGCTTTATACCTAAATTTCTAGGAATAGTGGGAGAACCTGAAGGAAAATCTGTCTTAAAATACTTAATTCGTTCATCTCTTTCACTAAATTCTTTGACAATATCTGCAGAGTGATCTCTTGAACAGTCGTCAATAACTAATAACTCCCATTTATTATATGTCTGATTAATAACCGAATTAATTGTTTCAGTGATAAATTTTTCTGAATTATATAACGGAGTAATAATTGAAACTTTTGTATTTAATTCATTCATAATAAAACGTATTTAACAATATTCTTTAAACTGATTGAGACCACCTTTTTATATTTTTATCAGATAATCTCTTAAGTTCTAATAAAGCATCAGCATCAGGCGTCACTCTTAAATCTTTATTTATAATTAGATGAAAAATTTCTTCTATCGAATAATTAGCTTTATGATTTACTAAATTTAACAATTCTCCCATTCCACCTTTTCCGGAACCAGCAACACTAACGTTTAATAATGATGCTTCGTGAATGATGCGGCACCAACCTTCCTCAAATTGTGAATTAGCAACAACTAGATCACACGACTCAATAAATGAAAGATAATCCTCATCTGATATCCATTTAACTGTATATAATTCGTTATTATCAGAAAGTTGAGATCCCGACTGAATTAATTGGATATTTTGAAAATTGTACCCTTTTTTAGATTTTAAGTAATCAATAACTATACAACCACCTTTTTTTGTCTGATTGCCTCCTAAAAAAATCCATTGTTTTTCTTCACTTAAATCATATTTAATTGCCAGATCTTTTTTTGATTTAAAGCTCATAATATTAATATTAACTTCATTATAAATTACATAAGAACGTAACTTAAAATGTTTATACACCCACTCTGACCAATAATCAGCAACTGTTATAATTTTAATGTGCAGAAACTTTGAAAAAAATTTGATTAATTGATAATCAACAACTTCAATAATTTTAGTATAAAAAGGTGAACCCGTTTGATCAAAATGATGAAAAATAATTGTCATATTGTTTCTCAAAATAGGTATACCAAATGGTCTTATTATATTTCCTTTTGTAAAATATCCTTTAAAAATTAATTTAAGAAAACCTGGCACACTTTTAACCCCACCCTTTCTCTTAACATTAATTTTGCTTAAATTCCAAAGTGGATTATTTTTTATTAGCTTTTCGAATAACGCTTTTTCATATTCGTCACCACCATAGTGCCCATCAAATCCAATAAAAACAGATTTATTGAAGTCTTTTGCTTGATAATTGTCTTCCATGTAATAATATTGAGAAAAAATAACAGAGTGCTATTAAAGTAAATAATTGTAAAATCCAACCAGCTATTGATGCTTCTTGAAAAAAAGAAAGTGTAGTAAATGCAAGAGGAAAAACATAAACCCTCTTCCAGGACGCAGCTGTTTTTGAAAAAAAGCTTTTAATATATCTCATTATAAAAATTAGTGAAATAATATAAAAAAATATCGAGAAGTAACCAAAATTTGCAAATAATTCCCCAATCCAAGTTGGTGCTGCAGATATACCAGTTGACCAGAATTCAGAACCTAAATAATTTTCTGAAACTGTCTTCCCAAAAGATATCACAGGCTTATCTACCCAAATAGATCGAGGGATTAAGAAAAATATTAAACCTATTAGCGAACTACCTAATAGATAAGGAACATTATTGCCCTCGTGACGATTTACTATTGAATAAATAATATCTGTTCCATAAAAACGATTAGTTGCAACTTGTAAAATACTTTTTAAATTAAAAGTTGTACTCGTAGATGAAAAAAAAGTACTAAATCCTGCAACCCCCTCATACCTTACATATTCCAATGCAGCAAATAGAGGTATTCCTATTAATAAACAAATAGAAATTAAAGTTAAACTTATTCCTTTTCTTTGTGAAGAATATCTTAATAATAATAGAAATAATGGATTCAATACTAATGTTTTAGAACCTGAAATAATACCGACAGGTAACGCCCCAAGTAAAACTAGGAAAATTAAAAATTTTCTAATTTTTTTTGGGCCTTTAACAGAAAATGCAGCAATAATAAAGAATGAATAAATTCCAGTTAAATTTATAGAAATAAATGAACTATCAGACTGGAGAAATTCTACCTGAGGTTCTAGAATTAATGTCATTATTCCCAAACTCAACCTTTCATAATTGAAAATTACATATAATATAAACCAAACTAAATAAACAGCAAAAAATCTTTCAATCGACACTTGAGATACTTTAGAAACAAAATTATCTTCCTGCCCAGTTGTTTTTGTTCTTAATGAAATAATTAGCATTGAAATGAAAGCAAACAACCCAATTTCAAATGCTATAAAATAAAAATTCTCGCTAATTCGTGTACCTGTAATAACATTTGGACCAATTGTATAAGTAAGGTAGGGTCGAATTAAAAATAGTAAAGCACCATGCATTATTATATAAATTCTTATATCATGTATATTTATTCTAGAGAGCATATTAAGAATGTTTAAATAATTCGGCAGGTTGAATAATTAATATGTCATCATTACCTTTATTATTATATATAATTCTAAAAAATTTGCCGAAAATTTTTCTAATTAATGAATAAGGCGATAATGCTATATAATTTATAAGATCAGTAGGTCTTAATGAACAAATTGAACTTAATACAAACTTATTATAATGAAATTCATTTAATAAACAGGTTAAGTGTATAGCTGAAAAGTTTATTTTCCTAGGTAAAATTAAATTATACATTTGAGACACATATATAATTGAAGCCGGAAAAACTGTATACTCCGACCAATATCCTGGAATTCTTTTATCCCATTGACTTCTAAAAGAATTCGAAAGGAATGATGCTTTTTCTAATAAAGTTGCATGAGTTTTAGATGTTGTCATTCCCCCACCACTTCCTTCAGATGCTCCATAAATACTTAAACTTTCGGAAGTAGCTAAAACTCTTAAATTCATACATGATAGTATTGTTGCCATTGATATGTCTGGTGATCCAAGAATTAACTCTTGATCTTCTGTAAGCAATAATTTTTCAGCAATTTTTTTCTTGACTAAGCCATGATATAATCGAGGCATTTTTTCAATTGTCAAACCACCATTAATTAAAGATTTTCTCAATTCATATTCAGCATCAACAATTTCCTCTTTCCAAGGTTGAGCCTTAACCAAGGCGCTCGGCGAACCTTTAACATTCTCATTAAGAAAAACGCACGTATCCCAATAATATTTATGTGGATTATATACTATGCAATCATAATTTTCAACATTCTTTTTTTCTAAAAATTCAACAATTTGAGGCATAAAAAAATCATCGTCGCCGATGAAAATAATCCATTTTGAATTACTCATTTTGAGACCTCTAGAAAAATTTTCTGAAATTGTCATCTGTGTGACTTCATTTTTATAAATAACATTATTAAAAATATTAGTAATTTTTAAAATATCCATTTCATTTACACTAATATCAGAATTATCTGCTATAACTAGTTCCACTTTATCACGAACTTCTTGTGGCCAAAATTTATGAGCATCAATTGTCTTAAGTAATTGATTGTGTCTATTTTTCGTAGGTATTATAACACTAAAAACAGTTTGTTCCATTTATTTTAAATAACTATATTAATTTTTAAATTTTCTAAAATCCAATATTTTGCTATTAAGAAAAGTACTTAATGAAATTAGTTGAGATTTTTTTAAGCAAAATATTGAGACAATTATTAAAGTTATAAATGTACTCAAACTAATATACAAAAATTGATTTAATCTGATCATCTCAATTTCTATTAAACTTAAAAGTATAGCAGCTCCAAATGAAACTATTGCTGGTAAAAAAATTCTCCTAAATAAAACTTGAGTATAATCCTTAATAACTAGAAATTTTTTATGAATAAAATATAAATATATTGGTGTAGAAATACTCTGAATTATACACCATGTTATCGCAGCACCCATACCTCCGAAATATTTAACACTTAACCAATAAGATGGAATTGAAATAAATATACTACAAATACCCATTAAATTATTTATTCGCGTATATCCATTTGCTATCGCGATATTAAAAGGTATCACCTGCATAGCTAAAAAAGAAGTGCCTAACGTTAAAAAGAGTACATATTGGTTAGCTGCAGAAGCAATTTCCAAATTCCCAGTCCATACATAAAGCAATCCCTTAGCATTCATTATTATGTTAGCTCCAATTGAAAATACAATTATTGAAATACCCAATATAAATTTTTTATATAAATCATAGCTTTCATCTTTTTTTCCTAAAGAGTAAAAATTCGTAAATCTCGGTAGTAAAGCTACTGCAACAGGTGTAACAAGAACCACTAAAGAGATAGCTAAAGAATTTGCTAAATTATAGTATCCAAGTTCATTTAAAGGTAGTAGTTTACTAATAGCAATCTTGTCTAATTGTGTATTTATAGCTGCTACAATAGCAATTAAAAACATACCAATGACAAAATTTTTGACTTTTTTTAAAATATTAAAATCAAAATCAAATGATTTATAAGATTTATCAATTGTCCTGCCTAAATCATATCTCAATGCAAAAACATAAATTATTGTTACTAACGCTTGCCATATAAAAAAATAGATTAGGGAAGGTTTGTAAAAAATTAAGATCAATACCAAACCGTTTTTAAAAACTCCCCATAAAATCTGATAGACATTTGCCTTAACTTGTTTTTCAAGACCGATTAAACCTCCTAAATAAAAATTTCCAAGTAATTGAAAAGCTACAACAACACCGAAAATACGCAAAGCATTTTTTACATATTCTGGTTTTAAAGAACTTAAAGTAAGCCAATTTGATGTAATTGGCTCAGCTGCAAAAAAAACTATTAAAATAATTAAAACCACCAAAGCCCAATAACAAACTTCAAGTGTGTTCAGCACTTTCATTTTATAATTTTTTTTGACATCTTGATCTCCTGCTTTAGCAAACTCTCTCGAAAGTGTCGCACTAAGTCCAGCATCCATCACACTCATAATTCCTATTATAATTAATGAAAAACTAATGACAGCATAATTTTCCATCCCAAGAAAACTAATATACAGCGGTATAAAGATGTAATTCGATAGTATACTCCAAAAACGGCCTATAATATTCGCAACTATATTTTTTAACATTGGTAAAATCTATTAGAAAGCTCTTATTAATTTTACCCTATCGGGATAAATCTGGCTTTATTGTTGTACAAAAACTTGTAAACCAAACGTTCAGATACAGAATTACTTTTGTTAAAGGTTTTATCACCTAAGTAAAAAACACCTTTTCTGCCGTCATTATTTTCTTTAGAGAATACGACTTTTTCATTATCATTACTCAAAGTCAACTCGTTACTAGTTTTTTCAACCCCAAAACCTTCATTTATTTGAGCAAAGTCTTGAACCCAGCCAGTTATCATTTCAAATTTTTCATCTATTGTTTTAGGAAAATAGAATTGCGCTTTTTCCATAAGCTTTGCTGGACTTCCGGCGTACGCTCTATCTGGATCCGTATCTTTTGTAAGTACAGAATTAATTAGTGCAGTACTTCTTTTGCCCAAAACAAGCCCTGAACTTACAATACAGCTTCCTACCAACCAAACATCATCTTCTATAATGGTTTTTCTTTTGGAATATAAAGTACAACCTTCTATTTGTTCACCGCTTGCTACATGCGTCCATATCTGTGAATACATTCCTACACGCACACCGTTTCCTATTTCTAGACCTCCAGCTCCGTCAAGAATTGTGTTTTGACCAAACCAGCAGTTGTGACCAATCGTTAAATGGTCTTCAGCCATCAGAAGCATATCATTGTGAAAAACATTCCAATCTCCAATAGACAATTCGCCGTGAATAAAAATACGCGTATTGTCATTAATCACATTATTATCGCCAACCGTTGCGGTAGCGTTAGGATTATTTCCCAATATCTCAATAACAACGTTTTTTCCAATTCTATTAAATTCTCCTAATTTTACGTTAGGATTAATTTTTGCAGTTTCATGTATTTGATTTGTCATTTTATTATAAATTTACCCACCAACCAGATGGTATTGCTACATATTTTTTCATAAACTCATTCACTCCCGGCAAGTTTTCATTATTCTTAAAAACAGTATAAATATTATTGTTGATATGAACGCCGGTTGAGTAGAATCCTTTGTCTTTCATTTGCTGCAGAAATTCTGTTTTGTTTTCTGCTAAAACACCATATACCCAATAATTTGGGTTTACATTTTTATTTATTTCTAAAGCTTTTGAATCCAACTGGTTTTCGAAAAAAGAATTCCATTTTTCGGCATTGGCTTTTTGTTTCGCAAGCAAACCTTCAATCTCTTGCATTTGTTTCAGCCCGATGTACGAATTTATTTCGCTCATTGTGGCACCATATCCTTCGATAGAAATATCACAATTGGGATTAATTTCGCCATTTTTAAGTCGGAAATTGGCTCTTTCGATGCCATAATCTCTTACTAATTTTGCTTTTTCAAAAAAAACTTGATTGTTAAAAGCGATTGCACCACCATCAATGGTATTCGGCAAACGAACCGTTTGGAAAGAAAAAACCGTCATATCTGCACCGGTGTTTCCTGTTTTTTTTCCTTTGTATTCTGTACCGAAAGCTTCTATACAATCATCTATCACAGGAATTCCGAATTCTTTTCCTATGTTGTAAACTTCATCCAATTCTCCTGCATACCCGCAAAAAAGATTGTTGAAAATTGCTTTTGTATCTTTTGTAATCAACGATTTCAGTTGAGAAACATCCATTGCACTGGTTTCTGGGTCAACATCAATCCATTTTATTTTAAGATTTTTCACAGCGAAAGGTTGATTACTCGCCAAACAACTTACTGGACTTGCAATAATCTCGTCTCCGGGTTTTAAATCTAAAATTGACAAAACCATCATCAATGCCTGATTGTAGGTTGCTGTAGTCAAAATATCTGGGTTACCGATAAACTGATAGAGCGTTTTTTCAAATTCTCTACCATATTTTCCGTACGCCAATTGTCCGGAATATAAAATCTCGTTAATACCTTCGGTAAGATGCTCCGGCATAAAAGGTTTGTAGATAGATACCATTACCAACCGCCTTTTATCACTTCAATCATTTTGTCGCAATCTTCTTTGGTTACCCACCATCCGCAAGGAAGATGTACCATTTTGCTGTAAAATTCATCTAAATTGGGCAATTCTAAATTAAAATCATTCAGATACGTATGAGAATCGCTTCTTTTATGTAGTTCTGAAGCCATAATTCCGTTGTCTGCCATTTTTCTGATGAATGCTTCTCTGTTCTCCACCTTGATGGTATACAACCAATAAGAAGGCTCTGTGTTTGGGTAATATTGAATTAACTCAACACCTTTTAAATCTTTTAGTTTTTCGTCAAGATACTTTCCGTTGGTAATGTACTTTTTTACCAGCTCTTCGATGTTTTCTAACTGAACCAATCCAACCGTAGCATTCACATTATTCATGTGATATTTGTAGCCTTGCATGGTGATATTGTTATCCATTCGGCTTAGTTTTTTATCTAAACCAAACCAACGGATGACTTTACCTTTCTCATACAATTCTTTATCCTGAATTTGCAAAGCACCACCATCAATGGTCGTTAAATGCTTAATTGCCTGGAAAGAATATACGGTAAAAGGAAAATGGTTTCCAGCTTTTTTACCATTAAATTTTGAACCTAAAGCGTGTGCAGCATCCTGAATTACCGGAATATTATACTTTTCCGAAATCTCTTGAATCCGTTTTATATCAACGGGAATCCCAGCATAATCTACAACGATAATTGCTTTGGTTTTCGAATTGATAGATTTTTCAATCGCATCTGGCGAGATATTTCCAGTAGCAATATCTACATCTGCATATCTGATCTTTGCTCCAACTCCTTTGATGGAAGTATTGGTAGGTTCTGCCGTTAAAGCAGTACTGATGACTTCATCGCCTTCTTTTACTCCAGCCAAAATTAATGCGATATGCAAAGCCGCTGTTCCGGAATTGAGGGAAAGGGTATGACCACCACCAATATATTCCTCGAACTTTCTCTCGAACTGTTCTACTGCTTCACCTTGTGCAACATAGCCGCTGTATAAAATTTCCTCCAATTTTGGCATCAAAATTTCTCTTGGCGGAATGGAAGTTTGTACTAATGGTAACATCTATAATTATTTATTGTGGGTAGCTAATTCGTCTTGTACGTAATCTAAAGTAAGAAGAAGTTGTTTTAATTCTTCAACATTTAGTCTTTCTGTATTATCAGAATTGTATTCGTGGTCAATTAATTTCGGACCATCTTCTTGTACATATTTTGTGTAGTTCAAATCTCTGAAATCTGCAGGTACTCTGTAAAACCTGCCTAAATCTTCTGCTTTAGACATTTCTTCTTTAGAGCATAATGTTTCGTACATTTTTTCTGCATGTCTTTCGCCAATAATGTTGATCTCGTTATCTGCATTAAACAATTCTTTCAATGCTTGTGCCAAAACTTGAATCGTAGCTCCCGGAGATTTTTGTACAAAAATATCGCCAGGTTTACCATTGGTGAATGCGAACATTACCAATTCTACAGAATCGTCTAAGGACATCATAAAACGGGTCATTTCCGGATTGGTAATCGTTAAAGGTTTTCCTTCTTTAATTTGTTTAATGAAAAGAGGAATGATAGAACCGCGGGAACACATCACATTACCATAACGCGTTGCGGTGTAGATGGCATTAATATTTTCAACTCTTCTATCTCTGGCTTTTGCTACAGCCATTTTCTCCATCATTGCTTTAGAAATACCCATTGCGTTAATAGGATACACTGCTTTGTCGGTACTTAAAACAACAACTCTCTTTACGTTATTGTTTGCAGCAGCTTCCAAAACATTTTCTGCTCCCAAAATATTGGTTTGCACCGCTTGCATTGGATAAAATTCGCAAGAAGGTACCTGCTTTAATGCGGCTGCGTGGAATACAAAATCTACCCCATTCATTGCAGCATTAATGCTGTTGAAATCGCGAATATCTCCAATCACAAAGTTTAATTTGTCGTTTTTGTACTCAATTCGCATATCTTCCTGTTTTTTCTCGTCACGAGAAAAAATTCTTATTTCTTTTAAATCAGAATTAAGAAAACCTTTAAGCATTGCATTCCCAAAAGAACCTGTACCTCCGGTTATTAAAAGTGTTTTATCTTTAAACATTATTGCAAGTCTTTATTAATTTGATCCAATTTTTCATATATTTTTTTAACATCTTGAGATTTTTCTTTTTTAAGTACTAATATAGCATCATCAGTAACTACCAATATACATCTTTTTAAACCTAAAAATTCTGTATAGATTTTGGAGCCTATCACCATATTTCCATTTTTGTCAATTGGATGGCCACTTTTTATTAAATAATCATATACAGATTCAAAAGATCCCATATCTGACCATTTAAAAGCACCAATAACTGCCTGTAACTTCTTAGTACGTTCCATAACTGCATAATCTACTGAAATGGATGGTATTAGAAAACTTACGTCTAACGGTAATTTATTGTCAAAATTTTTTAAATCAAATACTCTTTTAGAAGTTTCATAAACTTCTGGTTGCGATACCATTAATTCTTCCAGGAATATACCTGCTTTAAAACAAAACATACCTGAATTCCAATAAAAACCACCTTGTTTTAAAAAATCTTTGGCGGTTTCTTCATTTGGTTTTTCTCTGAAACCCAATACCTTATTGTTTTTTATCTGTATGTAACCATAGCCGGTTTCCGGTTTAGTGGGCTTCAAACCAAATGTTACAATACTACCTTCTTTAGCAATCTGAACAGCTTGACGAACCGATTGATGGTAAATATCTAAATCTTCAATTAAATGATCGGAAGGTGTTACTAACAAAATATCATCCTCACCAACATCGAACGCAGCAAAAGCAATAGCAGCTGCAGTATTACGAGGTGTTGCCTCTACAATTTCTTTATATGATGAAATACCTAAATTATTTAATGCCTCTTTAGATAACTCACAATTATCAACATTTCCAACAATCATAATTTCATCACAACATTCTTTATTTCGAAGTACTGTTTGCTGAAATAACGACTTCCCTTCAAATAAATCTAAATATTGCTTGGGCTTTCCTTTACGGGATAATGGCCACAAGCGGCTACCTACACCACCTGTTAATATAACATTTATAATTTTCATATACGGTTGTAATCATCTTCTATTCTAACAATATCATCTTCACCAAAATAAGTTCCGTGTTGTACTTCAATTAGAATTACTGGATCATTTGTTTTATTTTCTACCCTATGATGTGCCCCTTGAGAAATGATTGCAACATCACCAGGAAAAAAATCTTTAACTTCATCATTTATCGTAATGGTTGCAACCCCTGAAATAACAGTCCATACTTCAGATCTTTTAAAATGATATTGTAATGATAACCTTCCACCAGGGTTAACCTGAATCCTCTTAACTTTATGAGAATCAGCATCTTCCAATACCCAATATTCTCCCCAAGGACGAATGTCGTGTTCCATAATATGCAATTTTGTTATTTACAAATTTTAATTAAATACTCCCCATAACCACTCTTTTTAAGTGGTTCAGCAGCTTCCAATAACTGCTTTTTATTTATGTAGCCCATACGATAGGCAACTTCTTCAATAGCACCGATTTTCATTCCCTGACGCTCTTCAATCACCTGCACAAACTGACCTGCCTGCATTAATGATGCAAATGTACCTGTATCTAACCAGGCTGTTCCACGGTCAAAAACACCTACACGCAATTTACCCTGTTTTAAATATTCTTTATTCACGTCGGTAATTTCATATTCTCCACGTGCAGAGGGCGCAATGTTTTTCGCTATTTCAACAACACTGTTGTCATAAAAATACAATCCAGGAACAGCATAATTTGATTTTGGCTCCGTCGGTTTTTCTTCAATCGACAAAACGTTGTTATTTTTATCAAATTCCACCACACCATAACGTTCCGGGTCGTTTACAGGATAGGCAAATACTACTCCGCCCTCTTCTTTGGTACAGTCTTGTAACAACTTGCTCATACCACTACCATAAAAGATATTATCACCTAATACCAACGCAACTTTATCTTTACCGATAAATTGTTCCCCAATGACAAATGCCTGCGCCAAACCATTAGGTTCAGGCTGTTCGGCATATTCAAAACGGCAGCCGATTTGAGAACCGTCCCCCAACAACTTTTTGAAATGTGGTAAATCATGTGGAGTAGAAATAATCAAAATTTCATTAATACCCGCCAACATTAATGTTGACAACGGGTAGTATATCATAGGTTTATCGTAAACCGGCATTAACTGCTTACTTACAGCAAGTGTTAAAGGGTGTAAACGGGTTCCAGATCCACCGGCTAAGATTATTCCTTTCATTGTTTTTTTGTTTAATGTTTAATCGTTGATCCCGATAACTCGGGACAAGACTCGGTTATTTAGCTTCGCTCCGTTCGGACTCCGTCCTCGGGTGATGAAATGTTCACTTCGATACTTCTTCACTTCGACTCCGCTCAGTGTCCGAATTTACTGACCCCTGTTATTCTGCGAGCTTTATAATTTCTTTTTCGACTACTTCTTTACGCAAGCTTGAGCTTGAAAAGCGGTGGTCTCTGGAATTGTAATATAATTCGATGCCTTTTTCTTCGCAATAGGTACGACCTGTGAAATTCTTCTCTTTATATTCATCACCTAATATACGAACATCAATTTTAAAAGAACGCAATACATCTTCTAAATCCTGTTCTGTTGCGTAAGGTACTACCTCGTCTACAAATGAACATGCTTTTAGCTGAATGTAACGTTCTACAACAGTCTGTATCGGCTGGTTTTTCTCCGGACGATCTATTGTAGGATCGGTTTGTAACCCGCAAATCAGATAATCGCACTGGCGTTTTGCATCTTCCAGCATTTTAATATGACCGGCATGCAGTAAATCGAATGCGCTAAAGGTTATTCCTATTTTCATAATGTTTTTAACTGTTTAATTCTTTATTCCCTATAGCTAAATGGCAACTCACTTGCTAAATTTTCTTATCCTCCGAACAGCACAATTCCATCATCTGACAACTCCTGATCGTAATAAAACTCAACTTTTCGATTCACAATTTCCTCTATTTTAGGAATAATGCTTTTGGTATATTCCGTATTAATGGTATTGCCGGTAATATTAATTTCAATGACACCACTGTCAATACCCTTTGCATAATCACCTATCAATTCAATCTGTGTAACATCGCCCATACGCTCCAGAATCTGTTCTACTATGGTATCCAATCCCAGATACTTGTGGACTACCTGCTGCAGCAACTTAAACATTGGATGTTGCGCATTAGCTGCGTAGGCAATTTTATTGCTAACCTCTTTTTTCTCCAGATAACCGGCATCGGAAAGATGATTCAGTTCTTTACGGATGGCGTTTGTTGATTCGTTAAACTCAGTCGCCAAACCACGTAAGTGCCCTGAATTGGCTGAAGTTACAAAGAACTTTACCAAGAGTTTAATACGTGTTTTTGATGTAATTAACAGGTCTAACATGTTTTGTTAAAATGAGCAGTAAAGGTACTCGTTTTGATTTATAAAACAAATATTTGGGTGAAAATTTACAGTTTGTTAATGTGGGGTGGTGTTGGTGTGGGATGATGGGTGTCTTTTTTGGCTGTATACTGTATATTATATTGGTGAATCGTTAATTCGTTGAATTGTTTATGTGTGTGATTAATTATGACACCTCTCTAGCCTCCTCAAGGAGGGAATCATTTTACCACAGATTCAAGGATTTAAATGATCTATTAATCTGTGTATCTGTGTTACAAAATCCTTCTAACGGTGCCTGAGGTTCTCGAAGGCACACCCAATATCCCCGTATAGGTTAAAAAAATAGTAAAATGTTTCATTAAAAGTACTTATAAAATGTGCAAGGATGGCTCAATGTTGTACATTCAGTTGTTTTTATTGAGGATTTTATGTCCAATCTTTGACTCATTTATATGTGCGAATGTGATTTTAAAGACCTCCCTAGCCATCAAGGAGGGAATCATTTTACCACAGATTCAAGGATTTAAATGATTTATAATCTGTGTTACATAATCCTTCTAACGGTGCCTGAGGATCTCGAAGGCACAAACGACACCACGTATCAGATTAAAAAATCTATTAAAATTTTTTTATTTTAAGAACTTGTAAAATTTACACGGATGGCTCAATATTGTACATTCAGTTGTTTTGATTCATGAGATTCCTCCTTCGTCGGAATGACAGTGCGTTGAGTGGTTTTGATTGATGTGTTCTACTACAGATACATTTTGATTTTGATAAAATTGAAACCCTGACTATTCGCTGCAATACGAAGTCAGGGTTTAAAATTATAATATAATTTTTAAAAAGTATTAATCGATTACATAACCTAACTGCTGTTGGAATTTCCATGCAGTCTGCATAGATGTTTGTAAAGGTGTGGTTGGTTGCCAGCCTAATTCTGTTTTTGCCAAAGTATAATCGGCATACGCCTGTACGATATCTCCTGCCCTACGTGGTTTTATTTCGTAGTTGATCTTTAAATTATTTGCCTGCTCAAAAGCTGTTACAATTTCCAATACTGTGGAACCGTTACCTGAACCCAGATTGAAGAACTCCAATTTAGATTTATTTTTTCCATCTAACAAACGCTGCATTGCCTTTAAATGCGCATCTGCCAGATCATTCACATCGATATAATCGCGTACTGCCGTACCGTCTCTGGTTTCGTAATCATTACCAAAAACACCCAAACTTTCCCTAATACCTGTAGCAGTTTGTACAATATAAGGCATTAGATTATTAGGAATAGGTTGCAAGTCTCCTAACTTACCTGTAGATTCCGAACCAACAGGATTAAAATATCGTAATGAAATAGCCTTTTTATCACTAACTTTTACGAAATCTTCGATTATCTCCTCGCCTATTTTTTTGGTATTTCCATACGGAGATTCCGGGCGTTTTAAAGGGGTCGTTTCATTTATCGGCATTGTATCTGCCTGACCATAAACGGTACATGAAGAAGAAAATATAAAATTATCTATCTGATTTTCTTCCATAGCTTCCAATACATTCATAAGCCCCATTAAGTTATTTCGGTAATACATCAATGGTTTTTCTACTGATTCGCCTACCGCTTTGTACGCAGCAAAATGGATGATCCCATCTATTTTATGTGATTGGAAGAAAATGCTGACCGCATTAAAATCTTTCAGATCGATGTTATAATACACAGGCTGAATACCGGTTATTCCCGTTATCTTATCCCACACCTCTAACTGTGCATTGGAAAGGTCGTCTATTATAACCACATTAAATCCTGCTTGTTGTAATGCTACTACCGTATGCGAACCGATATAACCCAAGCCGCCTGTTACTAATATGTTTTTCACAATTTATCTTTTTAGTTTTCAAATATAGATATTTTTTGCGAATGGAGAATGGAAACTGTTGAAGTGATTATTCGTTGATTTGTTGAACTGATGAATTGTGAATAAGCAGGATGTTTGGTGATGGCGGGTTATTTCTGGTTGAATTTTTTAGATACTGGATTCCGGATGATATTGTGAGTAGATTAATTCGTATAAATCCTCTTAATCTTTAGTCGCCGGGTTTAATCCCGATGGTCGGGACAGGATGTTTAAGGTTTAAGGTTAGGTGCCATTATACTGGAATTTAGTTAAAAAGTAAATGGTTATACGGGGTAATTCGGGTGAATCATTTAATCTGTGGTTAAGTGGTTTAAGTGTGGTGTTTGATGTTTGGTGCTGGATGTTCTTTTTGGCTGAATTAGCTTCGCTTCCCACATACTCTGCTCCATGTATTCGCATACTTTGGACTCCTTCCTCGGGTGTTGAATCGATTAATCATGGAATCGTGTAACCGTTGATCCGATGGCTAGTGAGACAAGATGTGTTTAGGTGGTGATATGCAGATTTACCTATTCGATGATCTGCATTTACGGGTATCTTAATAATTATTAATTTTAATACTTTTACCGCTAATTTTATTAAATATTTTAAAAAAAAATAAAAACTAAACAAAAAAAAACATTTTTTTATTATTTTTTTTTAAATTTATCTTAAACTAACAATATAAGTATTATGAAAAAAACTACCCAATCAGCAAGTATTAAAGTAAGATGGTTAGGCTGCCGATCTATAATTCTTTTATTACTTTTCACCTACCTGCCTTATTTAAATTTAAATGCGCAAACCTTTAGTTACACAGGAGCTGTACAAACCGTAACACTACCGGCTGGTTCTTATGAAATTGAAATGTGGGGAGCCAACGGAGGCGATGCCAAAGCCGGCATCGGTGGTAAAGGCGGATATAGTAAAGGTATTTTAAACGTTGCCTCTTCTACTACTTATTACTTGTATGTTGGAGGAAAAGGTGCCACTGCAAGCGCGCCTACAACCGGAGGCTGGAATGGTGGCGGTGGTTTTTTAGGTACATTCAGCACCGGATCTGATGGTGGTACAGGTGGCGGTGGAACGGACATAAGAACTTCCCAAAATACTGCCTATACAAGCAGAATTATTGTTGCCGGCGGCGGCGGCGGTGCTGTGGGTTATACGACCTATTTAGGTGATGGCGGTAATGGCGGTGGAGCAAATGGAGAAACTGGAGGCAGTAGTCGCGGTGTAACCTATGCAGGTGGTGGGGGTTCTCAATCTGCAGGTGGTACAGCAGCAACAGGCGGGATAGCCAGTTATTCATTACCGGGTGCATTAGGTGTGGGAGGCAACTATTCCAGTACCGGAACTTTAGGAGGTACTGCCGGTGGAGGTGGATACTACGGTGGTGGTAGCGGTCACTGGGGCGGGGGCGGTGGCGGTGGCTCATCTTATGTAGGCGGAGTGACTAATGGTTTAACAATTATGTTTGGTCAGCCAGGATTTGCCCCTAATCCAGATACTGCAGGCAACGGCCATATAAAAATTACATCTATGGCACCTTGCACAGGTACACCAGCTGCCGGTACGGCGTCAGCAACAACCAGAAATTGTGCAAGCGATCCTTTCACCCTGTCTTTATCAGGGCCTACAACTGGTGGAGGTATTACTTACCAATGGCAACGCTCTGATTCAGGGGCTAATAATTTTTCGAACATTATTGGTGCAACAAGTTCTTTTTATTCGGTAACGAACCAAACAACAAACAGTGATTATCGTTGTATTGTAACATGTACAAACAGCAGCAGTTCAGCAACATCTAACGTGGTAACAGTAACCCAGATAGTAGCCGGTAATTTCTTTGAAAATTTTGAGACCACTACAGTTGGCAGTACAACTCTGTCATCTATTCCAAGCTGTTGGAGTTTTATAGATAATGTTGCTACAACAGGTTATCTTTACACAGATGATACTGCTTCAAGCGGTCCACTTTCCGGATCAAAGTATCTTAGAATGTACAGAACAAATTCAACAGCAAATGCTACTCAAGAATTAGTTTTGGTTTCGCCAATAACAGACAATCTTGGAAACGGTACCAAACAACTGCGTTTCTACGTACGTGATTATGGAACAGCAACATCAAACAATAAAATTGAAGTTTTGTCTTTATCTAATACAAGCAACACAACAGGTGCTTTAGTATTAGCTACTTTAATTCCAAGTGGCACCACCTATCAGGAATATATAGTACCGCTGCCAGCAGGCACGAACGATTATTTTGGATTTAGATTAGCATATAACGGTACTACAACCGCTTCAAATATAGCAATAGATGATGTTTACTATGAAAATTTAGAAACATGCTTATTGCCTGCAAGCATCACTGTTACTGCGGTGGGTCAAACTACAGCTACATTAAATTGGACCGCATCACCATCAACAACAGTTACTGCTTACGAATATGAAGTAAGATCTGCCGGATTGCCTGGTTCGGGACCTATAGGCAGAGCAGCTACAGCAGTTATTAATGCACCGGCTACCACAACTAACATTACAGGTTTATCTGCAATAACCGATTATAAAGTTTATGTTAGAAGTATATGTGGAACCACTCAAGGAAGGTGGACAGTTGTTTCTGTAGATTTCACCACGTTGTGTGATGTTAAAGTTAATTTTTATGAAAATTTTGATACAACAACAGTAGGAAGTACAAGTATTCCTTCATTACCACGTTGTTGGAATTTTATTGACGATGTAGGATCAACCGGATATCTTTACACGCACAATTTAGCATCCAGCGCACCACAGTCAGGGGCAAATTATGTACGTATGTACAGAACTAATTCAACAACAAATTCAACACAAGAATTAGTTATGATTTCTCCCGAGACTAATAACTTAGGAAATGGTGCAAAGCAAATACGTTTTTCTGTAAAAACGTATGGAACAAGTGCCACTACCTATGTTAATAAGTTAGAAGTGCTTTCTATGTCAAGTGCAACTTCTACTACTGCGGCAACTGTTTTGGCAACATTTACGCCTAATCAAGTTGCTTATCAAGAATATGTAGTGCAATTACCAGCGGGTACTAATGATTATTTTGGTTTTAGGTTAGCGTATAATGGTGTAACCACTGCTTCGTCTGTTTCTATTGACGATGTTTATTACGAAGATATACCGGCACCTACACTAACAACTACCCAAACCAATAATTTATGTTTTGGAGAAGCCAATGCAATGGCATCGGTTGTAGTAAAAGACGGAGCTATGCCTTTAACCT
>Ga0213826_1000424_pt1 | contig 23241 bp, 8 predicted proteins | sample MC6MC0899MG_FD_180668 | JGI IMG/M metagenome (GOLD analysis project Ga0213826, IMG submission 180668) | Enriched soil aggregate microbial communities from Iowa State University, Ames, United States - MC6-MC0899-MG | ecosystem: Environmental > Terrestrial > Soil > Unclassified | place: USA: Iowa...
ATGCTCGGTGCCGGCCGCCTCAACAAGCAGATCGCCTACGACCTCAACGTCTCCGAAGCGACGATCAAGGCCCATGTCACCGCGATCCTGCGCAAGCTGGGCGTCACCAACCGCACCCAGGCGGTGCTGATGGCTGGCAAGCTGGCCATCGATGACGAGCAGATCGTGTTGCCGCCGGAGGAGGAGTGAGGGCACTGCGCGGATCGGTGGCGTAGAGCCGACCGTTGGTCGGCTGCAGAGCCCGATCACGCCTTGCAGCCGACCAACGGTCGGCTCTACCCGCCCCGGCCTATAGCCAGGGCTATGAAGTCCAGCGTTACCTGCGCAATTCGCGGCAAACGCTCCACGCCGCAGGCCCGGTGCTAAGCTTCGCGTCCCCTTGGGGAGTAGCCGGATTCCTGCTGCAGGAATCGCCCGTATCAACATACTCGGCCAGTGCGCCGTGGTGCGGGCAACCATCGTGGTTGGCGAGACCAGCGGTCCGCGTGCGCAACGACAGGTTGGGCGCGTTCGCGGTCCGTTGCTCGATATCGCCCGACCTGCCGCGTACCCCAATGTCACCTGTTTCGATCCTGCTGATCGGCTTTGCCATGTCCACCGATGCCTTCGCTGCGGCGATCGGCAAAGGCGCGGCGATGCGCAAGCCACGTTTCTCCGATGCGCTGCGCGCCGGCCTCATTTTCGGCGTCATCGAAGGCATCACGCCGGTGATCGGCTGGCTGCTCGGCCGCGCCGCGCTGCAGTATGTGGAGGCCTTCGATCACTGGATTGCCTTCGGCCTGCTCGGTGCGCTGGGCGTGCACATGATCATCAACGGCCTGCGGCCGGACGACGGTGCGGAAGACGAGGACACCAGCAAGCACCATGGCTTCTGGCGTCTGGCGGTGACCGGTTTTGCCACCAGCATCGACGCGATGGCGGTGGGCATCGGCCTGGCCTTCCTGGACGTGCATATCGGCGTCATGGCGCTGATCATCGGCCTGTGCACGCTGACCATGGTGACCGCCGGCATCATGCTCGGCCGCGTGCTGGGCGGCATGGTCGGCAAGCGTGCGGAGATCATCGGCGGCCTGATCCTGATCATCATCGGCTCGACCATCCTGTACGAACACCTCAGCGGCGCCATGGCCTGATTGCCTGCCCCCCACACACGACACCCGCGGCTAGAGGTCGCCGCGGGTATCGTGGAAGGCTGCCAGGAAAGCGCGCAGCGAGGCCGGCTTGATCGGCTTGGTCAACAGCCGGTAGCCACGGTCGCGCGCCATCCGCTTGAGTTCATCGCGGCCATCGGCGGTAAGCAGCGCACCCGGAATCGCACGGCCCGCCTTCTGGCCCAGCGCCACCAGCGTGTCCAGCCCATCCAGGCGGTCATGCAGGTGGTAGTCCACCAGCATCACGTCCGGCCGCTCGACGACTTTCTCCAGGGCCTGGTCGACGGTACTGGCGGTGATCACCTGCACCTGCCAGCGCCCCAGCAATGCGCGCATGCCATCCAGGATTTCCTGGTCGTTGTCCACGCACAGCACGCGCATCCCGGCCAGTGAATCGGCGCGGGTCACCGGGCTCGGTGCCGGCGACGACGCCGCGGCCGGCAGCTGCGGCGCGGCCACCAATGGCAGCAGGATCGAGAACATGCTGCCGCTGCCCACCCGGCTGCGGGCATTGAGGCGGTGATCGAGCAGGCGCGAGATCCGCTGGCAGATCGACAGGCCCAGCCCCAGCCCCTGCTCGCCCCAGTCGAACGGCTGCTGGTAACGGTGGAATTCGTCGAAGATCTGCTGCATGTGGTGCTCGGGAATGCCCGGGCCGGTATCCCAGACCTGCAGCTCCACTTCCGGCCCGCGGTGACGGACGGCGAGCACGATGCGGCCCTGGCGGGTGTACCGCAGGGCGTTGGCCAGGAAGTTCTGCAGCACGCGGCGCAGCAGGCGGCGGTCGCTGCGCACCCAGGCCGGGCGCGCGAACAGATCCATGCGCAGGCCGCGCCCTGCGGCGACGGGCGAGTACTGCGCCGCCAGCTCGCGCATCAGCAGGCTGACATCGAAATCGCCGATCACCGGGTGCAGGCCGCCCGCGTCCAGGCGGGAGACATCCAGCAGGCCATCCAGCAGCTCCTCGGCGGCGCGCAGCGAGGCATCCACGCGCTCGGCCAGGTGCCGCTGTTCTTCGTTGTTGTGGTGGCTCTCACGCAGCGCCGAGGCGAACAGGCGCGCGGCGTTGAGCGGTTGCAGCACGTCGTGGCTGATCGCGGCCAGGAAGCGTGTCTTGGACTGCTGGGCCATCTCGGCCTCGTGCGAGCGCTCGGCCACGCGCTGCTCCAGCGTTTCGTTGGCTTCCAGCAGCGCGCGCTCGGCGTGCTTGTAGTCGGTGATGTCGTTGTAGCTGGTGACGTAGCCGCCGCCGGGCAGTGCCTGCCCGCGCATTTCGATGACCTTGCCGTCGCTGCGGGTGCGCTCGAAGATGTGCGGCGAGCCGGCGCGCATGTAGCCGATGCGGCGGTTGATCTGCAGCTCGATGTCGCCCTCACCCAGCTCGCCGCGCTCGGCGTTGTAGCGGATCAGGTCGGCCACCGGGCGGCCGACATACAGCATCCCGTCGGGATAGCCGAACATCTGCTGGTAGCGGCGGTTCCACGCGGTCAGGCGCATGTCCGGGTCGACCACGCTGACTCCCGCACTGATGTTCTCCAGGGTGGTGGAGAGAATCTCGCGGTTGAAGCGCAGCTCCTGCCCGGCTTCGTCGAGCACCGCCACCACTTCCCCCAGGTCCATGCCCGAGCCGCGCAGCAGGCTGGTCAGCAGCAGCCGCGCGGAGGCGGCGCCGATCGAGGCGGCCAGCAGGCGCTCGGTGAACTGCACCCAGGCCCGGTCGGCGGGCGCGGAGGCCTGCAGCTCGCGGTCCATCGATTGCGCCTGCTCGAAGAAGGAGCGCCGGGCGTGGCGGTCACCGACCACGCGCGAGGCCAGCGCCAGCAGGTCGCCCACATGCACGTTGCCGGGCCACACACCGGCCACCGACGGCCGCTGCGCATACGGGTCCAGGAACGGCGCGGCCCGCAGGCGCTCGTCCACCCCCGGGCGCCAGCGCACCGAGACCAGCACCATCGCCGCGACGTTGACCAGCAGCGACCAGAACGTGCCGTGCGTCAGCGGGTCCCAGCCGCTCATGCCGAACAGATGCTGCGGCTGCAGCCAGCCTATCCCGAACGGCCCCTGCACCAGCCAGGCCTCGTCCATCCACCCGGCGTGGGTCAGTGCCGGCAGCAACAGGGTGTACACCCACGTGCCGAAGCCGAGCAGCATGCCGACCTCCACGCCCCGGCGGCTGGCCCCCCGCCAGTACAGGCCGCCGATCAACCCCGGCGCGAACTGCGCCACGGCGGCGAAGGCCATCAGCCCGTACGAGGCCAGGGTGCTGTCGTTGCTGCTGCCGCGGTAGTAGCTGTAGGCGACCAGCGCCAGCAGCAGGATCGCCGTGCGCCGGATCCACAGCACCCGCGAGGCGACATCGGCCGCCTCCTGATGATCGCCACTGCGGCGCAGCAGCACCGGCATCACCAGGTCGTTGCTGACCATGGTGGCCAGCGCGATCGAGGCCACGATGACCATGCCGGTCGCCGCCGAGAAGCCGCCGACGTAGGCGACCAGTGCCAGGAATTTGCGCCCCTCGGCCAGCGGCAACGCCAGCACCATGCTGTCATCGGCAACGCTGCCACCGGTGCCGAACAGGGTCACGCCGGCCGTGGCGATCGGGATCACCATCGCCGAAATGATCACCAGGTAGGCACCGAACATCCAGCGCGCGCGGCGGATGTCGCGTACATCGCCACACTCGACCACGGCCACATGGAACTGCCGTGGCAGGCAGATGATCGCCAGGAAGCTGAGCAGCGTCTGCGAGATGAAGCCGACCGGCGGCAAGCCGGTGAACAGCGTATGCGCCGACTCGATCACCGCATCGGTGCGGTCGTTGAGCCACAGGTAGGCGAACAGCCCCAGCGCGACCATCGCGATCAGCTTGATCATCGACTCCAGCGCGATCGCCAGCATCATCCCGTGGTGGTGCTCGGTGGCATCCACCTGGCGGGTGCCGAACAGGGTGGCGAACAGGGCCATCAGCAGCGCCACGTACAGCGCCGGATCAGTGAAGAAACCGGTCGGGCCGACGTTGCCGGTCAGCACCTGCAGGCTCATCGCCACGGCTTTGTACTGCAATGCCAGGTAGGGGACGATGCCGATCAGTGCGATCACCGCCACCAGCGCGGCCAGCCGCCGCGAGCGGCCGAACCGCGAGGAGATGAAATCGGCGATGGAGACCACGTTCTGGCTGCGTGCGATCAGCGCCAGGCGCTCGATGATGCGCCAGCCGAACACCCACAGCAGCAGCGGCCCCAGGTAGATCGGCAGATAGCCGATGCCGTTGCGCACCGCCGTGCCGACCGCGCCGTAGAACGTCCACGACGAGCAGTACACCGCCAGTGCCAGGCTGTAGACCACCGGGCGCAGCCACGGCCGGTCCGGATACATCGGGCGACGGTCGCCCCACCACGCCACGGCGAACAGCAGCGCGGCGTAGACCACCGAAACCAGCAGCAGGATCCAGCTAGAAACCACAGGGTTGTTTCCGCGAGAGCAGCCGGCAGTGTAGCGGCTGAATCACGTCCACCGGGGTGCTCATGCCGTGGCGCGCTGGCGCGCCGGGAGCCGGAGCTCGATCCGGGTACCGGCACCGGGCTGGCTCTCCACGGTGACCTCGCCGCCGGCCGCGCGGACCAGACTGGCGGTCATCGCCAGGCCCAGCCCGGTGCCCTCGCCCATCGGCTTGGTGGTGAAAAACGGCTCCAGGCAGTGGGCGCGGACGTCCGCGCTCATGCCATGGCCGGTATCGCCGACCCGGATCAGCAGTTCACCGCTGCCCGGCAGGTCGAGCAGGGTCAGATCGAACCGGCCACCTTCGGGCATGGCCTGCTGCGCATTCACCGCCAGGCTGAGCAGGATGGACTCCAGCTGTGCGGGATCGAAGTGGATCTGGCTGCGGGCGCCGTCGGTGGCGACGCGGCACTGCACGCTGTCGTCGAACACCTGCTGGAGCATCGGCGCCATCGCCGCGACCGTGCTGGCCGCATCCAGCAGCTGCGGCCGGCCCGGATCGAGCCGGCTGAAATCCAGCAACCGCCGGCTCACCGTTGCCGCGCGGCGGGTTGCCGACTGCACGCCCTGCAGTGCGTCCTGCAGCGCGTCTGGATCATCGCTGCGGCGGGCCTTGGCCGCGTAGCCCTGGATCAGCGCCAGGGCATGGTTGAAGTCATGCGCGATGCCACTGGCCAGGCGTCCGACGTTCTCCATCTTCATCGCGTGCACCAACTGCTCGCGCGAGCGTTCCTTCTCCTGGATCTCCACCTGCAGTTCGTCGCGCTTGCGGGCCAGTTCGGCACTGTGCTGGCGCGCCACCTGCAGGCTCTCGCGCAGGCCGGTGACGCTGTGGTGCAGCAGCCACGCCCCCATCAGCGTACCGAACACGGCGATCACCAGGTCATTCACCGCCAGCAGGACACGGTCCGGACGGAACATCAGGCTGGAGGCATCCACCCATGCGCCCGCCACCATCAACCCGCACAGCCAGGCGGTGGCCCACCCCAGCGGTCGCCGCCCCAGTACGGCGGACATCAGCAGGACCGGCAACACCACCACCAGCTGCAAGCGCGACTGTGCCGCCAGCCCCCAGTAGGTGTAGGCCAAGGTCGATAGCAGCAGTTCGCCGATCACGAACACCGTGGCCGCCCGCAACGCGCGGCCCGCGTGGTGCTGCAGCAGGCAGACCAGGCAGAGCAACGCGTGAAGGCCAGCGGTCAGCGGCACCATGACATCCAGGCCGATGCCCATCCGCAGCGCTATCCAGACGGCCATGGACAGATGGAACAGGCCAACCATGTGCAGCAGCCCGCGGAGCATGGCATCGGTGCGGCGCCCCAGCGAGGGCGGCACGCCCGCAACGGGCGCGTCGCGGAGGGAGGGAGGCGGAATGGGCATGTGTGGCAGAATACAGGCCGAAAGCGACAGCAGCCGGCCGAAGGCGGTCATCAGCCGTACGTGGACCGGCGATGCTCTCGCTGCGCTTGTGCCGCAGACGGTTTGCGTTGCCGCCTGCACTCGACCGGGAAGTCGTTGCTCCTATGCGTACGTCGTCGCTTGTCCGTCGCGGGTTCTCCGCGCTTGTCTGCCTGTTCGCACTGGCCCCGCCTGCAGCGATGGCGCAGCGTTCGGCCGACAGCCCGCCACTGAGTGCGCAGGTCGAACAGTGCCATGCCTTGTTGACCAGTGAGCCACGCCTGTCGCTGAGCATGGCGCGCAGCCTGCTGGCCACCCCCTCACTGCCCACCTCGATCGAGATCGGCGCGTTGGGCTGCCTGGGCATCGCACTGCGCTCGCAGGGCCAGCTCGAACAGACCGTCGATCTGCCGGACAGGCTGCAGGCCGCCGCCGCGCGTTCCGACGCGAGCAAGGAGGACAGACTGCGCGCTCACTCCCTGGCCGCACACCTGCTGCTCTGGCGGGGCGAACACAGCCAGGCCCTGACGCTGACCAATGCCTTCCTTGAAGAGGCGGTGCGCGAGCGCGACGTGCAGGGACAGATCGCCGCACTGATGCAGATCGCCATGATCCGCGGCGATGCGCTGGGCGACGCGCAGGGCGCACTGACGTATCTGCAGAAAGCCACGCTGCTCAGTCAGCACATGCGCCGGCCGCCCAACCCGGGCGATCTCATCCTGTATTACAACTATGGCTTCGCGCTGCTGCGGATGCAGCGGCATGAGGAGGCCAATACAGCCTTCAGCCGGGCCGAGGCGATCGGCACGCGGCTGGGCGGGCAGGAGCTGTTCCTGTACCGCATCGCCAGCCATCGGGCTGAAATCCTGCGCCTGCGCGGCCAGCTGGCTGACGCGCAGACCCGGTTCCGCAACGTGCTCGGCTGGCAGGCGCAGCACGATCCGCAGGGCCATATCGTGACCCTGCAGCGGCTTGCCCGGGTGACCATCGACCAGCACGGCGCCGAAGCGGCCCGTCCCGTGGCCGAGCTGGCCCAGATGCAGGCCGAACGCGGGCAGTTCAGCGATGAGATCCGCGAAGGCCTGGACCTGCTTGCCGATATCCACACCCTGCTGGGCCACCGCGAGCAGGCCCTGGCCTATGCGCGGCAGGGGCGGGAGATCGACAGCGCGCGCAGCAAGGGCGACATTCTCAACCAGCTGGCCAAGCTGCAGGCGACCGCCGAACGCAGCATCGATCCAGCCGAGGTCAATGCCGTGCAGGACCTGGGTCGCGTGCGTTTACTGCGGAACAGCGCGCTGATCGCCCTGCTGCTGGTGGTAGGGGTCGCGACGACCCTGCTCCTGCGGATGCGGCGCCAGCGGCACCGGCTTGCCCTGCTGAGCAGCACGGACTGGGTGACCGGTACCGTCAACCGCCGTGAAGCTGAGCGGTTGCTCAGCACGGAGCTGGTCAAGGCCAGGCGCGGGCAGCGCAGCCTCGTGATGCTGGTGGAACTGGATGCGTTCAAGGCGCTGAACGACCACTACGGCCAGGCCGCAGGTGATGCGGTCCTGCGTGCGGTGACCCGCTGCCTGCGCCAGCACAGCGACCGCCATGATCGGATCGCCCGCTGGGCGGGCGGCACCTTCCTGGTGGTGCGTCACGATACCGCCGCGCCCGCTGCCCAGGCGCTGGCCAATCATCTGCGCGCAGCGATCGGACGACTGGTGGTGGACATCGGCCCGGGCCAGCACCTGACCCTGACCGCCAGCATCGGGATGGCTCCCCTGCCGCTGTTCCCCGAAGCACCAGCGGTGCTGGAGGACAGCCTGCGCGCTGCCGACCGGGCGCTGCAGAGTGCCCGCCGCAGCGGTCACGACGCGTGGGCCATGCTTTGGGGCGAAGCGGCTGGGCGCGATGTCGATCTGTACAGCCTGCTGCACGACCCGGCCCGGGCGATGGCCTGCGGCTGGGTGTCATTGGCCGGCAGCCGGCCGATGGCCTGGCTTCCGCCACGGCAGGCGTCTGCACGTCCCACCGTGGATCAGGACGTGCAGACCGGTTGCGGACAGCGCTGACCGCGCCGGATCAGCGCGACACCTCGAAGCGCACCTCGACACGCCGGTTCGGCAGCAGGCATTCCAGCAGCGCGGCACGCGGGCGCACGCCTTCGCACTGCTGCACCTGCTGGGTATCGCCCTTGTACTCATAGCGGATGCGGGCCGGATCGATACCCCGGCCGATCAACAGCTCGCGCACGGTGCGCGCGCGCCGCTCGGACAACGCCTGGTTCGCATCGAAGCCGCGCCCCTGCATGCGGTCGGCATGGCCCACCAGGGTCACCCCCTGCAGCTGCAGCGATTCTCCGCCGATGCTGGCCAACGCACGGTCCACACTTTCCAGTGAGTAGGTGCGGATGTCGCGGTACGCATCGCGATCGAACTCGAACAGCACATTGGCGACCAGCGGCCCCGGTGCGGCGGCAATGGCCGGGCCGACGTCGCACTGGCGGGCCAGCGCTTCGCCTTCATTGACCAGTTCCTCGGCGATCTGGATGTAGGGCTTGGAGTGACGCCACTGCTGCTGGTTGAACTCGTTGCCGGCATGCACCAGTTCCACTTCGCCACAGGCGACCTGCTGCTGTGCGCAGACGAAGCCCGGTGCACCGTGCAGCACCCGCAGGCGCTGCCACAGGTCGTCGCGCAGGTACTTTGCGTTGTTCACCAGCGGGGTGTCGGTAGGCAGCGGGGAGACGCCCTGCTCCATGCCGACGATCAGCTTTTCCGATTCGGTGAGCGCCTGCCGCGGAAATGCACTGCGATCGTTACGGCTGTACTCGTGGAAGGACACGTCCAGCCAGCACTGCGCCTTGGACAGGTGGTAATCGCGGATCGGGCGCCCGCCATCATTGAGCGCCTGGATGCGGCCTTGGGTCGCCTCGTAGGCGCCGTGGTCCGCGTGGATCGCCTCGTCGGTGATGCGTTGGTGCTGCGGCAGCAGCTGCGTCTGCTGCGCCCCGGCAGGGCCGGCCACGGCGGCCAGAAGGGCGGCGGCGAGCAGCGAGGGGGCAACGTGGTTAATCGGGAACAGTGTGGTCATCAGGGCATCCTCAGCGTGCCGGGTCGCGGTAGCGGACGGGGTCCGGCCGGAAAAGGTCTTCATCGAACTTGAAGCGCAGGCGCAGGAACACGCCCTGTTGGGTGTACTCGTAACCGTTGAGGTCACGGTCGCCGGCGAACCCGCTCCAGTTGTAGCCGGCCGACAGCCACAGGTTCTGCCGCAGCAGGCGACCGACCTCCATGCCGTAGGCGTACTGGTTGGCACCGCTCTGCCCACGGAAGGTGGAGCCGAGCACGCCGATGTCCCAGTTCTCGGTGATGTCGTACACCACGCGGCCGGAGAACAGCATCGCGCGGAAACGGCTGTTGACGCGTGCACTGTCGGTGTAGGCGAACTGATCCTGCTGCCACTTGCCGGCCACGCGGCCGGTGAACCACCACGGTCGCGACGGGTGCCAGTCGGCATGCGCCGAGACGATGTGCGCGCGGGTGCGCACGTCCTGGCTGCTGCCATCGACAGTGTTGCCATCGGACAGGGTCAGGCCGCTTTCATCGCGCTCCAGCTTGTACTCGTAGCGGGCCAGCGCGTTGATCCGGTTGCGGTCGGTATCGCGATAGGCCACGCCAAGCTGGAAACGATCCTGCAGCACGTCTCCGCGGGCATCGTAACGGGTGCTGAGCAGATAGTTGCGGGCCAGCAGGGTCCAGTCGCGGCTGAGCTTGCGGGCCAGCATGAACTGCAGCAGCGTGGTGTTGAACGCCTCGTTGGTTTCGGTATCGGGCACGTCTTCGGAAATGCGGTGCTCAGCACGGATCGCACCGCGCCACAGCGGGTTGGCGCTGTAGTCCAGCGCCAGTGCCAGGCCGGTACTGTCACCGGTGCTGCCGTCGATCACCTTGACGTGCTCGGCCGAGCTGGCCAGGCGCAGGCCTTCGCGGATGTCCCAGGTGTTGCGGATACCCGAGGCAGCCTGCACATCGCGGCCGCTGATCGAATCGCGCAGGCGGTACTCGCTGAAGGTCTGGGTATCGCGCAGGTAGCTGCTGTCGATACCGAACACCAGTGCATCGGCCTCGCGGTCGGTGGTGGTGATGCCGTAGGCGCTGGTGAGGCCGGTCTGCTTTTCGTAGCGCCCATACACGCGGCTGCGTTCGAACACCTGGTAATCCAGGCCGGCGGCGACCCGCTTGCGGTCTTCACCGCTGACGCTGTGCTCCACCTCCGCGCCCGCGCTGAGGCGGTCGCTCAGGCGGTAGCCCATACCGAACCGCGCACTGTCCGATTCCAGCTCGGTGCCGACCGGCAGGTCGCTGGTGATCGGGCTGCCGCTGCTGCTGCCGTTGATGACCATCAGGCCGGTCAGCGGATCCAGCGCTTGTTGCCCGTAGCCCAGCGCTCCGCCGCCGGAGCCGGTCGCAAAACCACCGGTGAGACCGCCGGCATTGCCGAACGGCACCCCGGACGACCACGGCGAGGTCACCCCGATGGTCTCGCGGATGCTGCGCACGCCCAGGTCCACGGTCAGGCGCTCGGTGGCACCGATGCGCACGCCGGCACCGCCGGCATCGCGCTTGCCGCCGTCGGGATTGCGGTCCTCGCTGCGCAGTCCTTCCACATACAGTTCCAGGCGGGGCCCGACCCGGTACGCCAGCCGCGCGTTGTACTCGCCGCGGCCGCCGTACAGCGGTGCGGCCGGGTTGTTGAACGCCGGGTCGGTACGTGCCGCGAATACGCGCGCGTCGAGCTTGTCGGCGCTGTGCGCGAACTCCACCCGCCACGCATCGCCCTCGACCTCCCCGGTGATGTCCTTCAGGCCCTGCGAGGTGATCTGGTTGATCGAGTTGGTATTGACCTCGCTGCGGGTGCGCGCGAACTCGGCCACCAGCAGGGTGTTGGCACCGAACCGGTAGCTCGCATTCGCGCTGCCCATCTTGAACTCGGCATAGGGATTGCGGTCATCGACCGCTGCCGCGCCCACCTCGAGCTGCTCGGTGAGTTTGACCTGCGCATCGGCGCCGACCACCCAGAACTTCTCGGTGCCCTGGTCCAGCTCATAGGTGATGCGCAGCGACACCGGATTGAGATCGCTGTCGAACGCCGGCAGGAACTGATTGAGCAGGATCCGGCCGGAGAACGGTTCGAAGCTGTAATCGACCAGCCGTGCCAGCGAGCGCACCGAGGTGATGCGGGTGGGCTGGTTGCGGTCACGCACGATCACTTCCACCCGCTCGCTGCCTTCCAGCACGGCGTTGTTGCGCAGGGCGTACGGGCCACTGCCCTGGCTGCGGAACTCCTCGATCACCTGGCGCAGTGAATCCTGCATCGCAAACACGTTGCTGCGCACGCGCTCGCTTTCGAAGTGCCAGCCCAGCCCGGTGGCAGTCCGGTTGTAGGTGCCCAGGCTGCGCTGCGGGATGGCACCACTGCCACCGATGCCGGTCGCGGTGGCCAGGGTGTCGCCGGTCTGGAAATCGCCGTACAGCAGGTAGCTGCGCTGGTTGTCGATGCGCACGTACAGGCGTTCGGCCGAACGTGCGTCGAAGCCGCGCAGTGAGGAATCGCCATAGACCGGATAGAACTCTTCCGGCTGGATGTCGCGCAGCAGACGGCCGCGGGTGTCCTTGTCCGAATCATAGGCGGCGGTGAGTAGGTACTCGCCCTTGATCCGGCCTTTGACGAAGAACGCGGTGCGCGCGGCCGCATTGGCCTTGCCGTTGTTGAACTGGCGCTCCCAGCGGCGGATATCGCGGTCGAAGGCATCGTGATGCTCCACCGGGGAGATCAGCCCGGCGTTGCTGCGACGGCGGAAGTTGACCACGCCTTCGATCAGGCCGGTCGCCAGCAGCTCGCGCATTTCCGGCAGGAAGCCGATCGTGCCCTGCGCCGTCTCGGCCCCAGCGGTGATGCGCAGCACGACCTCCTGCGGCTCATGCGGGGCGAGCAGGTCGAACTCGGCCACGCCGTCCACCACCTGCAGCTGGATGCCCGGGGTGACCTTGTCGGCGTCCAGCGCGCCTGGACCGAGTTCGTCGGTACGCGAGCCGGGCAGACGGATGCGGCCGCCACTGGTCTCGATCGTGGCGTAGGTGGTGCCGGTGAGTGCACGGCCGGTGGCATCGAGCAGCTGCACGCGCACATGCACGGCGCTCTGGCCATCGGCCGGTACGCCATCACGGTCCAGCTCGACCAGGATGCGGTCGAGCGTGCCCGGTACGGCGTTGTCCAGCGCGCGCGGGGCGGCATCCGTACTGGCCGGGCTGCGCGGGTACAGGGTGCTGGCATCGCCCAGCACCGGCGTGAAGCGGCCGGGGCTGCCCACGCTCTGGGCCATGGCAGGCACGGCCGCCAGGGCGCAGGCGAGCAGGCTCAGGCGCGGCAGGCGGGACAACGTCTGGACGCGGCTCATGGCTGGTCCTCCGTCGAAGCGCCGGCAGCGGGCGGATGGGCTCTGGGATGCACGATCGGTCTCTGGTTGGCCGAGTCGGTCGCCTGTTGCGGCGCCCGCGCGGGTTTGCTGTCGAAGCGCAACGGCGGCTGGCCGGTCTCGGTCTCCGGCGCCCGCACTTCACCCTGGGTGCGGCGGGCCTTGACCTGCTCCAGCACCGGGTTGGCACAGCTGCCCTCGATGAAATCAGCTCGGTGCAGTTCGCCGTTCTTGAGGTCCAGGAACAGGCTGTCGGCATCGCCCAGGTTGCGGTTGCTGCTGGTGGTCAGGCGCGCGCCGAGCGGCAACGTGCTGGCATCCACCTTCAGCGTGTGGCTCTGCGGCGGCAGGCCGCAGTAGCTGTACTTGCCTTCGGAATCACTGATCACCCAGGTGCCGTCGGAGAAGTACAGCCGCACGCCGGGGATGCCCAGTTCTTCGCGGTCCTGCACGTGGTTGTTGTTGCAGTCCACGAACACCTTGCCGAGCACGCAGGCTTGGTCGGTGAACACACCGCCGGTGACCCGCACGCGGTACTCGGCGCGGTTGGAGGGCAGCGCGCCGGGCAACGGGGTGAGGCTGCCGGTGTCGATGCAGCCGCCGCTGAAGGCACACCCGAACGCCTGCGCGCGGTTGATGCCATCGCCCTGCTGCGCGCCCACGCCCACCCGCACGCGGTAGGTCAGCACGATCTGTCCACCGACGCTGATCGGGCCGACATCGAAGCCCAGCAACGGGCCCGGCTTGCCGGACGGATCGGTCACGGCGCGGCCATCGGCACGCGCGGTGCCGTCGATGTAGGTGAAGCCGCGCGGCAGACGATCGATCACATTGACCGTGCGCAGCGCGCTGCCCGCGGTCTGGCGGATGGTGATCGTGTACTGCACGGTGTCGCCGATCTCGGCGGTCTGGCGGTCGCCGTTCTTGCTGATGGCCAGGCCGGTCGCCACCGCGGTGTCCAGCGGCAGGTGGTTGTTGACGATGGCCGCGGTGTCCGAGCCGGCGAACAGGCCGAGGTAGTACTGCGTCGCCGTGCCGACCGCACCGGTCGGTGCCAGGCGGTTCGGCTGCACCGCGTGGTTGGCGCCAGCACTGCCGGCCGGCGACAGCGAGCCACCCTGCGGCGGAATCAGTGTCGACACGAACTGGTAGCTGCCCGGCGGCGTCACGGTGAGCTGGAATTCGCAGCGGGCCGGCGCGGCCGGACCGAAGGCGAACTGGTAGAAGCCTTCGCTGCCCACCGTCATCGAGATCGCACTGCCTTCCAGGCGATAGCCGCCGCTGCCGGCATTGAGCACCGAGGTACGCGGGTCATAGCCGGCACACAGGCCGACCGGCGCCAGGGTCACGATCGAGCCCGGGACCGGGTCGCGCGTGTTGGCGTCATACACCACGCCCGACGGGTCCACCGGCAGGCTCTGCTGCGGCAGGTGCTGGCCCGGGCGGAGCACGACTTCCAGCTGGCTGATGCCGTTCTCGTTGACCCGGCAGGCGCTGACCCCGGCGCGCGCGATGGCGGCCGGTGCGTCGCAGGCTTCCTGGATCCCGGCCACGGTTTCGCGGGTGACCGGGTTCGGCCACAGGATGCTGGAGGTCGGATCGCGGAAGCGGATGTTCCAGGTCACGCCGGGCACCACGTCGCCGAAGCGGTAGCTGCCGTCGGCACCGGTCGTGGTGGTCTTCACCACCTGGCCGCTGGCCGGGTCGACCAGCTCCACGATCCACGACGGCAGACGCTTGTCGCCGCCGTCCAGCAGCTGGTCATCGCTGCCGATGTCGTACCACACGGTACCGCCGACCGAGGCGGCCAGCTGCACGGCGTTGGGCACGCGGCAGGCGTTGAACTGGATCGTCTCCACGCACTCGGGCAGCTGGGTCACATCGCCCTCGAACGCAGCGCGCTCGGCCGGGGTCGGTGCGCGGAATTCATTCTCGCCACCGCCTTCGACCAGCACCGCGTTGTTCACGGTGCCCGCCTCCGCGGCGGCCGCACCGACCAGTGCCTGCACCTCGATCGTGTCCACCGAGGTGGCCCCGGCGGCCAGTACCTGCTGGCTGCGGCAGTCGAAGCGGGTCTCACCCACCGCGCCGGTGCACACCCAACCGGTTCCGCTCGGCGCGGCCGCCAGGGTCAGCCCCTGCGGCAGACGGTCGTGCACGACGTACTCGCCACGCGACGGCTGCTGCCCACCATTGCGCACGTGAATGGTGTACGTGGCGACGTTGTTGACGGTGAAGCGCGTACTGCCCGCGGACTTGCTGACCAGCATGTCCGGCGAATCGCCGATCTCGCCGAAGTTGTTGCCGAGCGAGTCGCCGCCCAGCGGCAACACGATCTGGCTGATCGCCGAGGGCACGGTCTCGCGGCCGGTGGCCACGCCGGTGATGACACCCTCCACCGCGCCGGCACTGGTGATGCCGTTGAGGGTCTGCGGCGGCTGGGTCGGCTCGGTCACCGTATAGGTGCCCGGACGCAGCTCATCGAAGCGATAGCGGCCGTCGGCATCGGTGGTGAGCGTGATCGAGACCGCCTGGCCCAGATCGTCGGTGCCGGTCAGCACCACGGTGACGTTGGCGATGCCGCCCTCACCCGCGTCGACCACGCCGTTGTCGTTGCTATCGTTGTAGACGCGGCCGGCGATGCTGCCGGTCGGGATCTCACCGAAGTTGTTGTTCACCGACTGCTGGTTCACGCCCAGCACCAGGCCGGTGATCTTCGACGGCGTGGTGCCCGGCGCGGTCACGGTGCCACCGGTGCTGCCGGCCACGGTGCGGCCATCACGGGTGCCCGCCGGCTGATCCGGCTCGGTCACCGTGTAGGTGCCCGGCGGCAGGTCGCTGAAGCTGTAGTTGCCGTCGGCATCGGTGACGGTGTCGCGGCTGACCGGATTGCCCACCAGGTCGGTGCCGGTCAGGGTGAGGGTGACGTTGGCCAGGCCGGTTTCGCCCGGGTCCACCACGCCATCGTTGTTGCGGTCGATCCAGACCTTGCCGCTGATGCCGCTGTTGAGCGGAATCTCACCAAACAGGTTGTCCACCGAGGCGGTGCCCGGCGTGGACAGATCGATCGTGCTGATGCGGCTGGGCACCGTGGTCACCGGCGTGGCGGTGCCACGGCTGACGCCGTCGACGGTGCCGGCGGTGGTGATGCCGTTGCTGGTGCCGGTCGGCTGCTGGGGTTCGGTCAGGGTGTAGGTGCCCGGACGCAGGTCGGCGAAGGCGAAACGGCCATCGGCATCGGTCTGCACGCTGCGGGTGACGCTGGCGCCGGTATCGTCGGTACCGGTCAGCTCGATGGTGACGCCTTCGATGCCGGTTTCAGCCGCGCCGTTCTGCGCACCGTTGTTGTCGGCGTCGAAGAACACGGTGCCGGACACGGCGACGGCCAGCACTTCACCAAAGTTGTTGCTGATGGAGGCCTTGCCCGCCGGCAGCACGACCGCGCTGATCGCACTGGGTACGCTCGCCACCGGGGTGGCAGTGCCGGCCACGGTCCCGTCGATGGTGCCGGCGGCCGTAATGCCATTGATCGTGGCGACACCGTTGAACACCGGCTGCGCGGCCTGCTGGGTCACCGTATAGGTGCCCGCCAGCAGGTCGTCGAAGCGGTAGCGCCCGTCGGCATCGGTCGCGATCGCCGCGACCGGCTGGCCCAGTGCGTCCACGGTGCCGCCCGGCAGCTGCACCTGCACGTTGGGCAGGCCGGGTTCGCCGGCGTCCTGCACGCCGTTGTTGTTGCGGTCCAGGTAGACCGTGCCGGAGAGCGCGGCAGCGCGCTCGCCGAAGTCGTTGCCGGTGGAGCCGGCCGCGGGCAGGTTGGTGATCGTGATCAGGTTGCCCGGGGTTTCGCGGCCCTCGGCCAGGCCGGTCGGCTGGGTCTCGGTGATGCGGTAGTCCTGGCCGGCCACGGCGCCGGGATAGCTGTAATGGCCATCGGCATTGGTCACCAGGGTTTCGGTGGTGTCATCAGCGGTGCCGAACACACCGTCCGGGCCGGCGCCCACGATGACCACCTGCACGCCGGGAATGCCGACGTCGCCGGTGTTGTTGTCGCCGTCATCGTTGCGGTCCAGGTAGACCGTACCGCTGATCGGGGCGTTGGCCAGCTCACCGAACAGGTAGCCGGTAGCATCCTGCCCTGCAGTGATGCCGATGCCGGAGATCACGTTGGGCACGGCGGTGCTACCCGGCGTGGCGGCATTGCCGGCGGTGTGCTTGCCGTCCAGGTAGGTGGCCGGCTGGGTTTCCGTCAGCGTGTAGCCGCTGCCCGCCTGGGCCGGCAGCAGATCGCTGAAGCGGTAGACACCATCGGCATCGGTGGTCGCGGTCAGGTTGACCGGATTGCCGAGCAGGTCAATGCCGGTGAGCGTCACGATCACATTGGCGATCGGGTTCTCGCCGCTGTCGCGGAGGCCGTTGTTGTTGCCGGCGGCCACGTTGGAGAAATCTTCATAGACCGATCCGGCGATCGAGCCGAGCTTCTCGCCGAAGTCATTGCCGCTGGAGCCGGTCAACGGCAGCGCGGTGATGTCGATCTGGTTGCTCGGGTTCTCGGCCGCATCGGCGTAGCCCTGGGGCTGCGTTTCGGTGATGCGGTAGTTCTGGCCCACGACCAGATTTTCGAAGGTGTAACGGCCCTGTGCATCGGTCTTCTCCGCGAACGGGGGCAGATCGTCGGCGGTGCCGTAGAGGCCGTCCGGGCCGGCGCCGGTCAGGGTGATGGTGACGCCCTGCAGGCCGCCGTTGGGCTGGGAGCCACGGCTGCCGGCATCACCGGCATCGAAATCACCGTTGCCGTTGCGGTCCAGGTAGACATGGCCCGAAATGGACGTGATCGCGTCTTCGCCGAAGTTGAACACGGTGGCATCGTCGCCAGTGGACAGATCGATGCCGGCGATGCGGTCCGTCGTGGGCGCATCGCCGCTCGCGCCGGTGGTCACCGTGCAGCCCGTGCAGGCGACGCCGCCGATCAGGCCGGGATTGATGGCGCTGGGGCGGTTGCGATAGCTGCCCTCGGGCAGCACTTCGCGCAGCGTATAGACCTGCAGCGGGTCCAGGTCGATGAAGCTGTAGCTGCCGTCACTGCCGGTGGTGCGGGTGTCCAGCACGGTGCCGGAGGCATCGAGCAGCTCGATGGTGGCGTTGGCGATCGGCGCATCACCGGCATCGCGCGCGTTGCTGTAGTTGCTGTCCACGTAGACGAAGCCGGACAACGAGGGGCGGCGCACTTCCGGGAAGTTGTAGCGCACGGCATCCACGCCCGCACCGAGCGTGATCGCGGTGTAGACCGAGTCGGCGCTGGTGGGCGGCGTCACCGCGGCGAATACGCCACCGGCCGACGGCGCCTGCGCGCCCGTTGACGGCGGTGCGACCGGGCCGTTGACGTAGGCGGCGGGCTGACGCTGGGTCAGGGTGTAACCGGCGGTGCCGGCCGGAGCCAGGTTGTCGAAGCGGTAAGCGCCCTGCGCGTCGGTGGTGGCATCCAGCGAAACGACATTGCCGTACGCATCTTCACCACTGAGGTGCACGGTGACGCCGGAGATCGGCGGCTCGCCGCTCTGCAGCGTGCCACCGTTGGCCCCGCTGCGGTCGCGGTCCTGGAACACCACGCCGGCCAGCGAGGAACGCACCACGGTGTGGGTCGTCGTGTCGTCGTTGTTGCCCGGCTCCGGATCGAGCTGGTCACTGGTGGCCTTGGCGGTATTGAGGCCCGTGCCGTTGGCCGGCAGCGTGGTCCAGCGCGCGGGAATCAGCACGCGCACCCGCCCGTCCAGGGCCAGGTCGCCCATGCGGCAGGTGACGACGCGGCCCACCAGCAGGCAGTTGCCGAGGCCGGTGGTCTGCACGCCCGCGTCTGCGGTGGCGCCGCGTTTCTGCCAGGTGATCGCGGCCGCGCCGCCGAGCACTTCCAGCCCTTCGGGCAGGGTATCGGTGACGACCACGCCATCGCCGTTGAGCGGGTTGGTACCGCTGCGGTCGCGCGAGAGGCTGTGCCCGGGGCCGTGGTTGATCACGTCCAGCACGAACCAGAACGGCTGGTGCAGGCTGACCGTGCCCGCCGCAGCCGGCAGCGGCTGGCTGGGATCGGCGCTGGGTGCGAGCACCACGCTGGACTTCTGCATGGCCAGGTCCGAACGCGTACGGATGCTGGTTTCCTGGGTGGCGGTGTTGTTGCTGGTGTCGCTCTCGGCCTCGGCCGAGCGCGCGGTCACCGAGTTCGTCAGCGTTTCGCCGGTGGCCGGCGGTGCGGTCATGTACTGATAGACCAGGTACAGGTAGCTGGTCTGGTTGCTGGTGATGACGCCTTCGTCGGTCGTGGTGACACCGGCGCTGGGCAGGGTGCAGGAAATGGTCTGCGGCCCACTGCTGGGATTGGTGCTGCCAGCGGCCACCGAGCAGCGCGTGCCCACCGGCTCCAGCACGCCCAGCGGTCCGGCGGCGCTGCCGGTCCGGCTGCCGACCAGGCTCACGCTCGCGCCCGGCGGCGGGGTGATGGTGTCATCGATCATGGCGCGCGTGGCCAGCGACGGGCCGGCGTTGCGCACGCTGATCTGGTAGTAGATGTAGTTGTTGACCTCCATCCCGGTGCGCGAGTCGAAGCCCAGCGGGTCCACCGCACCGGCAAAGTTCTGGTCGATCTTGTTGACGATCAGGTCCACGCGCCCGGCATCGAACGGCAGGGTGGCGTCCTTGCTGTCGTCGTCGGTGCGGCTGTTGTAATCGTAGGTCCGGCCGCTGGCATCGGTGCCGCTGGACGGGTCCGGCGTGCCGTCGCCATTGAGGTCGAAGTGGAAGCTGCCGGTATTGGTGAACTGACGGCCGGTGTTGCCACTGTTGACGTTCGGGCGGATCTGCACCGTCATCGTTTCAGTGGAGTTGTTGGCCATGTCCTTGGGCGTACAGGTCAGGCGCAGCGTGGCCGGTGCGCCGCCGGTGTTGAACCACGAGGTGCCGCCGGGCGCCGGTGCGGAGTTGATCGACGGGTCGCTCGTGGTCACCCGGCAGACCTTGTCTGCCGCGTCCGAACCGGTGCGCAGGGCGGAGAGCAGCACGAAGCCGGCATCGTTGGCGGGCAGCGTGAACACGTCGCTGAAGACCACGCCACGCGCCGACGACGGGCCCCTGTTCTGGTAGGTGATGCGGTACGTGGTGTTGACGCCGGCACGGCCCGGCGCACCCGAGATGATGTCCTTGCGGGTGGTGGCGATATTGGCGACCGGATCGATCTGGACCCAGTCCGAGGCGGTGTTGTTGCTCTGGTCGATCTCGCCGAGCGCGCCGACGATGGCCGGGTTGATGCGCACACCGGCCGTGTTGCAGAAGCGGCCCGGCAGCAGCGGCTGCCCACCACAGACGGTGGCCGGCTGGCTCTGGCTGTCGAACAGGCCACGGTTGACGGTGAAGCGCACGGTCGCGGTCTCGTTGCGGCCCAGCACCGTGGTTCCCGCATCGCACACCCACGCGCTGCCACTCAGGCGGCAGTTCCAGCCCATCGGGCTGATGTTGGCGGTCACCGTGGTCGTGCCGTTGACGAAGCCTGGAATCGGATCGTTCACCACCACACCGGTGGTGGCTTCGCCGGCATTGCGGATCTGCAGCGTGTAGGTCACCGAGTCATCGCTGTTGCGGATGATGTTGTCGGTGTCGCCCGGTCCATTGGTCAACTTGGTGATCGACAGGTCGGCACGGTCGTCGGTTGCGCGGCTCTCGCCACCGGCACAGTCGTTGGTGTCATTCGGATCGCGGTTGATGCCGCCGCCGGTAGTCGGCTCAACCGAGCCACCGCTGCCGCCGGTGCAGACGTTGTTGCGCAGCATCCCGGCGGTGCGCGCCAGGGTCTGCAGCACCAGTGAGGGCGCGTTGGCGTTGACGGCCACCGGATAGCCGGTGATCAGGGTGCAGGTCACCCGCTGTGCCTGGCCGACGGCCCAGGCACGATCGACGCTGCAGTTCCAGCGTCCGATGACCACCGATGTGCCGGGAAGGATGGGCTGCCCGGTGTTGTCCACCCACTGCTCGCCGACGGCGAGCGTGTCCACCACCTGCAGGTCGCCGGTGACCGTCCGCGGCCCCAGGTTCTGCACGCCCAGCGTGGACGACATCATGCTGTCGCTGCGCACGCCCGTGTCGTTCCAGACCGGCACCAGCAACGGCGACTTGGACTTGCTCATGAGCAGGTCGGCACCATCGGGAATGATGGTCAGGCCAACGGTCCCGCTGTTGTTGATCGGCGCAGGGTCCGGCGTGGTCGCGCTGATCCGCGCGGTGTTGCTGACCACGCCACTGCTGTTGGTGCCGGTGGAGGGCACCTGCGCGGTGATGGTGATGATCGCCTGCGCCCCGGGCGCGAAGCTGCCGGCCAGGCTGCAGGTACGTACGCTCGCGCCGGCAGAGCTGGTGCAGGTCCAGCCGGCCGGTACCACGCCACCGGTGATCACGAATCCTTCCGGCATCGCATCGGTCACCACCACGCCGGTTGCGGCGCTGGGGCCGTCATTGCGCGCGGTGAGGGTGTATGTCACCACCGAGCCGGCTGCCGCCGGTGCCGGCGACACCGACTTGGACATCGCCAGGTCCGCGCCGGCGGTAACGGCGGTGGTGACCTGCGCGGCATTGTTGTCCGGCACTGCATCGGGCACCGGACCGGCGTTGACCACGGCGGCATTGACGATGTTGCCGGTGCCGACGTTGACCTTGCCGCGGAACTGGTAGCTCGTGCTCGCACCCACGGCCAGGGTGCCGTTGTAGGTGCCGTTCTGCGCGCTGAAGCTCCAGTCCGCACCGCTGGGCGTACCGACCAGCGTGACGTTGGGCGGCAGCGTATCCACCACCTGGAAACCAGTGCTGACGCTGGGACCGTTGTTCTTGACGGTGAGGGTATAGGTCACCTCGCCGCCGCCGATGACCGGGTCAGGGCTGGCGGACTTGCTCAGTTCCAGATCGGCCGCGGCCTGGATGGTCGTGGTCTGGTTGGAACGGTTGTTGCCGGTGTTGGTATCGCCGGCGAAGAAGGGATCGTTGGACTGCAGCGCCACGATCGGCGTGGTCGCCGGCGGCAGTGCGGCGGCGAAACCGATCGCCGCATGCAGGGTGATGGTGGCCGGCTGGGTCTGCACGGTGCTGACCGGCAGCTTGAACTGATACGGCGCACCGGAGGCGCTCAGGGTCGGGTTGGTACACACCACGCGGGTGGTGCCTGCAGTGCCGGGCGAGGCGCTGCAGCCGGCCGGGGCGGGGCTGCCCAGCGCGGTGCCCACCGGCAGATCGATGATCGTGACGCTGCCGGCGGCGCTGTCATTGGCGCCGTTTTCGACCTTGACGTTGTAGATCACCGTGGTGCCGGCCGGCACCGGGTCGTAACCGGTATCGGAGAAGTCGGTGATCTGCAGATCGATGGCCAGTGCAGACAGGGGCGAGGCCAGCAACAGGGTCGCCAGGGCGGCGCGCCACCGGCCCAGGCGGGCGGGTGGCTTGGCGCGCTCGAACGGCGTCACCGCCGCGCAGATGGCTGCGCGATCGCTATGGCTGGACATGCGTTGTTCCCCTGTTCCGGTCTCTGCTGCTTTCAGAGGGAGCGCACTGCGCTCCCGTGACGTGATGCGACCTGACCGTGCACGACTGTCGTCATTGGCACGCTCAGGCGGGGCGCATTGTGGTGGTGCCGGATCGGCAAGTCAGTGCCGCCCGCTCACGCTGGCTCACACTTGCTCACACGGGGAAACGCCGGGTCAGGCGGTCAGCAGGTAGCCTTGTCCACGCAGCGCGCGGATCGGCAGCTCCGCGCCGGTGGCCGCACGCACGCGCGCGCGCAGGCGATGCACCAATACGTCAAGCCGGTGCGGATCAAAGTCCCAGGGGGTATCGGTGATGCATTCGATCAGGCGCTCGCGCGTGACCGGTTCGCCTGCGGCGTCGAACAACGCCTGCAGTGCGGCACGCTCCATCGCGGTCAATGCCAGCGTGTGCGGCGTGGGCGACTGCAGCGTCCAGCCATCGGCAGAGAGCTGCCAGGCCCGCTGCACCTCGGTGACGGTCTGCACGGCCGGGCGCCCTGCGGACAGGCGACGCCGCAGGCTGAGCAGCCCGGCGGCCAGCACGTCCAGGTCCAGCGGTTTCACCAGGTACACATCGGCCCCCTGGGTCAGGCCATGCGCCATGTCGTGCGGGCTGCCACGCCCGGTCAGCATCACGATGCCGATATCGGCGGCCTGGCGCAGGTGGCTGGCCACCGTATAACCGTCTTCGCCGGGCAGGCCGACATCGAGCACGACGATATCGCATCGATCATGCAACAGCGCGCGGTAGAGCGCCTCTGCACTGCCCAGGCCTCGTACCGCGGCACCCCGCCACTGCAGGTCGTCGAGCATCAGGGCCAGCAGTTCCGGGTCGTCCTCGACCACCCAGACGGTCAACCCGTCCAGTTCCCTGTGTGCCGCTGACAGTACTACGCTGCCGCGGTTGTCCTGGTCTGCCGTCACGTGACCGCTGCCTCCCTTCACCGGCCTGCAGTCTAGCTGCCGGCCGGAAACGAGCCAAATGCGACAGCGGCGGCGCCCCGGTCGTCGGGTGCCACCGCCTGGAGACGGCTGTTGCCGGTCACGACCGTGGATCGCGACCGGCTTTGTCGCTTACTCGGCGGGGACGCCCATTTCCTTCAACAGCTCCGGCGCCGGGTAGACCTTGGCCAGCAGCCAGCGCAGGTAGCGCATGTCCACATGCACCGCGCGC
>Ga0213826_1000427_pt1 | contig 23114 bp, 18 predicted proteins | sample MC6MC0899MG_FD_180668 | JGI IMG/M metagenome (GOLD analysis project Ga0213826, IMG submission 180668) | Enriched soil aggregate microbial communities from Iowa State University, Ames, United States - MC6-MC0899-MG | ecosystem: Environmental > Terrestrial > Soil > Unclassified | place: USA: Iowa...
GAACTCAGTAGTGAAACGATGCATCGCCGATGGTAGTGTGGGGTTTCCCCATGTGAGAGTAGGTCATCGTCAAGATTCATTTCGCAAAACCCCTATCTGCGCATGCAGGTAGGGGTTTTGTCTTTGCAGCGCAAATACCCCAGTCCTGCCCGACTCCCTGTAGGAGCAGCCTTGTGCTGCGAAGAGGCCGGTAAGGCTAAAGATTATCTTCGACTGCAATGGCCTCTTCGCAGCACAAGGTGCTCCTACAGGGATCTGTGGTACGTCGCCTCCCACAATTCGAGCCAGGGTACTAGACGAGCGCGCTTTCAAAGCCTGAGCAAGACTGTTGCTTCTACAACGGCGCCAGCGCAGCACTGCGACAATATTGCAGCTACATTAACGTGACTTTCCCACGCCCATCCTACGTCAAGACTTTGATTCAGGGCATTTCTACCCCTGGACCGAGCGATGCCAGCGTACCGTGCTGCGCATTTCTGGACTTCCACCGTCCCATCACTTGAGGTAGCAAGCAAGATGGCCAAGGCCGCCGATGTCGTTGTGCAATGCCTGGAAAACGAAGGTGTCGAATATGTATTCGGCATTCCCGGTGAAGAAAACCTTGACCTGCTCGAATCCCTGCGCAAGTCGAAGATCAAGCTGGTACTGACCCGTCACGAGCAGTCTGCAGGTTTCATGGCTGCCACCTACGGCCGACTGACCGGCAAGACTGGCGTCAGCCTGTCCACCCTCGGCCCTGGCGCCACCAACCTGGTTACCGCCAGCGCCTACGCCTACCTGGGCGGCATGCCGATGATGATGATCACCGGGCAGAAGCCGATCAAGAAGTCCAAGCAGGGCCGCTTCCAGATCATTGACGTGTGCGGCATGATGGACCCCATCACCAAGTACACCCACCAGTTCGCCTCGGCCGACAACATCCCGTCGCGCATGCGCGAAGCCTTCCGCCTGGCTGAAGAAGAAAAGCCGGGTGCGGTACACCTAGAACTGCCTGAAGACATCGCCGCCGAGCAGACCGACGCACTGCCGATCCCGCGCAGCCTGCACCGCCGTCCGTTGGCCGAGCATGTGGCCATCCAGGCTGCCGTCGAAAAATTGCAGAATGCGCGCAACCCGATCCTGGTGATTGGTGCCGGTGCCAACCGCAAGATGACCGCCAAGGTCCTCAAGCAGCTGATCGACAAGACCGGCATCCCGTTCATCACCACCCAGATGGGTAAAGGTGTGGTCGACGAGCGTCACCCGCGCTTCCTCGGCAACGCTGCGCTGTCGTCGGGTGACTTCGTGCACCGCGCCGTCGAAGCCGCCGACCTGATCGTCAATATCGGCCACGACGTGATCGAGAAGCCGCCATTCTTCATGGTCCGTGGCGGCACCGAAGTCATCCACATCAACTTCCGCTCTGCCGAAGTCGATGCGGTGTACTTCCCGCAGGTGGAAGTGATCGGCGACATCGCTAACGCCGTGTGGCAGATCAGCGAAGCGCTGAACGACACGTCGCACTGGGACTTCACCCGCCTGATGGCCATCCGTGAAGCCAACGAAGCGCAGATCGCCGAAGGTGCTGACGACAACCGCTTCCCGGTCTACCCGCAGCGCTTGGTGGCCGACATCCGTCGCGTACTGCCGTCCGAAGGCATCGTTGCCCTGGACAACGGCATCTACAAGATCTGGTTCGCCCGCAACTACAAGGCGCACAAGCCGAACACCGTGCTGCTGGACAACGCCTTGGCCACCATGGGCGCGGGCCTGCCATCGGCCATGGCGGCGCACCTGGTGCACCCGGACCGCCCGGTGATCTCGGTGTGCGGCGACGGCGGGTTCATGATGAACAGCCAGGAGCTGGAAACCGCTGTACGCCTGGGCATGCACATCACCGTGGTGATCCTGCGTGACGATGGCTACGGCATGATCCGCTGGAAGCAGGCCAATATGGGCTTCACCGATTTCGGCCTGGACTACGGCAACCCGGACTTCGTCAAATACGCCGAAGCCTACGGTGCCAACGGCCACCGCGTGGAAAGCGCCGAAGGCCTGCTGCCGCTACTGGAACACTGCATCAAGACCCCAGGCGTGCACGTTATCGACTGCCCGGTCGATTACAGCGAGAACGACCGCATCCTCAACAGCGAGCTGCGTGAGCGCGCGCTGGCGGTGTAAGCACCGACGACGGTATAGCTGGCAAGCCGGCCCCTTCAGGTATCTCACGATCCTGTAGGAGCCGGCGGGTGGTGCATAACAACCCCTCACGCATCTAGCAATTGCTCATTCTCAGGTTCTTCAAATAATGGAGAACACAAGACCATGACAATTGGTTCTACACACAACCACCCCGCCGATCTGACCATCGACCCATCACTGCCGATGCAGCCGTGGGCCGCGCGTTTCCCTAACCCCCCAGATCTCTGCTTCGACTACCGCCGCCTGATCGAACAAGAGGGAGGCGTTGCACGGGCCACACAGCCCGAACACCGCATTTGTATTGTCGGTGCCGGCGTTACCGGGTTGACTGCGGCCCGGGAATTATTGCGCTGTGGTTTTAGCCGTATCACCTTGATCGAGCAGTCCCGGCGTGTAGGCGGGCGACACCTGACAGTCGTGAACAACCCTGCAAGCCACAAGCACCCTGTCACTCCTTTTGAAATGGGGGCCATGCGCATGCCTTTCTTCAATAGGACAGGAGAATCACCTAAAGATGGCCGCTCGCTTATGGCGTATTACGCCAAGCTGTTTGAGCTGCGGATTTCTGATTTCCCCAATCCAGGTACACCTTGGGTGAATGCCACGGGTATTTATCTGCGCGAAGGGCAAATACAAGGTGAGGGTGACCCGGTGCTGTTGGTCTGGCGTAATCCGTCAGGGGAAACACCACCACCGTCGGCTGTCTTGCAGCAGGTCTACGAGAAATGGCGCAGTTTTGCTCAGCGGTTTGCTGAACACGTTTCCACTGTATATGGCACGCCAAGCTGGGAGTCGACATGGCGGGACATCGTCGAACGCTATCACCGCTTGTCCTTCAGGGATTTGGTGCATTTGCCCGCCCTCGTTGCCTGGGATCCTGAAAACCCCGGTGACTTTGGCGGTTTGGGCATGAGCAGTGATGAGTCAGCGATTTTCTATGCAATCGGTATTGGCGACGGCAGCTGGGGAGCATTTTATGATGTTTGCTGCTTGTACCCGCTACGTACGGCAATCTTTGGCTTCAGCAGTCATTTGCAGCTGGTGCATGGCCGTGTGGATTCAGCAGGTATGCCTTACGCTGCTCCGCATCTTGAAGCCAACAATGTTCCTGATAGCAGGGGATTGCCGTTTCAAGGACCCGCCTATCTCGGACTTGCGGCCATGGACGAATGCCTGTTGTACCTGGACGTCGGCATGGGAGGGATCTCGCTTTATGACCATCTGCTGGAAAGAGATGATGGGCTGCTGACAGATACGTCCGTGTGCGCGGTGCAGAAGCTGGAAAATGGCCGGGTCAGGGTCGGATATCGTTGGCAGTGCAGTGATCCGATACACGAGACCACCGAGTACCAAGACTTTGACAGCGTGATCATAACCACTCCGTCTTGGCTGATCGAAACCAACATCCGCCTCAGCGGCTTCACCCGCCAGATGTTGCCTCAGTCGATTATCGATGCCTGGAAACATGCCCACTGGGAGACCAGTTGCAAGGTTTATGCGCCGCTGAAGAAACGTTTTCTCGACCGCAAGCCACTGCCGCAAATCCTGATTACCGATAGCTTTGTGCACGATGTCTATGCCTATCGATACAACGACAGCTACCCCGATGACTGCATTCTCCTCAGTTATACCTGGGAGGATGATGCAACAAAATTGGCAGCCTTCTCTGATGAGCAATTGGCGACCAAGTGCCTGAAGGAGCTCGATCGGATCCTGCTGCGGTGCACCAATGTAGGCGAGGCTATATCGCCCTACATCGACACTCGAAACATTCGCATACAGCGTTGGAGCACAGACCGAAATGCGCTCGGGTGTGCGAAATTGTATAGGGCAGGTACCTATTATGATGCGGTAAGCCTGATGAAATACAACCGTGATCTGAGCGGGAGCTCAGGGTTGTATCTGGTTGGAGAGTCCTTCTCCGTTGACGCCGGGTGGACCGAGCCGTGTTTGCGCACGGCGATTGATACGGTCATCAACCTCTGCAACAACACTTCAGCGCAATTCAATGGTGGCTTTACCCTTGAGCACTACCCACATTATCAGGTTGGGAAATAGCGGCGTACGGGGCATTTTGTAGGGGGAGTCCTACTGCGATCATGTGATTTTCCTTTGGTCCCATCGGACCCTCCTGACTGTCCCTCCCAGGCCCAACATCGCTTTACTGGCGTCCTTCCAAAACAACCACAAAAAGGAAGCCGCCATGTCTGAATCCTGTTCCCCCGTCAGCCCTGTACGTATCGCTGTCATCCAGTACGACCCCCAGGTCGGTCTTGAGCATTGCGAGCGTAACTTGGGTAATGGTCTGGCGCTGGCCCGGCGAGCAGCACGCGAAGGCGCCAACCTGATAGTGCTGCCTGAGCTGGCCAATACTGGCTACACCTTCAACTCCCGCGCCGAAGCCTATGCCCATGCAGAGACGCTGCAGGACGGCCCTTGTCTGAAAGCCTGGGAGGACTTCGCCAAGGAATACCAGGTTTACCTGGCCGCAGGTTTTTCCGAGCGCGACGGGCTGAAGCTCTACGACAGCGCCATACTGTTTGGCCCTGAAGGCCGGCTCGGGCACTACCGGAAGGCGCACCTCTGGAACCAGGAAAAACTCTGGTTCACCCCCGGCGATCTGGGGTTCCCGGTATTCGAGACGCCAATCGGGCGTATCGGCCTGCTCATATGCTGGGACATCTGGTTCCCGGAAGTCCCGCGGCTGATGGCGGCGCAAGGTGCCGACATCATCTGCAGCCTCAACAACTGGGTATGGACCCCGCCACCATTGTTCGATGAAGCAGGGCGCTGCATGGCCTCGTACCTGACCATGACGGCAGCGCATGTCAACAACGTTTACATCGCCGCCGCGAACCGTGTCGGGAGCGAGCGGGGCGGGCGCTTCCTGGGGTGCTCGCTGATCGCCGGTACCAATGGCTGGCCGATTGGCGAAGTGGGCAGTGCAGAGGCCGAAGAAATTCTCTATGCCGATGTAGATCTGAGCAGTGCACGCTCGGCGCCGATCTGGAACAACCTCAACGACCTGCCGCGGGACCGGCGTATCGACCTCTACGATGCCAATCTTGGTTACCGCTTGCACGCGCCAATGCCACGTTGAGGAGTCGCAAATGAACACGCTACTCTTCTCAGGACAGCAGCGTTGGCCTGTGTTGATTTTTGCCTGTCTGCTGCTTGTGCTCGCTGCGAGCCTTGCCCATGGCCAATGGCCGGATTATGCAGTTATGGTGGCGACGCTCGATCAGCCCCTGAGTCGCTTGCGCTGGATCGTCGGTGATATCAGTGAAGTGGCATTCTACAAGCACGAGCTGCCCGCACTGGGCTTGCTGCTTGGCGCTTGCCTGGCGCACTGGGCCCACGTGCGAGGGTATCGCTGGCAGGGCTTTGCCATTTGCTATGGCAGCGGATTATGGCCATGGGTGTTCACCAGTTCGTTCCTGGGCTTGGTGCTTAGCCACGCGTTGTGGGGGTGGACCTTGGCCAGTGGCAACTGGCAACCCACCTTCGTCGCCTTCGTGTCATTGCCGGCCGCCATGGTGTTGCTGTTTGGTGCGGGCTGGCGGGTGACGATCACGGGGGCGGTACTGGGTGCTCTACTGGTAACACCGGCCAGCCTTCTGATAGTCAACTACCTGTGCTATCCCCTGCAGTTGCCCGTGGTAGTTGGTAATGTGAGCGGCATGGCGGTAGCCAGTGTCGTGGCCTTCCTCCTGTGCAAGCGCTTTCCTTCATGGGTACGCCAAAGTCGTGTAGCCACCGCAGTGGCGCCGGTCATCAACCGGCCAGACTACGGTGTGGTCTGGACGTTGCGTCGGGTGCTGGCCGATTTCAGCGAAGCGCCATTTTTCGGTAATGAGCTGGCCAGCCTCGGGCTGCTGCTGGGCGTGTTGCTGGCTTACTTGTTAGCCCCGGCTGCACCGTCCTACGGTTCAATGCTGGTGATGCACATAGTGGCCGGGCAGGCCCTGGCATCGCTGGTTGGGGTCGTATTCTGGCGAGGCCAGTGGCAAGCCCGGGGGTGGTACCCTACCTACATTCCGATTGTCTCGATCGTTCCGGCCGCAGTGCTGACGCATGGCGGCAGCTGGCAAGTGGTGGTGGCCAGCGCAGTGCTGGGGGCGCTGGTGGCTCCGCCGCTGGCAGTGGCGATCACCCAGCGGTTGCCGGCTTATGTGCATGGCTACATCGGCAACGTGATGTCGATGGCCATCAGCACCTTGGGGATCGTGCCTCTGATCGGGTTACTTGCGGGGGGAAAAGCATGATTGAACATTCCAGCCTGCCCAGGCTGTCGATCGCTAGCCTGGGGGGCACGGTCAGTATGCAGGCCGGGGCTGTCGGGTGTGGTGTGACGCCAACCCTGGGCTGCGAGCAGCAACTGCTTCAGGTCCCACAGTTGCGCGAGATGGCGCAATTGAATGTTGCTTCATTGTGTCTGGTCCCTAGTGCCTCGCTGCACTTTGCGACGTTGCTGGACGTGCTGGCATGGGCCCGGTGCGAGGTTGAGCGCGGGGCCCAGGCCTTGGTGGTGAGCCAAGGGACCGATAGCCTGGAGGAATCGGCTTATTTCCTGGATCTCCTGTGGCCATTCGATGCGCCCTTGGTGATGACCGGTGCCATGCGTTCGGCCAGCCAGCCGGGCAATGATGGGCCGGCCAACCTGTTGTCTGCGGCGCAGGTTGCATTGGCACAGGGCAGCTGCGGGCGTGGTGTGCTTGTGGTGATGAATGACCAGGTCCACTGCGCGGCAAGGGTTCGCAAGACGGCCAGCATGGCGTTAGCCGCGTTCGAGTCGCCGGGATCCGGCCCATTGGGCGAAGTGGTGGAGGGGGAAGTGGTCTATCGCCATCCGCCAGCACGACGGGAAGTGCTGCCCGTACCGCATCGCACCGACCAGCGCGTTGCCCTGCTGGAAGCGTGCCTGGACGCAGACACGGCGCTGCTGCAGGCTGTGGCTACATTGGGTTATGAAGGGTTGGTCATTGCCGGCTTCGGCGCTGGGCATGTTGCCGCTAGTTGGTCCGAGGTGCTGGAACACCTGGCGCCCACCTTGCCAGTAGTGGTTGCCACGCGCACAGGTAAAGGGCCAACCGCCCGGACAACCTATGGGTTTGCGGGTGCAGAAATCGACCTGCAGAAAAAAGGCGTATACATGGCGGGGGACCTCTGCCCGCGTAAATGCCGCATTTTGCTGTGGCTGCTGATTGGCACCGACCGGAGACACGAGCTGCAGGACTGGTTGCACGCCTGAACCATCTGCCCGCGCGGTAGTTCACGCGGGCAGCCCTTCCGGCGTTGCTGTGCTAGGGTGCACACACTTTTGCTTCCCAGGATTCTCACCCATGCTCCCCGTACTCAGCGAAAAAGAACTCGACCGTCTCGAAGACCTGTTGATCACCTACGGCAACGACTATTCCGTGCTGAACCTGGCCGAGCTCAATGGCTTTTTCACCGCGCTGGCCAGTTCGCCGGTCGCCGTCTTCCCAGAGCAATGGCTGCCCGCAGTGGCCGGTGGCAAGGTGCCTAAGTTCAAGAAGGCTGCGCACGAAGAAGCGTACACCGCGTTGATGTTGCGCTATGCCAATCAGGTGAAAGAGGCATTGACTGATGACGTAGACCACTTCGAGCCGCTGTTCGAGGAAAGCGAGGGCGAGGGTGGCACTGTGATCGTCATGGAGGAGTGGTGCTTCGGCTATATGCGCGGTACCCAGATTGCCGGTTGGGGCGAGTTGCCGCAGGAGCAGGACCTATTGCTCAAGGCCATTTCGCTACATGGGCTGGAGGACAACTTCGAGCTGCTGGACCAGATGAGCGAAGCCGATATCCAGGCCTGCGTTCCGCAGGTAGTTGAGGCCGCACGTGGGCTGTTCCGGTATTTCAAGAAGCTGCACTGACCTGATATTCGTTGGCTAGCGATCCCTGCACTTAACTGCACATCTTTTGGAAACCATTATTGCGCCCCGCGAAATTATGGTTTCCCTTACGCACTGATTCTGCTGCCAGCCGATCCAGTGCAGCATAGGCTCCACCAGCCCATCCCGGTGCTGATCAGGAGCCAAACCCATGTCGAACCCGATCAAGCTCTACAACTTCCCCAAGTCTGGCCACGCCCATCGCATCGAATTGATGCTCTCGCTGCTCAACCTGCCCACCGAGCTGGTGTTCGTCGACCTGGCCAAAGGCGCGCACAAGCAGCCGGATTTTCTGGCCCTCAACCCGTTTGGCCAGGTCCCGGTTATCGATGACAACGGCACGGTGATCGCCGATTCCAATGCCATCCTCGTCTACCTGGCCAAAAAGTACGACAACGGTACCTGGCTGCCCGAAGAACCCGCTGCCGCCGCCCGTGTCCAGCGCTGGTTGTCGGTGGCTGCAGGCCCGCTGGCCTTTGGCCCCGCTGCTGCGCGCCTGGTGACCGTGTTCGGCGCTGCGTTCAACACAGACGAAGTCATTGCCCGTGCCCATACCCTGCTCAAGGTGATCGACGCCGAGCTGGCCAAGGTGCCATTCCTGGCGGGCAGCACGCCCACCATCGCCGACATCGCCAACTACTCGTACATCGCCCACGCCCCCGAAGGCAACGTGTCGCTGGAGCCCTATGCCAACGTGCGCAGTTGGCTGGCGCGGATCGAGTCGCTGCCGGGCTTCGTGGCCATGCCACGCACTGTGATCGGGCTGCAGACCAGCGCCTGATACCTCGCCTTCGAGAGGAACGCCACCATGCAACAGCCCCCGGACCACCGCCCCTCGCCCTGGCATGCGGGCGAGAAAACCCTGCAGGAAAAGGTCGGTGTAGCAGAACGCATGGAGGCGTTCGGGCAAAAGGTCATTCGTGACTACATGCCCGACCAGCACCGTAGTTTCTATCACCAGTTGCCGTTCATGGTGGCCGCCAGTGTGGACGTTCTTGGCCGGCCTTGGGCCACCCTGCTGGAAGGGCCGGAAGGGTTCGTCAGCTCGCCCGACCCTCGCGTGCTGACGATCGACACCACGCTGCCAGCAGATGACCCCGCCACCCCGGGGCTGGTAGCCGGGCAGGCGGTCGGCCTGCTGGGTATCGAACTGCACACCCGTCGGCGTAATCGCATCAACGGGCAGATCCGCCAGGCTGCAGAAGGACAACTGCAGGTGAGGGTGGAGCAGTCGTTCGGCAACTGCCCGCAGTACATCCAGTTGCGTGACTACACCCGCGTTGCCGAGCCCGCCCAGGCGCGTGTCGATGCGACCACACTGGATGCCACAAGCGTCAGCATGATCCAGGCTGCCGACACGTTCTTCGTCGCCAGCTATGTCGAGCAAGGTGACGGCCAGCGCGCTGTGGATGTTTCTCACCGTGGCGGCCGGCCAGGGTTCGTCAAGGTCGTGGGCAATCGGCTGATCATTCCCGACTACGCGGGCAACCTGCACTTCAACACCTTGGGCAACCTGTTGGTGAACCCGCGGGCCGGTTTGCTGTTCATCGATTTCCGCAACGGCAACGTGCTGCAGCTGTGCGGGCGTGCCGAGGTGCTGCTGGACAGCCCGGCCATCCAGGCCTTCGACGGTGCCGAGCGGCTGTGGACGCTGGAGGTGGAGCAGGCAGTGTGGCGCCCGGCGGCGGTTTCCCTGCGCTGGGCGTTCAAGGAATACGCACCGACCAGCCTGATGACTGGCACCTGGGCCGAGGCCGACGCACGCTTGCAGCAACGCCAGCGACAGCGCCAATGGCAGGCCTGGCGTGTGCTGCGGGTGGAGCAGGAGAGCCGCGATATCCGCTCGTTCTACCTTGAACCGCCCAGCGATAGCAGCGTGGTCTTTGCGCCAGGGCAACACATTCCGGTGCAAGTGCAGATCGACGGTGAGGCCGCGATGATCCGGACCTACAGCTTGTCGAGCGCACCGTCCGATGGCTACCTGCGTATCAGCGTAAAAGCGCAGGGCCCCGCCTCTCGGCACCTGCATGAGCGCGTCAAGGCAGGTGATATGCTGGATGTGCGCTCGCCTATGGGCAGTTTCACCCTGGATGAGCAAAGTACGCGCCCGCTTGTGCTGATTGGTGCGGGCGTGGGTATCACGCCGTTGCTGGCCATGCTGCGTGAGCAGCTGAGCAAAGGCCAGGCACGGCGCATCCATGTGTTCCATGGCGCCCGCAGCCTGGCCGACCTGCCATTCAGGCAGGAGCTGGCAAGCTTGCGGCAACAGGCTGGCGGCTTGCTGCACGTTCATCGCGCCTTGAGCCAGCCAGAAGACCATGCCGTGGCCGGGCAGGATTATGAGTTTACCGGCCGACTGGGCATCGAGCAGGTCAAGGCGACGCTGGCGCTGGACGACTACGATTTCTACCTATGCGGCCCGGGCAGCTTTACTCAGGACCTGTATGAAGGGCTGCGCACGGTGCACGTGCCGGATGCGCGCATTCACGCTGAAGCCTTTGGCCCGTCAACGCTGCGCCGGCACACGGATGCAGGCCAGCCCACCTTGCAACAGCCGCCTGCGGCCCGCGAGCCAGTGCCTGTGTATTTCGCAGCGTCGGCCAAGGAGGCGCGCTGGGCACCAGGCAGCGGCACCCTGCTGGAGCTGGCCGAGGCGCGTGGGTTGGCGCCGGAGTTCAGTTGCCGGGGTGGGTCGTGCGGTACCTGCAAGACCAGGTTGGTGAGCGGCCAGGTGCATTACCCGAACCCACCGGCAGAGCTGCCGGAGGCGGGATCGGTACTGATCTGTTGTGCGGTACCGGGGCAGGTTGGGGAGGGGATACAGGCGCTGGTGCTGGATATCTGATATGCCAGTCCCGGCCTCTTCGCCGGCAAGCCAGCTCCCCCAGGGTCTGCGCAGACCTTGGGTTCAATGCGGTCGAGGTGGGAGCTGGCTTGCCGGCGAAGAGGCCAAGACTGGCAGCACAAAGCGCCCGGATATCCGATAATCCCGGCACCCCAAATACCCAGGAGCCCGCATGGACCAGATCCACCTGATGAAGGTATTCGTTGCGGTAGGTGAGCTGGAGAGCTTCGCTGTCGCCGCTCGCCGCCTGGACATTTCCCCGGCCGCCGTTACCCGCGCTGTCAGCGCCCTGGAAGACCAGCTGGGCGTCAAGCTGCTGCTTCGCACCACCCGCAGCGTGCGCCTGACCGAAGCTGGCGGCCGCTACCTGGAAGACACCCGGCATATCCTGGCCAGCATCCACGAAGCCAACGAAGCGGCCGCCGGCATTAACGCCACCCCCAAAGGCGACCTGGCAGTTACCGCCCCGATCCTGTTCGGCAAGAAGTTCGTCATGCCGTGTATCGTCCGCTACCTGCAGCAGTACCCGGACGTCGATGTTTCCGCCTACTTCCTCGACCGTGTGGTGAACATGGTCGAGGAGGGCATGGATGTGGCCGTACGCATCGGCCCGTTGCCCGACTCCGGGTTGAAGGCATTGCGGGTCGGCAGGGTGCGGCGCATGTTGTGTGCGTCACCCGACTACCTGGCGCGCCATGGCGTGCCGAACCATCCCTCGGAGCTGGCCGGGCATGCGGTGATCGGCACCACCAACCTGTCGCCCCGGGCAGGCTGGCGCTTTGGGGTGACAGAAGAGCCAACCTTGGTGCGCATGAAGCCGCGCTTGACGGTGACCAGCAATGACGGGGCGATCGCGGCCGCCAGCGGCGGGTTGGGGATTGCCCGCCTGTTGTCGTACCAAGTGGCAGATGAGCTGGCCAGTGGGCAATTGCAGGTGATCCTGGCCGAGTACGAGGAGGCGCCCTGGCCCATTCATGTGTTGCATCGCGAGAGTAAGTACGGCTCCGCCAAGGTCAGGGCCTTCATCGACATGCTGGCGCAAGCGCTACGGGCGCAGCAGCTGGATTGAGATCGTACAACACAGGGTGAAATATTCAGAAATAATAAGTGTTGTACGACGACCTATGACGTGGCACTCTTTCGCCTGAAACAATTTGTCGCAAATGCCGCTGCCGGTGTTCGCGACAATCGCTCGCCACACTAAAAACAAGAAACTCAGGTGAACCATGAAGATGAAAGGCATCCGTTGGTGGATGGTCAGCCTTGTCACGGCTGGGCTCGTCGTCAACTACCTCGCCCGCAACACCCTCTCGGTGGCCGCCCCCACCTTGATGACTGACCTCTCCATCAGTACCGAGCAATACGCCAAGATCGTTGCCAGTTGGCAGGTGTGCTACGCCCTCATGCAGCCGGTAGCCGGCTGGTTCATCGATTTCATCGGCACCAAGCTGGGCTTTGCCGTGTTTGCCATGGCCTGGTCGCTGGCCTGTGCTGGCGCGGCCCTGGCCACCGGCTGGCAGAGCATGGCCTTCATGCGCGGGCTGCTGGGCATGACCGAAGCCGCCGGCTTGCCGGCTGGGGTCAAGGCAACCACCGAGTGGTTCCCGGCCAAGGAGCGCTCGGTGGCGATCGGCTGGTTCAATATCGGCTCGTCGCTTGGCGCCTTGCTGGCACCGCCGCTGGTGGTCTGGGCGATCCTGCACAGTGGCTGGCAGCTGGCGTTCGTGATCGTTGGCGCCTCGGGCATTGTCTGGACCCTGCTGTGGATGCTGTTGTACAAGCACCCGCGCGACCAGAAGCGCCTGAGCGATGAGGAGCGCGACTACATCCTGGCCGGCCAGGAAGCGCACTTCAAACAGGACAGCCGCGAGAAGGGCGCGTGGAAGCGCATCTTCAAGGCCCGCAACTTCTACGCCATCGCTTCGGCGCGGATCCTCTCCGAGCCGGCCTGGCAAACCTTCAACGCCTGGATTCCGCTGTACCTGATGACCGAGCGGCACATGAACATCAAGGAAGTGGCGATGTTCGCCTGGCTGCCGTTCCTGGCTGCCGATATCGGCTGTGTGCTGGGCGGGTATCTGAGCCCGCTGTTCCACCGCTACTTCAAGGTGTCGCTGTTCACATCGCGCAAGATGGTGTTGGTGTTCGGTGCCAGTTGCATGATCGGCCCGGCCTGCATCGGCCTGGTGGAAAGCCCGTACATGGCGATCCTGTTGCTGTGCATTGGCGGGTTTGCCCACCAGACACTGTCGGGCGCGCTGTACGCCATCACCTCGGACTCGTTCAGCAAGGACCAGGTGGCCACAGCGACGGGCATGGGTGGCATGTGCGGGTACCTGGGGGCGGCGGTGTTTACCCTGGTGTTCGGCATTCTGGTCACGCAGATCGGTTACAGCCCGCTGTTCGTGCTGGCGGCGTTCGATATCGTGGCGGCAGTGCTGGTGTGGAAGGTGGCGCGGGAGGTGCGTGGCGAGCCTTCGGTCACTCCGATGGCGAACCCGACCGGGGCATTGGCATAAGGCTTGAAATTCAGGGGCCGCAAAGCGGCCCCCATCAAGGCAACACAATCAAAGGGGTCGATACTGCATCCTGAACCCCAGGCTCATTCCTTCCCCCTGCTGCAACAACCGCAACCCAGGCCGCCCTGGCAGGTGATGCGCATTGACCGGGTGGCTTACCGGTTCAAAGCAGAAAAAACCTTGCCCCTGCGGGCAAAACAGCAAAAAGTGTTCAGCCCCGCTGGCACTGCACGCCAGTCGATAACCCGTGCTTGGCTGTTCGATCACACACTCTCCCGGCCAGCCACTGAAGGCGTGATCGACCACCGTCTCGGGCAAACGGCCCAAGGCATTGAAGCACCACTGCTCGGGCACCTCGGCCTGGTACGACGGCAACCGCCCATGCTCGGCCAGCCACACTTTGCGCGCCGCGGCATACAGCTGGGTATCGGGATATCGCGGAAAGTAAGGATGCAACCCCAACCCATACCAGGTAGCTGGTTCATCCAGGTGGGTTACATGCAGGTCCAGGTTCAGGCACCCCTCATGCAAGTGCACATCCAGCGTTGCCTGGTAGGCAAACGGCACTTCACTGTGCAGCCTCAGGCGCGCGCGTCGCTCGCTGTGGTGCTCCACCTGCCAGGCCTGCTGCCAGGCGCTGCCATGAATCGGGTAGGGGTCGTGCCCGGTATTGGGCGTTAGCGCCTGCCAGCCATCCGGGCGGGCGAAGCCACCCTCGGCAATGCGGTTGGACCATGGCGCCAGCGGGTAACAGGCCAGGCGTCGCGGGGTGCCACTGGCCAGCGCGGCCGGGTCAGAATGGCGCAGCAGCGCTTGCCCGGTCGCTTTCACTTCCCAGTTGACCAGGCTGGCGCCCAGCTCCGGCGCCAGGCTCAGGCGGGTCAGGTGGTCCTGCAGGTGCAGTTCGGTCACAGCCATTCAAGGCTCCTTTCAAATGAACAATCAACTGGCCCGGCGGTAGGTGAGCAGCACGATGCCGCACACCACCACGGCACCGCCGAGTAATTGCAGGGTGCCGAGCTGCTGGTCGAGCAAGGCCCAGCCCAGCAGCAGTGTGGCGATGGGCTCGACGTTCATCACCGGTGCGTTCTGCGCCATGTTCAGCCTTGGCACACACACAAACAGCAAGGTGAAGGCCAGGCCATACAGCACCACCAGGCTGGCCAACGCCACCCAGCCACTGCTGCTGCCCGGCAGTGACAAGCCGGACGGCATCACGCCACTTGCGCCCGCAACCAGCATGCTGGAGAACACGATCAGCAGGGTCAGCAGGCTGCGCACGGGGCCGCGCACGCTGGCCAGTTTGTGGTCGGTAATCCACAAGGCGCAGGCGAAGGCACAGGCGGCGCCGAACGCCAGGCCGACCCCTAGCGCCCAGTGCGGGTTGGCCGTGCCGCTGTCGGCAAGGCGTGCCGGCACATCCAGAGCCAGCACCAGCCCGCACAGGATCAGGCCCATGAACAGCACGGTGCGGCCGGTGGGGCGTGCGCCGCCCAGCGCCCAGGTGAGCAGCGCCAGCAGCATCGGGAAGGTGTTGCCCACCAGAAGCGCCAGGGCCACCGGAATGCGCGCCACCGCCGAGTACAGGCACAGGCTTTGGGTGGCGATCAGCAGGCCGAGCAGCAGTTGCCAGTGCCGGGTGCCTGCGGGCAGGCCCAGCGCCTGGCGTTGCCACAACAGCAGGCAGGCCAGTACCAGCAAGGTGATGCCTGAGCGGCACAGAATCGCCAGCAGCACGCCGGTGCCGTCATCGAAGGCGATGCGCGCGGCGATGTGGTTGCCGGCGAATGAGCAGGCCAGCAGGGCGAGCAGGGCGATGGCCAGTTTGCGCGGGAACAGGGGAGCAGCAGAGGAGGGGACAGCCATGTGCAGGATCCATTTGCAGAAAGAACCAGAGGGCTGCTTTGCAGCCCATCGCCGGCAAGCCAGCTCCCACAGGGTGCGCAGGGCTGGAAGGCTGCACAATCCTGTGGGCGCTGGCTTGCCGGCGATGGGGTGCAGAGCGGCCCCGATTGCCGTTACAGCACCACGCTAGGCAGCCACAGCGAGATCGCAGGTATGTAAGTCACCGCCATCAGCACCAGGAACAGCGCCAGGTAGAACGGCAGCAGCGCCTTCACCGTCGACTCGATGCTTACCTTGCCGATGGCCGAGCCCACGAACAGCACGGCGCCGACCGGTGGTGTTATCAGCCCGATCCCCAGGTTCACCAGCATGATCATGCCGAAGTGCACCGGGTCCACACCAATACCGGTAATCACCGGCAGCAGGATCGGCGTGAGGATCAGGATCAACGGCGCCATGTCCATCACCGTGCCCAGCAGCAACAGCATGAAGTTGATGCACATCAGGATCACGTAGCGGTTGTCCGACAGGGTCAGGAACGCCGTGGTGATCTTCGACGGGATCTGCATCAGCGTCATCACGTAGCCGAAGCTGGCGGCAAAGCCGATCAGGATCATCACGATGGAGATGGTCCTTACCGTGCGGTGCATCAGCTTGGGCAGGTCGCGCCACTTGTAGTCGCGGTAGATGAACATGGTCACGAAGAATGACCACACCACCGCCACGGCGGCCGATTCGGTAGCGGTGAACACGCCCGACAGGATACCGCCGAGGATGATGACCATGGCCATCAGGCCCCACAGCGCCTCACCGGCAATCTTCAACGCCTGGCGCAGCGGGATCACTTCGCCTTTGGGGTAGTTGCGCTTCTTCGCGAAGATCAGGCACAGGCCCATCATCACTGCGCTCAGCAGCAACCCGGGCATCACACCCGCCATGAACAGCGAGGCGATGGATACCGTGCCGCCCGCCGCCAGCGAGTACAGCACCGAGTTGTGGCTGGGCGGGGTCAGCAGCGCCTGCACCGAGCCACTGACGGTCACGGCGGTGGAGAATTCACGCGGGTAGCCTTTGCGCTCCATCTCCGGGATCAGCACCGAGCCCACCGAGGCGGTGTCGGCCACCGACGAGCCGGAAATCGCGCCGAAGAAGGTCGAGGCCATGATGTTGACCAGCGACAGGCCACCACGGACGAAGCCCACCAGCACCCCGGCAAAGGCCACCAGCCGCCGTGACATACCGCCTTCGGCCATGATCGCGCCGGCCAGCACGAAGAATGGAATGGCCAGCAGCGAGAACTTGTTAACCCCACTGGCCACCTGGATCATCATCGCCTGCAGTGGGATGTCGATCCACCAGGCGCCGATCAGGGCCGACAGGCCCAAGGCGTAGGCTACCGGCATGCCCAGCAGGATGAGTGCAATGAAACTGCCCAACAGAATGAACGCATCCATTTATGCCGCTCCTTCGCTTTCTTCTACGTGGTCGAAACGCACCACCTTGCGGTGGCTCTGGTCGCCCAGCAGGAGTTTTTCCAGCACAAAGACCAGGGTCAGCACGCCACCGATCGGGATCGGCGCATAGGTCATGCCCACCCGCACACCTGGCAGGGAGGCCAGAAACTGGTTCCAGGTAGTGATGCACAGCTTGGTGCCGTAGTAGGTCATGAACACGCACACCAGAATCATCAGTACTTGCACCAGTAGCGCGATCACGCCGCGCTGCAGCGGTGGTAGGCGATCGGTGATCATCGCCACCGCCATGTGCGCCCCGGCCCGATAGCTGGCAGCGGCGCCGACGAAGGTGAACACCACCATCAGCAGGATGGCCACCGGCTCCGGCCAGCTGGAGCCGGTACCGAGCACGTAACGGGCGAAGATGCCCCAGGGAATGATCAGCGTCATGGTCAGGATCGACAGGCCGGCGATCCAGATACAGGCGCGGTACAGCGTGTCGTTCACACGCAGGAAGAGGTTTTTCATGGGCATCACCAAAGCGGCAGGGCGACGGGCGCCGCACTGCCGAGGTCGATTGGGCTGGGGCCGCTGTTACTGGACGGCGTCGATACGCTTCATCAGGTCGGCGTACGGCGCGCCGTATTTTTCCCGTACCGAGGCGGTGGCGTCATAGAACGGCTTCTTGTCGACGGTGATGAACTCGACACCAGCGGCCTTGAGCTTCTCTTCGCTGGCGGCAGACTTGGCGTCCCACAGTGCGCGCTCTTCCATCTGTGCTTCACGCGCCACCTTCTTCACCAACGCCTGCTGCTCGGGGCTGAGCTTGTTCCAGGTGGTCTTGGACATCACCACGGGCTCCGGCAGGATCAGGTGGCCGGTCAGGGTGTAGTACTTGGCGCTCTGGAAGTGGTTGTGCTCAAGCAGGGTGGGCGGGTTGTTCTCGGCGCCATCGATCACGCCGGTTTGCAGGGCGCTGAAGATTTCCCCGGTGTCCATGGCGATGCCGTTGCCGCCCATGGCGTTCATCATGTCGATGAACAGCGGGTTGCCCTGCACGCGAATCTTCATGCCCTTAAGGTCTTCCAGGCTGCGTACCGGCTTTTTCGTATAGATGCTGCGCGAGCCGCCGTCCATCCAGGCCAGGGCCACCAGGTTGAAATCGGAGTTGGTGATCTTGTCGAGGATTTCCTGGCCGATCTCGCCGTCGATGATCTTGCGCATGTGATCATGGTCGCGGAACACGAACGGCATGTTAAACACGTTCACATCCGGCACCACCGGGCCGACGATACCCAGGCTGACGCGGGTCATCTGCACGGCACCGATCTGCGCCTGTTCGATCACTTCCTTTTCCGAGCCCAGCACACCGCCGGCGAACATCTTGAAGGTGATGTCGCCATTGCTGGCCTGCTCGAGTTTTTTGCCCATGTTCTGTTCCGCGACCACGGTCGGGTAGCCGGCCGGGTGGATTTCGGCGAACTTGATGTCCAGTGCCGAGGCGGGCATGGCCACGCTGAAGGCGAAGGGTAGTACGGCAAGGAGCAGCTTGCGTTTGAACGTCATGTTGAAACTCCGTGGTTTTTATTATCCGGTTTCGTGCGTGCAAGTGTGGGTGCGGCAGGGGGCGTCAGCCCCGGTAGGCAGGTTCCTCCAGGCCCTTGGTGTCAGGGTTGAGGGCAAATACCCCGCCCGCCAGGGGCTGGTCACTGAGGTCTGTGCCTGTGGGACGGATCGAGGTGACGTACAGGGTGTCGAGGTTGGCGCCACCGAAGGCGCACATTGCCGGCTTTTTCACCGGCACGCTCAGCGAGCGGTCGAGGCGGCCGTCAGGGGTGAAGCGGTGGATCTGCCCGGCGTCATTGCCGCAGATCCAGTAGCAGCCGTCCTGGTCGATTGCTGCGCCATCGGGGCGGCCTGGGTAGCCGCGCATGTCGACGAACAGCCGCTTGTTGTACGGCGTGCCGCTGTCGATGTCGTAGTCGAAAGCCCAGACCTTCTGCACGTTGGGGTGCGAGTCGGAAAGGTACATGCGCGTGCCGTCGGGGCTGAAGGCCAGGCCGTTGGGCACGATCATGCCGTCTTGCTGCAGGTGCAGCTGGCCTTCTCCATCATGCCGGTACAGCGCACCCACGTGGGCACCTTGCTGCATGTCCAGCAGCATGGTGCCGGCCCAGAAGCGGCCTTGGCGGTCGCAGCGGCCATCGTTGAAGCGCATGCCGGCCTGGGCGTGCGGCACGCTGCTGAGCAGGCGGCTATCAAGGCTGCCGTCGGGCTTGGCCTGGAGCTGGAAGATGCCGCTTTCCATGCCGGCGACCCAGCCCTGGCCGCTGCGGGCGATGCAGGCCAGCATCTCGTCGCCCTGCCAGACCTGGTGCTTGCCATCGGCCGCCTGCCAGCAGTGCAGCTGGCGGGCGGGAATATCGACCCAGTACAGGGCCTGTTCGCTGGGGTGCCACACGGGGCTTTCGCCGGTGCCGTTGCGGGCGTCGACGATCAGTTCACAGTTCATGGCCGTGCCTCCTGGCGTGCGTGGGTTCAGTTGAACGGGCCGGCCACGGCGAAGGCGCCGCCCTGGTAGACCATACTCGGGTCATCGGCGGCGGGCGCCGGCTGGGCCTCCACGGCGGCGCGGAAGCGCTCGGAGCTGTCCTTGGGCACGTAGCCAAGGTGCTCGGCATAGCGGTTGTCCCACCACACGGTGCGGTTGTCGGAGGCGCCGTAGACGATGGTGTGGCCTACGTTGGGGGTGAACAGCCCGCGCTCGATCAGTTGCACCAGGTCGTCGTAGCTCAGCCAGGTGCAGAGCATGCGCGGGTTTTGCGGTTGCGGGAACGAAGAGCCGATGCGAATGCTGACGGTCTCGATGCCGTAGCGATCGAAGTAGAAACTGGCTACATCCTCGCCGTAGCACTTGGACAGCCCGTAGTAGCTGTCGGGGCGGCGCGGCGAGTGGGCGTCGATGCGCTCGTCCTGGCGGTAGAAACCGATGGTGTGGTTGGAGCTGGCGAAGATGATGCGCTTCACGCCATGCTTGCGTGCGGCCTCGTAAACATGGAACACGCCGCAGATGTTTGGCCCGAGGATGTCTTCGAAGGAATGCTCGGTGGACACGCCGCCGAAGTGGATGATGGCATCAACGCCGTCAACCAGCGCATGTACCGCAGCCTTGTCGGCCAGGTCGCAGGTAATCACCTCTTCATGCGGGCCTGCAGCAGGTGGCATCGGGCTGATATCGGAAAGGCGCAGGACCTCGGCGTAGCCTTGCAGGCGTTCGCGAAGGACCTTGCCCAGGCCGCCTGCGGCTCCGGTGAGCAGCAGGCGATTGAGGGGGGTAGTGGTCATGGCCGGCTCTTGTTGTTAATTGTTGTAGGTTGTCGTATGACTTTGCTGATTATTGGCGGTGGGTTCGGCTGTTGTCAATGAGGCCTGCGTCTCTTTATGGCCTGTCAGGGCCCAATCGCCGGCAAGCCAGCTCCCACAGGCACTCCACTTGGCTGGAAATTACCGCGGCCTGGTGGGAGCTGGCTTGCCGGCGATGGGGCGCAAAGCGGCCCCAATTTCAATCAGTGCCGGTCTTTTCGGTTACAAGAGCGATAACGGGTAATTGAAGATCAACCGGTTCTCATCGAACTCGTTATTGCTGTAATCCCGCCGAATCGACGAATTTCGCCACTTCACACTCAAATCCTTGAACGCCCCGCTCTGGATCACGTACGCCAGCTCGGTCTCACGCACCCACTCCTTACCATCGGTCACCACCCCGCTGTGCACGTCGCGCCCGCTGATATAGCGGTTCATCAAGGTCAGCCCCGGCACCCCGACGGTGACGAAGTTGAAGTCATGACGCACCTGCCACGAACGCTCGTTGGCATTGTCGAAGCTGGAGTTGTAACTGTCGTTGGCCAAGGTGCCGCCACTGGTGCCGTTGACCCGCATCCAGGTATCGCCATCGACTTTCTGCAGCCCCACCCAGAACGTGCTGCCGCCGTACTTGGCCGAGAACATCCCCGAGTAGGTTTTATTGTCCAGTTCCCCAGCGCGTTCGGAGCCGTCCTCATCGCCATGGAAGTAGCCCAGGTTGGCACCCAGGGTCCAGTCACCCACCGGCTGGCTGTGGCTCAGTTGCAGGTACTGTTGCTGGTACACGTCTTTCAGCACCGCATTCCACAGGCCCACCAGCGTGCGGTCCTGGTTGAACTTGTATTCGCCGCCGACGAAGTTGAACCGGTCCGACACGCCAGCGCCGTAGCTCATGTCTTCCATGCTGGCGTCGTTACGCGGGCTGTTGCCGCGGAACTGGCCGCCATACAGGGTCAACCCTGCGATTTCATTGGAGGTGACCTGCCCGCCACGGAACGTCTGCGGCAACGAGCGACCGTCGTCCGAGCGTAGAATCGGCAGCACCGGCATCCACTCCCCGATCTTCAGCTCGGTCTTGGAAATACGCGCCTTGCCCGCCACTGCCAGGCGCCCGTAGTCATCTGCTGGCTTGCCATCATCATGGCGCGGCAGCAACGCCGTGCCGTAGGTACCGCCGCCGCCATCGAGCTTGACCGACCACAGCCCCAGCACATCCACGCCAAACCCTATCGGCCCCTCGGTGAACCCCGAGCGGGCATCGAGGATGAAGCTTTGCGTCCACTCCTCGGCCTTGCTCTGCGGGTTGCTGGGGTTGGTGAAGTTGCGGTTGATGTAGAAGTTGCGCAGCCCGAGGGTGGCCTTGCTGTCCTCGACAAAACCGGCGGCCAGGCTGGTGCCCGGCAGGCCGGCGATGACCCCGGCGCCAAGCAGGGCGAAGGGCAGGGTGTGGCAGATTTTCATTATTGTTGTGCTCCCGAAGGGTGTGGCAGCCCGTCCACCGGGCACGCGCAAGCGGCCTGCGGCAGGGGCGGGTAGTTAACGGGCCGGTCAGGGCCAGGGGTGAATGCGCGGTAACCGGGCGCTACGTAGCGGCAGGTGTACGCGAGCTGGCCGGGCGAAGAGGGGTGTGCAACAGACGTGGGTGGAGCGGGATGGGGGTCGACATGGGATCGTCCACTGATTGTTGTTTTTGTTATGTGTTGTCGTACAACTGTGGGCGATTATTAGCAAGTGGGAGGTGAGCTGTCAACGGCTGATAGCTGAGCAGGTAGGGTCCCAGTTGCTGCATTCCACGCGCCGTACGCGGGACAAGATTTACAAATCAAATCTGATTGACTGACTCTGCCGCTAGCCTGCGCTATCTTCAGATCTGGCCTCGCCCTCGACCACGTAGACTGGCATGTCCAGTCCCGGCATCCTCGTTGGTGCCGTACCCCTCTTGTCGGCGTGGGCGGGGCCTCTTCCTTTTCCGCCACGCTTCCCGCCTAATATCCAGCGCTCCCTGGCGCCACGGCCGTCAGCTACCTTGGCAAATCTCCTCTGCTACGCAATTCCCTGTAGGAGCGGCCTTGTGCCGCGAAAGGGCCGCACAGCGGCCCCGGCAAACAATTCGCCATTGCAGAATCCCCAAGATCAGTGCATTCGACAGGCTCTGCAATATATAGCGGAGCGGGGCCAGCTACCCTTCAGGCCAGTCCTGATGACCGAGGAAGATGAAGCCGTTCTGTGGGAGCGGGCTGGCCCGCGAATAGGCCACACAGGCGAAACCGTCCGCTGACTTGCGATGCTTCCTCTACCAATAAAAAAGGCTGCCAATTGGCAGCCTTCTCGATGTTCAGCCCGGACAATCAGTCCCAGCTCAAAGCACCACCCGTCTGATACTCGATCACACGCGTCTCAAAGAAGTTTTTCTCTTTCTTCAAGTCCATGATCTCGCTCATCCATGGGAACGGGTTGGTAGTCCCTGGATATTCTTCTTTCAGGCCAATCTGGGTCAAACGACGGTTGGCAATGAACTTGAGGTAGTCCTCCATCATCGCCGCGTTCATGCCCAGCACCCCGCGTGGCATGGTGTCGCGGGCGTATTCGATCTCCAGCTGGGTCCCTTGCAGGATCATCTGGGTCGCTTCTTCCTTCATCGCCGCATCCCACAGGTGTGGGTTTTCGATCTTGATCTGGTTGATCACGTCGATGCCGAAGTTCAGGTGCATCGACTCGTCACGCAGGATGTACTGGAACTGCTCGGCGACGCCGGTCATCTTGTTACGGCGGCCCATGGACAGGATCTGGGTGAAGCCGCAGTAGAAGAAGATACCTTCCAGGACGCAGTAGTAGGCAATCAGGTTGCGCAGCAGCTCTTTGTCGGTTTCGACGGTGCCGGTGTTGAATTCCGGGTCGGAGATGGCGCGGGTGTACTTCAGGCCCCAGGCGGCTTTCTTGGCGACCGACGGGATCTCGTGGTACATGTTGAAGATCTCGCCTTCATCCATGCCCA
>Ga0213826_1000430_pt1 | contig 22861 bp, 38 predicted proteins | sample MC6MC0899MG_FD_180668 | JGI IMG/M metagenome (GOLD analysis project Ga0213826, IMG submission 180668) | Enriched soil aggregate microbial communities from Iowa State University, Ames, United States - MC6-MC0899-MG | ecosystem: Environmental > Terrestrial > Soil > Unclassified | place: USA: Iowa...
AAATAACGTTCTAGCTGCCTTTCAAAGTGCCCAAGCATATCATCATCAAACACTGCCTTCAGCTTATCAAAATCCTTGCACTGTTCCAATTCTCTATACCCCATATGAAATACCTCCTATTAATAATCTACCGCTAATTATGTGCGGTTAGTGGCTTATGCCAGATCAACCACTAATTATCTGTGGTAAGCAGCAATCACCTTCAGACTGCCGGGAATGCCTTGTTTGCCTTTGACAGCAACGGCCAATCCTTCCGGATCACCGACAAGGCTATGTATTAAGATATAAGGCTATGTAAGGCGAGAATTTCCGTGAAGTTATCAAATGTAGATATGTATATACCATTTGCATACATTTCGATTTTCCCTTCCTTGTTTTTCATGTAATGAAATTTTACATTGCTATTCATGTTTTAATCCTCCCGTCTGCACGAATAAAGCTGCGCTTACAATCATCAACAAAGCCGCAAAAGTCCAGTTTCCTTCCTGGTCTGGCAGCTTATAGAGCACAAAAAAAGAAAGCAATAATAAAATGCTTCCTACGATTTTGCGATGCTTATTCAGTTGTTTTGATTTATATTTATGTGTTGCTGACCCATAACTATATGAATCATCATAGTTTTTAACCGTGTTTACCATATTGTCACATCTCCCTATAATTTCACATATCAATATTCCCATCATCATCTACTTCGTAAGCATTTATTCCATTCAATGAAATTTGAGAAGCGGCTAACTCACAAGCTTCTTCTTCATTTTCTGCCTCAATAAATAAACTTCCAGAATAAGTAACAAAAAATTGTTTCATAATACAACCCTCTCTTTCTGAAGATTTTCGCCTTTAAAATGTGCTTTTCATCGTAACAAAATATCTCTTATTTCTGTTGAGCTGATCTGAGGAATCATTTTAGCAAGCCAGTCGCATCTTTCTGCTATATTTTCAATCTTTTCTGACTCTTCTAAAATGTTATCAAGCATATCTCGGGCAAATGATGTTTCAAGTGCCATTGGAAATTCGCTTATAATGTAATTCCATAATTGACTCATAGACCCTTCCTTTCTACCTGCTTCAGTTTACCGATAACTATTTATTTTCAAAACATTCCCACATATCAGTCTGACAACCATCACCGCCCAACATACAATTGTCCATAACATGATGGAAGCATCGTTCACAAGGACTCTCTTCTGGATTGTTTAATAAAAATTCTGCTTCACGATCAAGATTTAAAACTTCATTCGCTATTAAATTTGCGGTTACTCTGTCACAACCAATCATTGACATAATTCTACTTTCTATAATCGTCATAATGTTATTGTGAACGCTTTTTAATTCTTCTCTTGTTAATGTCATTATAAATTCCTCCTTTTAAAATTATTCTGGCATCGCATCAAGTATTTCATCTCTCACTATGTAATAACGGAAATTAGCCATTTCTTCAGTTAATTCACCATTTTCTATCATATCATCACATTCTTTTCGCAATTCCTCACACGCCTTTTTATATCTTTCTCCAAAATCACTCATGTTTTAGACCTCCTATGAAACCTGTTTTCTATTGTGTTATTACTTCTAACATACTGTTCCATCTTTTAATATTGGTCTCTGCTATTTCACCGAGAGAGTCTAAATACTTCTTATCAATTTCCACAAACGCATTGAGAATCTCATTTGCTTCTTCCGTATTTAGACAAGATTGATTAACAGGAAACCCATATAAAGTTCCAAAGTCTCTTTTTACACCAAAACTATATTCTTGTGTTTCATCATTTTCTACAAGGATAAAAGTGTCATCTTCATATAAGACAGAGTAAACATGACATATTGTACCGTGTTTAAAGTACCAATTTAATTTTTTCATATTATTGCCTCTCTAAAAGCTTAATTTGCTGATACCACTATAGGTGAGCCCTGTCTTTCATTTCTTTTACCATGGAACAGTTACAATTACGTCTTCACCTTCACCCCTACGGATTTCATCAACACAAAAATCAAACTTTTCTTTATCATCTACATTCTTATCTGTGATACTTCTGTAATAATCTTTAACTTTATTTTCAGCTTCTACTTCGCTGCAAGCGTACACAATGCCTTTTTCATATTCTACAATGTCATATGAATACATTTTTTCTTCCATCTTTAATACCTCCATCAAATCTATTTTTTATCGTGCTATAATGTTTTCCAGCTAAACATACATAAATCAGATTCTTCGGTATTATCAAAATCTTCTAGCTGTTCAGTAGCATACCTGTTTTCAAAAGATAATATTCTTTCAAAATCACTTTTATTTTTACTCATACCTTCTGGTAAATCTAAAGAATAATAAAACTTTTCTGTTTCTACTACTGTGTTAAATTGTTTATTGTCCAATAACATTACATGATATGATTGTAAATGCTTTTTGTAGTCAATTACTGCGTGTATTACGTTTAATATATCCATACTCATTAGAACTTTGTTGTTATTATTCATATTAACCTTCTTTCTGTGTCCCTGACACAATGAAATTACAATTTCAATACCGTTTACGCAACGTTTACTTTATTGAGATATATTTTCATTTCTTCAACGCTATCCTTTGACATATTAACCGGAAGCACCAAAAATGAATAACGTCCCGCATAGATTATAAACGGTGATTTTGGGTTATCTCCTCCAATTCTTACCGTTTCGGTGTCGGCTACTTTTAACGCTTCTACTAAGAAGTACGGGTTAAATCCGATAGTAAGATCATTACCGTTGTGGTCAGATATTTCTATGCAGTCAGAGGCAGCGAAACGGGTATTACGTCCATATGTTGTAATTTCTCGATCCTCTATTTTCAAAATAACAGGCGTTTTACTCTGTTTATCAATAACATTTTCAGTATAGTACTTAAAAACTTCCATCATTTCCTTTGTGCTTACATTGAAAGATATTTCAGTGCTGTTTGGGAGCATATTGTTAAGTTTAAAGTATTCACCTTCTATTTTTCTTTGAACGTATGTAAAATCGTTGCCAGATACTTTAATGTACTTGCTTCCTTCTGATATGGTAATGTTTTCGGTGGATTTTTTATTTAATGCCTTTTTCAAAGATGAAACAGCACACCTATTTAATAAAAAGTCACCGGATTCAGCCAGCTTTTCACTATCTAAAATGGTCTTCATGCCTATTCTGTGACCGTCTAAGGTTTCAAAACGTCCATTTGTTAGGTTACAATTAAAGCATTGCATTAACTGATTGCTTTCGGAATCACTTGTAAATGTAACCAGATTAGTTAATGTTTCAGAAAAGTCTTTTTCGATTAAGGACAATTTACTCTCAAAGTCATCAGTTGGAATTTTAGGAAAATCATTTAAATCATATTTCATTAATGAAATAGATCTCTTCCCATTTAATACCAAAATTTCGTTTTCAAGTTCTGTGATGATAACATCATTACTCATTTTTAAAAGAACTTTCAAATCATCTACATCTATACCAATAGTTCCCGACTCACATTCGTAAACATCATTGCTTGTAATAGTCAGATAATTGTATACATCTGAAGTGTAAGCAGACAACATGCTATCATTTACGGATAAAACAACTTTTTGTAATATTGGAACACAGGATTTTTTATCCATATTACAAACCGCTTTCTCGATAACTTCCTTTAATACACTTCCACTCACTTTTACTTTAAACATTTTAAAATCCTCCTTATTTTTTCTACATAAAAATTACATTTTATGCTGTTTTATATAAATTGAAATTATGATTCATATAATCAATATCCGAATCCCATATTAGTTCATTTAATTCAGACACATTTACAACCGATTCTTTACTATATTTATCGGAGTAAAGCCGACAAGAATAGATTGAATAATCATCTCCAAACTGATCCACACTTCCGTCCACAATCTCTCCATCAAGTTCGCACCACGTATGCCCCTTACCGTCAAACGTTCCATACACGATTTTGATATCACCCGAAAAGTTAAATAAGTTAATGGCAGCATATGCAATTAATGCACTCATTCCCTCGCACCACCCCTCAAAGTCACTAGATAAAAAATAACCATTGGTATGATTCATTGTTTCCCTGCAAAAATCAATGAGATATTTTTTATTTATCATTTAGCTTTCCTTTCTGGCTTCATAAGCCGATAAATCATACTTTTTAATGGTGTTTAATTGTTACACTTAACCCTAACTTCCCAGTCCAATACAACGCTAATTTCTTGCTTCTGTGGCATCTGTATAGCCTCCCTTTATGCGAATGTTTTACCGTCTGATTCTCTCACTTTAAAGTTTTTATACTCAACCACTGGCTCACCAAAGTAATTAACGCAATCTTCAAAATATCTAGCATCAAAACAACCATATTTTGATTGACGTAGGTTCTCACTTATTTTTACATGTGTCACTTCTTCCGGTAAATTATGCCAACCTTCATATATTGCCATACTGCAATCATAGAAGTTTATATACACGTCAAAGCGCTTTCTTGCCCTTCTGACAGTCATTTTAATAGCATCAGTATATTGTGCATATTGACAAGGTGAAACGCCTTTAAACACGATTTTATCAGCTACAGGTAAGCCAAATTCATTCATATAGACAATCGTGTATTTCTTACCAACAATCAGATTAGCCTTGATAATTGCTTTCTGGAATGGTTCTGCGTTGTCGATATAAAACTTCCTGAATTCCTCTATTATGTCTAGCTCCATTTCTCCTGATTCAATATAATAAGATAAAATATCATTATTGGTAAGTTCCTTCTGCCATCTTTTACAAAAAGAAAAGAGTAGTTTGTCATACTCTTCCTTTGTTTTTGCTTGTGCTGTTGTGGTAAAATATTCGCTTGCAATCCGATCATAAAACCCTGCGTTGCTTCTGATATATGGTAACATGGTTTTATCCTCCTATAAGTCTTTCTTGCAGTCAACGTTGGTAACTCTAAATGATATATTTTTCATTCTTATAAAATCGCCGTAGCTGTCAGGAACGTCATAACCATTCTGTTTAAGCAAATCATATGCCGTCTGCCTGTATGCCTCTTCATATCCATAAGTAAAAGCTTCTGTTAATACTTCATCATTCACATAAACTTTTACGCTGTGATATGTGTTACCATATGATTTTTGAAACCATCTTTTTCCTACTACTTCAATATTTCCGATTATCTTCTTCATGATATCATCACCTATAACCTTTCTCTCTTCTTTTCAAGTTTCACCTGTGCACTTGTATTTTCCCTGTATTCCTTTAACCTCTGCTTTGCTTCCTTGTAGGTTTCCTCTGAACATTCAACTTCCCAACCGTACCCGTAATTAGTAACGATGTTATAAACGTCTTTTGTTTTTCTTACATATGCCATGAAATTCACCCTTTAACCTTTCCTTTTCGATTTATTCCCACTATAAAAGCCACTAGAGTAATATTCTCTAATGGCTTCTAACTGAAAACAAAATATATTATTGTAAATCTTCTAACCAAAGCAAGTCATTTACTTCTGTTATCGCCTTGTCTAGCCTGTCAATGCTGTTAGTTGCATATGATTCATTCTTTTTAATATCTTCTAACCTGATTGTTAATAAAGCAGCTACAAAATTTATAGCTTCCTCTGCATCGGATAGCGAATAACTGTTTTCCTCTAATAATTCTTGTATTTCTTTTTCCATGTTGTGATCCTCCATATTTTTATAAATGAATAGTTTTATTGTTTATTCACTTCGATTATCACCCTGTCAAAAAATGGAACTATGCTTGTTATTTCCATGTTTAAAAGATCTTCTGGAATATCAGAACAATGCCACTTGTGTTTCTCTAAATCAATTTTTCTAATACATTCATCATTTTTATATTCTCTTACTGAAATCCCCGCATAACTATCAACGGTTTTTAAAATAAAATCTTTTACTGTAATCATTTTCTTTCCTCCATCAAATAAGAATTTCAATGTTTGTCAAACTGCGTGTAATAGTCTACGTCATCAACTTCTATGAAAGAAACCTCATAATTGTTTTTGTCTGCTATGCTTAAAAACTTGCGGTTTGTATCGTTGCCGTATTCGTCAGGAATACGGAAAGAAACCTTTGTTATTTTACAAAGTTCCAGCAAGCGCACCATACAACCGATGTTACAGTCTGTACAATCAGCACAGTTATGCAAAAGTAAACACAGATCTAAAATAATGTTTTTATGTGCTTCTGCCTGTTCTAATTTTAAATTTTCACAATGCTTTCTAAAATCCATTTTATAATCCTCCTTATATATGCTTACGGACTTGTGACCGCTTGACTTGTGCCAAGTGCATTAAAGCAGCCATAATTGGCTGCTCCACTCTGCTGATTATCTATATCTATCGTCAATTTCTCCATTTAGTGCAAGTTCTATTTTAATAGCGTAGCAACTAAACCACATTACCCATAATTTCATCTTTTCTTTTGTTTCCTCATCAAGTGCGCAGGTTTCCAGCGTGGCAAGCTTTTTAATTTCCTCCACCGCATCTCTGATCTGTAATATCTGTCCTTGTTTCATATACATTTTTGTTACCTCCCTATAAAATTCGGTTTTCATTTACTTTATTTAAATGTTCCACAACTGAAAGATTTTAACTTGTTGACTGCATCTTCTTCAGTTTCATATATAGAAAGAAAATATATCTTACAATTATCGTACAATAAATACAAAGTTAATGTAAATTCATCCACCTTTTGCGTTGCCCCTTTGTATGGAAAACCATAACCCTTTTTAATCGTTGCCATATTTTCATAATCATCTAAAAATGTTTTCATGTGTCCTACCTCCCATCAAATAATCGTTTTATCTGCGATCAAGTTCTTTCAAATATGTCTCACAATGTTCAATATCCTTTTTATGACTTCTTCCGGTTTCTTGCTCTAAACCCTTCCGGTAAATAATCATTTCTTCTACTTGCCTTTTTAACTTTTCCTTCATTGTTGTAACCTCCCTTGAAATGGATATTTTATGCTGTTAGCGTCAACTCATAGTCTCTTATACTATCAAGTGAAGTACAATGTTTCCCTATCTCTCCGTCTTCCCAACGGACTGCAACTGATCTTAGATGTTTGTATTTACCGCATTTTTCATAATCAACATCAAGAACCGTATAATATTTTTGCCAGTAACCGCACCAATAGATTTTTCCCACAATATACAATGGACATTTAGGCAATGATTTAACTTCTTTTACAGTTCCATTGCTAATCAACTGATTAAGCCTATAGCTGTTTACATTCATAGAATATCCTCCTACCTTTCCCAATAGTAGCCGTTGCCGTCTAAAAGCGTGATCTGCGCGCCGTACTCGTTAGCCTGGATATTTACCACTTTGTTCATGTCTACGGTATCTGAATTAATGTTTGTAAATCTGCCAAATAAGAAAGCACTTATGACAAGTGCAGTGATGATAAATGCATTTTTGATTTTCTTCATTTTCATACCTTCCTTCAAAAGTTTAAAATAGTACCGCCTCTGTGTACTTTTTGTATTCCTGTATATCCTGTCTCTGCGTTTTCAAAGACTAGCGTTTCGGATTCGATTTTAAAATTTGGTGATACAATGTTTAATATCTCTCTACACTTTTTTACTGACAATGTAGGCATGTTTCTAAAATAAAAACTTGTATCATAAGCATTTCTTGCGTCATATGTGCCGATTAACTGTTTCTTGCCTATCGTATATATATTTACCTTCATGCTGACACACCCTTCTATTTCTAATTAAAAATGGATCTGCAACATTTGACCGTTACAAATCCTTTGTTCAAACTTTCGTTTCTTCTTCAATTTTTAAATCATGGAACATTTCACTAGGTTCCAACTCGTAATACTCACATAAGGCAGAAAATGCTTTAACAACGCATTGCCATTCCTTTTCATTTACATGCTGAATCCATGGTTGTTTCCCTCTACTCTGTAAATCAATATGAAAGCCGTTCTTTAACTGCTTGTATAACTCGCTCCATGCTTTACCTACTGTAATATGTGCATATGCTGCCATCTTACGGACTGCAAAGTTAATGCGTCCCCTATCGTCCCATTCAAGAATACCGTTTGCAAGTGCTTTCTTTGATTCTTCCAGTTTCGCAATGTGACGATTTTTAAAGTCCATCATCTTGGTAGTGGCTATCATAATAGCCGTAGGATCACCGCTTGCATAAGCCATACCAACGGATAAGGCAAGAGTCTGTTCTTCCGTGATATCCATGGTTTTTACTTCGTTGGAAGTCTTTTCTTCTATATTAAGTAACTGAGTGCGGATCTCCTTCGCAACGGCTGAATCTCTAAGTAGCATTCCAATGCGGAGTATTGCACGACGAGGAAATACTTTTATTCCTCTGGTCGGTATTTCTATAGACTCGCCATCTTCAAAAGTAAAAGTTGCTTTACCCTTACCCGTTTTCAATTCTCCTTTAAGGATACTTGAAAAATCTTTGTAGCCTTTCAGGCAAGTACCATCTTCTTCTAGTTCATCTCTGTGGTCATTAAACAACGACTGAATGGCCTTTTCTCCTACCTCGTAATAATCAGCTACTTGTTTTACTGACATTAATTCAGTGCCAGGAATAAGAAGTAACTTCTTGACCTTCTCTAAAACCTCCACTTTTGCAACTAACTTTTCCCGTAGTTCCTTACTTTCTAATAATTCATTTGCATTCATTGTTTTGCCTTCCTCCTATTTTTCTTAATATAAAAAGGATATAAGCGATTAAGCCTATATCCTTTAAATTACTATAGCGTATTAAAATTATGTTTCTTCCCTCGTTTACTTAAGTTGCACTTGTAAACTTTTTCCTAAAGAAGCAGCAACTTTTGTTAAAAAGTCTAATGAAGGATTGTAATTTCCGCTTTCAAGCCTTGAAATATTACTTTTTTGAGTCCCTACCCTTTTAGCAAGTTCTTCTTGTGTGATATTTTGCTCTTTTCTTGCTGTTATAATCTGTTTAATAGCCTCGTATCTTGGCGATAATTTGTCGTACTCTGCCTTAAACTCGCTATCCTTCAATAAATCTTCTTTCATTTTATCAAAAGAAATACCTGCTTTATTCATATGCTTAACCTCCTTCTATAATCAGCCATATATTTTCTAGCCTTGTCAATTTCTCCAGGTGGCGTTGTTATTGATTTCTTTATAAATCCATGCAATAATATATACTTATTATTGTGACATGTAAAATAAAATATACGTGCTATATCAGAAGCGAATTTTATTCTCAACTCATACAATCCCTTATTATCTTTACCTTTCAAGGGTTTTACATATGGTTCTTTCAATTCGTTCCCGATTTCTTGTAATAATTCAATATCTCTAAATGCCTTTGCTCGTAACTTAGGTGAAAGTGAATACAAAAATTCTTGTACTGGCACACTTCCGTTTTCTTTCATGTAAAAATCTAGTTCAAAAATTATATTCACCTCCTCTTTTGCTTAATATTATCATATGTGATAACTTTTGTAAAGTGAATTATTATTCGTATTTTGGCCCACTCCTTAGGTATTGTATATTTACTCACTTTAGCAAGTACTTATACAGACGATACAATGCAATAATATACATATATTCATCTGCATAATAGATACTAAAATTAATTTTCGTCAAACTCTTCGTAGTCGCTAAACACGCTTTGAAGTCTCTTTTTATGCAACTTTGTAATATCCTTTATAATCTTGTCCCTTTTATCGAAAAACGTTGTTTCAAAAAGTTCATTAGTAATTGCTATGATCTGTGCAGCCTTTAAGATTGTCAAAACATCTTTTTCAGCCTCTAGCCCTCTAAAATTCAAAAGTTCCTTTGCTTCTAATACCATATCATTAACTAAATCATACAATTCATTTTCCTCCCGTTTACTTTTTATCAGATACTAACGCACACAAAAGCCAATGATTTCAAAATAAGAAAAGTCAATCAATGAAAGATTGTCTAGCAGAGCCTCCCGTGATGGGTAGTTGTCAAGAGCTTCCAATAATCAACTTGATTTCATACGTTCTGAATATATTTGACTACACGCAATCAGTAATAAGGACTGAAGTATATACAATCCAAGAACCGATATATAATGCCTGGTTTATGTGCGTGGTGTAACTGATAAAAACCTATACAACAGCCATATTAACGATATTTCAGGACTTATCATTGTAGTGCCTGTATGATGCTTCTATAGCCGTAATAATTCTTTATTGCTGTTATTCCGTTCACTTTTGAATTACCTATAACAAATAGGATTTTGTTTGTCCGTTCTCTTTGGTTGCCTATTGCATCATAGACTCGTTGTTCCGTTCTCAGCTTGTCCAGTCTCATCACTATAAGTAATTTATATTAAATGATGTATTGTCTCTAAAATCTCCCTCACGGGGACAAGAGTACATCTATAGCGCAGTTTCATATTTTTCAGGATTTATTTATCTGTCCTCTTATCCCTTTGCCCTCACATAACTACCGTTGCGGTAACTTACCACAATCAAGACTTACCAGATTAAGCAGTGTATCAATAATTTTTTCCGCTTTCTGTCTTGCAACTCTTTTTTCGTGGTCTGATTCGCCATCAACAGAGTATATGCTACTCCAATTGCTCCAGATAAAACCGTTATTACATATGTGCGTTGTCAGGGTTCGCTATAGCCTTACGGCCTGTCCATCACATGCTCCGTGGACGTTTCAAACTCTATTGCGTGATCCGTTCATTTTGTGGCCAGTTCCACGACTGGAAATTTACTTAAGGAAATTTGTGTGCGATTGCACTTGAAAAGCGAATAAAAATGTATTAGAATGATTATACGCTTGTAATATCAAGTGTTTCCTGAAAAGGTGGTCTGATACTTTGGTCGGTGTCGGTGACCGCCTTTTCTATTTCCTTTTGATAATACAAGTATATCATATGATAATGCACATGTCAACTGTTTTCTAAAGATTTTCTTTATTTTTTAGTTGTCTTTCAACTTGCAATGTTGCGTAATCTTCATAACTCATATCATTGTATTGTAAAATATCCCCTGGTTGACACTTCATTACCCTACATATGGAATCTATAGTTTTCAATGTTACGGATTCTTGTTTAGATATTTTTGTCATAGTTGCCGAAGACAATCCAGCAGCATTTTTAAGCTGTTCCCTTGTCATTCCTTGGCGGTTGAGCATATCCAGCAGTTTATAGTATGTTATCATCTTTACACCTCCCTACGTTGATATTATAACCTATCCATGATAAAATTAAAAGAAAAGGAAGGATTTACCATGGAAGAACTTTTACAACAACTACTTATTATGAATGAGCACCTTTCCACAATCTCGGCATATCAGTCATTAATATATGATGAAATAAAAAATATTAAAGGAAATGGATTGTATAACAGTATAACCGATGTTTGCGATAAATTAGACGCAATCAAAGGTACTGGGATATATGATAGCCTAGCTGATGTATGCGATAAATTGGATTCCATAGAAAGTGATCTAATTACCATAGACAGCACTATTATGTCAAGTTCATTATAATTTTAACAAACTCTAATACATTTCTATTCACTTTTCAAGGTACAGTTTGCACGTTTGGAATTAACACTTGAATAAATCATAGAAATGTGATATGATATGTTTTAGTATATTGTTCACATTTCAAGTGTGTTCCCTGAAGGGTCTGACTATTGCGAGTAGTCAGGCTCTTATTGGTTATTCCGTTCATAATGGAAACAAGTGATCCACTTGTTAAACCGTCTATTTGCTTTGATGCTACAGGCTCACCCTGATAGACTTCATAAGAAAAAGAGTGCAAAGCCGTTGATAATCTAACAGACTTTACACCCTTTGAATTTTAATATCTTTTGTATATTTGTCCACGATTCCCCGCATCAACGACACAAATAATATATTTGCCGTTGTCGATAGTATAGACGATCCTATAATCTCCAACACGCAAACGGTAATACCCTTTATGCCCTTGAAGTGATTTCGTATCTCCATCAGGCAACTTATAGATTGCCTTGTAAATCAATTCCATTTTGGCTCTTGGCTGTTTCAGGATAAACTTTTGGGCCTTTTTATCAATCTCAATTTTGTAAATCATCTGTTGTTAGCCCTACCTCTTCCAGCACTTGCTCAAAAGGAATTGTTTCATGGTCATCACTATTCAAATAATCGGAAACCATTCTTTCGCAAAATAAATCATCTTCAATTTCGTCATCAACCTGGACACCCTTTAGGAAATATAAAATTTTATCTATTTTATAATCGGGCAACTCGTCAATAATTTTCTTTGCGATATCCTTGTTACTCATGCTATCACATCCTTTTCTGATATAGTCCTATTATATCATATGCAATAATGTAAAGTCTATTAAATTATCAAGGAGCCGAAACAAGTATCATCACTTGTATAGGATTGATTGTCCCGACTGGCTGTTATGCCAGTTTCGTCTTAATTTTCAAAGACTCATCAGGGGATTTATGTTGGGTATATTTCTCTTAACGTTGGGTTAAGTTCTTTTATTTTCTCCATATATTCTTTGATTGTCATTTCTGCCGTTCTTGCGTCTTTTTCAAGGTCATTTGTAAGAAGGTATACATTATCATTAATTTTTGACGTTGCGTATAATTTCATATAATTGCCACCTTTCGATTACTTGTTTGTGTTTCGTGTTCCTTAACTTGATGTAAGTATAGCATACTAATTATAGTATTGCAATAGTTTTATTGCATTATTATCATTGTAATTATATACAAATTATTATAATATGTTTTATATACTATGCACAATTGCATATAAGTATTGTAATATGATATCCTATACTACTACTCAATGAGGAGGTAAACAATTATGATATATAATCACAACTTGGATAAAGTAATCAACCACTTACAGCATTTAATGCTAGATGATGATATAAAGCAGATTGATATTGCAAAGGCTACCGGACTAACTCAGGCCACAGTTAGCAACATACTTAATATGAGACGTAACAACATCACCTTAGATACATTACAGTCTATTGCCAATGCAATCGGCTATGATATAGATATAACCTTTGTAAAACGTGATTAACTATATTGTACTGATGACAGCTTTTACGACTAGTACGTATGTTCTTTGTTCGTGAGTCTAATAATAGTATGTATGTTCGACTTTGTCAAGTGATAAATATGGAATAAACTGTATATTTTTTGGTTACTATTGGATATCGTGTCTAATGATGTTGATATAGTGTGATAGAATGTGTCGCAATATGATAGATTGATATGGATTAATTTATGATGAGATATGATTGTGGTTGTATTGATTGTATGCGTTGTTATTTGGCTCATATACGGATGATAAAGTGTAAGTGTATGAGGTTATAACGGCAAATTGAGCGTTTAAATGCTTTGTGATGCGATCTTACCACATATCGTTACAATGTGTTTAATTTACCTTGTCTGGGATTTTGTATGGTCGATGGACAGTCGTTAAGGTAATGATGTTTGAAGGGCGTATATAGGCAGTATGGACGTTGTATGAGGTGTTTGTGATTGATAGGATTGCACTTGGTTTAAACTGTGGTTGTTGTAATTGTTATTGTTTCGTTTTATAAATAACTAATGTGTTGTAATTACAACATAATTGTTGTCCATGCAACAAAAAATAATACAAAAGCAACGAACCTTTCGAATAAGTGACGTTACGTCACCCTTTAAGGATAGTTTACCAGGAAATAAAATGTTTCATCAACCCGTCTTAACACCCGTCATTTCATCATTGTAATTATCTGTCAATATCTAATTGTATCACTACAATTACCACAATTCTACAATCATATTATTCACTCATACAATATGCACAAGTTAAGTCATTGCTAACTGTGCACTATTTTTACTATCATTGCACTAAACAAGAGTTTACCGCAGACATATATAGTGGTATACATTGAACATGTAATTATGCCCTATTACACATAGGTTTACATGCCTATTTGTTGTATATTATTTCATTACCCATGACCGGGGTATATTTACATTTTGAGACTATTTTTACGTGTCGGAATACCACATATCTGTTCTACTCACACATCAAGTTAAAATTCCAACCTCTTTTATCGCAAAATTAACCCAATATTGTATATACAATTAACCAATTTGTCAAACACGATAAAACCATCAAAATTTCAAATCTCAACCACATTTCTGCCATAAACACAATCTAATTGTCTATACAATTTCCAAAATCATACAAAATGAGTTCGTTAGTGAGTTCGAAGGAACACTTATAAAATAAGGCCTAATTGAATTTACAGACAATTCAAAATCCGCACTTTCCCCTCTCTGAAGTCAAGCAAACCCTTATAAAATAAGCATCTTTACGAACTCACCCCCTATTTTCATAAAAACCATATCTCCGATCACTAATCTTCCCTCACTCCCACACCCAACAAACTATTACGGGATAAGCATTTGTTTCCTATATAATGTAAAAAATAATCCTGTCTACCGAACTCACCATTTTCACATCTAATAATTTCCCTAGCCAATTGTTTGAAAATATAATTACAAATAAATAAAGAAAACTATTGACAGTGCAATCAGCAAGTGTTATGATTCATACAGGCAAATAAAGAAAACCATAATCGCACTACAAGGAGGATTTAAATGAAGATTATTAGATTCACTAACCTGTTACATATCAGAAGTAATTTGAAATTACAGACCTTACAGAGAAAAGAAATACCTCTATCCAAGATCACTATACTACCAGAAATGTTATCTCACCCACCTAGAGTAGATAACCTAGCAGCAAAGTATACATATTACATTCGTACCGGTGACTTCTTATCTCCTATCGTTGTTGATAAGAAGAATACTCTAACAGATGGCTACATTACATATTTGCTTGCCAAGATGATGGGATATAAAACTGTAGAAGTGAAATTTATATAGGGGGATACATTTACATATGCAGAATTATTACAGTAGAGATGGTACTTACTAGAAATATGATACTAAAGAAAATAACCCTCGATTCACCTCTATGCAATAGAGTGAATGTTAAATAGTTATATATTGTTATTATTATATATTGTTATTGACTGACAGCTAGGTACCTGAAACCATACCCTACACTCTACACGATGGTATAGTCGTGAGGTACCTAGCTGTCACACTGGTGAAAGAAAGGAGCTGCTTATTAAGATATTTTTACCGGAGAAATTATCTCGTTCTCCAACTGTAACAGATTATGAAATACTTGTTTATTGCTATCTGAAGATATTGATGCCAGTAGCTGAAATGGAGCATTACTATATCAGCATCGATTCTCTCCTATTTGCAATATATCATGATAACCAAGTAGGACTGAAAATTCGAAAAAAGATATATGCGGCTGCAAATTCGCTGTTAGAAAATAAGTATGTGATTGGAGAAAAAATATCTAAAGATTCATATATTCTTAACTGCGACTCTCTAAACGTAAATACAACCAATGAAAAATATACAGTTTTGAAAATTAGTGAAATGCGTAAGATCATGGAATCACAGTACAAAAATAAATTGCAGGTATTCAGATATTACATATATTTAATGGATTCAATAAATAGCAAAATAACCATATTCCTTGAAAGTGGGGAATCTAAGTGTAATGTGGTTGGTCATCAGACTCAAGATTATCTATCTACTATTAGCGGATTATCAACCAGAACAATTATGAGATATAACGCTATCTTGGAAGACTTATGCGTGATTTACGTAAGTCGAGCCGATGATTTCTTGATAAATGATAAAGGAGAAATATCGCAGTTGCCAAATGTTTACGGCAGGTATATGGATAAAGACTACATTAAAAAATATTCCAAAGATTATATGCTTTATAAAAACGGTCATAGGCAGGTTAAAGAAAAGAAATTGGAAGCTAATGATAACCGTAAACTAGCCCAAAAGTACCATTGGCTCTGTAAAGGAACTAAATACCCTGACGAAGAAATCGTCAAGATTTACAATTACGTTAAACAGAATAATAAAAAATATGAAGCCTTATATGATAAAGAAGGTTATGAAGATTACTTGAATAAGATCAAGGACTTATCAGTATTTGATAATTATGACTTTTTGGAAAGGAAGGAATGACTATGAATACTATCGTAAAAATAATAGAAAGTAAAAGGAGAATTAGGTATTGGAGATTAACAGCAGAAAAGGATTAGATGAGTTTTTTAGAAATCCGGTGAGTCATCGCACTACCGGTAAGGGAATAAATAGATATGTAATTTCTATGAAGGAGGCAAGAAAACCATGTGTAGACTATCTTGAATATTTAAAGACGTTTATTGTCTTAAATTCAAATAAATCAAAGTGCACAAAATTGAATCTCTACGCTAATGATGTTGTTAATGAATGCTTATGGAATTTACATAATGGGTCAATAGGATATTTGTTTACGGAAGAACAGCTTCATGAACTAATAAGGATTTACGGATTTAATATTGTTTTAGATAGACAAGACGGTATTTGGTATTTGTCAGCAAAATAACAATTAATGATAATTGCGAGGAGGATTATAAAATGAGAGACGTAATAAAATCAAACTTAAATATATACAAGTATCGAGATTCTAATGGGAATATATTGTGTGAAATTATTGTAATCTATAGATCATCTGATACTGATAAAAGCAAATATAGAATTGAAGTAGAACTTCGGGAATATGTTGATACTCCATACCAAGCACATCAGGAATTTAGATGGCCGGTTTCTACTCAGGAAATTACAAGCCGTGATGTCACAATTAGCTACGATGTAGATAGGCTCGTCAACAGAATGATTGAAACAAGATTCTTAGATAGATACATAAAGGAACTAGATAATGGTATTGCTCTTACTATAGAGTGGATGAAAGAAATTGCGTAGAGTTACAAAGGGAGGGATTATTTGAAAAATAACTATGACGATTTGCCACAGCTTATCGTTGCTTTAGATAGCAAAGATGATACTGCAAACTATATACATATTAATGATGTCAAAGAAGATGTAATTTACTACTGCCCCTGTTGTAAAGGTGTTGTAAAACCAAGGGCATATAAAAAAGAGTATGACTATCAGGTGCAACCACACTTCTATCATGAATCCTGTGGCTGTTCAGAAGAAAGTTTCGTACATTATATTTGCAAAACGTGGCTGTTTGAAAATGGTAGTATATTTATGGTTGATGGTCACACCTATACTGTATTAAATGTCGAGACTGAAAAAACATTACACACTTCATTCGGTGATTACCGCCCAGATATTATAGTGGAAACTAAAGATGGTAAAACTCTTTTCTTTGAAATTGCATATTCCAGTAAGAAATCAGCACATTACATTCCTATTTGGGATGAACTTGGAATCGATGTGGTTGAAATTAATGCAAGGGAATTTATAAATCAGAAACATAATAATGATGTCCCGGAATTTAAGGTAATTTATTCAGATGGCGAATGCTTTATTAAAAGTTATACAAAAAGTGATTATGATGATACTATCGGGAAAAGAAAATCAGAATGGAAAAGACAGGATAAACTCAATTACAAAATACAATGGGAAAAATTGGATTGGTTTTGGAACATGTTGTGTCAATATAAAAATGGCAAAGTGGCTGAGGACGATGTAGTATCAGCTTTCAAGTCAATGGATTACAATGATCAGGTATGGTGCTATAAAAACATAAAAAATAAGACATGCACATCTTTTAAAGAGCAATTTAAAGAAATTATTAATAAAATTTTTTTTGATTCATTGAAGTGTTTGCAAGATGAGCATACTGACATACCAGGATTTCTAGTTAATTGCAATCATGTTTCTCCTTTAATATATGTTGTGGAAATGATTAGTCGGATTCCATATTTAGATTATAATTGTTATGAAAAGGTATCGGTTAAAATTAGAGCATATGGTGGGGTGTTGATTAAAGTAGATCTATCCAGCGAATTAGGTATCTTGAAGAATAGAGTTAATGATGCTCATCAAAAACTAGAAATAATTAACGAGTGTTCCAGCTTGGATTATATAAAATCTGTTACTCCAAGAAGTCATTGGGATACTACTCATTATCCTTTTAGTGAATTGTATTTCACTTTTACTTTTTTTGATCATATACATAATTCTTATATAAAAGAAGAGATTGGAAAATATGAACCAAGTTTATATGATCAGATCTCGCTGGAAAAATTAAAAAAATATTATAATGACTTTAAAAACTCTGCGCTTGATAAATTGAGAAATGAACAAATAAAAACTGTACTTATGAATAATTCAAAATATAAAGAGGCGATTGAACGGTTGAGCGCAATGTGCTTTGGCAACTTGGAACTAAGAGTATCATCTGATTTTAGAAGATTATGGTTGATGTGTGGATACAAAGAGTTGGATATGTATGAATATTGCATGGATTACAATTTTGATTCGTTAGGTGAGGTTATTTTTAAAAGATTTGAAGATAAAATAAAGAACATTTATCGCATTAAAAACATAATTGACTCTTTATGTGATTCGATTAACTCTTCTAACAATCATTATTGGGCAATTGAAAACAATAGTGACTTTAATAAGCGTTTGTTTTTATTCGACACATATTGTTGGGTCAATTTCATCCCGATTAGCATGTCAATCTACGAAGGGGAAGAATATTTTAAAAGTATATTGCTTGAAGCGATGAAGAAATTGGCATCTGGTGAGTATGGAGACATTAGATTAATGGAGGAATAATATTGCAGTCAAAAAGAAATTGTATTTATATACCAAGCGTTGATGCGAAGGATTTGTTCCTTGCAAACAATTTTTTAGACGAAAAGAAAAATAAAATAGGCTATAGATTATTGACAAAGAAGGGCGATGTGAATTTCAATCGGTTTATTAACTCACTGGATTTTAGCCTTGATAGTGAAAAAATAAGAGAGATTGTAAGTCGCATTTACGATAAAAGCGATACATTCACTTTTACACACAATGGGAAAGAATTTACTGATAAAATTATAAATGTAACTTTTAAGTATAGTAGCAAAGATTTTAATAAGGTCAAAGCCAATACATATGTTATGGATGGATATTTACTTGACGATCTTCATTTTACAGACAATATTGCCTTAGATGATGGTGTCATAGTAGGAGTTGTAGCTCTCACTCCCACCAGAGAAATCACCCGTTTCGAGCTACCAGACGGTTTTAATTTTGAAGAAGATAGGTATGGAAATCAAGTATATACCGTCAAAACAGTGCAAGTCTCATATACAAAAAAAGAACTAAGAGATTACCTATATAAAAGTGGATTTAATTGTAATGGCACACATTATATTCGTTTAAAAAGGACATCTGGATCATCGAGAGTCGGAAAGTGTCTATTTGTAGACGAAAGATTATACGCAGACATTCATGAATGGGATTTATGTGGACTTGATATTAAAGAGGGAGATTTGATTGATTTAGCAGCCTTCGAGTCTTATATTTCATTGCCGACCAGCAGTGCTATAGATTTACTCACGATAGATCCTAAAAATATATTAATAATCCCAGATTACGATAGTGCATTTTCTGAAGATTCTATTATCGTAGAAATGGATGCTGAAAAGAAGATATCGGTGCGAGAAGGTACTGCTGAGATATCCAACTCAATATTTGATGGACAATCATTGATAGACATCAGTCTTCTTGGTGACTATTCAAAATATGGAATGGTTCTTTTGAGAAATAGATTTTTTAAATCATGCTGTTTTAATACAAATATACAGAAATGGTTTGAAGATAATAACATCTCCAGTATTTCGCAACTTCACAAAGATCATATTACTCTTGCGAAAGATATTGGTGATATAAAACTTATTACCACTCCAAATAGCATAAAATACATAAAATTTGCTCCTATCGAGCAATGGGTTAATAATATAGACCCTACATTTAGCATAGTAAAACATGAAAAAAAGACACACTTCTTTGATGGCAGGATGGTTCAAACTCATTACCAATTATTAAATACACTACAGCTATCATCAGATGATGTGCATACGTTGCTAAAGCCGTCTCTTGAATATGTAAATCTGTTAAATACAGATAGTGATGTTTTAAAATATCATGTTAAGTGTGCGGTAGACGATGGAGAAGAATTGAGCAATGTATTTAAAGATAAAAATGATATTATTTACACGATGATGAATCTTTCAGATACATTTTATGACACTAAATATTATTATGATTTTAAAAAGGAAACATGCAAAGCTTACTTGAAAAATATTAAAAAAGGTCACATTTTAATTGATGGTAATTATTCTGTATTATTTGGAAATCCATTTGAAATGTTACTCCATAGTATCGGGAAATTTGACGGAACTACTTCTCTCCCATCTGGACATATCCATACTACTCGATATAAGTATGGTAAAAAAGTCTTAGGTTGCCGTAGCCCACATATATCAACATCGAATATTTTGGTATCAACCAACATGCAGCATGATCTAATTGATAAATACTTTAATTTAACAGATGAAATTGTTTGTATTAACTCTATCGGAGAAAATATCTTAGAACGATTAAGCGGAGCTGACTTCGATTCAGACCAAATGATAGTAACTGACAATGAAATATTAATTGACGCTGCATTAAAGAACTACGAGTATTTCAAAGTTCCAGCCAATCGTGTCTCCGCTAAGAAATCTCAAAGACACTACACAAATGCAGATAAGGCGGACTTGGATTACAATACAAGCGAAAACAAAATCGGTGAGATAGTCAATTTATCCCAGGAATTAAATACTTTGATGTGGGATTACATAAATCGATCCGGAAAATCTTTAGCCGAATGCTATAAAAATATCAAAGAGATATATCACGATATCTGTATTTTAAACGTATTATCGTGCATTGAAATTGATAAAGCGAAAAAGGAATTTGATATTTCTTCTGTAAGAGAACTTAAGACGATAAAAGACAAATGGGATAGACGTACATTTAATAACAAAGCAATAAAACCAGCTTTTATAGGGTTTATAGCTCAGACCAAGGGATATCGCAACCCTGATAAGAAGAAATATAACTATCACCATACAGCAATGGATTATTTATTAAAAGAAGTTAATAGATATCGATCAGATAAAACAAAAGGAAGTGATTTTACTCCATTATCATCGTGTTTTAGGTTTGGTGATTTTAGTCAAAATTCAGTAAACAAAAAACAGCTCAATAAAATTGTGAAAATGTGCGAGTCTACTAATTCTTCAATTAATGCTATATGGTCGAAAGAATACTATGCTCCATCTGAAAAGTTTCTATTAACTGATCGATACAGGGAGTCATTAGTATACGATATCAGTAAATTAAAAATCAACAAACATACGATGCTATCCTTGATAGAATATGTAGACATGAAAAAGTATTCACATATTTCGAAGTTATTATTTTATACACTATTTAACTACGAGAACGATGTATTAACAGAAATAATGTATGAACTAACACCATCAAATACATACATAGAAGAATCAAAAGAGGGAGATATTGAAATCTTCAATATAAAATTCAAAAAATACGGAGGTAAATTATTTGAATAAAATCGAATTTGTGAAAGAAGTGGCAAAGAGGTGCATGTTATCTGATTATGCTGTAGAAGAAGTTTTTAATACTTCTTCTAGTTTGACAGCAGAGAAACTTATCTGCGGAGAAGAAGTTGAAATTCCCAAGCTTGGAAGATTTACTTTGGTTGAACGAAAACCTATGCAGGGCAAAAACTTATTTGGAAATCCAGAATTAAATTTAGAAAAATGTATTTATCCTACTTTTAAAATTGCAACCGGAATTAAAAATAGAATTAAAAATGGATGTAAGTATCAAAAGGCTTGTAGATAAGGCATTATTGAGATAAAAAGTTACTTTTTTCAATTTTAACCTATCATTTTTTCGCGGAACTCTTCCGTAAGAGGTATGGGAAACTTCCATTAATTTCAAAGAAAAATTATAAGGGAACCCTAGGTAAGAGAGAAAAGAAAATCAAAAAAAATACATAAGAATAACTCATAATTCAACTCATTCTCATAAAGTCGTTGATTGACTTACATTCGGCAAGTTGGTTAACGACACCTCCTCGAAATAAGTCGGTATTAGAGACATTAAACCTATGCCACAGGAAAGGAAAATCCTAAACCAATATTTAGAAAATACCCGTTTTATGCGGTTATTAAAAATACTGTTAATGGGCAGCTATCACGCCTCATCGTTCAAAAGGTCTTAAAGAGATGTCGGATACGCCTCCCGGCTAACAGTATAAATATTAAATCAAACAGAGTGCATCGTTCACAGATACGATTAATAAATGCTGTTTTAATAGAGATAACTACGAGTTGTGATTACTCATCAAAAGTACATCGCTCTGCACAATAGCGGTTTGATTTTAACAAACTGGAGTAAGTCCAAATTATTAATAAGAATTGAGCCGACTGCTCAAACAAATTCATTTTTAGGGTATGAAATCCCAACGAAGAAGAATTAAACCATTAAAATTCATAATTTAAAGGAGAAATTTGTTCAATGAGAAAAATTAGTATCACAGAGGCACTTAATGAATTGAAACTTTATGATTCCAAAATCTCTAAGGCAATTGGAAATGCGAAACTCGTTGGAGCAGCAAAGAAATCTTCTGATAAAGTAGGTGTAGTTACTAAAGATGCCTTTATTGAGAAGTCTAAGGCATCCTATCAGTCTATCACCGATTTGATTGAAAACAGAAACGCTCTGAAGTCAGCTATTGTTAAGTCAAACGCTACCACGGAGGTGGAAATTGCTGGTAAGAAAATGACCGTTGCCGAAGCTATCGAAAGAAAGAATTCAATCCAGTACGAAGTGGATTTTCTTTTAGAAATGAAACGTCAGTATGCTGTTTCTACTGATA
>Ga0213826_1000433_pt1 | contig 22761 bp, 12 predicted proteins | sample MC6MC0899MG_FD_180668 | JGI IMG/M metagenome (GOLD analysis project Ga0213826, IMG submission 180668) | Enriched soil aggregate microbial communities from Iowa State University, Ames, United States - MC6-MC0899-MG | ecosystem: Environmental > Terrestrial > Soil > Unclassified | place: USA: Iowa...
GTGATCACATCGCTCATGGCATCCTCCTTGTTCAGGGGGCCGGCGACTGGTCGCCGATCGCATCCCAACCTTCCTTGACGGTAATCAGCAGGCGCGCGACTTCGTCGATGATCGCCGGGTCGCTTTTGGCGTTGGCCTCAACCAGGCGACGGCTCATGTAGGTATACAGGCTGTCCAGTTCGGCCAGGCTGTCGGCATGGTTTTCCAGATCCAGACCTTCGCGCAGCCCCCCGATGATGTCGATGGCCTTGCCCAGCAGGATGCCCTTTTGGGCGATGTCCTTGCGCGCAATGGCACCCTTGGCTTGGGCCAGGCGATCAAGCCCGCCCTGCATGAGCATCTGCACCAGACGGTGCGGGCTCGCTTCGGAAGTTTGTGCCGCACCATTGACTTTTTGGTATTGCCGAAGGGCCAACATCGGGTTCATGTATCTACCTCGTTGCAGCGAAAAAAGTTGCTTGTAACCTGTGTATCGCCGGCACGTCAAAAAACTTTAGGGCCAAAACAAAAAGCCCGGCGCGTCGCGAGACACTACCGGGCTTATTGTCACGCCACGCCGATCAGGAATTCTTGGCCTGGGCGTTGATAGCTTCGAAAATCGAAGTGATCTGGCTGGCCTGCGCCTTCATCTTGCCCAGCGCGGTATCCAGTGCCACATACTGCTTGGTCAGCGACTCGGTCAGGGATTCGACACGACGGTCCAGAGCCGCCTGCTGACTGGCCAGCAACGAAGCGGTCTTGTCCAGATTCTGCTTGCGCGTCGCCAGGCTGCCATCGGTCTTGTTGTAGGGATCGATAGCCTTGTTCATCCGCTCGAAGATGCCGTTGGTGCCGGTGAAAAGCTCCTGCACCTGCGACCCCAGCTTCTTGTCGTTCATCGCCGCGGTGAACTTGGTGCTGCTGAACTCGAGCGTGCCGTCCTTCTGCGTGTTGATACCCAGCTGGCTGAGGCTGGTCAGTTGATCACCCGCCCCGACTTCACTCAACACCTTGCGCACATCGCCGAGCAACGAGCGCGTCGTCGGGTCGTTGGTCAAGGCGCCGAGGACCAGGTTATCGTCCTCGTCACGGCTGGTCGAAGTGAGCGAAGTGATGGCTTTCTGCAGCGTGTTGTAGGCATCCACAAAGCTCTGGACAGACTTCTTAAGCCCGTCGTTGTCCGCCGCTACCGTGACCTTGGTAGCCGTGCCCGATACGCCGCTGGCCGTGGCCCCGGTCAATTCCAGGGTCATGCCGCTGATGGCGTCGCTGACCGTGTTGCTGGCACTTTTCACGCTCAGGCCATCAATGGTGAGCTGGGCATCCTTCGCCAGATCAGTGATGTAGCCGGCACCCGAGCCGGTCATCTTGGCGGTGCCATCGATCTCGAGTTCGGCGATGCCGCTGACGGAGATATCGGAACCGGCGCCAGTCGTGGTGGAGCCCAGCACCAGGCGGGAGCCGCCCTCTTCGTTGACGATGTTGGCGGAAATACCGTTGCTGCCCAGCTCTTTGTTGATCTGGTCGCGCACGCTCTGCAACGTGGCCCCGGAAGCCACTTGGATCTTGTAATCCTTCCCGCCCTGCGAAATGGTCAGCTCTCCATCGGAGACCGCACTTGCAGCGCCGCCGGCAAACGCCTGGCTCGCGACCTTCGACCCGGTCGCCAGGTTGAGAACCTTGATGTCGTAGCTACCCGCCACAGCCGAGTTGCTCGATTTGATCTTCACGATCGACTCATTGCCCGACGTTGCTGCGTAGGCATTGAACGATGGGGCATCTTTGTCGTTGAGTTTCTTCATGGCGTCCTGGAACGCCGTCAGAGCACTGCGCAGCGAGCCAATGCCCGAGATCATCGCACTGTTGTTGCTGGTCTGACGGGCGATCTGCGACTTCTTGGCCGCCGTGTCGGCGTTTACCAGCGTCTCGACGATCGTGCCGATATCAAGACCGGAACCCAGGCCAATCGAGGAGGAAATTGGACTTGCCATGCTGTGTCCCTCTTACCGTGATACGTCGCCCCCATTCCTGCGGGCACGACATTCATTAGCAGCTTTAGTGCTTGCCGCCAATCATACCTTGGCGTCAAACAGAATACTGTTGACATCACTCAGACTATGGGCAATTCGCAGCGCCTCTTCGGAAGGCAACTGACGAATCAGCTCACCGCTGTCGGTAGCGATGACTTTGACAACAATTTTGCCGGATTCTTCATCCGTGGAAAATTGCAGATTGCGTTGCGACGCTTTCAGAAACTTTTCGATGTCCGAGACGGCGCTCTTGACCTCATCGACATGCTGCACTGCTTTGGGCTGCTGCTTGTCGTCCTTGGGCTGCGCATCGTCTGCTGGCCGGACAATCGGCTTGTCAGCGTTTTGCTCGGCCGGACGGGCGGCCGCATAAGACAGGTTCAGCTTGACGCTCATGTCCATGACCACTACCTCGCAATGAGAAAGCGGGGAAGCGCCTCAGCAGCGCTTCCCCGCCAGCAACCAGGGCAGATTAGCCCAGCAGCTTCAGTACTGCCGATGGCAGCTGGTTGGCCTGGGCCAGTACCGAGGTCGAAGCTTGCTGCAGAGTCTGCTGCTTGGTCAGCTGGGCAGTTTCAGCAGCGAAGTCGGTGTCCTGTACACGGCCACGGGCAGCTTCGGCGTTCTCGTTGATGTTTTGCAGGTTGTTGATGGTGCTGGTCAGACGGTTCTGCGAAGCACCCAGGTCAGCACGGTTGGTGTTGATGGTCTGCAGAGCGGTGTCGATGGCAGCTACAGCGGCGCTGTAGTTGGTTTCCGACAGGGTGCTGCTGGAGCCCTGGATGTTGATGCCCGAGCCGATGCCCAGCGAGGTGGCGTCGAACTTCTGGTTCAGGTTGATGGTGATCTGGTTTACGCTGCCGGTGTTCGAGCCGACCTGGAAGGTCATGGTCGAAGCGGAGCCGTCCAGCAGGTTCTTGCCGTTCAGCTGGGTGCTGTTGGCGATACGGGTCAGTTCCGAGGACATCGACTGGAATTCTTTGTCCAGGGCGATACGGTCGTCGGCGCTGTTGGAGTCGTTTCGCGACTGGATGGCCAGTTCACGCATACGCTGCAGAATGTTGGTTTGCTCTTGCATCGCGCCTTCAGCGGTCTGGGCGATGGAGATACCGTCGTTGGCGTTTTTGATCGCCATGGTCTGGCCACGGATCTGCGAGGTCATGCGGGTAGCGATCTGCAGGCCGGCAGCGTCGTCTTTGGCGCTGTTGATTTTCAGGCCCGAGGACAGGCGGGTCATCGAGGTAGCCAGCGCGTCGGTGGCACGGTTCAGGTTCTTCTGGACGCCCAGGGAGGTGGTGTTGGTGTTAACAGTCAAAGCCATGACGAATTCCTCGTTGGATTGTGTACTACGGCTTCCGGCCTTGGCAATTTGCCGGGTGTGGCACAGAGAACCTTCGTAATGGTTATCGTCGTCAGGGCGGGTTGCTTTAGGGGAATTTCAAAAAAATTTACTGGCATCCTGCCAGCCCAATGAAATCAAGGGTTTGACGCCAGATTCCAGGCGGGCTGAAAAGGCCGGTAAACAAAAACGCCGCCCATGGGGCGGCGCTTGGCTTTTACGGGCTCGCGATCACCCCTGGCGCTCGATGATCGCCGACCCCCAGGACAGGCCAACTCCGAAGCCACTGAGGGCAACGCGCTTGTGCGCCGAGCCGAGCACGTGCTTTTCCAGCAGTAACGGAATGCTCGAAGACACGGTGTTACCCGTTTCGACCATGTCCTTGATGAATTTCTGCTTGTGCTCACCCTCGTCAAAGCGCGCAGACACCGCGTCGACAATCGCCGCGCTGCCCTGATGCAGGCAGTACAGGTCGACATCATCAGAGGTCAGGTTGCTGGCCTCAAGCAACTGCTGCAAGTGGGCAGGCACCTTGACCAAAGCGAAGTTGTACACCTGCCGGCCGTTCATGAAGAACTTGCCGTCGGTGGTGCGAAGGTGTTCGGCACCGGCACCATCGCTGCCGAACAGCGACTTGCCTAACTGCCAGGTAGCGTCCTCACCCATCCAGGTCGCGGTCGCCGCATCGCCGAACAGCATCGTGGTGTTTCGGTCCTCTGGGTCGACAATCTTCGAATAGGGGTCGGCGGTGATCAGCAAACCGTTCTTCAGCCCCGCAGCCTCCATGAACCCCTTCATCGCATACAGCCCGTAGACATACCCCGAGCACCCCAGAGAAATGTCAAAGGCGGCAATGGCAGTGGGCAGCCCGAGCTTGTGCTGCACGATGGCCGCCGTATGAGGGAGGCCTTCGGCATCGCCGTTCTGGGTCACGACAATGACCGCATCGATACTAGCCGGGTCCAGCGACGGGTTGGCGGCAAAGAGATTCCTGACGGCCTCGACGCAGAGATCGGAGGTTTCCTGGCCGGAATCTTTGCGCGGCAAGAAGGTGGAGCCGATCTTGCCGAAGATAAAATCCTGGTCCTTGCCAAATTTCGCGCCTTGCGCGTAGTTGTCCACGCCGTCAGTCGGCACGTAACTGGCGATGCTTTTAATGCCAATCATATGGCTTCCCAATTCAATGACAGCAAAGTGCGTACTGCGCTTGACACCCCACGGCCAGGCAAGAAGGTATTTCCGGACAAACGGGGGCGATCACGCAGTCGTTAACGGATGTAACGATGATAACAGTGAAGATGCCCGCCGTGACTCTTAAGTCACGCTATTTGTCGATTCATGTGCCGGAAAACCGCTCGATAGCCGTGGAAACGAAGAAGGCGCGCCGACAAGTCGGAACGCCCTCCATTCGCTGACGTGCAAGATCAACGCCGGTGATTTCAGCCGGCGATCCAGGCGCGGTACCAAGCCTCCAGATGATCGCCTTCAAGCATCCAGTCCTTCTGCACCACTGCCCGCAATTGATCACCCATTCGCTCGCTGGCAGCCGGATCGCTTACATGCATCCTGATCGCTTCGACCCATTCGGCGGCGCAGTTGCTGACCCGCGTGACCGGCAGCAAGCCTTGGTATGTGCGGACATCGCTGCACACCACCGGTACACCACAGGCGCCAAATTCCAACAGGCGCTGGTGGCCGAGGCACTCGTTGAGCGCACCGTGCTCCAATGGCGCCAAAGCCACGTCCAGCCCCAGTTGAGCCAAGGCGAAGGGGTAGCGTTCGGCTTGCGCAGCGGCATGGATTTCATGGACGAATGCGCGCAGGCTCGGCGGGCATTCGCCCAGCAACACCCATTCCACTTCCCCTGCCAACGCGCTGACGACATCGAGGATCAGTGCCTGCTCAGCGGGGCAGCTTATGTCAGCCCCTACAAGCCCGACACGCGGCTTGCGCCCTGTGCCACGCGTGCTTTCGAGCGACTTCCACCATTGCGGCAGCAGCCGGCTTTCGATCACCCGGATATCGCCATGCACGTTGGCGAAGGTCTCGGCCAGCGCCTCGCTCCCCACAACCAGTCGGTCGGCGAACTCCGCGCTGCGATGCAGCGCCACGAGGGCGTGCTCCAGAGCTGGCAGGTCCGCCGCCAGGCCTCGCAGTGACTGCACTTCCAACTCCATCACCTTGAACGCTTTGGAGAACGCCGAAAGGCGCTGCATGCGCACCACTTGCCGATCATCCACCGTACGTCGCAAAACGAGCGTATCCGGGGCGTAACGCTCCAACTCAGTCACGGACAACTGCGTCTGAATCAACGCACCCTCAATCAGGCCAGCGCGGCTGAGAGCCTCGAACGGCTGAATAACCCTCGAGTCGGCGCTGTCATGCAAGCTTTCTACGCACGCCAATACCGTAGGCAGTGGCTGCCAGGATGCGAGAGGCTTCCAACTGAGCTTGCTCGGTGCCAAAGTGAATTCGCCGCCACTGAGTGCAAAATGGGCACTGTAGGCAGGGTCACGGGCCAGCAATGGCAACCAACGCGCGTACAGGGCATCTTCCTGTTCGGCAGTGACCGCCGGCGCAAGGGTTTCGCTGATCAACAGCGAAGCCCGCGGCGTCCACACATTGAGATACCCTGCGCCATGCAGACGCAGACACAGGTCAACATCCGCCCAAGGGGCCATCTCGGGGCTTTCATCAAAGCCACCGACTTCCATGAACAACGCCTTGCCCAGCATCATGCAGTGCCCACTGACCGCCGCATGGTTCTGATCGACAAGCAACCGTTGCAGGTAGCCGGCAGCCTCCATTGGCCGCCCCCTGGCTACCCTGCCCACCGGCCCATCGAGCCCCAGCACCAGGCCGCCGTGACGCACCGTGCAGTCACTTGCCAGCAATTTTGCCCCTACGGCGCCCGCTTCCTGCCGGCAGGCATGGTTGACCAGTTGGAGCAACCAGTCAGGCTCAAGTACGGCAATCCCACCGTGCAGCCACAACAACAGTTCGCCATGTGCTTGCTGGGCGGCGAGATTGCGCACCTGCACCGATGAAAGCTCAGCCGGGAACCGCAGGATCCGGATGCACGCTGCGCCCAATTGCTCAACGCCTTCAAGCCAGGCTTGCAAGGCAGGGTCATTCACTTGCTGGTCCAGCAGCATGATCTCGAAGGCGCGGTAGCTGGTTTTTTCCAACAGGGTATCCAGGCATCGGCGAACCCGCTCCAGCCCTTCCTCCGTGGAGATCATGATGCTGACCAGAGCACTCTCGCCCACTCCGTAGTCAACGTCATAGTGGCCCGGCAGGCGACTGCCCAGCGAGGCGCCCTCGAACCCCCTGGCCAACAGGTGGCGCTGAAGCACTTCTCGCGTGGCCGGGCAGTCGCGCAGCGGCACACTGTCACGGGTTAGCAACGGTTCACTGATATGACCCAGGCCTTCCAGCCCTTGGTCTTCGATCAGGCGCAGTAGCAGATCCAGCTCGAAGGCTTCGCCGGCCTCTTGGCGGAAACCACCGAGCGACAGCCAGGCATCACGACTGAACAACCAATGGTTGGCCAAAATACCCGGCACACTGAGCAGCATGTCCAGGTTCAACCCTGGGCGCAGGGCCAATGTCAGTGCACCCGCTGGCGAACGCAGCGCTTCGTCACCGTGAACGGCGCGCAGGCCCGGCGCATCCAGCAAGTCCAGGGCGGCAATCAACAGGCCACTGGCAGTGAACTCGCACCCGGCTTCTACCAGCATGAACCAGTCGAAATCACCTTCGCGCACGGCATGCTCGATTTCGGCCATGACAGAACCTTCTGCAAGCCGTCGAATGTGCAGCTTGTCCCCGGGTCTAGACGCCGCACCTACATCGAGGGGTGTCAACGCCACAATCTTCAGCGCGGGATAAAGATTGTTTTCCGGGCTTAAACTGCGCAGCGTCAGCTCTAGCCGATCGGCATCACCCTCGCGGTCGATCACCACCAGGCCAAGGGTCGGCAGGGCATTGGCGGCCAATCGTGCATCGATCAATTGCTGCTGCACGGCACTTGGTCTGCGCTCGTCCAGCCAGGCCTGCACATCAAGGTCGACCGGCAACGGCGGATACTGACGCAGCGCGGCCTGGATCTGCTCGTTCGCCGTGGCTACCTCGCCTCCCCTTGCCGTGATGTCTGCGATCTGCTGGGCAAAGGTAGCGCGGAAAACCTTCTCGCGCAGCTCCCCGTAACTAGTGCGGTTTTCCGCCGTATCAGCCTCGCGCAGGCACGCCTTGATCTGGTCCAGCCGAACCAGATCGGCATTCAGTTCTGCGCCGGTCAACGGTGGTTTCAATGCTTCGTTGACGTGAACGCGCCATTGCGTCTCGGTGGCCAGGATAAGGGAAAGCAGCCGCTCCATGACGAACACCTTGCACGCATAGCCTTCCGTGGCACGGTGCAAGGTGGCGGCATTCAGCGCGGCACCGTAGGCCGTTGGCCACTCGCCACTGCGCGCCTGTTCGGCCGCCTGGAAGATAGTCTCTGCTTTGCTCAGCCAGTGCCGCCAGAAGCGCGGCTTGGCGATGAAGTAGTTGCAGAACTGCGACTGCGTCGAATCCATCACCAAGGTTTCAAGATCCACCCCCGGGGCCAGACGACGCGCCATTTCCACGAACACCGGCCAAATATTGGGATGGTGAACGAGGCCTTGGATGAAGACGTTTTCGTAGCGGGCTCCGTCCGAGAAGAAGACCGGGAACAGCAAGACATCGGCATCGTCCGGAGCCGAATCGACAAAACTCAGTACCTGACGAGAGTCCAGGCCGGTCTTTTCCTTGAATCGAGGCGACAGAACGCCATAGAACGCGTTCTCGTCCAGCGCGCTGCTCTGCAGCAGGTTGCGGATCGGCCAGTACTCGGCCCAGTCGGGTCGCTGACCGATGTTATCCAGCGGTATGTAGCCCGGCTCCAGCATCGCGCGGGTTTCTTCTGAATAGAAGATCTGGTGAATATGCGCACGTGCTGGCGCTGTCACGGGTGCGGCATCCGCAAATGCCAGGCACAGCGACAGCGGGCCTGCCAGGCCCGGCATTCCGGCGAACGCGCCGGAGCTGCGCAGTTCGATATCGGTGACGCCCTGATCGTTGGGCTCGAATGGCAGCAGCAAGCGTTGCACGCCAGCATTCCCGACCTGCAGTTCGCGCACACAGCGGCCATTGATCCAGACTTGAGTGACGAACGGGAAGATGTCGTATTGCTGCCCGGCAACTGCACTCATCAGCAGTTCGACGCCAGCCGACGAGGCCGCACGTCCTTTCACCGCCGGGGCCAGCTGCAATGCCGCTCGCGGCCCGGCCAGATACTGGCCGGCGCGATTCCCGACGACCCGCAGTACCGATGAGCGCAGCACGAGGTTGATCTTCTCGTCTTGCCACAAGGCCGTACGCCCGTCAGCCGCTACCGTTTCCCAAAACGCATCGAATACTTCGTCGTCGATGGTTTGCGGCAATTGCTTGAGCAATCTTTGCAGAGTGTGCGCCGCCACCAGCTGCCAGGCCGGACGCCCTTGCGATTGCCTTAACGCGCAGCGCAGGCGCTGGCGCACCCAAGCCTGGCTGTCATTGCTGTACGTCTCGGCGGGTAAGCTCTGCGCGCTCAACAGCACGGCATCGACTTCCCCATTGGCCAGCGAGGCCAGGCCGTCGCTGACCTGATGGGCGCTGCCAGGGCTGCAGGCAAGTTCGCCGTCCACCAGCAGGTAGCTATGGTCGGCCTGGCCATCGCGCAAGCGCCCTGCCAGCCATCGCTCACGGTCTGCCGGTGCGACGACGGAAATGTGTTTGAACGCCAGGCACGCGTCGAACGCTTCATGCAGATGCGCCGCCTGATCGCTGTACTGCCCATCGATCACCACATGCAGGCGAGGCACCTGGGCAATGGCCGAGGCCACACGTTCGGCCGAACGGCCATCCCTGAAGTGGCCGTAGAGGTGACGAACACGTTCTCGCTGGGCAGCCCGGCAATGCATATGGTGCAAGCCATGCGCGTCTTTGAGCAGCGCTATGAACGCTTCGTCGTCACCAAATTCCATACCGATATCACGCCAGGCGTTGCCGGGTGCATCGGGGTTGTACTCCCAGTGCCCTACCCGGGCTTCGCTGGAATACAGCAAGATCGGCCGGTCCAGCACCATGTATTCGAACAGCAGCGACGAACGATCCGCGACCAGGATATCCGCCTCGGCGAAGCTGTCGGCAATGCTCGCTTCAGGATCATCGACCAGCTCGACCCGGGGATCGGCTGCCACCTGCTCACGCCACTGCCCCATCAGGTCACGGAACAACGCCTTGTCCACGACGAAGCTGTGCTCATGCTGCACGATGGCAGGATGCGGCTTGATGATGATTCTGGCTTGGGGGTAGACCGAGCGGATCAGGCGCACGATACGGTCACCGAAATACACCGCCGCACTGATTTCCGGGTTGTAGGTGGGTGCAAACAGAATCGTCGGCTCGGCTTCGCTCAACTGGCGCTCGGGCAGTTTGAACACCTGGTCGACCCAGGCATTGCCAGTCAGCAGGAAACCATGGCGTGGATGGACATTGGACAGCAACGTGTCTTCGATATCCCAGACGCTGCCGCACAAGTAGTCAGCATGGTTGTATTGCGGCTCGGCATAGCCATATCGAGTGACCGAGCCATGGCGCATGCCGATCAGCAGTACCTGATGCGCATCGCAATAATCCCGCCAGAACTCCACCGACCAACCATCGGCAACCACAATGACCTGCGGCTTCCAAGCCATCACTTCATCGATCGAAAGGCTCAGGAGGCTTTCGTCGAAGCAGGCTGCCAATGGCCGCAAGGAACGGAAATGAAACGGCATGCTGCCGTAGCAGGCCACACGCAAGCCGGCAACAGGCAATGTGGCAGGTGCCTCGAGCACCGTGCGAAACACATAAAGCACGCTGGTCTGACCGCAGTTGTGCATGGTCAGCAGCGGGTGCCTGGCTTCTTCGCGCAACCCCAGCGAACGGATGAGCGCGAGGTAGCGGGATTCAGGCCGATACTTGGCTTCGTAATGCTCGTTGAGCAGGGTACGTGCCTCGCCCTCCTGCAGCAGGACCGAATCCTTCAGGATCAGTTGCCCACCGGGCTTGAGCATCGACAACGCTCGCAGAACCACGCGCGCGGCGGCAGTGTCATCACTGATAGTGGTCAACACGCCCATCAGGCTGACAGCGTCGAACTGCTGCTCGCAAGCGAACTCGAACACATCGGCAACCTGGAAATCGATGTTGTCGACGTTTTGCTCCAGGGCCTTGGCTCGCGCCTGCTCGATCAGTTTTTCACCCACATCGAACGCCACCACGCGCCCCGCACCACGGGCGAAGAGCAAGCTGAACTCACCATCAGCACAGCCGATATCCAGTACCTGGGCGTTGTTGGGCAGCGAGGGCAATACCTGCGAAAGCAAGCACTCGCGCTGGCGCTTGTAGAGTTCTTGCGGGCCAATCTGGCCGCGCTCGGTCTGGCTCCAGAAGTGACGCGCCACTTGACCCTGTTGGTTATTACTCATTCTCGCCCCACTGCGTCGCAAAGACTTTACGTGCCATGTCCAGGTCCGCCGTCGTGTCGATATCAAATGCTTTGAGTTCGAAAGCAGGCAACGGCAGGCAGGTTTCCAACGCCTGGTAAACGAAGATCGGCTGGTTGACCACGATCTGCGGCTTTATCACGGCGATGCCCGTCCACTCCATGGCATATTTCGGTTCACGGGTGAAACCCAGCAATCGGGTGCCAGCGTCATCGAGGTGGACCCTCACGCCGTCGCTGGTGATGTAGGGCGAAACGCCTACCAACTGGTCGTGGTGTTGCGCTGCCTCCAGGAACGCATCGAAGCTGCGGGGCTCAACGACAGTATCCGCGTCCAGCACCAGCATCCGCTCATCGAGGTGTCGAGAAACCCGGTAGATGCTTTGCAGGGTGTTGGTGCGCGCGTAGTCGGGGTTGCGTACCACGATTACATCGGGGCGCAGTGAGATGGCATGCTCGATCACCTCTTCCTCATGAAAGCCGACCACCAGCCAGACAGTTTCTGCCCAGTGCAGACGCTCGAGGTGCCAATCGAGGAGCGTCCGACCCGCCACTTCGACCAGGCATTTCGGCTTGTTAAGCCCCAGCCGCGAGCCGATGCCGGCGGCGCAGATTACAGCGTGCTTAACAAGCGACATAGGGCCTTCCCATCGTAGGTAACAAAATCACTCAGTTTGATCAGCTCTTTGTTCGGCCGATGAACCCCGCCGAAAGCGATACGCCAATCGGCAGCCTCGAACATCGGCACATCATTCATGCCCTCGCCGACTGCGACGATGCGCTCGAAGCGCGAACGCAGGCTGCTGACTGCATCGCCCTTGTGCAAAATATGCTCGACACCGTCCAACTGGCCTTGCTGGTCGAGCCTGGCGAGCGAGGTAAAGCTGTGAATGCCCAGTTTGTCGAGCACCGGCTTCACCCACAGATCAAGGTTGCCCGTGACGATGAAGGATTGTTCGGGGTGACGCGTGATGAACTCCAGGATTGCTGGGTCGAACTCGACGTGCTTGTCGAGCGCCGCATGAATCCAGTCCAGTCGTGCATCGCGAAGCAGTTTGACGCGCAACTTGAACGACTTGTCGAACGGCAGCAGCCCTTCGATGGTGGCCTGTGTAAGGGCGCTGATCTCGTCCTCCAGGCCCACCGAAGTGGCGATCAGCGGCAGTAACTCCTGACGGGTAAGGGTACCGTCGAGATCGAAGCAGTAAGCGGTGCTCATACTTCCCCCCCAGGGCGTCGCAGTATGAAGAAGTACTGCCGGGTCTCTGTGCGCTTCTCCAGGCTTTCGGGGAACAGGAACCCCTCATGCTGGACGAACAGCCCCAGCCCGTCGAAGGCCTGCTCCATCAAGACGTGCAGCTCATTGGCGGTGCGATAGATTGCCGAATACTCGTCGGCAAGCTCTTCGGAATAGAACCGGTCCAGGGTGAACCGCTCGGCGACACCGACGGGCTCGCGCAGGTAGATGCCGCCACCTACAGCGGTCAGTTGCGCGGCATCACGCAGTACCTTCACACAGTCGGCATCGTTGAGGTAAATGAGCAGGCCGGAGATCAGGGCCAGATCGAAAGGCCCTTTGACACTCAGTGCATCAGGCTGGATATCGGTGGCCGACATGACTTGAAAGTGCATGCCCGGCAGCTGCCGCGTGGCAGCCTCCTGCTCGGCTTTGGCAATCAGACTGGCTGAGAAATCAAGGCCCAGATAGTCGAGTGCTTGACACTGTTCGGCAAGGAACCATCCCCATCGCCCTGTTCCGCAGCCAATGTCCAGGATTCGCTGTGCCTGGCCCAGGCCGAGCATATCGGCCATTGCCGTTTTTTCCGCCTGATCGCGTTGTTCGACCAGTTCGGCATTATGATCCTGATACATGGTGGCGCTGAGCACATTGGTGTAGCTGCGGTTGCCGCGCGCTTCGAAAAAGGCTCGGGTCGCGTCGTAGTCAATGGCGACATGCGTACCCTTAATGCGTCGAGAGTCGTTCAAGATTGCTCCTTGTCACTGCAGCGGTCGGGCAATCAAGCAGTCAGAAATCCAACACTCGCCCTGTTCCGATGGCTGAAAGCAAGATGTCTGCCAACGCGCACAAAAAAGCCGGGCAGCGCCCGGCTTGATTGAACGAGGCCAGTCAGGCCAACGCTTGCAGCCAGCGGGGGCCTGCCGCTGTGGGCGGTACGGCAATGCCATGGCTGCCATCCACCGCGACTGCACGCGTGAACGCCCAGGGGGCTTGCGCTGCCAGCGCCAGCGCCGCGTCGTCAGGGACACCCGGCACTGCGGGGTTGAACAGCTGCGCGTGAGGGGCCATCAGCACCAACAGACCCTGCTGCCCGACGCGCAGGCACAAGTCGATATCCAGCGCTGCCTGCTGGCCAAGGCCACCCACAGCATCGAAAACCTCTTTGCGTACCATCAGGCCATCAGCGGAAACAGCTTGGCAGGTGCGAACAACACCCAGGCCCAGCGCTTCGACGGTCTCGCCAACACCGCGTCCACGCCAGCCGGCATGAACCTTCCCGCCTTCGAGCAGCTCGTAACCAGCATGACTGACGTACCCGGCACCGTCATGCATCTGGCAACCCACCACACCTACTTCCGGGCGCTGCGCCTGGTTGAGCAGGCTTTCGATCCAGCCTGGGCTGGACACCTGGCTACGGTCACTCATCAGCACAAGATATTCGCCACGCGCCTCGCTGGCGGCCAGGTTGAGCCGCTCAGCCAGCACCGGTGATGGGCATGCCAGCATTCTGACTCGGCTGCCAAGACTAGCCTCCAGGCGCTGCTCGCCCTGGGTAACCACCAGCACTTCATAACGCGGGTAGCGTGTGCGCTGCTGGATACTCGCCAGGCTGGCACCCAGAACCTGCAGATCATCGCCGCCTACCAGCAGGATGCTCACCAGCGGCGTGCTCGTATGCCGGAAATCAATGTGCAGGTGACCCGCTTCATCCTGCCCCACCTGCCCGCGGTAGCCCAACAGCGACAGATGCCGCTCCAGGGTGGCCCGTGCATCAGGCAGCATGGCTTCGCGTTGATTGCTGGTGATGACCAGGAACTCATCGATATGCGCCAGGCCACCCAAGCCCTGAGTCTCCACTATGCGCAACAGCAGATCGAATTCGAGGGCGCCTCGGCAAGTTTCGCTATAGCCATCGACCTGCAGGACTGCCTCGCGGCGCACTAGCCAATGCGTAGCCATCGCATCCGGGCGGCTGCGCAGCAGATCAAGGTCAGCTCCAGGACGCTGCAACGCAACCAGGCGGCCTTCGCCGTCACGCTGAACTTCGTTGCCACACACTGCCTTCAGGTTGTTGTCCTGCGCCAGCTCCAGTTGCAGACGCAACAGCCCGCTGCCGGCCAACTCATCCCCCGCCTGCAACAGCATCATCCAGTCACTGGGCACCTGCCGGGCCACCTGATTGAGGTGCGATACGCTGTTCTGCGCCGTGACCTTGACGAAGTGCACCGTGTCTCGCGGCGTGGTAATGGCGGGAAGGTTGCCGGCCTTGAGCACGACAATGCGCATGTCACGCAACCCGCTGCTGGCGACGCTATCGAACGTCCGCTGCAACGCTTCGTTGTCATCTGCGAGGTCGAGCACCAACAGCGCCATGCTCACGCCTTTGCCTGCCGCCTGGTGCTGCTGTACCCGCTGCCGGCTGGCATCATCCAAGGTGGCTGCGGCCAATGCGTGCAAGACATGCCCCGAGGGCGTAGCGGCCAGGCGCGCGGCACTATCCGGCGCACCTGCAAGGGCCAGACGCTCGATCCAGGCTTCAAGCTCCTGGCGCGCTTCTTCATCCTCCTCGGTCAACACGTCCAATAGCAACTGGCATACTTGCGGCGCGAACAGGTTGATTGACAGCGCCTGCCAATAGCGGTTACGCAATGTGCTCACATTGTCGTTGCCATGCTGCAGCAGCAGATCGCGCTGCCGAACCCAGGCCCCCTCCACCGCGCGCACATGGGCAGGGCCCGCAGGCCATGCATGCAACAGGAATTCCAACGCCGTCAATTGCTTGAACAGCCCGGCATTGTAATAAGGCAGCTCTACGTACTGGCGCACCTCGAAACTGCGCACAGGCTCATGGACGACGCTCGCCCAGGGTGAGGTGAACAGCAGCGGTACAGCGCCAGTCAATCCGGTAGTCAGTACGAACTGGCGCAGAATTGCGAACCCGTCGTCGTCGTTGAAACACCCACCCTGCTGCGCATCCCATTGCCGCAAGGCGCGCAGGGTCGGCGCCAGTTCGTCACCTTCCACAGCGTGCTCGGCGCACTCGCTGACAACCATGGTCTGCTCCAAGACCTTGATCGCCCCCTGGCGCAACAGGGCAAAAGACAGGCAGAGCAAGCCGTCTTCACCCTCGACATGGGCCGCCATCTCTGCCAGCGCACTGCGCAACTGCTGCACACGCAGTAACGCACGCCACGGCTGCAACCCGCTCAATGCATGCTGCAGCACCCGCTCACGCAAACCGCCCTCGCCATCCTGATGCGCCGTTTCACCCAACCGGTGATAGCCCACCGTCGCATTGCCCGGACGCATACCGAGTGAGTATCCCTGTACGCCCTGCACCTGCGGGTGGCTCAACAGCCACTGCCGAGCCTGCGACAAAGCATCGTGCAGCAGGAAGTCGCTGTCTTTGGCCAGCACCACGAACGGCGTAGTCACCTGATCGAGGGCCCGCGCCAGCGCTACGTGCAGTGGTTCGCCATTCACCCGGTCGACCCCTACAGGCTGGCACCCAAGCCCACGGATGTGCGCACTTGCGCGCGCACGGTAGTTTTCGTCTGCATTGTGCAGGGCGCCCCCGAGCTCAGTGCCCAGCAGCAGTACACTGGTATCCAGCGACGACAAAGTATTCAGGGTTGCATGTCCAGTCATTGGGTTACCCGATGCTATAAAACCAGTCTTGTCACGGTCACTCGCCAGACGACCTGCCGTGACGCTTCAGTCAGCCAACCACGCGTTGGCCCAGTGCTGCAGATGGCGCTCGTTGAGCACGTAATCACGTAAAACGGTTTCCCGCAGGGCATCACCCTGCCGGTAGCTCGCATCAGGGTCGGCCAGGTGCATCCGAATGGCGTCCAGCCACTCGTGCGATCGATTATGGGTGACCCGTGTGCAAGGCAGATACCCGGCATAGGCCTTGGTATCCGAGCAGATCACCGGGAAGCCGCAGGCCCCGTACTCCAGCAGCCGCAGGTTGCTCTTGCAGTCGTTGAAGAGGTTCTGCTCGAGCGGAGCAAGCGCCAGGTCCAGGTTGAGACTGGCCAGTTTCTGCGGATAGAACGTCATCGGGATGCCCTGGTGAAACTCCTTCACGTAAGGGCGCAGCGGCTCCGGGCACATGCCGAAGAATACCCAGTCGACCTCGTCGGCAAGTGTCTTGATGACCTCCAGCAGCAGCTCCAGATCGCCTCGATGGCTAGTGCCGCCAGCCCATCCCACGCGCGGCCTGGCAGCGGTCTGTCGCTCACTGGCAAGCCCGGTCCACAGCCCGGCAGCGAGCATGTTGGGAACCACCCGGATATCCTGGTGCATACTCGAAAGCGCATCGGCCAGCGGCTCGGTGGAGACGACCAACCGATCACACATCGAGATACCGCGCTCGACGAGGTTACGTATGTCAGCAGCGATGTTGCGGGAGTGGTCGTTGCGCTTGGGCACATCAATGATGTAGTCATCGATCTCGTAGATGTGCCTGGCACTGGACGAGCGCACCAGCCGCTCCATCTCCACCACTGAGCTCGCTTTGCTGCGGTACTGGAACACAACGATGTCCGGCTTCTCGCGCTCGATCTGGATCAACTCCGGTAGCGAGTAATCCACGCGCCCCTGTAGCCAGCCGGCATCTTCCAGTGCCTGGAACGGCTGAGACACACGATAGTGGCCCACGGCGGACGAGTTGACCGGCAACGCCATGACCGACGGCAGGACTCGTTTGATGAACGGGTCCCAGCCCTCGCGCAAGCCGGGGTCCATGGTGAAGCTGGCCATCTTCAAGCTGAGATTGCGATTGTAGGCCGGGTCGCGGGCTATTTTGGCCAGCCAGCGGCTGTAGAAAGCATCCCGGTCTTGATGCGGCTCGCTGACTTCCACCTGGCCATGATGGGCTTGACTGGTCAGGCGCAGCAACATCGCCGCAGGCGTCCAGACCGCGAGGTATCCCTGCTCACCTGCACGCAAGCAGAAATCCGCATCTTGCAGCTCACCCTGCAGCGCTTCGCAGTCGAAACCACCCAAAGCAAACAGAAGTTCGCGACGCACCAGCAGGCACTCCAGCGACAGGGCGCTCCAGTTCTGCACCGTCATCAGTCTGTGCATGTAGCCGCCGCTGTCCGCCGGCATGCCAACGAACGGGCTACCGGCTTCGCCGTGGAGCCCTAGGACCAAACCGGCCTGCAGGATACTGCCAGCCGTATTGCAGAGCTTGGGGCCAACCACGCCGACCTCGGGCCGACGCGCCTGGGCCATGAGTTCGGCCAGCCACTGTGCCTCGAACGCCACGCAGGCGCTTTCAAGCATCAACAGATAGTCACCGCGCGCAGCGGCACTGGCCTCATTGAGCCGCGCCACCCGTCCCTGCGCGGCAACCTCGATCAGCCGCAGTTGGTCGCTGCCCAGGCTGCTCATCGCCTGTAGCCACTGACGCAACTCGGTGGGCGCGTCCGAACCGGCTATCAGCAGCACCTCGAAATTACTGTAGGCGGTATGCTCGAAGAGCGATTCGACACATCGCCGTGCTGCGATCAGGTCGACACCAACGTCCACCAGTATCGACACGCTGGCCTGCCCTTCATGACGGTAAGCCACCCTGCACAGTGCTTGCCCCACCACCCCTTCGACCTCGGCATCGACCCCCAGACGGCCCAGATGGGCGCGCACCACGCGGGGCGCCTGTGCTACGCAGCGCGGGTCGCTCAACCATTGGGCATAATCCCACTGGCTGTGCACCAGCAGTTCGTCGACGTGCCCGATAACCTGCAAGCCACAGTTTTCTGCGAGACGCCAGAGCAGGTCATGCGGCGCCAACAGGTCGAAATCGTGATCGAACCCGCCTGCTTCGCGCACCGCCTTGCACTCAAAGGCCAGCAAGCGTCCGACGTAGGGCAGGCTGCGCATCAGGTCGAGATTGAAATCCGGTTTGAAGATCGGCGTGGATGGGTTGATGGTGTCGTGCCCACCTTCATCGACATACAGGCACACTCGATTGCCCAGGACCATGCGCTCAGCCATGATCGCCAACGCGTGTGGCACCACGCGGTCACCGGCACGGAGCAGGAAAATCCAGTCGGCGTCTACCGCCCCGGCCAGGCGTGCCTGCAACTGAGCAATGCCATTGCCCTGCAACGGCAGATGGTGGACACCCGGTACCGGGGGGCAGCATATCTGGGCAGGTGCAAGCACCCAGTATTCGGCGGGCGCATAAGATTGCGCTGCGAAACTGTCGAGAGTCGCGCGCAACGCTTGTTCTTCACCTGGCTCGGCCCAGATCACTGGCACGATCCGCGGTTGCGAAGGCCACTGCTCGATACGTTTGGGCAACAACTTGAGTTGTGCCGGGGACAACGCTCGGCATTCCAGCCACTGCGCGTACACTTCTTCGAATGACAGACAGTCGCTACCGACCTGCTGCCGTGCCCGGGCAGCCTGCAAAGCGCTCAAGCCATTGAGGTCGTACTCCTCCCACTGGCTCGTTCGCTCACCCGTGTAGGTGTGCAACGGCACATAGCGCACCCAACCCTTCGCAGGCGCAGGCTCACTGGATCGCGCAGCCAACATGGCCTTGAGCCAGTCGGTTTCGGTGGGATATAGCAGGGTAATGCCGGGGTTATGGCTCAACCGCCCCGCATGCAGGCGCTCCATACTGAGGAAACGATCGAGGTGCCCGAGGTTGCCGCGGCGCATCATGCAAATGTAAAGCGCCATGTCCAACCGAGCAGTGAAACCCTGGCCTTCGAGCACCAGCGACGGCAGAAATTCCTCCACCAGGGCTCGGCGCAGCAGCGCACTGCTGAGCCCGCCGAACAGGTTGGGCGCATGCTGCTCCAACCCCTCAAGCAGGTCGGAGCCCTTGACCACCGCATCATCCGGGCACATCACCATGTTGATCATGCGTGACGGGAGCAGCGTGTCGTCTGCCGAACACAGCATACGCTGGCAGATGGTCAGGCTGACATCCGCATGCGTGTTCATTACGGCCGCCTGCAGGCTTACGCATTCAGTGAACAGCAGGTCGTCATCGCACAGGAACTTGATCAGCTCACCCCGAGCCTGCTCCAGGCACGTCAGCAGGTTGCGAGCAAAACCCAGCGTCTGCGGGTTGCGCAGGTAACGTACAGGCCTGCCGGTATCGTTCACCACCTCATCGACGATGCGCTGGACTTCCTCACCACGGCTATCGTCGCAGACCAGCACTTCACAGTGCGGATAATCCTGGTTGAGGGCGCTGATCAGCGTTCTGCGCAGGAAGTCTGGGTTGAAGGCCGGAATGGCAATGGTGACGAGAGCCGATTGATTCACGATGCGGGACCTGGGAGAGGGTCCGCGCACCGCCCCGGTGGAGCGATGCACGGTAGGTGACACGAGAGGAAAATCAGATGTAGTTGACCAGCGACAGGCTGGAGACCTTGGCATAAGCCTGCAGCGAAGCCTGCAGCATGTTGGTCTGCATTTGCAGGCGCAGCATCACCTCGGCTGGATCACTTTCACGGATCGAGCTCTGCGTCTTGGTGTTCTCGGTGCTCAGCGCCTCGTTGGTTTCCGCTTGAACGTCCAGCGCCTGGCCACGGCCGCCAATGGCACTGACCGACGAGGAAACCTGATTGGTAGCACTGGCGATGTTGCCAATCGCCGAATCCAGCGACGCCAGGAAGTTCTGCCGGGCAACGGGATCGTTGTCGACCGGGCTGGTAAGCGCCTGGCGCAACTGGCTGATGGTATCGAGCACGTTCTGGGTCTGATGGGTATCAACCTTTACCGCGAACGAGTCGCCCGCGTTTGGGGCTGCCGACAATTCAAAACTGACCCCCGCCGCCGTGGCAGTGGTGCCGTTCGGGCCGCCCAGAGCGCCCGAGGCGACCGGACGGCTGTCAGCGGTAACCGGCGAGGCGTACAACTCGAACGTGCTGGTACCGGTGAACTTGAGCACCGCGCCACCGGAGGGGAACGCAGCCTTGTAGGCGTTTTGATCGGTGATGGTCGCACCCGTCACCTGCTCCGACGACGTGTTGCCCGGGCTGCGGGTACCCGAGACTTGATCGGCTTTCGAACTCAGGCTGAAGGTATGACCGGCGATGGCAGCATCTTCATTGCCCTTGTCGCCGTCCTTGAAGGTGATGTCCAGACGCAGGTCGACACCGCGGAAGCTGATCGAGCCGTTGTCGGCAGCAGGGTCGAACTTGCCGCCCTGGCTGGCTTCCAGGGTAACGTCGTTGTTGTTGGCGTCGGTGATCTTGTATTCGGTGCTGCTGATGAACTCGATCTTGTACGGCTCGCCGCTGCGGAAACGGTCGTTGTAGGTCGAGCTGCCCGCAACCTGGCCATTGGACAGGCTGACGCGCCCATCGTCGGTGGCCGGTGCAGTCAGCCTGGTCTCGCTACGGCTGGTGTTGAGCGCCTGTTCGAAAGCGTCATAGCCGGTTTCGTTGGCCGCCAGGCTAAGCATGTCACCGACCTGCAGGTTCAGCTTGCCCTGGTCGCCCTGGTAGCTGTAGGTACCATCGGCGTTCCGCGCGTAAGGCGGGGTATCACCCTTGGACCCCGAGAAGATGTACTTGCCGTTCTCGTCCTTGCTGTTCATCAGCGAGAACAGCTGATCTTCCAGCGAGGCCAGCTCATCGGCGTTGGCCTTGCGATCGGCGTCGGTGAACGTGCCGTTGCCCGAGGCCACCGCCAGTTCGTTGACGCGCTGCAGGATGGTGCCGATCGAGCTCAACGTACTCTCGGCAGTGCCCAACGCATTGCGCACATTGGTGATATTGCCCGAGTACTGCTTCAGCATGTTCTGCTGCTGCTCCAGCTGCAGCAACCGCGCCGCACCAACCGGGTCGTCCTTGCCCGACCGCACGCGGATGCCATCGCTGGCCTCCTGCTGGGTCTTCACGGTATTGGCGAAGTTCTTCTGATAGTTGGCGCTGTTGGTGTTGTAGAACTGCGAAGTAGAGATGCGTACGCTCACGATCTACGGCTCCTTAAAGACTGTTGATCAGGGTGGCGAAGGTTTCCTGGGCCGCCTTGATGATCTGCGACGACGCGGTGTAGTACTGCTGGAACTTGATCAGGTTGCCGGTCTCTTCGTCGATCGAAACGCCCGACAAGCCGTTGCGGCTGTCCAGTGCAGAAGTTTGCAAGGCGCTTGTGGCGTCGCTGTCCATCTGCGCCTGGCCGGCCTTGCCGCCGACGTTGGACACCAGCTTGGCGTAGGCATCGGTGATGCTGATGCCCTTGCCGTCGGCCCCGACCTCGACCGTGGCCTTGGTCTGCAGGTCGATGATCGACTGGCCGTTGCGGTTGTCCGCCGAGCCCGCGGCGGTCAGCGCCACGGTGTAGCTGTCGCCATTCTTCGGGGCGCCGGTGACGCTCATCTCGAAGGTGAAGTTGCCGCCCAGCGAGTTGCCGTTGGCATCGACCATCGGCACCGACAGCTGCAGCTTGTTTTCCTGGCCGGGCACGATGGTGCCGCTGCCGATTTCGGTGCCCTTGGCGTCGTACATCTTGTAGGCCTGGGGCGACGTGGCTTCGTCACCGAACACCAGCTTGACCGGGGTCGAGTACTTCAGGCCATTTTGCAGCTGGGTGCGCTGGGCGGCATCGTAGATGTCCAGCTGCGAGGTCAGCGTCGGCTGGGTGATCACGCCGGTGCCCTTGTTGCCCGAGCCGCTGGTGGCGGTCAGCGGCGACGACAGCGCCAGGCGCTTGGGGTCGGTGAGCACGGTATCGATGCTGGCCGCCGCGTTGCGCGTCGGGGTGATCTTGAAGCTGTCGCCGGCACTCAAGGCACCGCCATTGAGCGACAGGCTGAAACCGTCGATCACCGGTGCCGGGTCGTCGTCGAGGCTGTAGCTACCCATGTCAGTGCCGTCGGGCAGCTTACGCACGGTGTACTGCTTGTCGCTGGTGAAGGTCACCTGGTAGTCGCTGGTGGACAGCTTGCCGGTGTCCTTGATGGTCACATCGAGGTTGCCGGAGCCGGCGCTGTTACCGGTCTTGGCGATGCTGCGCTGGGCGATGGCGGCGGCACTGTTGATGTCGCCGAACAGCGTGGCGCCGAAGTCACCGTTCTTGTCGATGCCCTGGGCCAGCTGGCTGTTGATGGCATCGGCCACCACCAGGGCCACGCGGCCCAGCTCGTTGAGCGCAGGGTCGAGGGTTTCGCTGCGATAGCGGATCAACCCGCCCAGCTCGCCACCGGTGGCGCTGCTGGTGACGTCCATCTTGGTCGAACCGCGGTTGAGGATCAGGCTCATGCGGGTCGGGTCGGTAGCGCTGGCCTGCACGCCCAGGGTCTGGGTGGTCTTGCCCAGCACCAGTGCCTGGCCGTTTTTCAGGTAGATGTCGTAGTTGCCTTCACGCTCGACCACATCGGTGCCGATCAACGAACTCAGCTGGCGCACCGCGCCGTCGCGCTGGTCGAGCAGGTCGTTGGGCTGGCCGGAAACGGCGCTCACGCGGGAAATCTGTTCGTTGAGGTCGGCGATGGTCTTGGTCAGGCTGTTCACTTGGTCAGCCAGCGACGCCATGTTGCTGTTGATGTTGCTGTTCTGCTGATTGAGCTGCGCCGACAGGGTATTGAAGCGCTTGGCCAGCGACTGGGCGCTGGTCAGCAGCAGCTGGCGCGAGGCGTCCTCGG
>Ga0213826_1000434_pt1 | contig 22666 bp, 24 predicted proteins | sample MC6MC0899MG_FD_180668 | JGI IMG/M metagenome (GOLD analysis project Ga0213826, IMG submission 180668) | Enriched soil aggregate microbial communities from Iowa State University, Ames, United States - MC6-MC0899-MG | ecosystem: Environmental > Terrestrial > Soil > Unclassified | place: USA: Iowa...
AGATCATTGAGGAAAACGGCGATTTGAGACTTGATCTGCTGGGCGTTGCAGATACACCGTTTGATGGTGTGGATATCAGCGGTCTAAATACGAGTGGCGCATCACTGGGAGAGGCGGGGGTTTTAGGAAGGCTGGGCGGTTCAGTGACACCCGGGATTTCCCCCATCGGCCAATTTACGTTTAGCGGATGGTATCAGGGAGACTTGTCTGAATCCAGACTGCCGGCGCTCAAGGCGGTGATTAAGCTGGAACTGGCTGAGTAGCAAAAGAAAGAATGAGGAATCATAATGGATATGGATGCATTACCGAATAGAAAGGAACCACAGGGCGTCAGCCGGCAAAAACAAAAAAGGAAGGGATTGCTGTGGATTGCAGCTGTCGCAGCTGTATTGGCTGTACTGCTGTTTGTTCTGCACCAGCTTGGGTATTTTCGATTTCCATGGGACGGGGACCGGGCGCTGATTATATCGGGGGACTTATTCCCCGGATCTGCGGCGGAGGACGGAGCGCTGCCTGGGATATCAAAAGAAGATCTGCTGGAACAGATGCAGAAGGCCGTGGACGCATCAGCGTTTTCTTACAAGCTCAATGCCCGTCCTATATTTGAAACAGGACGAAGCGAGGGCAACTGGAACATTGAAAATCCCAATTACAACGCATATCCCATTGTGGTACAGGTCACCCTCGATGACTCGGAGGAACTGATCTATGATTCGGGCGGACTGCTGCCCAATCAGCATATTGCGGCTGCAAAGCTTGACAAGGTTCTCAAGGCGGGCACGTACTCTGCAACCGCCACCATCCACATGTACCATCCTGAGACGCAGGTGGAGGTGGGTAAGACGGAAGCAGGGCTCGTTATTACCGTTTTAAAATAAACACAGTACTTACATAAAGATAGGAGAATGATACCATGAAAAAATTTCTTACACTGACACTTGCCGCGGCAATGATGATCTCATCGGCAACAACCGCATTGGCAGTCGAAATCAGCCCGTTTTCGATAGGAGATCCAAACTCTGCAAACACCACATCGAATAATAACAATGTAACTGTATACGGTTACATCGGTCCGGACGCAACGATCAATCCGAATCCAGGGGGAGGCACTCCGGGGGTTGCAACGATTGATGTAACGATTCCCACACAAATGATATGGGCTGCGTATGAGGATGATTTTTCGGAAGGCAGTGCGCCAATCACCTCAGCAAACCATTATGTAACCTGTAATTCTGGCTCCGCAGGAGTACATGTATCAGTAACCGGCTTTGCACTGACGAATGCAGTTGTACTTCCTACCAGCTCCACGCTGAGTCTTGGATTGGCTGTATCAGGTGAAGAGGGTACGCCCAGCGGTCTCACAGGTGTGTCTGACTTGTTCGATTTAAACGGTGGCGTCCAGATTGCTACCTTGAACCCAGAAGATAAAATCAAAATTTTAGTAACGGGTACCTATGCCGATACCGGTGCATTCCCGACAACAGCGATTGCGCCCCTTTATAACATGGTGCTGAGGCTGGATGCTGTTTAAGGATATGGAGCAGATTTTCATAGGATTGTTATTAGATCCTCGAAAGCAATGAAAGCCGAGTTGATGAACGCCTTGAGAAGCCGTTTATGTAGATCAATGACATTGATAAAATAGAAAACCTCCTGTAGGAAGAACTTTAAAAACCGGAGCTATAGACTGATTAAATTAGTACTATAGCTCCATTATTGATGCTATTTTTATTTATAACTTTCTAACCAGCATTACCGCAAAAGTTCGAGCGTTAGAAGCGAATTTTGTTTACAGTCTGAAGGATAGAAAACTGGATCCATCTGCGTTCTTCTCCTTTTTATAAAGCCACGAATGGACCTTTAAAACCGAAAAGCATCTATAAAAGTTCTTTCTGGAAATTTTTCAATAAAGGAAGTTATAAAGTAATAAACAAATGAAACTTTGCATATACTTGGTAATATATGGTTGATAAAAATATTTCTGTAAAGGAGAGAACCAGTATGCCAAGAGGAGTAAGAAAGACACCACTTGAAAAACTTCAGGAAGAATTAAAAGAGGTCCAGGAAACGATTCAACAATACAAGAACAGTCTGGTAACTTTGGGCGAAAAAGAGAAAGATATTCAGGATAAAATAAAGCTGGAACAATTTAAGGAAGTATCAACAATATTGGACGAGCATGAAATGTCGATTATGGATTTAAAGGAATTGCTTATTTCATCCAAAGCAGATTGAAAAGCTTAGATGATTGAAGAACGGATATGCAAATAAGGACGCAGTTTAAAGCAAAGTACGACATAATATTGAAAAATGCCGTAAATATACGTAATTACGGCATTTTTCAACAATACGAAGATAATAATTTGCCATTATAAACCGTTTCGTATCGTCATAAACCGAAACAATTTGGGGCAAAATTTGGGGCAACTTTATATTACAATCAGGACTCATTTAAGCACGTTACTATTTTATTGTATATAATGTAAATTGTGTGATATAATCTATATGTTTATATGACCAATTGTAAGGAGGGCGTTATTATGCCAAGAGGAGTACGTAAATCACCTTTAGAAAAACTTCAAGAAGAACTAAAAAATACACAAGATTCGATAGAACAATATAAAACTGCAATCAAAACGCTTCAGGAAAGAGAGAAGCAAATACAAGAAGAAATTAAAGTCGAACAGCTTAAGGACTTGTCTACCGTACTTGAAGAGAATAATATGTCAATTTCAGATTTAAAGGATTTAATTGCTAACAGTGATAAAACTAAATAATAACACAAATAAGCTGGTCGAATGACTGGCTTATTTTTTATCCAGGCATAGAAAAACCACCCTGATACTTGACCGGTACGGGTGGCTTCTCTATCCTAATTCGGGTCAACCCCTTGTGGGCGGTTGTTCCTTTGTGATTCTAGTATAACATATCTGGTATGGTAATTCAATAAACTCATAAAAATAAAAAATAGCACAAATGTTTGCTTTTATAGAACACGTGTGCTATAATTGATTATAATCGAAATGAAAGGGTGGAATGTCGAATGAAAAAACTGTCCGATAAACAGCAATTAGTATACGACTACATCAAGCAATATGTCAAGCAAAATGGATATCCGCCTACAGTAAGAGAGGTGGCCGAAGCGTTAGGTTATAAATCAGCTTCCACCGCACAATTTCATATGCAGAAACTGGAAGAGTTGGGCTATATTGTCCGAGATCCTGCCAAACCCAGAGCATACGAACTTAAAGAATTAAATAATAAGACTGTCGACATACCCGTACTTGGCACTGTTGCTGCTGGATTGCCATTATATGCAGAACAAAATATAAGAGAGTATTTTCCTATACCTGCCGAAATGGCTAAAGGAAATGACTATTTTATGCTTAAAGTTAAAGGCGATAGTATGATAAAAGTTGCAATATATAACGATGATTTAATTTTGGTGAGCAGACAACAATATGTAGACAATGGTGAAATTGCGGTAGTATTGGTAAACAATGAAGCAACCGTAAAACGCTTTTTTAAAGAAGACGGATATTATAGACTACAGCCAGAAAATGATTTGATGCCTCCGATTATCGTATACAATGCTGAAATATTAGGCAAAGTAGTTGGAACGTTTAGAATCATGTAAATATTAGCAAAGGAAAAATCGACATGGTATTCTCTATAAATAAACAAGCAATCGAAATAAAATCACGATTTCATGGGATTACATTGACATCTGTTAATGAGTGTTGTTGTGCGATAGGAATATTGGCGAAAATGTATGGCCTTCCTCTACCACAGAAGCATGAAAGCTTGGTGGAGATGAAGGAAGAACTATATAGGGGAATCGATGGAAAATCAGCGCCATCGGAATATGCATCAAAAATAATTGATATGCTTGATGGATATAACGGCATGGGAACCATTACAAGTGAGCTATATGAACTATTGCAATATGCTTATAATGAGCAGCGTGGATTTGAACCGGCATATAAGTAAAAAATAAGGAAGCATTATTTGCTTCCTTTAATTTCCACTACTAATCGAACATATATTCGAATATAATGCTTATAGAGGTGATTGTGTGAATAAAGTAATTTTTCATATCGATGTAAATTCCGCCTTTCTGAGTTGGGAAGCAGTATATCGAATCCATCATTTGGGTGGGAATTTAGATTTGCGTGACATACCATCGGCGGTTGGTGGTGACGTTACAAAAAGACATGGTATTATTCTTGCAAAAAGTATACCAGCAAAGAAGTACAATATTAAAACAGGTGAATCCGTGCCTGAAGCACTAAGAAAGTGTCCTGATCTTGTACTTGTGCCGCCTAATTATAATTTGTATCAAAAATCATCAAAGGCTTTCATAAATATTTTAAAGGAATATGGCCCCGTTGTAGAACAATATTCCATCGATGAGGCGTACATGGATATGACTGGCACAGAATCATTGTTTGGAAAGCCAGAAGATATTGCACATGAAATAAGAGAGCGTATTTATAGAGAACTTGGCTTTACAGTAAATATTGGAATTTCAAATAATAAAGTCCTGGCTAAGATGGCCTCTGATTTTAAAAAGCCAAATTTGGTTCATACACTGTGGCAACACGAGATAAAGGATAAAATGTGGGTGCTTCCTGCATCTGACCTATTTTTTGTTGGTAGAGCTACTGCGCGTAAACTTAACAATCTAGGCATTAAAACAATAGGAGAGTTAGCACAAACTGATCTATCAATAATTAAATCTCATCTTGGTAAACACGGGGAAGTAATATGGTCTTTTGCAAATGGAATTGATTTCTCGGCAGTTGAACCTGTACCGCCACCAAATAAGGGCTATGGTAACAGTACCACAATCGCATTTGATGTTACAGATGTCAATACTGCAAAATTAGTTTTACTTTCATTAGCGGAGACAGTTAGTGCAAGATTAAGAGATGACAACGTAAAAATCAAAGTAATATCTGTAGGAATAAGAGATTATAACCTTGGATATTACAGCCACCAAAAGAAACTGAAAACTGCCACCAACATAACAAGAGAAATCTATGAATCAGCTTGCCAAGTATTTGATGAAATGTGGGATAAGGTTCCAATCCGACATCTTGGTATTCACACAAGCCAAGTGGTAACTGAAGAAACAAGACAACTCAATCTATTTGATGATATGGATTATGAGAAACAGGAGCGGTTAGATCGAGCAGTAGACGATATTAGAAAAAGATTTGGTGTAGACTCTATTGTTAGAGCTAGTTTTATAAAGGCTGATAAGGTTGACCACATGAGTGGTGGAATTAGCCGTGAAAAGAGAACAGTGAATTATGAAACTCAAAATATATTATAGGCGGTAAGGTAACATGAGTGCATTTGGGATTGGAACAAATGTAAAAGAAATTGATAGCGGAGAGCTACACGGTAAGACGTACAATATTGCTTGCAAGGCTTGGTTTACCGCTAATTGCAGCCCTCGCCCACTAAGTTTCAAATTTGAAGGCGATGATGGCATGATACAAACAATATCTGATATAATCATAAAATGCACTGAAGATAAAAATTATAACGGGATTCCATCAAAAGAATTCAAATGCGATGCAATTATCGGCGGCATACGCCATGAATTTAAACTGGTTTTTTATATGGAATCATGCAAATGGGTCATGATAATATAAAGTGAGTGTATAGAGATCATCGGCTTTTAACATAATATTGCTAAAGGTGGTGATTATATGGCCGTAGCACATAAGAGTGCAATAAGCGTAGGTCTGTTATATATACCAGTTGGATTATATAAATCAACAAAGGAAATATCGGTAAGTTTCAACCAACTCTGTAAAGATACCCACGAGCGGGTGAAATATAAAAAAATTTGCCCTTCATGCAATAAAGAAGTAACTAATGATGATATTATAAAAGGTTATGAATATGAAAAAGGAAAATATGTAACTTTTACAGAAGATGAGCTAGATAAAATAAAAACCAAAAAAGATAAGACTATACACATAGAACATTTTGCAAAAATGTCTGATGTAGATCAAATTTATTATGAAAAGAATTATTATGTAGTACCAGAACCAGGAGCTGAGAAAGCTTATGAATTACTACGTCAGGCAATGCTATCACAGGAAAAAGTAGGAATCGCTAAAACAGTTATAGGGACTACAGAAAATTTGATGGTGTTATATCCTACGGAAAATGGTATAATTGCAAAAATACTCTTTTATCAATCTGAAATACAGGCCGTGCCAGTAGCTATAACCAAGCCAGAGGTTTCTAAGCCAGAAGTAGATATGGCAAAAATTATGATTGATTCAATGACATCAACTTTTGATCCAGCTATTTATCATGATGAGTACCAGGTGAAATTGCGTCAGGCTATCGAGATAAAAATTGCTGGAAAAGAGATTGTTAATGTTGATAATGAGAGTCCAAATAATATTATCGACTTGATGGAAGCAATGAAAAAGACCGTTGAAATGGCAAAAGGAAACAAAGGTCTGGCATAATGGATATATTTGATAGCAAGAATATAAGTCCTATGCTTATTTCAGAAAGAGTTGACCCGTATGATGATGTGGATTCTATTTTTGAACTAAAGTTTGACGGAATTAGATGCATTGCGTATATTGATAATCACTCTACTGATTTGAGAAATAAGCGAAATATGAGCCTTTTACCAAGATTCCCCGAATTAGAATCATTGCATGAGAACTGCCTATGCAAATGCATACTTGACGGTGAACTTAATGTATTGATCAACGGAAAACCGGATTTCTACGAAGTACAAAGAAGGACGGTTTTATCTGATCCCTTTAAGATAGAACTAGCGTATAAAAAACACCCAGCGAATTTCGTGGTGTATGATATCATCTATCTTAATGACAAACTAGTAACTGATTTACCGTTGATAGAGCGTAAAAAGTTGTTAGATGAAGTAATAAATGAAAGTGACATTTTGTCAAAATCACGATATGTTGAAACAAACGGGATAGCAATGTATAAATTCGCAGAGGTAACTGGCTTAGAAGGTGTCGTTGGGAAAAAGAAGCAAAGCCTATATTGGTTCGGTAAGAGATCGAAAGATTGGAAGAAGATTAAAATACTCAATGAGGAAGACTTTATCTGCATTGGTTATATGTTCAACAAAAACAGTATGACCACCCTGATTCTAGCGAAATATAATGACAATGATGAGCTTATTATCACGAATCATGTTTCTCTCGGAGTAAGTATTTCGAAGCTCAAACAACACGGCATGAGATTTTCCAGTTGTCCCATAGATAACTTGAAGGGTTATGCCGATGCAACATGGATTGAGCCAATGGTATGTACTATCGAATATATGCCTTCTGAAAAAGAGGGTATACGCCAACCGACGCTTAAAAGTGTGCGAGACGACAAATTACCTGAAGAATGTAAAATATAAATCGAGGTAATGATTCTTCTCGACTAAATAATTTAATAAAAATGCAAAATGTAGTCACAAGACATGTCGTTGCTTTATATCTTAAATGTATAAGATAAAATGACCTACGACATAATTCATAGATAATTATTCATAGAGCCCCCTTGTTTGAAACGCCTGTCGAATTAGTCGATGGGTGTTTTCATTTTCAAGAGAAGCATACCCGGAATACGGATACCAGCCTATTGCAACTATCTAACAAGTTACCGCCTAAGATTATTATTAATATCTACACTATATGTTATGAACACGTAATATAAACATATAATTAAATTAATAAGATCATTTGAGGGTAGCCATGGTCATACATGTTGTCCAGCCCGGTGAAACCATCTTTACAATATCAGAGTATTATAAAATTCCTGTTGACAGATTAATATTGGAAAACGGAATTACAAACCCTGACAATTTAGCAATAGGCCAAACCATCGTAATCGTACAACCGGAAACACTCTACACCGTACAGGCCGGCGATACATTGGAAAGTATAGCTAAGCAGCATGGTACTACGCCAATGGAATTATTACGAAATAATCCCTATCTATCCGAAAGAGAATTTTTGTACGTCGGTGAAACCATTGTAATAAGCTATCAAACAAATAAAACAAGAACAATTGCCACTAGCGGCTATATCTTTCCTTATATAGATAAATCTGTTTTAATAAAAACACTTCCATTTTTATCTTATCTGGCCATATTTAATTATAGGGCTACAAGTGAAGGTGAAATTATTAGCCGGGTTGACGACACCGAACTTATCCAACTGGCTAAAACTTATGGAACTGCGCCAATGATGTTTGTTTCCACTATTACGGAAGAAGGAATAGTCAGCCGTGAAGTGACAAATATTATTTTAAATAATCCTTCTGTGCAAAATAGGCTTATTTATAATACTCTTCAGATATTGAAAGAGAAAGGCTTTTACGGTATAAACATATATGCCGAAACCATCACCAATGAGAATATAAATAGCTTTGCAGAATTTTTGGAAAAGGCTGCTTCAATTCTTCATTCAGAAGGTTTCAGGGTAGTAATTACTATAACACCGATTACGAATATTGACACTCCAAATGTTAGCATTGTAAATATAGACTATTCTAAATTAGCTGAATTTGTGGATGGAATTATGTTTTCTTCTTATGAATGGGCTAGGACTTACAGTTATCCAAATGCAATTCACCCGATTAATGTCATAAGAGAATTGTTAAATTATGCAGTTAGTATTATTCCCCCTGAAAAAATTTTTCTAGGTATCACCACACTTGGTTATGATTGGACACTTCCTTATGTTCCTGGTGCCACTGAAGCTGTTGTAATATCTAATAATAGTGCAGTACAACTTGCAGCGGATAACGGTATACCAATACAATTTAATGAAACAGCACAATCTCCATATTTCTACTATACAAATATTGATGGGATTCTACATGTAGTATGGTTTAAAGATGCAAGAAGTTTTGACGCAAGGGCTGGACTTGCAGAAGAATATAATCTCCAGGGCTTATCTTTTTGGAACGTTATGAAATTCGATACACAATTGTGGCTCATTATTAATACTCAATACTACATCCAGAAGTTTTAAGTGTCCATAAACACAGATAAAGAACTGTTAAAGGCGGGCATGGAATACCGAAGCCCGCCCCTACGTCGCATACGTTTCTTTCTATCTGCATTTTAGTAGCTGTTTTTAGTTATTACAGTAGATAACTTTATTCTAGTTTTTACCAGTCACGCTCACAATCGCATTCATCTTCGTATTCCTTTTCGTATTCGTATTCCTTCTCGTATTCTTCTTCGTATTCCTTCTCGTATTCATATTTGTGTTCGCGTTCGCATTCACATTTTGGCTTGCATTCGTGTTTGCATTCACATTCACACTTGGGTTTGCATTCCCATTTGATTTTGCATTCACATTTAGGCTTGCATTCGCATTTAGGTTTGCATTCGCATTTACGTTTTGGCTTGCATTCACATTCGCGTTTAGGTTCGTGCTTTTCAAAACATTTACATCTATCACTACTCATATATTTTCACTCCTTTCATAACTTACTACACAATATTATATGGGACAAGTAGGCGAGGTGTGAATTTTGAGTATGAGCAGAAAAATGGGCCCCAATTCGAATTATCGGTGCCCGTTTAGTAGGAGTGATTTATAGAAATAAAAATTTGTACAATATATTATATGCATCATTTTTAATAGTGACTCTCGCTCTCTACTCTAAACTAAAGTTTCCATAAAGCATGTTAAATATAGCTGATATATAACTGTAAGCTATCCGAATCTTTGTCAATCGCTATTACTTGTCTTGCTACTCTAATTACATATCATAACCCAATGAAAGAGTACTTTTATGTATTAAAAAATGGGCAACAGCTATTTAAAAACAGCTTTGCCCATACTTTTTAGATACCGTCAGCTAATATCAATGCTTTTTCTAATATTTCATCTTTGTCTAATTCTACCTTGTCTATAGCATTATCTAAAGTTTTCTGTGTAACATTTTTAAAATCTGTATCCGTTAATAATTTTCCAGTGTTAGGACTAATCCATGCAGAATAATAGCTCGAAACCCTACCACCATAACTATTAGTTGCGGAATATTTAATAACAGCCTGTCTTAGTTCCTGGCTACCGTTAAAATAGATTGTTTGGCAATAAACTTTAGAAACTTTTAGTGAATCAGGATCTTTTAAAATCCTTATTAAACTTGTCATGGTTCTTGTTGCTAGCACTTTATCCTCATCCAAGTTTTTGTTTTCTGAAATATTTTGTTTATTACCCTGAATCCATGCTCCATCAGAACCAACCTGATAACCATCTGGTGTGGTTGTATCATGAAGCATATAACCACTTGGATCAAAATAATATTGTTTCCCATCAATCTCTTTCCATGAGGAAGACGGATAGGTTAAATCGTCATTCTGATACCACCAGCCCGCACCATCTTGCTTCCATTCACCGGCAAATGAAACCATTGAAGTAGTAGCTAATATTATCATGGTTGTTAATGTAACCGTGATAAAATTCTTTTTCATAAACAGCCCTCCATATATTTTTATATTTAGCAATTATATCATCTTTTATATCTTTAAGCTACATCTATCTTTGACAAATTAATATTAATAAAAATAGTAAAAAAATAGGGAATAGAAGAGTATTAAACTCAACTATTCCCTATTTTTTATTTATGTATATTATGCTCTCTCATATTCTTTTCCAGTGATATCCATGTATTCTTCTTCAGTGATCCAGCGGCTTACAGCATTCCATACCATTCCAATTGACCATAGACTTGCTTCATAAAATCCTTTGACCTTATCAAAATTCTTACTCATGCTTTTATACCTCCTCTACATCAAAACCGGACATCATTGACAAATATGCTATTTGAGCACTCAGTTTATCGTTAGATTCTTTTAACTCCGCAAGCTCTTTTTCCAGAGCGCTTTCCTTCGGTGGTGTAAATAACAACTTGTGATTCTCAGGATCTGAGACATCTACCCCGTCTATCAAGGCACCATCTGGCACCTCCTGATATAATCCTCGCAGCTCGTTTGGGATATGTTGGTTATCTCCATACCTTACTGCATAAATACTGCCTGTTTCATCGTATATTGCATATACATTCATGATAAAATCCTCCTATTTTATGTTGTTAAAAATTCTATTTTCTTTATAGTGAGAGATCCGCCCGTAGGATGAGTAACATAATAATCATACTCTATTGTAATGAATGCCTGTTCATTGATATCGCTAACATCAATAGTACTAGCACTGTTTTCCAACCAGCCTGCCCACAAAGATCCAACCGCAGTTGTTTTGAGTAGTGTCTTTCTGTCTGTTTTGTAAATTCTCACCCTTCCGGTGGCACTCAGTCCATTAGAACCGCTATACAAATCAGATCTGGCAGTAATGATCAGTCGCTTAAATGGAGTTAGATTAATTGACGTTTTATTTGCTATGATCGTAAAGTCAGAATACCACATCTCTTCACTATCCCAATCACCTTTTAATAGAATGCCGTTTGAATCTACTGTAAAACCATAATCGGTTATGCTATTCCATGCCTTGACTCCCCCAGTTAGCACGCCTGAGAAAGTCCCGTTTAAAAAGACGTTTGACCCACCGCCAGATAGGAGTAATCTACAAGTGTGCCAGCTACGCCACATGTGGTAACACCACTTCTTAGATTGGTAGCAGTTAATCCAATTGTACTGGCGACCTGTGCATAAGTCATATATTCGTAACCGTTATTTGCCCATGAATATCCATGGTATCCAGATGCCACAGCAACTTCGAATCTGTTATTATTTATTCTAATTGCATCAATTGCTGTTGGGGTTGATCCATAGTTTGGCATAGTACCGGTTAGTAGTGAACCATTTACATAAGCTGTTCTACCGCTCAAAATATTAGAAGTCACTGCATTAGCATTAGATGTAGCTGTTCCATTCATACCAAAAGCATTTTTACCTACCATTAATTTATCAGCAGTCAATCCACCAGCAGTTGCAACATCAGACTGTAGTGCCGTTACCTCAGGGTATCCTGTACCTGTTGCAGTCCTATATGCCCCCTTGGGTATTCTCGTGAATATATAGTTGTTATCGGCTCCTCCCCTCGCAACACTTATTGCGCCAGTAGTAGATGCTCTATCAACCAATGTACCAGTTCCTATTTCGTCGTTGGTATCTGATCCAACATATGTATTACCTTCAACAACTTTGTCAGCGGTAACAGAGAGTTCATCAGAACCAATTCCTCCGCCACCACTAATATTTGTAATGCCACATTTAGCCATTTTTCCTTATCACCTCCACATAGTCGATTATCAATGAACTTTTTGGTATCTTGTTTGCTTTAAGTATAAAATTACCTGCTCCAGTATTACTTTTGATATAAATGAAGGCTTTTGACGCATTGATTTTACTAGAGTCAGCAAAGTAAATATTGACCCTATCATCGGCCAGAATAGAACTTGAATTGTATTTATACTCTAAGTTCGAATCCCAATCAGCTATATTAATAGTGATATTACTTACGATGGTCACACCCGTCATATAATCAATTTTTTCAGCAGAGTATGTATTCGTTTTCTTTTCAGCCCCGGTAGCATCGTCTTTTATGCCAATTGTGTGTTGTGCAACAGTTTGTACCATGGCATCAACATCATCTTTAAAAAACCTTTGGGTTGACTTTACTTCATCTAAAAGAACATTAAATTTGTCAGCGTTAAATAATGATTTATCTAAATTGGGATATTGGAGTTTTAACTGAGCCATTTTATCTGTATCATTAATTTCCCAGGCTTCATTGTATTGGTCAACAATTGGTCTAAGAGTAGGAGATACGTCCTGCATATTAGGAAAATCGCATATTTCCTCTGGAAATTTACTCCGAGGATTTTCTGAATAACTCATCTCATCAGCTCCTTCCTTTACTTATTTTTATTTTTACGGTCATATACAAAAGAAAAACTCTCTAGAAATTTATAGAGAGTAACGTTCATAGTTCCTTCGCCTGTAGACCAATTCAAATTTTTAATTATATATTGATTTTTTATATTATTGGTATTATTGTATCTTGGCGTATATTCTATTTTTGTGTTGACTTCTAACCAAGGCACAACCAACATAATTAGACTAATCGTGTCCATCATAGCCGTTGATTTATAAGTCAAATATTCCGCCTGATTATAACAGGCTGCATCGTCTGACAGATTATCATAATCAAGCGAATTAACTATCTCATAACCGAGATTTGGCACCGAGAATGGACAATCCAGCGATTCTTCAACATACCTTCCATAGCACTGGAATTGCCCCAATAAAAAAAGAGCGTTCTGCTCTGGGTTTAGTCTTCTGTATCTGAACACATAAATATTATTTGCCTTTAATACTCCTTCCGACAAAGGATTTCCGTCACCATCATAAATTGGAATGGGAGATAAGTTGTTAATGGAGAAACTAGGTGCTTTCAAATTATCAGTTAAAACCTTAAAAGATATCTGAGTAAGGTTGTCTACATCTTGCCAAGAAGATAATAAATCAAGATTGATTTTATATACATTATTGGAGTATGTCGAAGTATCTGCGTATCTATCAAATTTATCTAATTCCAGCACCTTTCCCCAAACTTCTGTAACATTATGTATACCGGAAAATTTCATATCGGCATTTTCATCTTTTACAAGAGTTTGCATAATCACATCATCCAATACAATTGGTTCATTTAATCCAGTAGGAACTTGTCTCCATATAAAAGTTCCGTCTACATCAAAGTAAAATTCCCATGAGTCATAGAGATCTCTTATTTTAGTCCAGACATCAGCATATGTACTTCCCGTACTAAAAGTTAAATCGTAGGGTATAGGCTTACCAATATCCTCTACAATGTAGTTGGTAATACCAGCCTCTTTTAGTGTGGCAATAATTGATAATCGAATATCTTCACCGGCTGGGATAAGTAGATTTTTAACCGCGTAATCAGGAGCGTTAGGAGATGACCCCTTACCATGTAATTGCCCATTGAGCGTACCATCATACAATGCCATTAAGTCTCCACAAGTAAGCGAGAGAGTTTTGTCTGTACCTATGCTACTATATTTCATACTTATATAGCAGAACATTCCTAGTTGATACCATATAATGCGATTTTCTCTTATTGATTCTATGCCATAAAAAACACGAAGTCTTTTATCTAGCCATATTTTTTTATCTTTTCCTATAACAAATGAAGAGTTTAGTACTTTTAAGTCACAGCTAAAGCTTCGTCTCTGTATGGATTCAGAATCTTGCGAAAAGTTGTCATTTACGATATTTCCCTCTAACGAATCTAGAACCTTAAAATTACTGCTGAGTAATTCAACCTTTAAACGTTTTTTTTGTTCTCCTTGGCGCAAGACACTTAAGTCTGTTTGTGTTACTTCACGTCCCATATTTTACCTACCTATCAATATCCGTATCTATAAATCCGTTATCATATAAATCACCCATAGACGAAGTTTCTCCACACTCGGTAACTGAGAATTTACTTTTCACATGCAGATAATGGTCTGAGTCCTCAGATATTCCACTTGTAACGGCAATCATCCATGTGTTACCCTCGAAGTCTTTTAAAATCTTTGGTCTACCGTTGGTTAAAAATTGATATATCTGATTACGATATTCCCAAGAAGAGTCTATCAGCCATTTACAGTCTTGGTTCTCTATAAATGTGCATTCTATATCACCTGATATATAGTTTGTGATACCTCCTTTAATTACAACAGGTTTTAAACGGTTAGGCAGTTCCACTACACCTACAAGATGGTTTAGTTGCTTTATAAATTTCGTATCTAAAACCATCGGATAAGAGACATCTTTTTCGCAAATAAAATAAGAGTCAAACTTCGACTCTACTCTACTTACAATATAATCACCATCACCACCAGAAATGATAGGCACATAAGCATATTCTATATTGCCTACTGGTTCCATATAATCCAACAGGTTAATTTTGAAATCATCATTTACGACTATTGGTTTCTCATAGATAGTTTTGAATATAAGTTCACCTTTAACTCTACGCTTTATCCTAATTGATTCAACAATGTCTGTAGAGAAATTTACATTTCCACCGTTTAAATTATTTTTGAAAAGTGCATGTAGCCTAGTGTTAAAATCCCAATCTTGAGGTACAGAACCATTGAAGTCGGCCATGGTCATTAAATCGTTACTTGCATATACCTCTCCGAAGATTGCAAATCTTACAGTTAAAAACTCAATATTCTTTGCTTCAACAGGAGATGAAACTAGTGTTTTATCTGATGAAGCGAAGCTATTTCCTAAAAACATTTTGTTTATCTCCTTTCTTTATAATGGCTTCCAAGTGTAATTGTTTGGATCAGAAACCCAATCCGATGGAGCTGGAGTATATTCCGTAGAAACTGTCCCTAACTCTAATTTCTGTTTTCTAATCTTTATTGTCCCAACTGCCTTCATATCAAATGCTAAACTTGCGCCTAACTTTTCACTCCCTAATCTGGTTACCCCACTCGCTTTTACAAGTACCCATTTGTCCCTCTCTATAGTGTTTAACATAACTTGTGCAATGTCAGTAAAGCTTCCTTTTGAATCAGTACACCTAACATAATAGCTGGACTGAGTATAAAGATTAGTCGAAGATGGAATTAAAATTTCAGCGGATGAAGCTATATTTATACCCGAGCTATTCCTTAAAATAGTTTGTATACACTGTCTTCTTGCTGTTGCTTCTGCTGTTTGTGTTAATGATAGTTCATTGTTTGTAATTACTTTTGTTAATTCAGTAGGAATGCTAAAATAATTTGGTGTTCCACTTGAACCGATTATTTTATATTCGGTATTAAGTAATAGGTTTTCATGCTCATATGCGTCTTTCGGCATATATCCAACACCAACATACTGGCTGTCTGGCTGCCTTGCTTCGGTCATATTGGAACCATCTGCATTCGCAGAATATCGGATAACTGTACTAATTAATACAACTTCTAAATCATAATAACCACCCTGTCTATTAACAAGTAGGGCAAACTGCTGATAGTTAGAATTCGGTATATTTACATAGCCACTATTCCTAACATAATTGGTTCCGCACGAGTTTGCGACCAATTCAAAATAAGCCTTTTCACCGTTTGAATCAGCATATTTGCCTTTACGATAATAAATATCTACTTTTAGCCTATCTCCATCACCAAATGAAATAATGGATTTATTTCTTTCTGGCTCGTAAAATACGAATATCTTTGTGAAATCTCCTTTAACCTCGAAACCCTCATTAAAAGTTACGGAATTATCACGCAGGTCAGCATATTCGTCACCAATATAAATTACATCTTTTTCTGATAACCCAATCGCTGAGACTATATTACTCTTAATTTCTATAGCGCCCGATTCTGGCTTATTGTTTAGTTCTAGAGTATTAAATACTTGTGCAATGGTATATGAAACGGTAATAAGAATAAAACCAGTATCCAGTGTTATACCATGTAACGTTTTTCCTGTAGCTCTTAGGTAATATTGTTTTGCATTTTCCAGTCCCGAGACAACATAGGACATATCTGATGTATTATATATGTCACCAGAAGAGGAGAGTACTGTTTTTTGATATGTATATAGTGTAAAGGAGTAGGAGTCTAGTGATTCACCTTGCGACTGTGAGTAGTTAAGTCCAACCTTATACGCTGATGTCTGAATAATTTCACCATCTGAAATGGATAAGTTAAATATAGGTTTTGAAAAACAATAAAATGGAGTGCCAATATCCTGAAGATCAGATTCGTTGTTGTTTACATCTAAAACCGTTATATATACAACATAATACACACCGTTCACTAATCCTGAGTTTGCAGGAATAGTGTATGATTGTTTCATGGTGCTTTCTGTGTGGTCATATACGGTTGTTCCAGATTCATTATTCTTGACAATACATCGGACTTTATAAATCTGATTACCACGCCAGGTAAACTTAATCTCTGAACCGATAGAAGCGTCAAATGGCTCTATTGGATGTATAATTGCGTACATGAAAACCTCCTTTCTTTTGGTTTTATTAAAGTAAATAGCAATTTAACATGGAAAACTCTGTACAACGGGGATGTGACTATAACCACTGGGAGTAATATAACCGTTAGTAGTGGGAATATTGGTAACTACAAAGAATTACTTATCATAAGTGGCTCAGGCAATAATTCAGGGTGGATGAGCTATCACTTTGACAATGCTGGTGCACAATTTGCTGTAAGCAATGTAGTTTCTGGTATTGGAATTGTTAACGACAACGCTGTTCCATTTTCTCTCAAAATAGCAAGTAGTACGGTATTCACTGCACTATTAGGTAATAATGTAAGGATACGATATATCCATGGTAGATAAATTATCATTATACATATAAAACTTGTATTATTAATTTATAATTCTGCGTTGTGGATGAAGTAAAATATATCTTCTTATCGGCACCATTATAATACAAGCTGTAGATAAAATCATTTGAAGCTGATGGTACAAAATACGTTGCTTGCACACTTAAAATATTCACGTTTTTAAGGGCACTATCTGCTGAAATATCGTATAACTCTTTTCTAATATTCGCACTTGCATCGAAAAATGTTAGTAGTTCAATTGATTTACGCTTTACTAAATTGCTATTTAGTTGTTCAAATTTATCGTTCAGGTTTTTCCCAATTCTTCCGTCTAAAACCGTACCAGCTACGTTAGTGGTTAGATTATTTACCACTTTATCTGTCGTGATTATTCTATCTCGGAACCCATTGTAACTCTGTACGAATAATGAATCATAATCATTTTCAGGAGCGCACACCCATACCAAATCTCCAACAAGTAAGTCATAACATGATTTGACTTTATACTCTGCGTTTTTATATGATACCTTATATACAGTATTGTTAATCTTCTCAGTTACGGTAGCACGAAATGACTTGTTAAATGAGGCGGAATCAATCAACTCCTTCACTGTAGATAATATTTTTTCAATATTGCTAATTGTTTGTTCTAAGAGACTCATATCCGCCTCCAAATCTATTCTTCATTATTCAGTAATTTATATAAACTCTCTATAAGAACTAGTTTTAAATTGAGCACAGACCCAATATAAAATTCCATCATAGCCGTTACTATGGCTTCTGTGCCACTCTGTCCTTTAACTTTATCTGCTAGTTCCAGCATAAAATCTTCAGCACAATTGACTATTTTTCCTTCAATGATATTTTGAACCACTTTTTCTATCTCTTCTTTATTATGTTTCATAATTTCCTCCATAGAAAAAGAGGGTGTTTTGCACCCTCTTATTTGAATTTTGATTTTGCTTGTAATAATGCCATTTCCGTTTGCTTATAAACTTCAGTAATAGTGTCATTAATATCATGCACATTTGGAAATGATAAATCTCCATATTGAAGGTTCACAACAAAAGGTTCTGAACGAGTAGATGTATTCATATTAGCTAATGTCTTGCTGTAATCTGGAATATTTGGTTTAAAACTATAAGCAGACGCTAAGTTTTTAAGTAGATTATTTTGCTGTTCCTCATTGAATACGGCTTCACCCATATGTAATACAGCTGGAAGTTCGTCTGGATCAAGTTTCTTAAGCCCAAGAAGCTTCATAGATGCTTCTCTATCAGAATCAGAAGATGAGCCTACTAATCCTCTTGTAATACCGTCTTTACGACTTGTTGCTAATTTAACTCCGGGGCCACTATTTACGTAGTCGCCCTTTCCGGGAGTTCCGGGGCTTCCGTCTTTACCTCCTCCATATCTAGTATTGTCATTGTCGCGATCTCGCTCATAATCATAACTATCTTCTAAATTGTTTCTGACTTCTTTTAGCACTTCAAGCATTGAAGACACGTTGTCGGTAAGTTTCTGCCAACTAGACGTATATTCAGATAACATTCCAGCATTCTTATTGTACTGTTCTAAGGACTTTAGCAACTCTGTGGCAGTATCTTTCAATCCACTCTGAATACCTGTTAGAATCGCGTCTGCGTTGGCTGCCGTGTCATTTACAGTACCAAGGTAGTCAAAGATATTCTGTAAATTATCTGTGGCAGACATTTTCTGATTAAGCTGAGAGAGAAGACCATTAATGCCATTTACAGCTTCGGCATAGGTGATGGTGCCTTCCTTGTATGAAGCAATATAATCCTCTAATAAGGACTGAATGTTATTTGTAGAGTCTATCTGATCTTGATACTTTTTGAGCTGTTCTGCGGTGTTTGCGTACATACCAGAGAATGTATTGAATAGAGCTTCATCATTACCAGAGATGACTTTATCTTTCCAACCGGTGCCGAGATTATCTGTTGCAATGGCTTCGTCCTGTGCAATTTTGATGTTCTCTGCAATTTGTTTCCATCGATCTGCTATAGTCTCAAGGTTCTTAATCTGTGAATCATATAATTCGTTCTGTTTTTCAAGTGCCTCATCGAGCGCATCAATTTCATCCTGAATTTTTCCAGTTTCAAGAGCGAATTTTGCATCCTGAACTTTTTCGAGAGCCTCTCTTTGCTTATCTGCATTTACTTCATAAACTTTTTCTCCATCACGAATTACAGCTTCGGTTGCTTGCTGGTTTGTTTTCTGCAAGTCATATAAAGCCTGTTCATAGTCAGTCTGTCTCTTTAACTGGATATTCTGTTTTTGAAGTAAATCAAGTTTGTCCTTTAATCCCTTCTTCTGTGCTTCATTGGCTTCCTGGTACGCGTTCTTCTGGTCGTTTATGGCATCAATTTGTTTCTGAATTGCGTTAGTGACAGCAGATATAACCTGATCTTGCTCACTCTGTACTTTGCTCAGTCCGTCAGCAACCTTTTGTAATTCAGAAGAGAAGTCACCCATATTTTCAATAGGCATTTTCAGCAATTCTTCATTGAATTTTCTGATGTTCTGAATTGCACTTGACATTTCGGAGTTTACCGATTGTAACTGTTTGTATAAATCATTCCAGTTATCAGACCCAACCGTGTAATTATCCATAACGTCTTTTATCAGAGAACTTTGTTTCTGAAGTTGATTAATCACAGTTGATCCATTGGAAATCAAGCTTTGATAATAATCGGCGTCTAATTTTCCTCCAGAAGCTACAACATCATCACCCCAGCCCTGAATAGCTGCCCCAATATCCTGATACATCGAAACAAGAATAGAAGCATTTTCAATTGGCATTTGAAGTAACTTGTTATTGTATTCTTCTTGGGCTTTTTTCATTCCATACAGGCTTTTTTCTGCTTCTCTAATTTCACCCTCTAAACCAGCATACTCTTCTGAATTTTTACCATGTTTATTGAATGCATCTCTGAGTTTCGCTTTCATTGCAGATATTTCTTTTTTCGTGTTAGAAATCTCTGTGCCCGTATTCTGAATCAGTTTTTCATATAAAGCTGCACTTGGAATCTCGCCCATTGACTTTAAATAATCAATACGTGCTTCGAGGATGGAATTGGATTTTTCTAATTGCTCATTTTCCTTATTAATTGAAGCTATTCTATTATCATACTGAGCTATTATGGTAGATGTATTCTTTGCCTGAGCTTCCGCATAACTGTCCTGCATTGATTGATACTTGTCGAAGGCACCCATGGCTGTCTCAACATTTTTTAGTTCATCACCTGATAGCGTATCAATTGACATCGAGCCAAGTTCAATTTTTGCTTTATTTTCAGGAGATATCTTACTGGCAGTTTCTTCCCATTTCTGCTTATATTGTTCAACCGCATTTTCTATTTTTGACAATAGAGTCTTATCTGATTCAAGTACTTGAGCTAAATAGTTTTCCCTTGACTCTCCGGGATTACCGTTTGCGATAATAGTATACAATTCACTGAGAGACATTCCTGCGCGCTTTGCGATTCCTGCTAATTCATTTGCTCCATTGGACATTGGATCAAGATTAGAATTAAATAATTCCGTAGCACGACTAAATTCTTCATTGGTTATGCCAAGATAATCGATGGAAGAATCTGAAGCCTTTTTCATCAACTTTTCACGTTCATCGAATGCCTTTTGTATGTCGCGCTCTATCCAGTCAATTTCCTTCTCGGTGTCTGTTTTATCTTTCTTAGAGCCAGATTTTGACCCAACAGAGCCTATTCCACCAAAGTCAGGAGTTTCAACCTGTATACTAGCAGCTTCGTTCAATTTATTAATAATCTGGTTATACTTGTTGGCTTGCTTAGTAGCGGCAGACCATGCCTCTTGTTGTTCTTGACTAACAGTCACACCATGGGAACCAGCACGACTTAAATCCATTCCATCAAGACTAGCCAGTCCAGAAACAGAATCAAATACAATATTATAATACTTAGACCATGCAGAGGATAAACTTTGAATTAACTTCTGGTCAATTTCAGCTTTAGCTTGTGCCATGGTTTTCCAGTTCTCAACATCTAAACCATAGGCTTTACTTAAATCATCAAACAGTGATTGATTGTTATTAACAATCGTACTGAAAAAGTCTTCATTTCCTGACAACTTATAGGCCATTGCAGACCTAAATGCAATAGCGTCATTATCGTAGGCAGTCTGAAGCTGAGTCATCATATCTTCGGCACTAATCAAACCATTTATATACTCATTAACCGCTGTACGTAATTGAGGGTACTGTTTGACAATTGATTCAAGTGATGAAAGTCCGATTAATCCTGTCTTTTTGTATTGATCGCCAACGTTTTTTAGAAGATCATATGCGCCTTGCATATTTGAAATTAAATCTGTAGATAAGGTATATCCATCCGCATAATCTTTAAGCGCTTTAGCCGCATCTTTTGCACTCATGCCTGTATCAGACATTAGCTTCTTCAATTCAGAGAATGATGCAATTGTCTCTTCATCGATTTTGCCAGATTTAACGAGTGACACATATTCCTCTATTTTGTCGATTGGGAGATTCTCAAATTCTGGAATAAAAGATTTCTTAGCCACCTCTTCGGCTTTAGACAACTCATCTTTGTAAGTTTTAACTACAGAAATTAAATCTTCGAGAGTTAATCCATTTTCCTTTAAATAAGCATCCACATCTGCAAACTTGGTTGAAAGTACTTGGGCTGTCAATTCTCCAGAATCGGCAAGTGTAACTAATTGCTCTTTGTTGTCTTTGAGTGCATCAGAATCTATGAAATTTATTAGATTTTGTCCAGGTGTAAGAAGTAGATCATCAATCAGTTTAAGTTTTTCTGAAATACCATCTAATTCAGGACTTGCTTCACCTGCCAAGTCATCAGAAAATCCTTGGAGTGTGGCTCTATTATCCATTAACTTCTGATCGGTTTCTTTCAACTTAGCATTGTATTTTTCAATACTAGCTTCGTCGTTAGCTGCTATAGCCTTCGCTTTTTCTTCCTGATAGTACTGATACTGTGCAATTAAGTTTGCAAGAGATGCGGATTCAATGTTGTACTCATTTGCAGTTGCCCCAGGAGCATAAGACATAGATCCAGGAATTCCAGAGTTACTACTTGTTGAGGAATAAGAGTTTTGAGTCTGTGATTGTCCATATAGGGATCGATATTTATCAATATCATCTTGGATACTGCCACTCTTACTTGTGTACTGTGAGCTGTATTTCTCTTTTGTAAGATTGGAAACTTTCTCAGCATCACTCTGTTTTTGTTTCTCTAAATATTGCTGACGAATTCTTAATTCTTCGTTTTGATCCTTTAATCTTTGCAAG
>Ga0213826_1000435_pt1 | contig 22574 bp, 24 predicted proteins | sample MC6MC0899MG_FD_180668 | JGI IMG/M metagenome (GOLD analysis project Ga0213826, IMG submission 180668) | Enriched soil aggregate microbial communities from Iowa State University, Ames, United States - MC6-MC0899-MG | ecosystem: Environmental > Terrestrial > Soil > Unclassified | place: USA: Iowa...
CTGGCCGATCAGCGTAAGGCTGAAACCGCGACCATCCTTGCGGCTCGTGAGGCTACCGCGGCACGCGGCACGGCAGTACAGACGCAGATGTCGATTCAACTGGCCCAGGCCCGCCAGCGCGAGGCAGCGGCCACCGCCGCAGTAGCAACTGCCCAGGCTGGCCTGCGCACCGTGGGGGCCGGCCTGCTTGGCATTCTGGGCGGGCCCATGGGCCTGGCGTTACTGGCCGGCACGGCGGCGGCCAGCTTCCTGCTGCTGAGCAACAATGCCGAACAGGCGGGCGTCAGCCTGGATGATCTGCACAAACCGGTGGCGCAGCTGCGGGAGGAGTTCGCCAAGCTGAACAAAGACCAGCGTGAAGCATCGTTGGTCAAATGGCAGCAGGAGCAGGTCACCGCGACCGACAAGGTCAAGAATGCCTATGGCGATCTGGCGCAATCCATCCGATCGGCTGTGGTCACCGCGCCGGCACGCGACTCGGGCGGCCAATACAACCGCCAGCTGGTCGAGTACCAAGGGCTGGTGGATAGGCTCAACGAAGCGCGCGCGGCAGGCCAAGGGCTTTCGCCGATCCTTCAAGAAGTCGGTAACCGCCTGCAACTGCCGGCCGGCACTGTCCAGCAGTGGGTCACCCAGGCGGGTGCAGTCAGCGATGCCGACCAGCGTTCAGGCCTGATTGCCGAAACGCTGCGGGTGCTCACCGGCGTTACCGAGCAAAACACGTCGGCCACCCAGGCCAACAACGCCGCGAAAGCCGGTATGAGCTCGGCGGGACAGACTTACCTGGAAACGCTGCAGAAGCAGCTGGCTGGCCTCCAGGACAATGGCGATGCCACCAAGGCCGCCAACCGCTACATCGCGGAAAACGCCGACCTCACAGAGACCGATCGCCAGGCGATTCTTTCTGCGGCCAGCGCGATCGAGTCGCAGAAGAAGGCCAACAAGGATGCCACCGAAGGCACGAAGGACCGCACCAAGGCGCTGAAGGATGAGATCAAGGCCCTCGACGCGATAATCGACCGCGCGCTGCCGGAGAAAAAGCGGCTTGAGGATCTGGCGGAGGGCGTGCGCGGGCTGCGTAAGGCCCAGGCCGCTGGCAAGATCACCGCGGCCGAGATGGAACTCGGCATCAAGAATCTGAACACGGCCTACGCAGACCCTGTCTTGCAGAAGCGTGCAGAGGAGGAGAGGAAGCTTGCAGAAGTGCGCCGCAACAGCGCCGAGGCCTATCGCAAGGCGATGGAAGTGGTGCTGCAGACACGACAGGAGGCGATCAACGCGGACGTGGCCGGTGTCGGCATGGGCAACGACCAGCGCGAAGAGGCTGACCGGCTGAATGCGGTGCGGCAGAAGTATGCCGAAGCACGCAGTCAGCTGGAGGAACAGCAGGAAGACGTGTCACGCCGCCTCAGCCAGGACGCCTACCAGAAGCGGCTGGCGGACCTGGCCGACTACCAGGCGCGTGAACTGCAGATGGAGGTCGACGGCTTCGAGGCCAGGCTGCAGGCGCAACGTGACTACCGCAACGGCGCCAAACGTGCATGGGCCAACATCCAGGCCGATGCGGCGAACGTGGCCGGCGCAACCGACGACATGCTCACGACGGGCTTCAACACTGCCCGCGACGCTTTGGCTGACTTTTCCATCAGCGGCAAGGCCAGCTTCCGGGACTTTGCATCGAGCGTTATCACCGACATGGCCAGGATCGCCAGCCAGCAGGCCGCGAGCTCGCTGCTCAGTGGTTTGGTCGGCATGGGCATCTCGGCTGCCGGTAGTCTCTTCGGCGGCGGTGGCAACGGCATGACTCCGGGCTCTGCGGGAGCAGTCTCTTCGAACCTTGGTGCTTCACAAGCTGGCTACGGCAGCGCGTACTTCCCGCAGGCGAAGGGCGGCGGCTGGGATGGCGGCGTACAGTTTTTCGCCAAAGGCGGTGCCTTTACAAACAGCGTAGTGAATCGAGCCACGGCCTTTGGTATGGCCGACGGCGGTCTCGGCGTTGTAGGTGAGGCCGGTCCCGAGGCAATCATGCCGCTGGCGCGCGGTGCGGATGGATCGCTCGGCGTGCAGATGGTAGGCGGAACAGGTGGTGGGTCGACCGTTGTTCAGGTCAGCGTGCCGGTGGCCGTGACGTTGGAAGATCGGAGCTCTGATGGAATGGAGCTGGATAGCACAGCCCTGCAGCAGAACATCCAGCAACAAATGCAAGGTGTGGCTGAACGGGCTATTGCCGCGTCGTGGCGCACCGGCGGTATGAGCTATCGAAACAGCAACGGGAGACGCTGATGGCGATCGAAACTTTCACCTGGACACCGGACGATGAGGCCAGCGGCGACAGCACCCTGCGAACCAGAAAATCGCAATTCGGTGACGGCTACGCTCAGGTTTCCAGCGACGGGCTCAACGGCGAGACCGACACCTGGTCTTTGTCGTTTGGTGGCCTGGCTGACGAGATTGCCCCCGCCGTAGCCTTTATCCGTCGGCACCGTGGCGCCAAGTCGTTCCTCTGGACCAATCCGGAAGGCGTGCTGGGCATGTACCGCTGCGAAACATTCCAGCAGCAGCGAAGGCCTGGTGGTGTGGTGATGCTCACGGCGACCTTTGAGAGGGCTTACCACCCATGAGTTTGATCACCCAGTTGCAGAAGCTGGAGCCGGGATCCGAGATCATCCTGTTCGAACTGGACGGCTCGGACTTCGGCGCCGACCTTCTGCGCTTCCACGGCCATGCAATCCCGCACACGCCTGAAGAGCTGGCAGCGGCTGGCGTCGACGCCGATCAGCTTCCGGCCAAGTCGATCTGGTGGCAGGGCAACGAGTACGGCGCCTGGCCCATGCAGATCGATGGCATCGAAGCGAACTCGGACGGCACCGCCGTGCGACCCACGCTGACCGTAGGCAACGTCAACGGTAGGATCACAGCGCTATGCCTGGCCTTCGACAACCTGCTCGAGTTCAAGCTGACCATGCGTCACACCATGGCGCGGTACTTGGACGCGGCAAATTTCCCCGCCGGCAACCCGGAGGCCGATCCTACCGAGGAAGCGATCGAGGTCTGGTACATCGATCAGAAGGTATCTGAGAACGGCACCATGGTCGCTTGGGAGCTTGCTAGCCCTGGCGATGTTGGTGGCGAGACCATTGGCCGGCAGATGACCCAGCTGTGCCATTGGGCGATGACCGCCGGCTACCGCGGACCCAACTGCGGATACACCGGCTCCTACTTCGACCTCGATGGAAACGCCACGGACGACCCGGCCAAGGACCAGTGCAATGGCTGTCTGGACTCAGGCTGCACAGTTCGCTTTGGCCAGGGCAACCAGTTGCCCTTCGGCGGCTTCCCGGCCGTTTCCCTGATCGCACGGAACTGACCATGCGCAAACACATCCTCGCCGCCGTGCAAGCGCATGCCGCGGCGGAATACCCGCGCGAGTGCTGCGGCCTGATCATCGCCGTCGGCCGCTCCCACAGGTACATCCCATGTGCCAACACGGCGACCGATCCCGCCGAAGAGTTTCGGATCTCGCCGGAGGAGTATGCGACAGTCGAAGACCTGGGCGAGGTGATCGGCATCGTGCACTCGCACCCCGACGCTACCAGCAGGCCGTCACCGCGGGACCTGGCCATGTGCGAAGCAACGGGTTTGCCTTGGTACATCCTGTCCTGGCCGGAAGGCGACCTGCGCACTATCACCCCGACCGGTCACACGCCGCTGCTGGGCCGACCTTTCGTGCACGGCGCCTGGGACTGCTGGCAGGTTTGCGCGGATTGGTACAAGCGCGAGTGGGGGCTGGAGTTCCCGACTTACGCCAGGGAGGAGGGATGGTGGGAGCAGGCAGACGGCCCTAGCCTTTACGAGCAAACCTATGAAGCGGCCGGCTTTTACCAGGTCAGCCAGCCTCAGCGCGGCGACATGATCGTCATGGCCGTCGGGCGCACGGCCCATCCAAACCATGCCGGCATTTACCTTGGCGCCGACGCGCAGTTGCCGGAGGAGGATGCTCAGGTCTTCGGCCCAGGTCCATTCATGCTGCACCATCTGTTAGGGCGGCCATCAGAAATAGTCGTGTTTGGCGGGCCCTGGCTCGACCGTACACGCCTTGTGTTGCGTCATCGGGACGCGAAATTGAGCGGCTAAGCCGCAGGAGAATTATATGGCGCATGAATTCGAAGAAGTCGCGCAAGTAACGATGGACAAGCCAGATGACCAGCGCGACGTTCTTTGTTGGTTCAAGGAGATGTTAGCGGTTACCGAGCTCAGTCCTTCGGTTGTGCTTCCTTTATCTCATTGATTACCTTCAGTGCGCCTTCGATTGGCGCTTTGTAGTAACCAAGCAATGGGCCTTCAAAGCCTGTGGCGTTGCTGTTCAAGTAAATTTCCAGCTGCTGAACCAGCTTTTCTCGTTCAGGGGCATCGCGGTATACAACGGCAGCGAGTGCCTGAACGGTGCGGATCAATCCGAGCTGTAGTGCGTCGTGGCGAGTGAGTTCATTGGGATCAATTGCCAAGGTAACCTCCTAGGTCATCAATGCCCCAGTCCATGGGCTTTCCGGCAACGGACCGGGGCGGTTCATTGGAGGTGCAAAGCTACAATGGCGATATGCTGGCCCGGTACTGGCATTTCATCCACGCTGGATGCTTTGCCAGGTAATGATGGCATTTTGATTTCTTCACGCTGGTGGTAGAGTCCGCCGCATTTATCAAAGGAGTTGAAAATGCGTCAGATCCTCCCTGCAGTCATTGCTCTGCTTGCTCTCTCTGGATGCGCCAACACTGCACAGAATGAAGCCCTTAAAGCTGAAGCGAGCCGCACCATTCCTACGTGTGACAGTGCGGATTCCTGCGAAGTGAAGTGGTCAGCCGCTCGCCGCTGGGTGCTCACCCACGCAGGCACAAAAATTCAGAACTATGGCTCTGACTACTTCGACACCTACAACCCTGTCCAGAACAGCCCGCTTCTGGCTGCTCAAGTGTCGAAAGACGCAATTGGTGGTGGAAAATATGCGATCCAGGCCAAACTTTGGTGTGCCAACATGTTCGGCTGCCAGCCAAACGCCTGGGAAGCGCTGGTAGACTTCAACCGTACAGTGGGAGCCGTTGGGAACAACTGAAGAGGGGTGTTATGCGAATTCTGATCGGTGCGCTAGGGCTGTTGTTGGCGGGATGTGCAACATCTCCGGTCCCGGTGAACGAGGCTCAGCAGGCCCCGGCTAGCAGAGTCACCGGTTATCAGGCGGAGGTCAGCGGAGGTGGTCAAATCATCGTCACGCGCGACAGCGGATTTCCGGGTGGGGGGTGCTACGCAACGGTATTCATCAACGGTGAACCGGTAGCTAGGCTTAACCCTAAAGAAAAAGCCCACTTCAACGTGCCTGCCGGCGAATGGGTGGTTGGTGCTGGACTTGCAGGCACGGCTCTGTGTGGAATGAACGCCGAGCGCTTAGAAGCAGAGGCTCAAATCAAGCCAGGTCAGACCAAGAGGTTTCGAGTTCACACATCTTCAGACGGAGATGTGAGCGTAAGACCAACAACTTTCTAAGAGCCGCCTTCGGGCGGTTTTTTTATGCCCTGAGGAATCTATGTCTGTATCAGCAGCGCATTACGACCCGATGACGACAATTAAGCTTTCTGGATCGCTTGCACAGAGGTTCGGGCGGCTCCATCGCAGAAAGCTTGAGGAAGGAACAACAGCTGAAGCTTTTAGCGCCCTGAAGGCGACTCTTGATGGATTCGAGTCCGAGATCAAGCGTCTCAGTGGAATGGGTATGCGTTTCGCGATTTTTCGCAACCGTAGAAACGTTGGTATGGATGAGCTGGGAGTTCGCGGAACCCGCGAAGTGCGAATCGTACCGGTGGTTGAGGGCAGCAAGCGCGGTGGTGTACTGCAAACCATCATCGGCATCACCTTGATTGTCGCCAGTTTTTTCGGGGCTCCGACCTTGCAGATAGGTATCGCGCTGGTGGCCGGCGGTGTCATCCAGATGCTCAGCCCCCAGGCGAAGGGCTTGTCCCAAAGCGCCGCGCCCGAGAACCTTCCGTCGTATGCCTTTGGCAGCGCCAAGAACACCACAGCCAGCGGTAACCCCGTCCCGATCTGCATCGGTGAGCGCCGCTGGGGCGGAGCAGTCATCTCCGCCTCCATTGAGGCGCAGGACAAAACATAGAGCGAACTCAGCAAACAGGCCGCCTCCGGGCGGTTTTTTATTGCCCGGAGGAAAGCATGGGCGCAGCAGACCACTTGGAAATCACCGGCGCAAAGGGCGGCGACAGCAAGCCCAAAACTCCCGTCGAGGCACCGGATAGCCTGTCGTCGACGAACATCGCCAAGATCCTGCTGGCAGTGGGCGAGGGCGAGTTTGACGGCACGCCGACCGATCGAGACATCTACCTCGACAACACGCCCATCATGGATGCCAGCGGCAACGTGAACTTTCCGGGCGTGAAGTGGGAATGGCGCCGCGGCACGGTTGAGCAGGACTACATCCAGGGCATTCCATCGGTAGAGAACGAGACTACGGTCAACGTCGAGCTGCGCAGCGACAACCCTTTCACCCGGGCGCTGAGCAACACCCAGCTGTCTGCCGTGCGCGTACGTATGGCCTGGCCGCGCCTGGCTCAGCAAGACAGCAGCGGCAACACCAACGGTTACCGCATCGACTACGCAATCGACATCGCCACCGATGGCGGCGCCTACGCAGAAGCGCATTTGGGTGCCGTGGATGGTAAGACCACCAACGGGTACCAGCGCTCGGTCCGCGTAAACCTGCCGGCGGCGACTTCCGGCTGGATGCTACGCGTTCGACGACTCACTCCGAACGCCAACAGCGGGACAATTGCCGATACGATGTCCATCGCCGGCTACACCGAGATCATTGACGAGAAGCTGCGCTACCCGAACACCGCGCTGCTCTACATCGAGTTCGATGCTCAGCAGTTCCAGAACATCCCGTCGGTGACTGTCAAGTGCAAGGCCAAGCGCTGGCCAGTGCCGAGCAATTACGACCCAGCGACCCGCACCTTTACCGGCGTCTGGGACGGCACCTTCAAACAGGCGTGGACCAATAATCCGGCATTCGTGACCTACGGCCTATGCGTCGAGGACCGCTTCGGCCTGGGCAAACGCATCAAGTCGTGGATGGTCGACAAATGGGAGATGTATCGCATCGCCCAGTACTGCGACCAGCTGGTACCGGACGGCGTAGGCGGCCAAGAGCCGCGCTTCCTGTGTGACATGAACCTGCAGGGTCGTGCCGAGGCCTGGACCCTGCTGCGTGATCTGTCGGCCATCTACCGGGGCATGGTGTACTGGGCCCATGGCTCGCTGTTCATGCAGGCGGACATGCCGCGCGCGCAGGACATCGACTACGTCTTCACCCGGGCCAACGTCATCGATGGCGAGTTCGTCTATCGCGGCGCTGAGCGCAATACGCACTACAGCCGCGCCCTGGTCAGCTACGACAACCCGGCCAACAACTACGACACCGACGTCATCCCGGTCACCGACCTGGCGCTGCAGCGCCGGTACCGCGATCGCCCGATCGAGATCTCGGCCATCGGCTGCACCCGCGCCTCCGAGGCTCAGCGCCGCGGTAAGTGGGCGCTGCTGAGCAACAGCCAGGACCGCACCGTCACCTTCAAGACCGGCATGGAAGGCCGCATCCCGCTGCCAGGCTTCGTGATCCCAGTGGCCGATGAGTTGGTGGCTGGCCGACCGAACGGTGGCCGGATCTCGGCAGCCGCCGGGCGCGTCGTGACCCTGGACCGTGACACGCCGATCAAGGCTGGTGACCGTCTGATCCTCAACCTGCCGAACGGCACCGCCCAGGCACGCACTGTGCAGTCGGTCGCCGGTCGTGCAGTGACGGTGACCACCGCGTATGGCGTTCAGCCGGAGCCAGAGCTGCAGTGGGCGATCGACTACGACGACCTGGCGGTACAGCTGTTCCGAGTGCTGAAGACCACTCGCACCCAGGAGGGCGACTACGAGATCACCGCGCTCGAGTTCAACCCGAGCAAGTTCGCTGCGATCGACACCGGCGCCAAGCTGGACGAACGCCCGATCAGCGTGATCCCGGTCAAGACTGTCCAGCCGCCGGCTAGCGTGTCCCTGACCTCGGCCTATGCCGTGGACCAAGGCATCGCGGTCAGCACCATGACGATTGCCTGGCCAGCAGCGCAGGGCGCAGTCGCTTATGACGTTGAGTGGCGCAAGGACAACGGCAACTGGATCCGGCTGCAGCGTACCGGGGCGACTTCGGTTGACGTGGTCGGGATCTATGCCGGCGCCTACCTGGCCCGCGTGCGCGCTGTCAGCTCATTCGACATTACGTCGATTTGGAAAAGCTCGACGCTCACCGAGCTCAAAGGCAAAGAAGGTGCACCGCCCGCGCTCGCTTACCTGCGGACGAAGTCGGAGATTTTCGGCATACGTCTTTCCTGGGGCTTTCCAGAAGGCGCTGGCGACACTGCCTACACCGAGCTGCAGATGGCATCCGAGTACACCGGGCAGAGTCCGGAGGAACTGGGCCTTCAGGCCTACCCCACATCCGGCTACCTGCACAGCGGCATGGCTGCTGGTGTTGTGCGGTTCTTTCGCGGCCGCCTGGTGGACCGCACCGGCAACATCGGGCCTTGGACAGATTGGGTGCACGGCCAGTCGAGTGCCGACGCCAACGAGATCCTCGACTACATCACCGGCAAGATCACCGAAACGCAGCTGGGCCAGAACCTGCTGAGCGAGATCGAAAAAATCTCCGGCACAGGGCCTGGTTCCATCAATGAGCGGATCGAGGGCGTTGCTGAAGACCTGAATGAGCGCATCACGGTTGGCGACAACGCGCTCCAGGGGCAGCTCGACACCCTACAGGCGCAAATCGCAGATATCGCTGGCGCTCCCGACTGGGAATCGGGCAAGTCCTACTTGGCGGGTTCCCTGGTCAAGCTCGACGGCAAGATGTATCGGGCCAAGCAGGACGTACCAGCCGGCACCCCAGTGACCAATGGCGCCTATTGGGAGTACATCGGCGATTACGCCTCGATCGGCGATATGGTCGCCGCGCTGGCCGTGCGGTTGGACGGGGTCGAGACCAGTGTCGAGGAGATCAATGGTGAACTCGCGGCCGTGGCTTCTCGGGTGCTGGGGGTTGAGGCCCAGGTCAATCCGGATATGGCCGGCGGTAACGATTGGTTTGCTGGCGGCGCAGCCGTGAAGGCCGGTACGTGGACCGTGTACTCCGCCTTCGCTAATGCAGATCTGGCCATCGCGCGCCAGGTTGATGAGGTGAAGGTCTCCGTGGGCAACGTTGAAGCCGCGGTATCCCAAGAGAGCTACGCCCGCGCAACTGAGGACGAGGCTCTGGCCCAGTCCATCACGAAGCTTGGGGTCAAGGTTGACGGCAACACGGCAGACATCACGCAAGAGGCGTCAACTCGCGCGAATGGTGACGAGGCACTCGCGCAGACCATCACTCAGATGGGCGTCCGGGTTGGCGACGCGGAATCGAAGATCACCCAAGAGAGCGTCACACGGGCAACGGCCGACACGGCGTTGGCGCAGCAGATCACTCAAATGGGCGTTCGAGTCGGTGATGCGGAATCTGCCATCACCACCGAATCCACGACCCGGGCGACTGCCGACCTTGCGTTAACCCAGCAGATCGTTAAAGCCAACTCCCGGATTGATGATGCCGAGGCGTCCATCACTACCGAGATCAACACCCGCGCTACGGCTGACGAGGCAATCACTCAATCGATCACCCAAATGGGTAGCCGAGTGGGGAATGCTGAGTCGGCGATCAGCCAAGAGGCGCTGACCCGGGCGAACGCCGACACTGCGCTGACTCAGCAGGTGTCCTTGGCCAACTCGCGCATCGGTGATGCGGAGGCATCGATCGCCACGGAGGCAACTACCCGGGCGAATGCTGATAGCGCGCTGTCCCAATCGATCACCCAGGTTGGTGTTCGTGTCGGCAATGCTGAGGGGAACATCCAGGCCATCAGCAGCGCCCAGGCCAGCACGGATGGCAAGCTGAACCTGATGTACAGCATCAAGCTCGGGGTAAACAGCAATGGCACCTATTACGCAGCGGGCATGGCGATCGGCATCGAGAATACGCCGAGCGGGATGCAATCACAGGTGGTGTTCCTGGCCGACCGGTTCGCCGTCCTGCAGTCGATCAATGGGGTGCCTCAGGCGATGTTCGCTGTCGAAAATGGCCAGACCGTCATCGCCTCGGCGTTCATCTCGAAGCTTGCCGTGCAGAATGCCATGGTGGGTAACACGATCTATTCGTCTCAGGTCACCAATTGGGGGCCGCAGATCATGTCCCAGGACTTCACAACAGGCCGGATCGCCATCCACCACCCGACGATGGCCAATACCTACACCGAGATGGATAGGAACGGTATCAAGGTCTACATCAACGGTGTTCTGCGCGTGAGGATGGGCACATGGTAACCAACGGGAGGAGGCATGCCTCAGGGGCTTCAGATTTTTAATGAAGATGGCAGCGTCAAGCTTGACACAAGCACTCTGCTTGGCCGGGTGATTGGCAGCGTTCAGGTGGCGGCTGGGCAGGCATCGGGGACCATAGCGCACGAGCAGTTCTCGCAAGGAGCCAACCGGCCATTCCTCACCGGCCTGTTTGGGCTGGGTGCGTTCACCGGCTCGGTGCTGGCCGGGCCTTCCTTCAGCCAAGTCACGTACACGGCATCTGGCGGAATGATTTCTTGGTCACGGACCACCAATCAGTACGACAACCTGCCGGCTGGCACGCTGTACTACGGGGTGTTCTGATGCCTACCGGATTTCAGTCTATTGGGGACAATGGTAATTACCAGATCGACAGTTCGTTCGCGAGTCTTGCATTAGTCCGCTCCGGTTCTCTCGCCAGTCAGCAGTACACCAATGGCTCCACCACTAACACTTCGCCAACTCGTGTAGCGATCACGCTAAATAGCGATGAAATTTTGGCGATCGCTTGCACGGACTTATGTGCATTAGGGTCACTGGTTGGAAACACCGCATATGTTTACGTGAGTGCCGCTGCTGGCCGAGTGGTTGAATATTTCATCTTCAAGCCCGGTTCGGCTGGCATGTCTAGTTCAGGGATGCAGGTGTTCAACGAGGTCGGTTCGATCACGTTCGATTCAGGTTGGAAGCTGTTTGATGTCAGACATATCTTCGAAGGATACGGGTCGGTGTCCCTTCCAGCCGGCAGGAAGTATGCCTTTGTGCACTCCCAAATCGGCACGCAAGTCTCGTACAACAGGGTAGTGAACGGCATCCCGCCCAACTCTCTGGTCAGCTACATCAGGAGGACCGCGTTTTCTTGTATGAGCATCAACGGGCAGACTTTGGTTTCGCAGTTGGCCAACGTTGATGTCGCGGGCACCACCCCATCACCCGGCAATGTTCCAGCCCTGAGCCAGACCCTGTCGAATAACGTAACCCCCCAATTCTTGATCATTGACGTCACAGGATATTAGGAGGCCCGATCATGGCCAAACAAACGATCAACTTGGGGACAATCCCTAATTCAGGACTGGACGGTGACGACGCGCGCACCGCCTTTACCAAAGTTAATGAAAACTTCGGCGAGCTTTACACTGCCATGGGCGGTACGGGCGGTACTGTCAGCCCCAAGCTGACTGCCATCGCGAACTCCGTGTGGGCGGCCAACCAACTGCTGATGGCCAGCGGGCCGAACACTTTGACGATGTTGGCATCTGGCGCGACCGGGCGCTCACTTATCGCCGCTGCAGATGCTCTCGCTGGCCGCAATGTCCTGGGGCTGGGCAGTGCCTCCCTGTTGGTGGCAACCACGTCTACCACTGATGTCACGGCTGGCCGATCCCTGCGTGTGGGTGATTCCGGTCTCGGCGCTGTTAGCGCGGTGGTCATCAGCGACGCCAACCTGAACTTACCTACCGGCATGTTCCTGCTGAACACGGCCGCCAACGGCGGTCTGAACGGCCCGACGATGGACACCTTCGTGGGCGCCTGGTCGATCGCTAACTACAGCGCTAACGCCACCTCCGGGTTCCAAATTGCCTCGCCGCAAACGGGCGTAGCAGCCAACAAAGGCCGGTTGTTTAGCCGTCAAGTCTTCTCCGGCACCTGGTCGGCGTGGGTCGAGCTGGTCACTGATGCTGCGCTTGGCGCCATAGGCTGGGGCGCTAAGGGGGCGACCGGGTCGACTCTCGTAACGGGCACCGATCTGAACACCATGAAAGTGCCAGGGTCGTACGGCCAGCCTGCGAATGCCAACGCCACTCTGGCCCTGAACTACCCGACCAACCAAGCCGGTACGCTGTTGGTACAGGCCGCTGGCGCGAACATCGTCACGCAGCAGTACACCAACTACAACTCCGGGCGGACGTGGTTCCGCTCGGCGTACAACGATGTGTGGTCCACCTGGAAAGAGATGCCGTCGATCCAGGACTATGGCCTGGGCGCGATCCGCTCCGGTGAAGCCACCTACTACATCATGCTGCCCTCTACGCCGAACAACACGGCGGCGACCGCCTTCATCGCGGCCAACCCTACCGATGACCAAGCTGTCGCGCATCAACCCGTGGCTGGTGAGGAGTTCGGCGGGGTCCACGTTTCGCGCCAACTGCGCCCTGCTCAGTTCGGTGTATCGGGCCGTGGCGCCAATGCCAAATTCTTTTATCGGGGCTACAACAGCTCCACGTCTGCGCTCAGTGAGTGGTTCCAGGCCGCGAGCGTGTCCTATGTGAACTCGCTTGGTTTGGGAGGCGTCGGGGCGTTAGTCACGGACATGAACTCGCCGGCCGTGACTGGCATGTACCGGATCGCTGCTAGCGGGGCGAACCTTCCTGAGTCTGGCCAGAGCTGTTCTTTCTGGCACATTCAGCAAACGGCGGCCATTGCGTCGCAGATTGCGCTGGTCACTGCCAGCAACAAGGTGTGGTGCCGCACGCTCAATACCAGCTGGTCCGCCTGGAAAGAGGTGGGGGCCGACGTTGCCCAGAATCTCTTGGCGGCTAACGGTATCGGCACAAACGCTTCCCCCTTGGTCACTGACTTGGACCTGGCCGTCACCGGCGGCAGCTACCGGTTTGCCAACACGGCCTCGAACAAACCTGTGGGGGCAAGCGGCCTGGTCTACGTGGCCTCCTACGCCGCTACTTATGTGGCGCAAATCGTAGTCACTGTCCAGGCCACGGACGCCGCGTTGTATAACCGCATGTTCAGCCGAACCATGAACCAAGGGGCCTGGGGGCCGTGGAAGGAGATCATCAGCGAAACCAACCTGCCGCCGATGACTCTGGCGGTGGCGCTGACCGGTCTGGTTACTACCACCAACAGCGCAGTCACGGCGGCCGACACTGTCCTTGTGGCCATGGGCAAGCTGCAGGCTCAGATCAACAACATCCGCACGATTCCCCTGACCGGGTATGCCGTGGGTGCCAACTCCGCGGTGGCCGCTACCGACACCTTGTTGGCGGCGATCGGCAAGCTCCAGGGGCAGATCAACGCCACCCAACCGATCAGCAGAGGCGGCACCGGAGCGACGACTGCTGCGGCGGCGCGTACTAACCTGGGGCTTGGCTCGGCGGCCGTGGTGGATGTGGTGGGCGCTGCCGCTTCGGGCGCTGTGATGGAACGGGGCTCTAGCTCAAACGGCGAGTACATCAGGTTCCAAGACGGTACGCAGATCTGCTGGATTCGAGCAGCGATTGGCGCGGTTGGCACAAACGCCGCAATCGGAAACATCTTCTTCTCTGCGGTTCTCGGGTTCAACCCATTCCCCGCTGCGTTCGTAAGCCCCCCCACTGTGACCTACAGCATCGCTGCGATTGGCGATGGCACTCTGTGGTGTTCAGCGGCGGGCGACTCGACGGCCACGACCCCCTCTTCAATCTACGCGGTATCCCCGTTGAACAGCACAAAGGGGACTGTCTTCTATGGGTACATTGCCGTTGGCAGGTGGAAATAAAATGAGAATCAACCTATCCCCCGTCCGACTGGACGAGCAGCTGCTACTCGACGTCGAAGGCGATGTCATTATGGCCAACGGAGAAGAGTTCGACTTCTCCCCGTTGCCTGACGGTGCGACGCTCCCGCGTCCGGCCATCCTCTCTGACTGGTTCACGGGCGATGTGTCGCGCATCGATGGCGAGCTGCACTTAACGATACGTCTGCCTTGGGGCGCCAACGCACCGGAGGAGACTCGGTTCCCCGTGCCGATTGTCGTCGCCGAAGACGGTAGCGTAGAACTCCCCCTATACGATATAGAGCCCGAGGTAGTCGAAGATGAGCAACATCGATTGGAGTCAGGTGGTGACGAAGGAGATGAAGGAAGCCCAGGCGCTGGAGGCGCTGAGGACTCAGGTGAACCAGGAACTCCAGAGCAGGAGGTCGGTAGCTGATCAATCGATCGCGCCCTTGGCCGATGCGGTTGAGTTCGGTGAGGCCACCCCGGAAGAGGAAGCGCTGCTCACTCAATGGAAGCAGTACCGGATTCTCCTGACCCGGGTCCCTAAGCAACCGGGTTACCCCCAATCAATCGACTGGCCCGTCCCCCCGACCTAATTGCCACCAAACCCCATACACCCCAACCGCCGCCTGGCGGTATTTTTTTGCCTGGAGAAAACCCATGCCCTTCATCGTCATCAACCGCACCAATGCCCTCGACCCGATCCGCACCGTTGAATTTGCCACCGAGGCCGAGGCGGATACCGCAGCCCGGGAGCTGCTGAAGACCCAGCCTGGCGCCGAGGTGCTGACCGCCCAGCTGATAAATCGCTACTCCGCGCAGGTGCGCGTAACCGCACAGGAGGCGGCAGACATCGCGCCCGAGGCACCGGCAGAGGAGGGCGCCCAATGAGCACTCCACGCGGCGTCCGCAATCGCAACCCCGGCAACATTGATTTCAACCCGCGCAACGACTGGCAGGGCCAGATCGGCAAGGAACCTAGTGGCCGCTTCGCGATCTTCGACACCCCCGAGAACGGCATCCGCGCGCTGGGCAAGCTGCTGATCAACTATCGCGGCAAGGACGGCATGCCCGGCGTGGGCGGGAAGGGCATCGACACCGTGCTCGAAACCATCAGCCGCTGGGCGCCGAGCAACGAGAACGACACCCAGGCCTACGCCGCCGCCGTGGCCAAGCGGATTGGCGTGCGCATCACTGATCCGATCAACATCAAGGACCCGGCCACGCTGCGCGGGATGGTGATCAGCATCATCATCCACGAGAACGGCGGTAGCCCCTATCCGCCGGCGATAATCGACGAGGGCGTGCGGAGGGCGCTGGCATGAAGTCATGGGCGATCAGGTCAATGTTGCTGCTGGCGCTCTTGGGATCCTACTGGATGATGTACCAGCACGGCCGGGCGGTAGAGCGCGCCAGTGCGGAAGCAGCTGCTGCAAAGAAAGACAGTGGCGATCGGCTGGCCGAAGTGATCGGCGAGCGCGGCGCTCGGCAGGAAGAACAACGACGCGCCCAGGCGCAGGAGGAGGCGCGAGCCCATGCTCAGGAAGAACGAACGATTGCTGATGCTGGCGCTGCTGGCGCCGATGCTGCTGGCCAGCGGCTGCGCGACGAAGCAGAAAAGCTCGCCGCCACCGTCAGTTGCCCCGGCACGGATACCGCCGCTGTCGCCCGAGGCCAGGCAGCCACCCGCGCCGCCATGGTGCTCTCCGACTTGCTCGCACGGACTGATGCTCGAGCGGGAGAGCTGGCGAAAGCTTATGACCGTGCCCAAATAGCCGGGCTGGCGTGCGAAGCGTCCTATAATGCGCTGATCAACTGATCGGAGCACGGTGGTGGAGAAACGAACGTTCATTGGCCTGGTGGAGGCGGGCGAGCCGCTCATCAAGCAGGCGATCGACGCCATGCGGCAGTACCACGCGGCAGAAGCCGCCGGGCTACCAGCCGCAGAGGTGGAGCGGCTGCACCTGCTGGCCGAGTCGCTGTTCCAGGCTGTCTCCGACTACCAGCTACGAGTCGTGGCCCAAGCCCGCGGGAAAGATCTTCCTCCATTGCACTAGATCCGTTGATCGGCAATTGCCCCCGGCGGGGCTCGCCTATACGATACTGTATCTTTATACAGTGTTGGTGCCCCATGTACTTCCTCCTCGTGCGCCGCCGCGTGAATGGCGTGGCCATCCCCTCCGATCAGCTCAGGAAGATCAAGCCCCTGCGCGCCGACATCCACATCGGTGACCACCAGAGTGAGCCACTGGGCCGTGTGGCGACCCAGGCTTGGGTATTCAACCCCACGCCTGGGCCGGACATCATCCCGCGCCTGCATGACGCCAAGGTCAACGGCATGGCCCAACTCGGCATGAACATCAATGGAGTAGAAGACATCGACGGCGTGCTGTACGCGCAGTCGTGGTGGTGCAGGGCGGAATGATGAGCAGATTGCCCCGGGCCTGGCTGGCCGAGCTTGAAGACCAATTTGCCTTGATCACCGATCCAGACGGCCGAGCCGCCGTGCTCGGCGAGATGGCCCATGCTGCTCGTCGCCGGCAGGAGGTCGGTGCCGAGGACCTGACAGACATGCTTGAGCTTGCTGAGGCGGCCAGATATTGGGCACTGATGGAGCACGAGGATGCGTATCACATCGGCTTGTTCATGTATGAATCAGCGGGAGAGTGGGGAAGGGACGAGCCAGGACGGATCGTGGTCGGCAGAACGCCTGGGACGGGTGCTTAAGCTGTCTAAAACTGCGCTTAAGCTACTCGGGTTTACTGGGCGAAAGTCGGTCCAACTCGCCAATGCATATTAGACAGCCCCGATGCATAGGCCGCGATATGCGAGGTCTAATTTAAATTTCACCATACTGCTACAATTGTGAACATCCTGATCTTGCGCGCTAGCGCTTGAAGTATGATTGAACACTCCACAATACCTTAAAGTAAAAGTTGTAAAGGTCATAGCTGGCTCCTGTATTTCTGGGTTAGTTCATCGATTGTGCTGGGGGTATTTCGAGACTCATAATAAGTGTCGCTTGTTAGGTCTAATATCGTTCGAATGAAACCGCCAAATGTCCACATCGGCAAGGTTTCATCAGCCTCAGCTGCCTCCTCCTGCTCTAGGCTAGCCATAATAGGGGAGCATTTTTCAATGTTTTCTATTAGTTCTTTGAAATCATAGCCGGCCAAGCGGATTTCTTCTAGCAAACTCGAAGCGTCAGTGTCTTGAAATTCGCGTTCGGGAGAGTATCTTTTCCATAATGCAAGTAAGCTATCTGCGCTTAGTGCGGGAGTGGAGTTGGAGATATTTTGATCGTTAAGAATATCGTTAGTGATTTTAGATTTCATCTCCTTGATCAAGTCAAACTGCTCATCAGCAAGCTCGATCAAAGCGCTCAATCGATTAAGCTGTCTCTTGATCTGTGGTGGTACATCATTTTCTTTTTTATAAAGCAGTTTATGGCTAATAGCTGCCCATGCGTGCATTAGCATTGTTCTAATCTGAATTTCTGCTTTGAGGCCGTCCAAGCCCCTAGCTCCGGGGTGTACAAGCCAGTCGTCTCGAAGCTGAACTATATAATGGCATGAGGTATATCCAAATTGATCCTCGTTTAAAGTGGTTCTCTTGTCTTCTTTTTCGAGAATTTTGAATTCTCGCTCAACAATTTCGCATATCTTGCTGATGTCTTCTTGGTAGTAACATATGACCCGTAGTCCGCATAAATCCTCAACTTGTTCAAGTGGCGAGGAATATCTTTTCTTTTCAATCTTGTCAGTCAGCGACTGGTCGTCTTTGATTCGCGACTCTACTGAGAAAAGCGGGATGGATGCTTCGCTAATTGTGTGAGTTAAAGCGCTTTCTATGTTTGACTTGAGTCGCTCTAGCTTCGGCTTCAAGTCATTGTAGAGTTGGATGGTGGTGGTCAAGGATGATTGCTCCATGCAGGAATGCACGCGATTAGTAATTATCAACCAAAATTGAGGCTTTGCTGGCCATAAATTTTTTCAGCAATATATTTTTCATACTCTTCGCGATTGTCTGAGACTGTTGCAATGCCAATGATTTTACCAATCTGAGTGCGCAGCGCCTTGACTCCCACTTCGGAAAGGAACATGTGGACCTTGTCTCCCTTCTCCCCATTGGCCTGCTTGCTGGACTTAGCTAGATCGAAAACCTTTCCTTGGCTTCGAGCAAGTGGCTTGTAGATGTGGTCGATAGTAAGATACTTAAATTCCCAAGGCCTGCCGCGCTCGGGCTTTGTCAGTCCGTACAAGCGGTACCATTGTTCGTAGAGCTCAGGTGAGAATTCTTTTTCGTACTCACGGGCCTCTTCACGTACATAGACCTTGTAGGCTTCAATGACGTCTTCCTTGGTACGATCGTAGCCCGCTAGAGCGTAAACCAGGCCTTGAATACCAGCTTTTGCAGAGGCCCCAAGTATTATCCGCGCTTGGTCCACGATTCGCTGATACCTATGCTCTGGAGTCAACTCGCCGCGGCTATTTGCCATGATCAAGGCTTGGCAAATATCGATCAGCAGTCCAACCTCGTACCCATTCACTTGGCCAGGAAATTGGGCCGTCGCTCCCGCATGGTCACCCTTAAAAATCAAGGGGTTAGCGATCTTGTCCAGTATTCCCGCTCCCAAGGCTTTTGATACGACTATGCCGTTCGCAAATCTTGGAAGAGCACTTCCGCTCGAATCCTTGTTCAAGAGGATTTCAGCCATGCCTCGCTGGCTAATTACAGCTGTTTTATTCGAATCATTCAGTACATAGCAATCGACATCGATGCCGAATGCATCGAGAAAATTGCCCTTGTGAGTAACTGACAGACCCCATCGAGCGGTTGCGGCAGCTTTAGCTATGGCCGAACGATCAGACGCTGAGAGCGCCTGAGCTCTAGCTCTACCTCCGACCGCTTTGGACTCATTTTTCTTAGTCATGCAAGCACTCCGCTCGTGGATATGCTTGCATCCTAGCGAGGGCAATTGCCGAATGCAAGCATAGATTTTTTCTTCATGCTTGCATTTCTGGGATTAGAAATTCACTAGGCCATCCATCAGCTTTGGTGTTGGATCATGTTGCCCCAATTGCCGGGAGCTCTTCAAAGCCACCTAGTCAGCGTGAGTGAAAAACGGTCCAAAACAAAACGGGCCCCCTCGCAGAATGTGGCCTGTAGCTGTGCCGTTTCGTCTTTGTTCTGCAGTCGCTCTCGCCGCTGGCGTCGCTTGGATCTGGTACTGGCAGCAGGGTTTTGAAAACCGCTACCGGGCGCCAAGTCTGCGGCAAGTGGGCGGCCGCTATCCACCCATAACTGCTTTTCCCGGATGGCACTTCACGGCCAGTTGCTGTCGAACCTAAGAAATCAGGTGCGACAGGACCCGTTGAAACCGCCCCGACCCTGAGATGGCTCATCCCAGCGAACCGGACGCGGACGTCGCAAGGTCTGCTCCTAACCTTACCCGTCCGAAACTGACCTTGAGCGTCAGCACAAAGTTGCGCGGCTCACGTAACAAATAATCTAATGTCATCCCTTGGTAGCGAAGCGCGCTGATTTGTGCGGGCTTACTTGTCAAACATGTGCCTTCCCCACAGACAAAAAAGTGCCCAAGCCATTTGTGTATGGGGCTTGGGCGGTTTTTTCGTTAGTGCTCCAGCGCAATCGTGTTGCGCGCGGGCTCGTCGCTCGTGTTACCTGTTGTGGTTTACGATGTAAGCTGCTAGCTGCTAATGGAGAAGAGTAGTCATCCGTTCTTTAATATATTCGAGACTTAGGAATGAGGTTTCCAACGAGGCGCTGTAGGCCAATATGCTATGATTCACGAATGTTGGCTTCTTGTATAAGCACTTGCCAGGCTCATGGTTTGTGCAGAATTGGCACTGCGGAATAGCCCTGGCGGCACATAGATTAGGTAACTCGCCAAGCTCTTTAATTACCTCTTCACAGAAAACCTCCAGCAACCACTTCCCCTTGCAAATCTTTAGGAGATCATTCCAGCACTCGTTGAGCCCAAGAGAACGGCCGAAGTCTTCTAGTGATTCTTTTTTGGCTTCCAATGCTTGCCGAAGGTTTTGTTGAAGAATTGATTTTATCGAGGTTCCATACCCGAATAGTGCTTCGTAGTCGCTCTCGCAAGCGTTGCGCAGAGCCTCCAGTGAAGTTAAATACATCCACATTATCGAGGAACGAATTCGATTGAATATTTCTTCAGGAAGCTCGGGTGAGATTAGTCGATTCGTGGCGCGGGTGAACTGAGGTAGCAGGTATCGGATGACCTCGGCTGATGTATAATGGCTCTCAATTGAATAGTGTGAGAGCATTAGTATCGCCGGATCGGCTGGCACCTCGCCACGATAGAATCGCGCATCCCTGTCAATAATGCCTAAGATGTGTTTTTCCACCGGCAGATCATCAGCAGATTCACGTATTATTTCGATATTCTTTATTACGCCAGCGCAGCCTGCTTCATTGCAAAGTATATTTTCGCTCGCGTACACCTCACAGTTCAACGAAATGCTGTCTGAAATGCGCTCGTAGATTGGCACGTCATCGAAGCCCTCTACGATAATGATTGGTGACCCCATGATAATGGAAAGGCTTAAGAGTTCGTCAGCAGCGTATTCTAATGGCGTTTGACTCATGGCTCAGTCCATTTTACAGAGTCGGGTTGGGCTCAGCTTTACCAAGAGTTTTGGTCTCCCTTTAGCAAGCATCGGGCTATGAGATGCGACGATGATTTGCGTTTCGGGTGCTAGGTCTTCCAATAGGGAGATCAGATTTCGTTGCCATGTGGGATTAAGTGAGATCTCAGGTTCGTCGATTATAAGCAGGTCTCGCTCGCGTGCCACAATGACGACAAGGGCAAGGAACGTAAACAAATGCCGCTCACCACTGGACATTGACTCAAGGTCATGTGATACACCGTAAGTGCTTACCCTCACCCCATCTTGTGTAATGCTGAGCTCTTTTTCTGGGCCTAAAAAGTCATTGAATGTATCGGTAAAGATGTTGATGGAGTTGAGTAGCTGCTTTTCGAGCTTGAGTTCCTTGATCATATTCCAGATCAACTGACAAAGCATGTTGTTGCTGGTTATTTGCTTGACGTCGTCTTTGTTCGAGATGCTACTTAGGATATTGATAATTCTTTGTTTGAAGTTATTCTCCGGGCCGTCAATCAGTGCTTCAATTATCCGTTCTTTTCCTGCGATGATCTGAGTATCCAGGTCGTCGGGAATTGAAGATGGCGAGTTAGAATCTCCGCGGGTATCAATAGCTAACGCCAATGTGTCAAATAAAGCATTTTGAATTTTTTCGGATGCGTAGCTTTTGGCGACACGATAACGATCTAAAAGAAGGCCTTCAATATTTGCTATATTAATGTTTTGTAACATCGAATGCTGCTGCTCTAGCTGCAGTTCGCTGTTTCGACTCTTTGATCGCAGGAATGACTGCTTGCTTCGCATTGCGCTCTGGCGATTTAAGTATAGTGCTAAGCGCTCGGACAGGTCTTGCATTGCCTGTCTGGGCATTTTGATGGTGTCGTTGTGCGTGCTAAAGAAGCGAACCACATCGAAGGTCTCGATAGAGAGAGTTTGGGTGGGGACACCACGCTCTACTCCTAGAGAAAGAGACGAAATATCATTTAGTGGTGATTCGTCAAATTCCGTCCAGTCAAAATCCTCTAAAAATTCTGGGGACTCATCATCCGTCGCTAATGTGTATCTTGATACTGTTACTGTTTTCTCTAGGTCGTCAGCACTTACATAAACTATTGAGACGGAATATACGTTGTTTTTTACAAGTGCGGCGCTGTTTTTGCTAAGCACGGCGTGCATTAGTTTGAGGAACGTGGTCTTACCGCAACCATTGTCTCCAAACAAAATGGATGTTTGCAAGCCGGATAACTCAACAGAGGCACGTCGATTTTCAGCTTGGAAGCCGTCGAAGGTAATTTCCTTAAGTATCGTTCTCATGTCTTTCCCTGAGACAGTGATGACTGCTGTCAATTTGCCACACTTGCTGTCATGCCTCAAGCGGGCTGGCGCATTGCGCTATCCACCTCGGTGGGAGCAGAGGTCGCGGGTACAAAAATTGTAGTGGCCGATCTTGCAGGGTTATAGGGCCCTCGATATCAAAGTCCTTGAGATGAGTTAGTCCCAAACCATCACGTCGTGATCGAGCACTCTCAGGTCATGGCAGGACCCTTGCTGGCCGGTCGTGCGGCAAGATAGGCCAAAATCACATAGGCGCATGACGCTCACCTTGTCTGGGGATGGTTATCCGTGCGACGGGTGGGGCCGAGTCTAGCCACGTCGAGCTTTCCTAGCTCGCCTCTCGGGAAAGCAGCGACTCGCAAAACCTCCGCTTCGGGTCGATAGCGCACAGTTGGCGGTACAAGAAGCGATACCAATTTTGATACCACTGATGGGGGATTGAGGGGGAGCGGAGGGGGGGTGGACCCAATGAAATCAACCATTTACCACCGCCCAACACCACTTAAAAACTGCATGGTGATGTTAGCGGTAGAAATCAAAGTGCTTGTCCTGCGGGGGTTCCAGAGGTGTATTTAGGCCCTCTTGTCTGTGTTGGGCCAGTTCTGGGCCAATTCGACTCGGGGCGGCA
>Ga0213826_1000438_pt1 | contig 22356 bp, 18 predicted proteins | sample MC6MC0899MG_FD_180668 | JGI IMG/M metagenome (GOLD analysis project Ga0213826, IMG submission 180668) | Enriched soil aggregate microbial communities from Iowa State University, Ames, United States - MC6-MC0899-MG | ecosystem: Environmental > Terrestrial > Soil > Unclassified | place: USA: Iowa...
ATCTGCTGGGATTTGCGTTCTGTCCGCGAATCAGGGATCTCCACGACAAGAAGCTGTTTATCAAAGGGAAAGCGGACCAATACCCGGCGCTTCAGTCACTGATATCAACGACCAGCCTGAATCTGAAAGAAATTGAAATTCACTGGCGCGAAGTGCTGCGTCTGGCGACCTCGATAAAGCAGGGAACAGTGACGGCATCCCTGATGCTGAAAAAGCTTGCCAGCTACCCCAGGCAAAACGGACTTGCCAAAGCACTGAGGGAAATTGGCCGTATTGAACGAACGCTGTTTATGCTCGACTGGTTCCGCGATCCGGCACTTCGTCGGCGGGTACAGGCGGGGCTGAATAAAGGAGAAGCCCGTAACGCGCTGGCGCGTGCGGTATTTATGCACCGACTGGGAGAAATCAGGGACAGAAAACCGGAAAATCAGAGCTACCGCGCCAGTGGACTGACGTTGCTGACGGCCGCTATCTCGCTGTGGAATACCGTCTATATGGAAAGAGCGGTCGATGCTCTGAAGCGTAAAGGGGTGAAGATCAACGAACAACTGCTGTCGCATTTGTCCCCGCTAAGCTGGGAACACATCAATCTGACAGGCGATTATATATGGAAAAGCAACCGGATACCGGCTTCGGGTAAGTTTCGTCGGCTGAGGCCAGCTAAAGTAGAAAGGTCAAAAAACAACCTTAACGTACAATAATTTTCGATATCCAAACTGACCCCTTTAATGGCCAAAAAACTGGAATCCGCACATGAAAAGGTATAAATTTGGAATGTCATCTACTAAAGGCAACCCGGTTACTTAAAATGTCTCCGTCTGAAATCAAAGAAGCACAACACAAGCGTTATGATGAAAAAGCGGCTGCTGTGGCCCGGGGTGAACTCGGCTACAAACCAGCTGAGAAGTCCCCTTACAGCAAATCCTGTAAACTTTCATCAAAACATGTCGTCAGCTTTGCCTGAAACCTCTTCATGATGCAAAATGAACCATCTTTTTAAAGAGGGTTTTTTTATGTCTGAATCCTCTGTAATCCCGCCTTATGAACAGGCACATCTCCTCAATAAACGATTGGTGCGGTACAGGGGCAGGGGCTGGGACCGGCTACGCCGGGCTGACGGCACCGTTCTGCATCAGAATGACATTCGATATCAGTTGGTGCCTCCATGCCGCGTAAGCGGCATTCAAAGGGCAGGCTTCGCTCTGCTCCCCTCCCACCTGTCTTCACGTCGTAACACCAAAGCCGCATATCGCTTTATGGGTAAACTTCTGAACAATACGAAGCGCTGGCGAATTCCGCGGTTGATCAACACGGATTAAGCCCCGACGTATGGGCGGGCACTGGCATTGCTGAAGCGGGAAGGTAAATGTCCGCAGCATGTGCAGCACCGGCAGATAAAGTACCGGAATAATATAATCGAGTGCGATCATGGCAAACTGAAACGGACAATCAACGCCACGCCGGGCTTCAAACCAATGAAGACGGCTTACGCCACAATCAAAGTGATTGAAGTGATGCGTGCGCTACGGAAAGGTCAGGCAGAATCATATTATTTTGGACATCCCCTGGGCGAGATGCGTCTGGTAAGCAGAGTCTTTGCAAGATAGGACCTTTCAAACACGAAAGTCTAACTCATCAATAAGCCAATGGGTTCATGTGTTGCTCCATCAGCAAAAGGGGATGATAAGTTTATCACACCGACTATTTGCAACGGTGCCACATTTCGTGCAGCTGTCTTCTGAAAATGACAACATAACTACATGAAGATTTCGGATATGTCATGAATGGTGTTTGGCATACCCTCCGTGCATTACAAAATTATTACCCGTCACTTTTTGGCTATTATCTGAGAGAAAGAAAACAATGGCGTTTGTTACATCTATTTTTTTCCCTATACCAAAAGGATAGTGGACTCGTTGAAACTGCTGGAGCGAGCCTAAAGAATTGAGCATTTCGGTATCTACCTGGCCTGGCGCAATGCAGTTTACGCGAATCTGTTTATTGGCTACTTCAAGAGCTAAACATTTAGATGCCGCAATAAGGGCAGCTTTTGTAGACGAATATAAAGATAAACCTATGGTTCCAATTAATGGTGAAAGAGAAGCCAAGAATACAATAGAACCACGGCTATTGATTTTATTCTTTAACAGCAGGTTAGCAGTAAGTAGCATAGGCGCATCGAAGTTTATTGAAAAATGGAGCCGAAGATCTTCGGGAGTAATATCCTTTACAAGTCTTCCTCGAGCTACTCCCGCACAATGTACTATACCATCGATTGAATCTGACCTATCAATTAAGGTGTTAAGCTGATCCGCATCGGTGAGATCCGCTACACTATAAAAGTGTCCTTTATTACATAAACAACTCAATGTCTCTTTAAGTTTTTTTTCAGACCTGCCACTAATTATAACTTTAGCACCCAGTCTACTGCATTCTACCGCAGTTTCTCTGCCTATTCCATCAGACGCACCAGTTATAAGGATGGTTTTATCCCTCAGGCTCAATGGATTATGCATGCTTGCCCCCTAGTTCATCAATAAAAACAGTGTGTCATATGTTGGAGATCGATTTACCTGCATCAACGACGAGCGTGCTATTTGACATCCACCGATTAGTCGGTTCTAACATGAATTGAATTGCATTTATCACATCTTTTGCAAATACGTAACCTAAAGGCGCTGCTTTAATAATTTCAATATTCTTGTTTTCCCACTCCTTTATCAATGAGCAAATTAAGGTGTTAACTCTTACTTTTTTGGTGGCCATAACATTAGAAAAATGAGAGAATGAAGACATTGACTTATATGAAGGGAGTGAAAATTCTCTATGCATTGAAACTAAAAGCATAGAAAAGCAATCATCACAATTTGCGACTGAGAAAATATCATCAACAAATTGTAAGGCATGATCAACATTCCACGAATAAGCATCTTCTTCAGTAAAAAACCAAATGCATGAGTGCAATCTAATATCTTGGCTGAAATAGCTTGACGGATTATCTTGATTGCTATTAATAAAGAATGCTGGTAGATAAGCAGAAAAAAAGGCGTGATGCTCAGCCCTGTTACTAATAAAAATATTCACTTCACACCTCGATTAATGGTGGGAATTTAGCATTATCAATTTCCATCAAACAGCTTCCCCATGATAAACCGACGCCAAACCCACACATAATCACCTTAACTTTTTTATTATTTAAGTCGGATTGTGTAGACATCGTCAGCGGAATGGAGGCACCGCTGGTGTTACCAAAGCCAGCAAGACTAGAGGGAGTTTTATGCTCTTTCAAATGCAACTTATTTACAATCGTATTGTTAATAATTTTATTTGCCTGGTGAAGGAATACGTAATCTATATCACATAGGTTTTTGTTTCCTAGGGTAAGAACTTCTTGTATAGACTCAGGTACAGAGCGTACGGCAAATTTAAAAACCTCCGGCCCATTGAGTAAGAAATTCTCGGGATGCTTCCAGCTGCCATCAGATTGTTTTATAGGTAGAAAGTGGTGAATTGCAAATGGCTCGCGATGCGCACCCACTGGTACAGTGATATGTTTATATCCGCTTCCATCACTATGTAAATCAAAATGCAAAGGAGATGCATTTTCATCAAATTCTAACGCAGTAGCCGTGGCCGCGTCAGAAAAAATAGGATTTTCTATACTAGCTGATTTGTCTCCAACGAGAAGGAGCCCTTTCTTAACAGATCCACTGCTTATAAGGCATGCTAACAGATGTAAGCCAAACACATAACCAGAACACCCAAGATTGACATCATAAGCAATTGCATCTTTCGATATTCCTAGCTTATCCTGAAGGATAATAGCCGTGGAGGGTGTCACGTAATCAGGCGATTGGCTGACAATAATTAATGCGTCTATATCCTTTTGATCCCATGCTAACTCAGCAATCATTTTTTCTGCCGAAAGCATTGCAAGATCTGAAAAAAACACTCCCGCTGGGCATATTCTTCGTTCAAATATTCCTATACTACGACACAGCTTTTCCCTATATGCCCGTTCAACTATAGAACACTCGGTTAAATTATTGATTTTTTTTTGAGGAACACAGCTAGCAATACCCGACATTTTTACATTATTGATACTGAAGGTGGCCATTATATTTCCTTAGTATTCATGAATTAAATTAAATAAATCACCCACTCTCTTACATTTCAGTAAGTTATCGGGATTGATGTCTTTATTATATTTAAGATCAAACATTGCTATAACACTAAGCAGGTTTAGTGAGTCCCAGGCGGCTATGCTCTCAAGCTCAGTTTCACCTGTAATTACTTGATCAGGTCCAATGTGTGTGGCTGCGCGAAAATTCTCAATAAATGAAATCAAGTCGCTAGAGTTCTTATCCAAAGCTATTCTCCTTCCGTTTAGTTGAGGGGCGGGGACATTGACGACCACCTATAAATTACAGTTAATACGATTTCTTTAAAAAAAGATAGGGCCAAATTAAAATCAATTTTAGCAAGCTAATCCCTTGATATTTAATTGCAGTTAATAACTTCAAATACCATTTTTTGGTATATAGCTTTCACGAAATAGCACCATGAAATAATTTCAATTTAGTGCAACCATCTCCCCCTGTACTTTTCCGCAGGTTATACAAAGACACCACCTAACAAGGTTAATTAGTAAAAAAAAACAAAAAAATAGTGCCGCGTTGAACTTCAAAGGCTATATTAAACTTGCACTACTTAGTTTGTTGTACTGATAGATAATGACATCTCCCATCAATTTAAATTGGAGTAATATCATGCCTATACTACGTGAATTGACTGAATACGAGCTGCAGGACGTTACTGGTGGCACTCTGCTTGGGGTTGTATCAACCTTAACCAACACAGTCGGAAGTGCCACTACCACGGTTACTGAAGGTGTCAGTTTAGCAGTCAGTAATACTGACGCAGTATTAACTGCTGGGGCGTCAAGTTCCTTGAAATCTATTGGAGGCATTGTTACGGGTATTGGAGATAATATTGCTATAGATCTGCCAAATTCTTAGCAATGTGCTTATTGGCCTTTAGCTTCCTGTCTGTGCAGGTCGCGAAAGGCCAATTTTTATTACATGCTTAAAACCACGTCCTATGGACGTGGTTATCGACTCGGCTTTGGCTCTGCCTGCAAAAACCTACCCACCATGTGAATTATCTGCTGTCCCCACAACTGATAATTCACATGGGCAGGCTCCTAAAAGCTTCCCACGTGCTATGGCATTGTCAATACCATATAGTCTGGACGCCAAAGTGCCGCTTCAGGTTCAGGATATGAAAAGGAAATGTTGGTAAGGAAGTTTACCGGCAAATCTGTATTTTGAGCGAGCAGCTCAAATTCCTGATAGTTGAGTTAAATGTGCAGCTCGGTCATGTGCATCTTTAGGTAAAAATTCCGCCTAAGCTTTCAGTTTCAGAAGTTATGGGTCACTTGAGAGGCAGAATGGCTATAAGGCTGTTCAGTAAATTTCCGTATCTGCGAAAGCACAAGTTATGGGGTAATCTTTTTTGAGCAAAAGGTTATTGCGAGGACACCTTGGGTGTGAATGCGGGATTGATCCGTAAAATCTCAAGAGAAGCATGAGATTGAAGATAAACAGCTGTCGCTTCATGAGGTGTGAAGAGAGGGCTCTAGGAGTCGAACTTAGTACGCCCCTATGGGGCGCTAACGCAAAGCCTTCTATGAAGGAGGATTTTTACTTTTTTTTCTTATTAGGAAATTGATGCCTATACAGTTTCGGCCCGAAGTCACACAGCATCAGCAGGCCCGCTGGAACGGCAAAGTACTGCTGCTCAGCGGCTGGCCGGCCTGGGTCACCGTGCTGCTGACCGCCGTCTTTATGGCCGCGCTGCTGGCCTTTCTGGCGTTTGGCACCTACACCCGGCGGATTACCGTCAGCGGCGAAGTCACTACCGCGCCGCATACTATTAACCTCTTTGCGCCTGAGCAGGGCGTGGTCTCACGGCTGCTGGTCGCCGACGGGCAGACCGTTACCGTCGGAACGCCGCTTTATCAGCTCGATGTCAGCCAGGTGACGCGCGCAGGCAACGTCACCACCACCACCCTGGCCGCCATCGGACAACAACAGCGGCAGCTTGAGGACATCATCCGTCAGCTGCAGAGCAGTAAGCGTGAGACGCTGGCGAACCTGGAGCAGCAGCTGACGCAGTACCGACAGGCGCAGCAGGGCTTACAGGGCATGGTGGCCTCGGCGCGGGAAGGGCTGAATGCTATGCGGTCCAGTCAGGAATCTTATGCTGCCTCGCTGCGAAAAGGCTTAATCAACACTGACCAGATGAATAACCAGCGCTACCTCTATTACCAGCAGCAGAGCGCCTATCAGAATCTGAACGCCCAGGCAATCCAGCAGGCGCTGCAAATCACCAGCCTGCGCAGCGAGCTGCTGACACGGGCCGCCGAATATGATAACCAGATATCCCGGACGCGTTACCAGCACGATGAGCTGGCGCGCCAGCGGGCCGGGGCTGAGGCCGGCGGAACCCGCCTGATTGTTGCCCCGTCCGGCGGGAGGGTCTCAGCCCTGAGCGTCACGCAGGGACAGATGGTCAACGCCGGCGACAGTGTGATTCAGCTGGTGCCGGCGGCCGGCGCGGACTATCTCCTTGTTATGTGGCTGCCTGACGACAGCCGTCCTTACGTCACCCCGGATGAAACTATCAATATCCGCTATGCCGCCTTTCCTTATGAAAAGTATGGCCAGTTTCCCGGGCGCATCGTCTCCGTGTCCGCCGCGCCCGTCACCGCCCGCGAGCTTGAGGCCTGGCCCGGCGCGCCGCGTAACCCGGACGGTACAGCCGGCGGCGCGTGGTACAAGGCCACCGTGGTGCCGGACAGCACGTCCCTGCCGCTCTCCGGCGGCCTGCTGGCGCAGGCCACACTGTTTCTGGAAAAGCGCCCGCTGTATCAGTGGATGCTGTCGCCGTACTACGGCCTGAAAAAAAGCATTTCGGGGCCGCTGAATGAATAAGGAAGGCGTACAGCAGCTGGCAGGCCGCCTGAACTTCGGCCTGCGCCGTCGTGTGCCGCAGATTATCCAGACGGAGGCCGCCGAGTGCGGGCTGGCCTGCCTGGCCATGGTCTGCGGCTGGCACGGGCTGCATACGGATTTGCTCAGCCTGCGCCAGCGCTTTGACGTATCCGCCCGCGGGGTCACGCTGCGCACGCTGATGACGGTCGCGGCGGCGCTGCACCTGAAATCCCGCGCCCTGCAGCTGGACCTGGGTGAACTCTCCGCGCTGAAAACGCCCTGCATTCTGCACTGGGACATGAACCACTTTGTGGTGCTGGTAGCTGTCCGGGGCGGCCGGGTGATTATTCATGACCCTGCGTCCGGGCGGCGGGTGCTGGGTATGAATGAGGTATCGCAGCACTTTACCGGCGTGGCGCTGGAGCTGTGGCCTGACGGTGAATTTACCCCGCAGAAACGGGAAAGCCGGGTCAGTCTCCGCTCGCTGACGGGCAGCATCAGCGGTCTGGGTTCCGCGCTGACCAGAATCGCCTGTCTGGCGCTGCTGGTTGAGTCGGTGAACCTGCTGCTGCCGGTGGGGATGCAGCTGGTAATGGACCACGTTATCCCGGCGCGGGACGGCGATTTGCTGACGCTGATTTGCCTGGGGCTGCTGTTTTTCGTGCTGTTCCGTACCGCCATGGGCACGGTACGCGCCTGGATTTCGCTGGTGATGACCACGCTGATTGACGTGCAGTGGAAGGCGCGGTTATTTGACCACCTGATGGCGCTGCCGCTGGCGTGGTTTGAAAAGCGCAGGCTGGGCGACATCCAGTCGCGCTTTATTTCTCTCGACACCCTGAAAACCACGCTGACTACAAACGTGGTCAGCAGCCTGATGGACGGCATCATGTCGGCCGGGCTTATCGTGATGATGGTTCTTTACGGCGGCTGGCTGGTGTGGGTGGTGCTGGCGTTTACCCTGCTGTACTGCCTGCTCCGCTTTTGCACCTACGCCCGTTACAGGCAGATTTCAGAGGAACAGCTGGTGAAAACGGCGCGGGCCGGCTCGCATTTTATGGAAACGCTTTACGGCATTGGCACCCTGAAGGCGCTGGGCCTTTCAGCAACGCGTTCGCAGCACTGGTTCAATATGAACGTTGATGCAGCGAATGTCACCGTGCGCAAAACAAAATTTGAGCTGATGTTTGGCGGCGCAAACTCGCTGATTGCCACGCTGGACCAGATTGTGCTGCTGTGGCTGGGCGCCACGCAGGTGATTGACGGGCAGATGACGCTGGGGATGTTTGTCGCCTTCAATACCTATCGCGGTCAGTTTTCGGAGCGCACGGCTAATCTGCTCAACATGCTGCTGCAGCTGCGGATGCTGTCGCTGCACGCGGAACGTATTGCCGATATTGCGCTGAGCGCCACGGAAAAAACGGCGCCTGAGCGGGCGCTGCTGAAGCCCGGCGAGCCTGCCCGGCTTGACATCCATGACCTGACATTTCAGTACGATGCGCTGTCCCCCCCGCTGATAGCAGACCTGAGCTTTACCGTCGCCCCCGGGGAATGCCTGGCCATCACCGGCCCCTCGGGCAAAGGCAAAACCACCCTGATGAAAATTCTGGCGGGCCTGCTGTTACCGACGTCGGGAGAGGTCAGGCTGAACGGGCTGGATATCAGCCAGGCCGGGGTGAATAATTACCGTGCCTGCATCGCCTGCGTGCTGCAGGACGACACGCTGTTTGCCGGGTCGATTGCCGACAACATTGCCGGGTTCGGCGACCAGAAAGAGACGGAACGGGTGCAGGAGTGCGCCCGCCTGAGCTGTATCCATGAGGACATTCTGCGCATGCCGATGGGCTATGACACGTTAATCAGCGAGCTGGGCGGCAGCCTGTCCGGCGGTCAGAAGCAGCGTCTGCTGATTGCGCGGGCGCTGTACCGGCGGCCTGCCGTTCTGTTTATGGATGAGGCAACCAGTCACCTGGATGCCGACAACGAATCCCGGGTGAACGCGTCGATAAAGGCGCTGAAAATCACACGGGTGATTATTGCTCACCGGCCGTCGACTATTGCCTCGGCTGACCGGGTGATGGAACTGGAATAAATGTGCATCCAGAGGCCGGGTGGGCATTGGTTGAGCCTGTTTACTATCCTGTGTAAACGCCTTTTTCAGAAGTGGCCGTCAAGGCTAAGCGTAAGGATTCGTGCGTAAATGCGTAAGGTCGCCCGTCAAGCCTTGACACATCTGCGCTGTCAGAATTTAACGTCATAGTTTGCGGGCGGGGGATGACGTTCTTTGACCTCGGATAAACCAAATCGATTGATATGATGTGTGCGGTACGGGCTGAACCTGGCCAGAATCTCAGGAGTTAAAATCATTCCCTCAGCTTCCAGTTCCTTCAATGCCTGGGATTTCGCCTGGTAATTGTTAAAAATAAATGACTTACAGGCAAGGTAATTATATTTTATTACCTTTAGTTGTTCGTCCCGTACGTTATTGAGGTGTGACGCTCAGTGGAATGAAAACTCACGTTATGGGAGGGAGATGGTCATGCGAGTAAGGTCGTCTGAAAAATCGACTAGTGGACTGCAGTGTCCATTAACTGCCATTTAGCGATTAAAAACACACCGCTTTGAACGCTTTTGTCACTGTTGACAATCTTTTAATATCTGATACTGCCAAAAATAGGATCCGAAGAACGGATATCAAAGGAATGCGCGAATGAGTAGTGATTTTCTGACCGATGACCAGATTCAGAATTATGGCTGCTATGTCGCCGAGCCAAATGAAGTTCAGCTGGCAAAGTATTTTCATCTTGATGAGCGCGACCTGGATTTCGTTAATCAGCGCCGGGGCAGGCATAACCGGTTTGGCATTGCTCTTCAGCTCACCACCGCCCGTTTTCTGGGCTCGTTTCTGAATGATCTCATGCAGACCCCTGCTGGCGTACGGCGCTATGTGGCTGCCCAGTTAGGTATTCCCCGACCGGCGGTCCTGTCCCGTTACGCACTGAGGGAAAATACACGCTGGGAACACCATGCGCTTATCAGACAGCATTACGGCTATCATGATTTTGGCGATTTCCCCTGGGCATTCAGGCTTAAACGTCTGCTGTACACCCGGGCATGGCTCAGCAATGAGCGTCCCGGACTGATGTTTGATTTTGCGACGGCATGCTGCTTCAGCACAAAGTGTTGCTGCCCGCCGCCTCAACGCTGACAAGGATTATTGGTGAAGTAAGGGAGCGGGCTAATCGTCGCCTGTGGAGAAAGCTGGCGTCGCTGCCTGACAGCTGGCAGACAGCACAACTGGCTGGCTTACCCGAAGTCCCGGAAGGACAGCGGGTGTCGGTGATGGAGCAGTTGCGAAAAGGTCCCGTAACGGTAAGCGGTCCGTCTTTTACAGAGGCACTGGAGCGGTATACCCGCCTGAGGAACCTTGAGTTTTCACGGCTGAATTTTGACGGACTCCCGGCCATACAACTGCGTAATCTGGCCCGCTATGCGGGCATGGCGTCAGCAAGGTATATCGCCAGAATGCCCGAAATACGACGTCTGGCCGTTCTGACCGCGTTTGTTAAAGCGCAGGAAATAGCCGCGCTGGACGACGCCGTTGATGTGCTTGATATGCTGATCCTGGACATTACCCGCGAGGTGAAGAAAACAGGGCAGAAAAAGCGGCTCAGGACGCTGAAAGATCTTGACCGGGCGGCATTGCTTCTGGCGCGGGCCTGCGCACTTCTGCTTGACGAAAATACGGATGATGAAACGCTGCGAAAGACCATATTCAGCAGCGTGCCGGTCACCAGGCTTGCGGAGTCTGTTGATAAAGTTAACGAACTTGCCCGACCGCAGGACACCAGCTTTCAGGATGAAATGGTGGAGCAGTACGGACGGGTAAAGCGTTTCCTGCCTGCGCTTCTGCGTGATCTTCACTTTCGGGCCGTGCCTGGCGGTGAGCATACCCTGGCTGCTATCCATTACCTGACAGAACTGAACAGTTCGAAAAAACGTATCCTTGATGATGCGCCTGAGCACATCATTACCGGTCCCTGGAAACGTCTGGTTTATGATGCGGAGGGACGGATTCAACGCGCCGGTTATTCACTCTGCCTGCTCGAGCGCCTTCAGGATTCACTGCGGCGTCGTGATCTCTGGCTGGAAAACAGTGAGCGCTGGGGAGATCCGTGTCAGAAGCTGCTTCAGGGGAAAGAATGGCAGGCTCAGCGAGTCGCTGTTTGTCGTGCGCTTGGGCACCCCACTGATGGCAGAACCGCCGCAGAGCAACTGGCGAACCAGCTGGACGAAACCTGGAAAGCCGTGTCTGCGCGCTTTGACAGCAATGAGGCCGTGAGCATGTGTCATGAAGGCAAATACCCCTCTCTGACCATAGGCAGTCTGGAAAGGCTCGATGAGCCGTCCGCACTGACGCAACTGAGCAGCCGGGTGAAACAACTTCTTCCGCCCGTGGATCTCACTGAACTGCTGCTTGAGATCGATGCCAGAACAGGCTTCACCCGTGAGTTTACGCACGTCAGTGAATCTGAGGCCAGAGCAAAAGATCTGCACATCAGTCTGTGTGCCGTTCTGCTGGCTGAGGCCTGCAACATCGGGCATGAACCCCTGATAAAACACAATATACCGGCGCTGACCCGCCACCGGCTCAGCTGGGTGAAACAGAATTACCTCCGGGCTGAAACGCTGGTCAGCGCCAACGCCCGGTTGGTTGATTTTCAGTCCACGCTGGAACTGGCCGGTCGCTGGGGTGGCGGCGAGGTGGCTTCTGCCGATGGCATGCGTTTTGTTACCCCGGTTAAAACCCTCAACGCCGGGCCTAACCGGAAATACTTTGGTTCAGGACGGGGGATCACCTGGTATAACTTCATTTCCGATCAGTATTCCGGGTTTCACGGAATCGTCATACCGGGGACACTGCGGGATTCTATTTTTGTACTGGAAGGTCTTCTGGAGCAGCAGATCGGGCTGAATCCGGTTGAAATAATGACGGATACGGCAGGAACCAGCGATATTATTTTTGGCCTGTTCTGGCTGCTGGGATACCAGTTTTCGCCCCGGCTGGCGGATGCCGGAGAAGCCGTATTCTGGCGAATCGACAAAAATGCCCACTACGGCGCACTGGATGAACTGGCCCGGGGATGCGTGGAGTTGCCGAAGGTTGAAAATCACTGGGATGAAATGATGCGGGCATCCGGCTCCCTGAAGCTGGGCACCATCCATGCATCGGAACTGCTCCGTTCCCTGCTCAGGAGCACCCGTCCATCGGCGCTGGCGCAGGCGATCATGGAGGTAGGGCGGGTCAACAAGACGCTGTACCTTCTTCATTATATTGATGATGAGGATTATCGCCGGCGGATCCTGACGCAGCTCAACCGGGGAGAAGGCCGACATGCCGTCGCCAGGGCCATCTGTTATGGGCAGCGTGGTGAAATCAGAAAACGTTACCGTGAGGGACAGGAAGATCAGCTTGGTGCGCTGGGCCTGGTTACGAATGCGGTAGTGCTGTGGAACACGCTTTACATGCAGGAAGCGCTTTCACATCTCAGGATTATGGGGGAAACGCCAGAGGATGAACATATTGCCCGCCTTTCACCGCTGATGCACGGGCACATCAATATGCTGGGGCATTATACGTTCATGCTGCCGGAGGATATTCTGAGGGGAGAGTTGAGGCCATTAAATTTCAATTTAAACAATTGATTATCGGCTTAGCGTGGTTTTTTACACGGTTGACCGTCAAACCCCGTACAGCACAAAAGTGGGGGGTGATCGACCTGAAGAAAAAGTCGATCACCATGGGTAAAGGATGTTAAAAAGTGTTCACCATGTCCCCGAACACCTGTATACCATGTCCCCGGACTGTACACGGGAAAGATCGGGGTCATTGCCAGTTTGCAAAACACCATAAAAACAGGCAGGCCTGGGTGACATGATTGCCGTACTGGGATAATATCACTGGTGACACCAGTGATATCATTCAGGACATTTATTATGACAGATACTTCACGACAGACTACCACCCTGCGTATTGAGCAGGATATCAAGGACCGGCTCAAAACGCTTGCCGATGACCGCCACAGCTCTGCTCATGCGTTAATGCTCGAAGCGATAACCGAATATGTAGACCGGGAAGAAAAACGCAGCCGGTACCGCAGGGATGCGCTAGCCGCATGGCAGGAATACGAAGAGAGCGGCCAGCACCTCACCGCGGCGGAAACCATGGCATGGCTGGAAAGCTGGGGAACAGAGCACGAGCAGGATGCCCCCGCATGCCACAAGTGATCGTCTCACAGCACGCGCAGCGGGATTTACAGCGTTTACAGGAATTTCTCAGCAGGAAAAACAGGCTAGCCGCCAGGAAGGTTTCAGAGGCACTTATACGGGCAATCATGCAGCTCGGGAACCTGCCGGATATGGGAAGACCGGTGGCACACCTTCCCCTGGAATATCAGGAGCTGGTAATTGGCTTTGGCAGCAGTGGTTATGTGATGCTCTATCGCCATGACAGGATGACCGACAGGATAGTCATCCTGATGGTCAGGCATCAGAAAGACGCAGGATACTTCGTTCCGGAGGCATAACACCTCTGCTACTCCCTCAAAACGGTGTCTTTTTAATCGAAAATTGGCATTTAACGGACAGGTTTGTCTACGAATCGATTTTTCAGAAGATAGTTTTCCTTTTACCGTACGTTTTCGTACGCTCGGGCTTCAGACCCCCCTTATAATTAAGAAGACACAGCGAATCCCGCCGCTTGGTAATTGTATTATCAGGACTTAAATATGGCGCGATAGCTCTGATTTTCCGGTTTTCTGTCCCTGATTTCTTTCAACCGGTGCATAAATACTGCACGCGCCAGCGCGTTACGGGCTTCGCCTTTATTCAGCCCCGCCTGTACCCGCCGACGAAGTGCCGGATCGCGGAACCAGTCGAGCATCAACAGCGTTCGCTCAGTGCTTTGGCAAGTCCGTTTTGCCTGGGGTAGCTGGCTAGCTTTTTCAGCATCAGAGATGCTGTCACGGTTCCCTGCTTTATCGAGGTCGCCAGACGCAGCACTTCACGCCAGTGAATTTCGATTTCTTTCAGATTCAGACTGGTCGTTGATATCAGTGACTGAAGCGCCGGGTACTGGTCCGCTTTCCCTTTGATAAACAGCTTCTTGTCGTGGAGATCCCTGATTCGCGGACAGAACGCAAACCCCAGCAGATGCATCTGGGCAAAGACATGATCGGTGAAACCCGCGGTATCGGTGTAATGCTCCCTGATTTCAGGTCACTTTCGTGGTACAGCAAGTCATCTAGCACATGGGTTGAATCCCTGACCCGACAGACTAATTCCAACCACCTCATGCAGGGGCAGAGTTAGTCTCAATTTCCTATACGTAAATTAAACACTTATGCGGTCACCCTTGCTAACATTCATTCACTATCAGAATTAAATGAAGTATCAGTATTCAATGGCATTTTCAATACACTGAGGTGTTCAGAAGAAATTTTTATGTCTGACAGTAGTTTCATTGCCAGCGCTTTCGATTGAGTTTCATCAGAACTAAATCCTGCATGTGAGATATACTGGATTTCATTTGCATAGAATTTACCCGCTCTTTTTGTTGAGCGGAATAATATTAAGCCCTCTTTGTTAGGATCAAATATTCCTCCAGGTGATTTATCTAACAACTCTTGTTCATAACAAAATCCACATGGAATAAATCTCCCTTCAATAGGAATTATAATAATTTGAGATGAGTTGGTTGATAAAAGATCAATGGACTTCATCAGGATTTCATCTTTATTAGTTGCAATGTAATCAATAATATTTCTCTCTGCATGGCGAGTGGCTGTAACACCTTGTTTTACGGCGACATCTTGTGGTAAAGAAGGTGTTGGTATATGTATAACAAAACATGATATATCTTTCGAGGATAGCATTGAGAGTGCACAAAAGACAGTATTCATATATTTTTCAAATTGCAGGCACAAATCATCTATTGAAATTCTGCATTTGTCAGGAATGTCATTTTTTTTAATTTCCTCCCTGCCTTTGCTGATAATAGTTTGGAAGTAATTTTCATCAAGTAAACGGAATGTTTTTTGAATATGTCTGCTAGTTCTTTTGTTTACATGGGTTAATTTTTTATTTTTAGGCGATAGTAATAATTCTTTATCCTCATTAAAGGATTTAAGCAAAATCTCACTAATTCTCTCTGCATGAAAGTTTGAGGAAATATGAATTTCCCCAGAGACTATTGCAACCTGCACCTCTTTTAAATTTATGCCTAAGATTTTTTTCCCACCACTGTAAACGAGTGTCGAGATATGTCTTAATTCCTGAGTGACGCGATGAAACCCTGTATATTCTTTTTTTGAGCTTGCTGCCTGTGGGCGCTGATTAAGTTTACTGACATCTTCACTATAATAGAATGGAGTTGATGTCAATTCGTGATGGATTACTTTATTACTCGGAAGCTTTACAGGGGAATTCTTAACTCCCTCACAATAAAGGGGTATCAGGTTTTTGCTTTCAGCCGTGGCTCTGTGGGTTAGCCTTTGTTCAGAAATATCACGCAAATTGTTCAATTCAGCAGGTTCGTATAAATTCCCACCAGTTAAAGGGCGAGATAATTCACTATTATTAATCATACAAAAGACCCTTTTTTTAAAATGTACAACCTGAATTCTATGTTATAAGGGCGATGCCTTTAGCACCTGATCTCGTTAAACTTCATTGTTGCGATCCATTTTAATGCGGGTAGTACGCAGCAACTAGAACTGTACTGATAGGGCGAACACTGCTCAGGTTCAAAATGGTAAATAATATAGTCTACCCAGGACAGGTCGTTAGTGCATTTATTGAACAATTTAATTGATTTAAAACATCAAGGAAAGTAATGAAACATTCTAACATATGCAATAATACATCACCAATTTTTCTTAACAATTCAGGTTATCTTGATAATTCTGCATCGTCTGCTTTCAGTAACAACATCAATAAAATTACAAATACGGATTCGATCATATCGCGCCGTATACAAAGTTGGGATGATTCAAATATCCTAACAAAAAGAACTGATAGTCCGTATGCAGATCCGCGTGAATACCCAAAAGGTCACGATAAATATGATCTTGCAGAGTTAAAACACTGGAAAGAACCCGGTCTGCCTAAAATGACAAAAAAGGCAGAAAAAAAGTATAATATTAACCATCTTGCACTAGTAGATAAAGATAATTTAGAATCTAAAATAGAATTATTTTATACATCAAAAGAATTGGGTGGCGTACCTGGTTACATAGATGCTTTTTTAAAAGGAGAAAAAGGAGGACGAACTGAAGGTTTTTCATTACATCCAGAGCAATTCGCCGCGACATCTTTCAGCACCAGACATGGAGGGTTTATCATATCTCCCAACCCCAGCAATATACCGGAGAAGGGACAAAGTTACACAAATGATACGCTTGGTTTATTAAGTAAAACACGAGAAAATGGAACCGGATTTGGTTTGGTTTGTTACTGGATACCTGCTCATCAATATGAAAAATATGAAATTTTCAATAAATTGTTTCCTGATGCTCCGGCATCAGAAATTGCACCGGAGATTATGGTTGTTGACACAACCAGAGTAAACAGAGAGAAAAGACTCGATAATTATGAGAGCAATAAAGAATATAAAGAAAGAACAGGTTGTGATTTTCTCGCAATCCCTCTAAATCTGAAGGAAGAGCATATTCCACTGCTGCAGGATCTTAAATCAACTATTACCAAGCATCTTATGGAAACTTATCAATGTAACGTTGATAAGGAAAAGGTTGAAATCTATACGCATAGTCCAATATACGCAAATAATTCATGTGGCCTGCATTTTCATGTAAGAGTTAATGAAGGCAGGCACTCACTGGAAATGGACCTAAGGAACTTGAAGTTAGATGACTTAATTCAGCAGTTATCCGACCATGGAAAAGCTACACATATTCCTGTAACCCGGCTCAGTAATGAATTTATTTCTTACAACATTGGCGCAAAAATGAAAGATGCAAAAGCGCAGGGGATCTCATTCACGCCTGTGCCTAATCCATGGAGATCGCCTGACAGAAAAGTAAAAACCAACTTTATAAAAAATCATCTTAACTTTACCAGAGATATAGAAACCATTACTACATCTAATAAATCAGAGGCCAAGTATAACGTTCCATATATAGGTCTGATAAAGCCTGAGGGGATGTATGAAAGAATATCAAGATATGGCAATAATACCATTTTGCCTAACTTCATTTATAATTTTATGATCGGAAGTAATAAAGATAAAAATGAAGCATTCTTCAACAAACCAGAGCAATTCCCAGCAACCACTTTTGGAGAAGATGGGGGAATATTTTTAATGCCAAATCCAAAGTATGTGCCAGGTAAGAGAGAATACTTTGACAATCCTGAAAAAGTCATTTCAGAAACAAGACATACTGGGGGAATAGCTTTGGTTGGTTACTGGGTTCCACCTGAATTATTTGAAGGTACTACGGTGTTTAATGATTTATTTTCAAAGAAAGTGACTGTTGCTCAACCTCTCAGAAAACGGGAAACAATACATGACTATAATAAAAGAACAGAAAATAAGTTCATTACAAATCCTATTGATCTTAAAAAACGACATATACCAATGCTTGAAGAGTTTAAAACGATGGGATTAAAAAATCTTAAAGATGTTTACGGAGTTACTATACCGAAAGATAAAGTAGATATGTACGTTCATGCGCCATTGTATGGAAACAAAACTGCTGGATTTCATATTCATGTGCGTGTAAATCAGCGTTTACCAGCAGGTGAGCAAGATGCAAACAGGATGGGTTTAGATACTGTTATTGAAACTCTTAAGAGAGAAGATATTTCTGATGATGAAATGCAAAATACATTGCTCAACCAGACTTTTAAAACAAAAAATGATAGTTTCTACTCTTTCAGTTCTGCCTGGGACAGACAATCTGCTATTTCTAATTCTGATGGGAAAAGTGTTTCTGAAGGGAAACAATTTAAAGGAATACCTGTTAATTTCATTCCCAATCCATGGGCTCGTCCTCAATAGGTGTGAATAAAATTCTAATTAATAAGTTTATTAGCTAAGAACTGATCTGACTGCATATTCCATGCTGCTCGATCACCTTTTGGCACGCTACCCGATCAGCGATTGGCATGGTGGTCGATCACTGCCAGCTAACATTGCCAATCAGTGATTCGCATCACCAATCACTGATTGGCATATCGCCACGCCAGACCTCCTCTCTTCTTCCACGTTCTCCACTGGGCGCATCGTCATTCCTGTGGAGATAACCATGTCACGAAAGAAGAATCAGAGGACGTCTATGGATATCTGCTTCCGCATTTTCCAGTGAAGTTCGGACAAAGCCTGTCACACCGCAATTTATAAAACATTACGAAAGATGTTGACAAAGATGAGGCTGAAGAAGAGGGGATGGAAATGAATCAGTTGAGAATTCATATTTTTGCACCGTTGAGTGCAATCCTTTTCTGCATAGCCGGTTCTCATAAGCTTGATCATATCAGGCTATGTTGCAATCAAGAATCTAAGCAATCGTGAATCGTTAAAATCTACAGTAAGCTTTTTGATGGGCAACAGGACGCCAGAATTAGTGGCCAAATATCAGTCTGCGAATTCAAGAGAAGCAATCGATGACCTCAAGCCCTATCAAATTATCAATTTGTTTATGACGGGTGAAAATCTCACCGTGAATCAAACTGAAAAAGCTAAACTCAGACAAGAAAGATTTTATTAATACAAACCAGCAGGTGCACCGTGATTTATGGGATTAAACCAGTCATACCCTTTGTTGTTGGTAAATTGTGGTCTGGATTTAACGACGAATTCCTGGAAAACTTAGCAGCGCTTATTTTACATCGGTCAATGTCATTGTTGACGTCAATTAGACCTTTGTCCATGAATGTACTCGGGTAAAGTCAGGCGGAGATATTACGCCATTACATTCTGGGGTCCGGCCGAATTCGCCCGGAGTTTACTGAAGCATTTCCTGAAATATGAGATCCAGTGTAATGCTTCAATCCAGAGAATGGCATGGGAGCAGTTGGTATTGTCTTTAACTGGACCTGAATTCCCTCAGATATTCAATAAGAGGGATGAGTTTCTGATTTGAAAAGCGCCTTATATAATAAGCCGTTAGTCTGTATACCCACGCCGGCGATTTAACCGCTGTTGAACTCTCATGGGCCACACGCTGCATATCATCTTCGCATCTGAAACAGTGGGACTCGTAGTAAAAACGATCCTGTGGCGTCATTGAGCCGCTGCATTTGCTACACGTTATTTTCTGTGACCTGTCCATTACTTCCCCTACCGGTTTATCCTGACGGCGCAAAAAACGCAGCAATGATCTTAGTTAAAGCTGCTTGCGGCAGATTTTTGAAAATACAGGCAAATGGATGTGGCTTCATTGCTCTTGTCAAACACTGCAGAGTGGATAGCAGCAGGATGGGGGGTATCAGTGATGGCGCATCACCCCACGCCGGCCGACCTGAAGAAAATGAATTGGCATTTTGTGGCACGGCAGCACGGGCACCCACAACGCGGCTGGGTTTCGTCGTGTTGCTGAAAACGTTTCAACGGCTCGGCTATTTTGTTCTGTCCAGCCAGGTTCCTGAACCGCTCATCAGACATATTGCTCAGTCCATCGGACGCAATGCCGACCTCATAAATTTAAACCACTATGATCACTTGGAAGCCCGGCGAAAACATGTCGGCATAATACGTCGATTTCTCGATGTAAATCCTCTCACTGCAACAGGTAAATTGCTACTCAGGAACACCTTCATCGAAGTCGCACTGATTAAGGAAGATGTCGCGGACATTATCAATGTGGGCATTGAAGTGCTGATACGCCACCGCTATGAATTACCTGCCTTTGATTCTCTGGTACGGACGCCCCGCTCAGCGCGAGCGGAAGCTAATCAGGCACTGTATTCACGCGTGCAGACGGCCGTGGGTAAAGAGGGTGCCGCTTTTCTTGACGTTCTGTTTGTCGTCGGGGACGATCCCAGACGGGTGTGCCTAGAATGATCTGAAGCAAGACCCGGCCAGCCCTACCATAGTCTTATACCCAGCTTTCATATAGGCGCGATAAGATAGAGAAAGGTGATTTTATGAGTTTGTGTAAGGTCAGTAATATTTGCTCAGCGGACTATCAGGAGCTGCTGAAGCGGCATAACCTACGCGGCAGCATAAGCGCCCGTGGCAACTGCTATGATTACGCCTGTGCGGAAAGTTTTTTCCTACTTTAGGCACCGCGTCAGTGGGTTCACGCTATGTAAGAACAAATGAGCATTTTGATTCCTCAGGATAACAAGACATTCGGCTATTGCTGGGATAATCCTGATGCCGTCAGAATTGCTGGCAGTCACACTGGCGGGCTAGTCAAAATTACTGAAGATCTAAGCATTTATTGTGGGCTTCTGATGCATTCCACTCTGGCTTTTACGACTTCGGGCTGCCGCCAGGCCTGACCGCGGTGAAATTCTGGACTCGCAAAAAATTTAGAGGGACGAATGCCCTGAAAGAAAAATTAATCCCCCGCATTCCCATTGAATAAATAGAAAGCCATCGATTATCCAGGTATCCCTTTCATTTTTTACTGACTGTTAAATGGTGGCTAGGGTTCATTTTCCTGCATACTGACGAGTGTGACGCTTAAACAAGAATCATATGCCCCTTCTTTAAAAAACATGGAGGAACATAGTTATCCCATCCTTTAAAACGGATGTAGTCAAGCAAAGGGGGAACATTTATTACACTGACCTTTTCACAGCACCGTGTTATCCTGTTTCTTAGCGTTATACGACTAATGCTGAGGATCTTATATATAACATCCCGCTTAACTCCACATAGTAACAAAAGAATTACTTCCCATTCACGATCCGTGAATATAGATGACGGTTTAGTGAAAACGAGAGGTCTCCTGTAAATATCACTAAAGAAGGATGATAAATAGATGTTTGTAAGCTCTATATAAGTACAAATTATACCAGTTGACCCATCAGCCAGATCCCATGGCCGTTTTTCTACCAAGTATGCTCTTAATTTACCCCTATGCCCGAAATCAAATACTTTTAAGGCAATGCTCATCCTTTTAGTTTGAATAATTTTGACGTCGTCGTTTAATATATATTTGTAATGTTCGCCAATATCAGGGAGTAGTTCTACATCTAAACTCCCTATAATTTCGTCAGATGACATATTAAAGTATTTACAAGCTAATTCATTAACATAGACATATCGGGATGAAGAGTCCTTAACCGCCCATCCAAACAAAGACTTTTTAAAGTAAAAATCCATTTACTATCCTCAGTCAGAAACTATAACATGTCCCTTTCTTAAAAAGAACTGTGGGATGTAATTATCCATACCGGTACTTTTGCAATATTCAATCAATGCTGATGATGAACTAATACCTATTTTTTAAAGCAACTTCTTAATCGCCCATTAATTGAGTTAACAGAAACGCCAAGAATACGACTTGCCTCTTTAAGGCTGAAAGCACACTGTAGTAAATAAATTACCTCCCATTCTTTTTCAGTGAAAATCTCAGATGGAGCCTGGAAAATTGCGTGCTGCTTTATTTTTCCATTCAACAGAGATGTTGGGGTGACAATATTCACGTGTCTTACACTAATCAACGTCCCAATGCAGATATCGTTGTCGTCATACAATGGCTCTTGTATGTTGTATGCTGGCTGCATTATTTTTTCTTTCCCCTGGATATGGGTTGTTATTGCTCTTACAGATTTCCCTGAATTTTCTATATATCTCTCTTGTTGTTCAAATAAATCTGAAAACTCAGCAACAGGGACAGGAATATCATTTATTTTAAGACCTTCGTAGTCATAACTGGTTGAGATTGTCTGCCATACTTTAAATGCCGGGTTTACGTATACGAAATGAGACTCATTATCTTTTATTGCCCATCCTGTAAGTGTGTCACATTCGAACATGTTAATTAAACTTTTGGGTAATGAAAGCACTGTCATGATTTAACCCCTACATAAAAGTAACCCTACACAAGAATGACCTTTATCGTCATGTCAATTTTAGACAGGATTATCTTTAAGAAAACAACATCCCGAAAGAGGGTTCCAGCAATATTAAACATTGAAATTTACTGACTAAAAGTTTGATTATTAATTTCACATCAGTAAAACAGCTCGATAACGACAAGTGGTTTTATATGAATTTGAATGTGCCGGCAACTGAGCCTGTATGTTAAAAATTCTAAAAAATCCTTATTTAAAGTAACATTTACTGAGAGGGATTTCCGCTATGAAACAATCCGATATTATCACTGCT
>Ga0213826_1000443_pt1 | contig 22213 bp, 22 predicted proteins | sample MC6MC0899MG_FD_180668 | JGI IMG/M metagenome (GOLD analysis project Ga0213826, IMG submission 180668) | Enriched soil aggregate microbial communities from Iowa State University, Ames, United States - MC6-MC0899-MG | ecosystem: Environmental > Terrestrial > Soil > Unclassified | place: USA: Iowa...
GTTCTCGCGAACCCTGAAGTTGCTAGATAACAGACCAGAGCTTCAGGAACGCCATAGCGTTGGCTGTCTAAATCCGCGCGTGGCTGTAGTCATCGTCGGTAAGAAGGCTGCTGCATGAATGACTTTTCAGAATCACCGGCAGCTTGGGGTGAAAGCGAACGGTCGCGAATGGCTGCTTTCGACCCATAGCGGCCTGTCGCGAGGGGCAGTAATCAGCCAGAAGCCGCTTTTTGATGTGCCTACGAAACCGATGGTGATCCAAGAAGCTGTCTTTGGTGATAGAGTTAAGTCAGAAAAATCGCACTGGGACAACTACCAGACCCGGGTGCGATTCAATAAGCAAAAACTTGTGGGCTGACTGTACCTCAAATGAATGAGCAGTCAGATAGCAGCGGTATAACAGGGAAGCTACAATGGCCTATCAGGCGGTTTTTACTGGTTGGAAGAATATTACCCTTGAAGATCTGTTGGTGGCCTACCGCAAGGCTAAGGCAGATTGTTTTTTTGAAAACACCTTTCCTGCGGCCATAAAATTTGCAGACTATGAACAGGATTTGCTCTCCAACCTAAAAAAACTGCTTAAATCCCTGCATAATGACAAAGGGTTTTCAGACAACAAAAAACTGTTTGGCGATTATCGTCTATTACCAAAAAAATTATCCGTCAAACCAAAGAACAATGTTTCTGCAAATGGTCATGTGCACTTCTCCAATCCTCATCGCGCAGTGGAACACCTGCTTGATCATCATATCATCACCCCAGAGTTTCGAGTGGTGGGTGACTTCCCGGTAGACACCCATATCATATCTGCGCTATGGATCAATACGGTGGGGCATCAGTTCGACGCCAAACTGGCTGATAGCTGCTATGGCGCTAGGTTAAGACGTATCCGTAACGACGAGCTGTTTAGCGAACCCAAAGACAAGCCATTCCACATTAGCGCTATAGGCTCCTTCGCGCCATACTTTCAGCCGTACCAGCAGTGGCGTAATGATGGGTTGAAGGCTATTCGCGGCGAACTTGAGCAAGACCGTGAAATTATCGCCGCCTCGCTGGATTTGAAGAGCTTTTATCATTTCATCGACCCGATGGCTCTGGCCTCAACTGATCTTTATGAAGAGTTTGGGCTTGACTTGAGTAATGAAGAGCAGGAATTTACTAAGGAAATTTCTAAATTCCTTAATCACTGGACTCAGGGTGCTAATAAATTTTCGAAAAAAGTCACTCTAGGGAAATCCTCAATCCCTGGCGGTCTTGTTATAGGCCTAACTGCCAGTCGCATTATTTCGAATGTTTTGCTGGGGCGCTGGGATCGATTGATTAAGGAGAAAGTTGCTCCGATACATTACGGTCGTTATGTTGATGATATGTTTTTAGTGCTGCGTGATACCAGCACCATCCGTAACAGTCAGGAGTTTATGCAGTACTTGAAGGACAGGATGGGGCCAGAGGTTGTTGCTCAAGTGGACAAACCTGATGACCAGACTTGGAAGATACAGCAGGGGGAAGATTTTCAAGGTCAGACACAAATAGTGTTGCAATCAGATAAGCAGAAGCTGTTCGTGCTGCAAGGCCGCGCCGGGCTTGACCTGCTGGACAGTATCGAAAAGGAGATTGTTGAGCTTTCTAGCGAGCACAGGCTCATGCCTTCACCGGATCAACTTGAAGACTCTACTGCCGCCCGTGTTTTGTCAGCTGCGGGCTCCGTCGGCGATAACGCAGATACCTTGCGTCGCGCTGATGGCTTGACCATTCGTCGTTTAAGCTGGTCGTTGCAATTACGGCATGTGGAAACGCTGGCCCGTGATCTGCCGCCACAGGAATGGTATGAGCAGCGTCAGGAGTTTTATCAATTCGCCCATAATCATATACTTCGCCCAGATAATTTATTCGCGCATTTCACCTATTTGCCCCGCCTGCTGGGTTTCGCTATTAGCTTGAATGAGTGGCAGCAGGCTGAACAAATCGCACTTCGCGCATACAACTCCTTGCAACAGTTGGCGGCGGCAATATCAAAAGGGAAAACTATCGCAGTCAATGGAGTTAACACTAAGGCCGGAGAAAATCTATGGCCTATGGTAAAAGGCACTCTGACCTGGTTATTTATTGATGCGGCATCCCGCTATTACGACCCTAATAGGTTATTGCTCGGTCAACGCTCCAGAAAGGAGCAGCGCCTTGCTACGCTGTTTTTGAAGGGTATTTTTGACAGCCTGCTCGAAGTTGAAACCTTGCTTGACTTTCGCTTTGGCTCGGAGGATTTTTATAAAAAAGCACCCATGGTTGCTATGGCCGACCTAGCCAAAGAACCTTACAAGCGAATATTGCACAGCATATCTGCTGGAAAGTTAGTGGGGGGGCGGAAAGGTAATAAAGAGAGTCGAATCCTAAAATTGATGGAGGCCTCACAACTTTTGAATACTGAGGCGCTAAAAGATTTTTTGAGATCAACTCGTCTTAACCGACTTGAGGCAGTTGAGCCCGGCAAGCGCAAGGACGAAAGCTTCTTACCTTATCTGTTTCCTACACGCCCGCTGACCCCGGCTGAAATATCGGAGCTTGCGCCGGAGTGTGTTGGCTTGCGAAGGGCCGATGGTAAACAGCCTCAAGAAAAACCTTCGGTGATATGGGCGCAATATACCCAGGCTCTTAGGGGTGTATGGATAAAGCCAACTCTGCTCGCCTCAGAGCAGGATGGCAAGGATGTGCTAGATATTCATAGGTCGCGCAAATATATTCGGATTGGCACAGGCCGTAAAAATATAATCACAGTTGCTCTGACGAACCTAAAAACAGAGGACAAAGATTGGGCGGCAATGGCCTGCAATAAACCCAATTTATCTCGCGAGAGATATCAGCGCATTTCAGAACTGGTCAATCAAGCTATTCAGCTCAAACCTCGACCCGACTATCTATTGTTTCCAGAGCTTTCTATTCCATTAAAATGGATAGATAGCCTCGCGGCGCGGCTGAGTTCCATGGGCATAAGTCTTATTGCCGGAACCGAGTATCGCCACTTTGAGAACAATGAACTTCTGAGTGAAGCCTGTCTAGTGCTTACTGATAACCGACTAGGCTACCCGGCCACGATAAAAATTTGGCAGCCAAAGTTGGAGCCTGCGGTTGGCGAAGATAAGGAGCTAACGACGAAATATGGGAAGTGCTGGGCATTTTCCAAGCTGCAAGGAAAGCGCGGCAAGCCAATATATATACATAATGGTGTTAACTTCGGTGTAATGGTTTGCTCCGAGTTGCAAAACAGCAAGGCTCGGGTGAGGTTTCAGGGGGAAGTGGATGCCTTGATGGTACTAAGTTGGAATCAAGATCTAGAGACCTTCGCTTCGCTTATTGAGTCTGCTGCGCTAGATGTACATGCCTACACCATTCTGGTGAATAACCGAAAATATGGTGACAGCCGGGTACGCTCCCCAGCAAAAGAATCCTTTATGCGTGACATTGCACGTGTGCGGGGGGGGGACAACGATTTTGTCATAGCTGCCACGCTGGATATTGACGCCTTGCGCGCTTTTCAAAGTAGAGCAAAGCGCTGGCCAGAGGGAGGAGATAGATTCAAACCAGTTCCGGAGGGCTTTAAACTCAACAAAGCTCGGCGCAAGCTACCTCCAAAGTAAGTTCGGGTGCTATTACAGAGCTGTATTGGATTTTTGAATGGGCCAATACCTGTCTGCTATGGTTGCGGCTAAATTACCACTTTGTAGTGAGGGAGTGGCTTCAAATGGTCGTGACCTGTCCTCCGCCAATGGCAGCTTTGGGTCGTTAGCTGCCGGTCACCACTGGCCGCTATCGACCCGTTGCAGCCCTTCATGGAGGGTTGCTAACGGCTGATTAATGGGGATCGCTGAGATATGCGTTGGCGACCAATCAGTGCCTTCTCAATGATCCCACTCCCATCCTTCATCCGGTGGAGTTATAATTGTCGATCACATACTTCCTGCGCCCTCCTCATGAACACTCGAACATTGTCCATTGCCACGATTGCCGCATTTGCCAGTATTGGAATAGTTTGCCTCGTGTATATCCTTGCGTTCGGCACCGTGCGGTCGAATGATCCCGCAATCTGGGGGCAGTTTGGGGACTACTTCGGCGGAGTCTTGAACCCGCTGTTTGCTCTTGCTGCATTCTTGTCTGCACTTTGGTCGATTGGTTTGCAGCAGCGCGAATCTCGAACTGCCTCAAAGCAGCTTGCTGAGCAGACAGACATTGCACGAAAAGAGCTAGAAACATTTAGTTCCGAGAGGCTAGGAGAGGAGTTTCTGCATGTAATCCGGGATATAGACCAAAGGCTTTCTGCCCTATTACTGGAAGTCATATCCCCCCCCAATGCGCATCAGCGGGTTACCATCTCGCAGATGGTTGCAGAGGCTGATCGCCTTGCCATGCAGCAGAGCAGCTCCCCAGCTTTCACCGAATTTTTGCGATACGCGAATATTCCCGGTTCGGTTGTAGAGGCGCCTGTGCGTGAAATAAAATACCTCGTCGAAAAACTGCGAGAATTCTTGGGTCACTACTCAAGGTACAAAGCAACAGGCTTTGCGCCTGTTCTCGTTTATTACGCCGACAAAGCTTATCAGCTAATGAATATGCTGGAGGCGGTTGGTGGAATCCCCCCCGACACTCGGCAATTTTTTGCAACAGTTAGTGATGTTCATGGGTAGCTCATTGCCCAAACTGTTAGGCTTCAACTTCGCTTTCGGATCCAATTGAGACATCTCTAGAATGGCTAGTGGCGGACAATTTAGTCTTTCAGCGGCCGCTTTGGCCGATTAGCGACCTTTGCTTCCGCGGTCTACATCAAATACTTTTCGTTAAGGAATATTAAAATGGATGCATTCACTTCACTTGTCGAAGAGCAGAAATCAAAAAATGAAGTGATCCAACTATTTGGCGTGATTCTATATACCGACAAGCACCCAAATATTAAGAAGATGCTAAGGGATGATGACTACTGGTTAGCTCTGCATGAAATAACTGGTGAGAATTTTGCAGTATTCTCAGTGCGCCCTGAGCAAGGTCGGTATGAGTTCCCTAAATTCCCTCCAGGATTCATTGGCATGATGATCAAAATATGGAAGGAGCCTAAAGACAACCAAAGCCTTATTGAATTATTCGAAATCAAGAGCACCGAAAATCTACCTTTACTCTTGCTATTCACTGAAATCAATGGAAGATATCTATCTGTTCAACTTGAAATCAGTGACTCTAGTGCGGCCGATGCTTACAATTCAACAAAAGGCCATCTTGAGTTTGCGTGCAATGTAATTTCCAATATAAGGAAGGAAAACTACGGAAACCCGGAAGGGATATTCGCAGCACTTTCATTGCAAAACGACAAGAGAAGTGCATGGAGAATCATCAGAAACGGGGTAAATATATACGCATATATAAAGGGGCTGCTTCCATAATGATTCGTTAAGCTCCAGTCTACTTGCTGGGGCGGGTTAAGTCCGCCCCTTATAAATAATTAATCACATCGTCAAACTTTAATATCTATGGTATCGCCAAGAAAATTATGAGCCAGAAGTTCGTGGCAACGCATTACTATCCAGAGAAGCTGATCCGAACTTCACTCGTCTTGTGGGATTTTCTAACGCAGTAACCCTTGTCTTGCTTTCAAGTCAATGCGGCATCGCAGTCAACCTTAATATAAACTCGCAGCTAAATTTGACTATTCTCTGTGCCCCCCGTGAAGCCTTAACGGCAGAAGACTTTGCAATAGTTGGCGATGGGCAGGTCCTAGTGCTCGTGCCTGCGCTTAAAATTGGCATCTATCTGGATCTTCCTTCTTACCTCGCCTACAAGTCTGGAGTTACTACGCACTCAGAACTGAATGCAATCCTAGAGCAGTCGGCGAGGAACAGAACGGAAATTTGGTCCCAGCTACCCATGGTCTGTCTCCTATAGCGACAGATCTTTGTGGAGGACCGCTTTAGGCCTACCCCTGTCCCCCAGTGGGCGCTCCAAGGGTCGGTAGCGGCTTTTCGTCAAAGGCAGCTAGCGACACAAAGCAGATGATGAAGATAGGTAGAGTTCGACTTCGGCATGTGCTGGACCACTCTGCCAGCATAATGGTAGCCTACCTGCATTAAGCAAACAAAAAGTGGTAGGAGAAACAAATGGTATTCCATTCTGAATCTAAAGCACCGCTTACAATCAAGAAACTTTTTGGTTTGGATGTAGAGTTTAGGCGGTTACTAGCGTTTTGTAATTTGGTCTGGTCAGAAAATTGGCCGTCTACGAAATTACTGTACTCAATGAATCCTACCATAATGCTTTACGGTTCACCTGGGACCGGAAAAACCTCGCTATTAAGAAATGCCGCTCTAGAAATGCGATCGCAAGATGTGAAATATTTTTCATTTAGTTTAGAGCGCTTGCTGCATAGAGATCTTGGTCGATCCTCTGAGGAGCTTAGAGACCTATTTAGCTTTATCAGGTCGAAATCTGATCAAGAAGAAAAAATGCTTTTGCACTTCGATGATGTTGATTCAGTGCTTAGCTCTAGATATATCGAAAATGAATCATCTGGAGTGAAGCGCTTTGTCAATACCTTCATTAAGGAGCTTGATATAATATTTCACAGCGCCGAAAATTTTTCTCCAATTATCGCTGTTACTACAAATATTTATCCAATGATTGACTCGGCAGTGAAGAGGCGTTTTTCATTAAAGCTTTCCGTAGAGAACAACGTAACTAGGGAAGAGTTTGAGGCTTGGCTTACTCCAATGGTAGAAGATCTAGGAGCATGCGGCAGTGCAAGTTATGAAAGCCTCCATAGAAAAATGGAGCAGCGAGATCTAACACCGTACGACGTTTGCCTAGTGATGCAGAATTTATTACTTGACAAGCTTTCAGGTCAAGCTATAGATAATTATGCAATTGAGCATGAATTTGACATGTTTAATTCTTCGAAAGTCCATGCGCGCCATGATTATAAAATTACCTAAGGAGGATGCCTTGAGTGTCAAGAAAGAACCGAGCGCTGCTCGGAAAGCTGCCGAGTCGACAATTATTCACGAAGATTTAGTAGACGCTATAGAAGCCTTAGGACAAGCTAATGGATTGGACGTTGAAGCCACCAAAGGGAATGACTCTAGAGGAGATCTTCGAGTTAAAAAAAGCGACTTTGACCCTCTCATGAAAATAATCGAAGAAAAAATTAAACGAGAGTAAGCTTCCATGAGTGATGATGACGATTTTGTTGAAGTTAAAGTTCATCGAGATAAAGTAGGGACAACCACAGCTAGGAAAATTGTTAAACAGGGAGCCAAAGCGCTGATTTCTCGCTACGAGATCACCCCTGGGGCGAAAGTGATTCTTGCCGAGAATGGCATTATTTATTTCGAAAATATTGACCCGAAAGATCTTGAAATTGAAGGTGAGGCTGAATAAATGGACATTGATTTTTACAAGGGTTTTGTTTTTTTTGACTCAGTAAGCTTCAGCAATGAACTGTGGAATGAGATATTAACAATCGACTATCTTGATGAAGTCAAGAACGCGGAAGAAATCATTCCAGAAGGCTATGATGGTGCAGGGGAAACATTAGAACGAGTACAGCTGGATGAAAATCGAAACTCATTCATCAAAGGGCTCGCCAGATTAGTAATTAAAAATTCTGCTCAGCCTCGTACTGCTATTAGTATTGAGGCGCTAAGCGCACTTTCGAAAACTATTCAATTTATCAATGATGAAAATGTAACGCACTTTAAACTAGACGTTTAATAAGTTGTCAAGCTTCCTCGCTTGAAAATCATGTGAGCAGATCCTGTTCCTGATCTAATGCTTTGTGGTTTACACCGTTACAGGGTGACTAGAATTTGAAACAAGGATCGCTGATTATGAGCCATGCGCAGGCCAGTCAATGGCTTCTTCTGGCCGATAGCTGTCCTTCACGAAGGGTAGCAATGGGTCGATAGCTGCCAGTCGTAACCGTCAGCTATCGACCCATAGCAGTTAGGAATGCCGGCTCGGTCATTCAGTCCTTGTGCAGGCCCTTCTTGCATCGCACTCCCTAGCGATTTCTTCCGATGCATCTCGATCGGGTCTCAGCTCAGGGTATGCTTGAAGTGCGATATCCACAGTCGCCGCCAGAGCGCCCGCCATCGCATGGCCGAACGATTTCTTAAGCCCGGCATAGTCATCTTCTGATGAATGCAACAAGACGCCCTTCAAGGCACTGTTGAGCGCCGAAGTGGCGTCGATGCCACCGTTAAAAAACGCTTTTGCGGGGTCCAGGGACAAATTTATTAGCATCTCATCCATTTTTTCGAATGTTCGGAGAACAGTAGACGGTGGAGCGGCGCTGATTTTTAACATCGTCTGCACATTGAATAGCAGATGTAGCCTTAAGCTCCCAGACGACAAGCATGAAGGGCTGAGTGTCAGTCCGCGATGGGTCGTTAACGGTCATTCGCGAAAGACTGCTAACGACCCAAATCTAGCCCGGCAACGGTGAATGGGTCCGAGATAAATGCAGCCTCGATATCACCGCGATGAACCTGTGCAATCAGTGCGTCCGTTGAGCCGGATAAGCGCCGAGACGAGGTGTTACGTTTCGCCCAGGTGCTTAGACTACCTTCGCTCTGACTTATCTCAATAGAGCGTCCGTACGGCGCTAGAAAATCGTTTTGATCACCTTATCAACCCCAGTGATCAGGTCTTCCACTTCGGCAGGTGTAGGTTCGGCAGTGCTCTTGTGTCCACACTTATTCCTGATGTCTCCGAGGAAATCGATGTGCCTGGATTGAGCAAGGTCAATCACATCTGCGGCCTTCAACGCAATATTAATCGGATTGATGGTTTTTGCTGTTTTAGGTAGGTGGTGCTTGGCCGCTAGCTCTTTAAGGTGGCCTTCCAGAACGACCCCAGCTACAGCGCCGGCAGCGCGGGTGTAGCCATTTTTCAGCAGGCCTCTCGCGCTATCCAACTCGTCGTCGAAGACGTCAGCCTGTACGAGTTGCTTGATCTCAAAAAGTGAGCTTTCGAAGCGGCGTTTAATCGCATTGACGATCGCGATCTGTTGTCGAAGCAAAACTGACGCGGCCGTAGCATCCGCCCGGACAACGCCTCCAAAGCTTGTGCTTAGGCCTTGGCAAGCATCCTCAATACGATAGTTCTCCACTGAAACGTCTTTCCGGCCTTTGGGCTTCTCGTATAGTTTGATGAAATCGCTTAGACGATCTGGCATCAGTTGTTTGACGAGAGTAACTGCTTCCGAATACCACTCTTGATAGACCGTGGGGAACGGCTTAATTTTCTTCATAAAAGAGTCGACCGACTCAGTATTCCTCTTGAGCGATTTGCTCAGTTCGGCGACGTACTTGTCTCTGTCGGTATACATGAGTGCAAGGGATTGCTGTACCCAGAAAGCTTCTTCCACTAATGCGTCCAAATCCTTTCGGTATCTCTCAAGGCGTGATGCGGTCATATTAATCCCTTTCTGGAGGCCTTTGGAGGTTCGGCGCTAGTGATCAGCGTAAAGGTAAGTCGTCATGATGGCCACTGGCCGACGCTGGATTGTGAAAGCTGGGTATCGAGCAGCAGACGACGCTTCTGCGGTGGCAGTGCTCAGGGGTACATTTGTACTCTTTTCATGGCTCTTGCGCGTATTGACGCTTGGACCCGTTTTTTTGTCCTGTTAACATCGGGGCGTGGATAGGCATACAGTTTGAGAGGCGGAGTCGAAGCAGTGCCTCTTGGATCCGATCATCAAGCTAGGTGTATGAGGCGAGTGGATGCTTTCAACTGATGACTTCGTCCCTCTGGAGGCTGCAATCGGATCGCTGAGGCAGACCGCTCCCGCGTTTCTCGATGCTATTGCTACCGCGATGAGGGCGTATCGACCGTCTGATGTCATACCGAATGAGCAGGTCTGCTCCCGTGCACACGGCAAGCCCATCCCCGGCTTCGCTCTTACTTACGCCCACCTAAGTGGTTACCTCGACCTTGCCGTATCCAAGCACGCTTCGGTCTTCATCGAGACGGAGGCGGGGGTGTACCGTTCTGAAAATGTGTTTATCAATCGCAGTTGGTTGATGGCTCTGAATGAGCTTGCGATTCTTCAGCCAGGTATTGCGCAACCCATAGCGCTGCGCGCCTTCGGAACGCAAAAGGCCAGTGTTACTCCGCTTTTTCCACCGCTCGATGACCAAACCCCTGACTCAGCTCGCGCGGAATTACGTCGACTCAAGATCCAGATTGAGAAGAATCTTGTGCTTCCTGGAGAGGATGCTCGCGATCGAGAAATCGAAAGTCTGCGAGCACAAGTGGCGTCCCTGGTGGAGGCCAAGTCACAGGGCGATGAGTTGAACGCAGCTCAGGCTATGACGCTGAAGATGCTGACCTTGGAGAATGACCAGCTTCGTAGAGTCAGAGAGGATGAGGCATCGTCGAGGAGGCTTTCGGCTCCTGTAAAAGCGGTGCAGCCAGCTGCGCGTTCAATCTCCAACGTCGAGCTTCGCAACGCGGCTATCCGCGAGGCTCGTTGCGAAGTGGCGAAGCTTGCGATGGCCCTATGGGCCAGCCCAGATCTCGCGGACTGCCGTACCGGCAAAATGGCCCAGCTAGTCAGAGATCACATCGATCCAAAATACGCAGGGCTACTACCCGCGACGAATATTTCACTTGCGAAGTGGCTATCGTCGGATGTGGCTCCCCCATCGGCAAAGCGCCGGGGTAGGCCTTCGAAGTCTGATCCAAATAAATAAACTACACACCCGGCCGGATATGTAGTTTTCCGGCCCCGTCCAGCGGTTTTAACCGTTGGATATCCCTGCCAGCATCCTCGTCGTCAATCACATTGACGTTCTGGAGGACGTTGACGATGCCACTTCTTTCCCTGCCTTGTGTTTCTAGCTTTCCGTCCGTGAAGTCTTCGTGGTCGGCTTGCCTAATTTATCAAGCAGACCTTTCGCATGTGATCACCCTCGGGGCTGTCGCAGGCACACAGCTGGCCGGCATTTGCCTAGATAGCGATGACATTTTGCCAGGAGGTATTGTATGAAAATGCGCAAGATAGTTTCGCACGAATATGAGGGGGCCTCCATCAGCTTCGATGTGGAGGGTTGGATGAATGCTTCGCATGCTGGTGGAGTGTTTGGGAAAGACCCTGGGGAGTGGTTAGAGCTGGATTTGACTCAGCTGTACGTCACGGAATTGGCGAAGAGGAGGGGAGTGACGATCGAGTCGCTGATAGTGACCCGGCGCGGTAACGAGAGGCTCCGCGGGCTTTGGCTGCACCCCAAGCTTGCTGGCAAGTTCGCTCGTTGGCTCTCGATCGATTTTGAGATCTGGTTCGATGACCAAATGGAGGCGTTGACGTCGAGGGATGTGGTGGCTGTAGAGGCGGCGCGGCGCCAGGCTGCGATGGGCTTTCGAAGCCTGTGCGAAGCCCTTGTCATTACTCATCAGGCGATCGGAAAAGAAACGAAGCCTCATCACTATATGAATGAGGCCAGGCTCATCAACGAAATTCTAACAGGAGTCTTTCAAGGGCGGGACCGAAGCCAGTTGACGATCCCCGAGCTTGAGCTGATCACGCTGATGGAAAGCAGGGACGTTCTGTTGCTTGGTCAAGGGAAGGGTTACTCAGATCGCAAGGCTGCGCTCACTCAATATCTCGGTCAGCTCAGCGATAGCCGCTCACAGCTTCACCGACATTTCGGGTAGATGGGCAGCGTAATGCATCAGTTGCGCGTTCCAGGGGGGGCGTCACGGCGCCCTAGCGCACCCACCCTGGGCCATCCTGCGAGCAAAGCGAGAAGATCCCTATCTCGGTGGCTATCACACCGCCGTAGGGCTTAGAGGTTGAAATCGGTTCCGGCCTCTCATTACCTATTGGAGGGGTGCCGATCCGTAACAGATCCCGGCACGTTGGCCATAAAAACGTGTGGAGTACATTTGTACTCATAATGCAATTTCCTGTGTATCAGTGCTGAAGCGCCTACCTCTTACGCACCTCTTCGTTTTGCAAAGTAGGCAGCTATATTGTGAGCGGAGATCTCGTCTGCCCTACCGTGGTGGATGCTGCTGAGTCGATGAGGCCAATCCCCAGCTATTAAGCGGCTAAGCGGCGGGGGTTCAGTCGCTCTCACTCGGCCTCTCGGTAAAGGGCAGGGTATCAGTGGTGGCGTTTGGCTATCCGGCAAGCTAGATTCATGACGCAGACGTATTCACCCAAGGAACGGCAGGAATGACTCAGTACAACGCAGCTTTGATTCTGGATCTGAAACGACGCATTGAAGAGGATTTCACATCTTCCAACTGGGAAGAAATCGGTTTGCTAACTGATAGCTCCCACATCATTACTGGGCACTCAAGGCTATTGAGAAGCTTGAGCTTTGGTGATCAAGATTATGCGGGCAACATCATTAGTGTCCTCCGAGCAATGTCCGATCACAACCCCTGCTCTCTCAACGTAGTAAAGGAATACCTAGATCAGTGGTATCCAGATCAAAATGTAACGTACATTTCTGCAAAGCCGTCTGAAAGAAAGATCTCCTTTGCGCCCAATGTGTTCTCCATCCCTGATGGAGATGTGGAGGAAGACCTAGTCACCGTCATGATGCCGTTCGCTGGTTTTGATGGAGTCTACACCGCGATAAAAAATGCATGCAGCGCAGCTGGGTTCAGGTGTTTGCGGGCCGACGATATCTGGCACAATTCTTCGATTATCCAGGATATTTTTAGTCTCATCTATCGGGCGAAAATTGTCGTCGTTGATTTTTCGGGGAAGAACCCGAATGTGATGTACGAAACTGGAATCGCTCATACGCTTGGGAAAACAGTCGTACCGCTTGCGCAAATCGTTCAGGATATTCCTTCGGACATGGTGCACCACCGAGCGCTCATCTACCTCAAAAATGGTGAGGGTCTTGCCAAGCTTGAGGAGGATTTGATGAAAAAGCTTCGGATGATTAGCTGATTCCGAACGGCGCTACGGAGGCTGCCATTTGAGCAGCCTCTACCATATCAGTCCTTAAGGTCGCAAGGCGGTGTCGTTATGTTCAACATGCTCGTAAAGTCATCTCCATGGAATGAAGGAAGAGACGTTTTCTGGAAAACCAGAGTATTTGAATACACTAATGATGATCTGAGAGGGTTATTTACGCTTAATAATGCTCCTAATTTTGACGCGCTGATTAAGAATCCAGTTATTTTCATTGAGGAAACAAGTCGAGATCGTCAGCAATTTGGTAGGGTGGGGCGGATCTCTAGGGTGAGTGTTAATGCTGGTGACGAAATAGCACTTGAGTACCACTTTGACCAGCTGATACCCCCAATTCCGCAAAGAGATCTAATTAGGCTTGCACCATTGTTGGGAATGCCGTCAACCCGCTTTGGTCATTACAGTCGTACGCATTGGGCAGTTAAAGATATCGATATCTACCATGTGATTCTGTCAGAGACTTTGCGTAATCAGAGGGTGCCCTCCGCTTTCAGGCTGCCTCCTACACAGGCAGTTGATACAAATTTGCTTTCAGCCATGATGCCTTTTGCGGGATTCGACAATGTATGGACCGCTATTCAGCAGGTGGCTGAATCCTCTCTCATGACCGCTCAAAGGGCGGACAGTATCTGGGAACACCAGGAGATCATCCAAGATATAGTCTCGTTAATAGACAGGTCAGCGGTCATCATTGGTGATTGTTCGGGTCGAAACGCCAACGTTTTCTATGAAATTGGCATAGCTCACGCGTTGGGCAAGCAGGTCATCCTGATCACCCAGAACGCAGAAGATATTCCATTCGATTTAGCGCATCTGCGTAACATTAGGTATCACAACAACGGCGAAGGCATCGAGCGCTTGAAAGCGGAGCTGAGCGGCAGGCTTGCCACGATTCGCAACCAGGCGTTGGGCTAAATTGGCAATACCGGAGAAAGACTACGGCGTTCCATTCTTCAATGCTGATGTGGAACAGGCTGCAAGTCTAGGCGATTAATGCTGGCCTCTCGTGGCCGCTTTCAGGGCATGTAGGCGGCTATAATGTGGTCTCCAGGCATGCTACTGCCTCCAATTGTTCCTGCAAAACGCGAGGCTGCTACGCTCGCCCAAGCTCCTCCGTCCGAATCATTCTACGAGCGAAGCCAAGAGGTGCGAGAGCTAAAAAGGAATGCCTTAGCTGATAGGGTGGTGCCATTAGAGAGGCTTCACCAAAGTCCTTCGTCCATGCGCCTCATGAAATCGCTCACGCTTTCTTCGGGAGCTGTGATCAATTCATTGACCTTACCTTGGTGCGCCATCACAAGGAGTCGTGCCATGTCGATATAGTGTTTGTAGGTAGTGTCGATATCCTCATGCCCCAGTTGTTGTCTGATCGCCTCGGCGCAAGCTGCGTAAAGCGCATCTGCACTTTTCGTCAGCAAGTCATCCTTAAAGAACTTGATCAAAAACATCGTCGGCCACCAGCCACGACTGTCGTAGAAGCGGATGGCGCTCCGGAAGCTTTCATCCTTTGCCATAGCCTTCTTTTTGGCATCCGTTGTCCTTCTGCTAATGCGATCTCCGTCGACCGGATCTCCGGCCTTAGTCAGAAACAAGATCGAAGGAGGGCAATCCTTCCCGTATTTCTCCTTGTAGAGCTTGGCCCGATCTCGGTAATGTGGGGTTATGTACGTTCGCTCTAGCTCTTTGAGGTCCGCTTGGTTGATGGCAATTTCGCGAGTTTTTCCACGCTTGCTACGAATAACCGTATACTTGACTATGGGGCTGGCTGAATTTCGCATTTCTGATTGAGGCGCAATATGCTTATTAACGCCGTTACCATAAAGAGGAAATTTGCAAAGTTCTGATGGGCGCATGGCTGTGCCAAGTGCAAATTTGAACATTGCGGAATAGACAGGGTCTGTGTAGCTTTCAGCCAGCAGGCTGATCTCTTTATTCGTGATGAGAGAAAGCTTTCTCTTCTGGCGAGACTCGCGCTCTAGGACGCTGATGTTGCGACCGTCGATGACGATTCTCGCTTTGGCGTCGATGTAGCTGAGCATTTTTTTATTTTTAAAATTTGGGAACGCAGTTTTCAGCAGGACTTGGACTCCTGTGACGCAGCCTGATTCAATTAGCCATCTGAAAAAATTCAGGAGTACCTTCGCATCATTAATGGTGGTCTCACACGTAGGGCTGGTGCGCCCCTTGTTTTGACGTACAACTTGACGATGTACCTGCCACCTTTTTATGTGTTTATTGGTTACGACTGCATGGTATCGCCCGCTTTCCACGTCTTTGAACTCTGGCAAAGTAGACAGAAATTTATAGAGCATAGATAGCAAACTAGCATACCGAGCCGAGGTGCCTCGGGCGCTGCGGGTGCAACTATAAAGGAATAGGTTTGGGTAGCTTAGCAAGACCTGCTTTCGATTTTCATGCGCTATAAGAACGTGGTGCGTTACCTCAGCGCCCAAATCATATGCGTAATAAGTTATCTCCTTCGTTTCAATGCGATCGATCATGTCAGTCTCCTTGGTTGACGCGGAAAATACATAGCTCATCCATCAAAGGTGACATGTTGATCGTGGAAAATTTGTCCGCCAATTCCAGTTCGAAATCAGGAATGCTTCGAAAATGGAATGCACGCTGAGCTTTCACGATCGCTGGTGCGTCGCACATCGGGAAGTAGACTTTAATTGGTGTTGGCTTGATCACTCTCGCCATCCAGCTCTTTAGTTCAAGGCTAGATGCGATGGGGAGTCTAATGATAATGATTTGGCCGCTATTAGGTAGATAGAAATTATCTACAAATTTTTGAAAGCTGGAGATGTAGCGCTCTACAAATACAATGAGTGTTGTGGCTGTGGTCCGAGCGATGCCATTGATCTTTCCCAAAACCTCATCAATCGCTTTTCCCTTTAGCAACTCATAACTGTCGATGTCTTCATTCTTATGAATAGCAGCAAAAGCGCTCAAAAGATTCGTCTCCAGCGCAATTTTGTTGGCTGTGAGGCGCTGCGCAGCCGGTATTTCTGCTGTTTTTTCCTGATCGCTCTGTATGGCAGCAAGCTTCAGTTCATTGACTTGTCGCAGCAGTTGCTCGTTATGAAGTAACTGCTGCTGCATAGATTGTCGGATTTCATTGGCGCTGAAACGCACAATGTCCTCATTCATTAAAGACGTGATCAGTCCGTTTCTAAGCTTTTCTTTTTCTTTGACGAACTGAGCTTGTTGGATTTCTACCTGCTCATTCAATTCCAGGAGCTTAGTATGACTCTGGGTCAGTAGCTCGGTAGCATTCGGAGCTGAGCCAGTGAGCAGGTCGGACAGTGGCCTCCGCCCCCATGCGTAATCCTTGAGGTCGCCGTAATACCTATTGAAAGCTTGGCGAGTGATACCTACGCGATCCGAAAGCTCACTAACGCCCAGCTTTTTGCCAGGAAGTGAATAGTGATGCTCAGAAATGATCTGGATGAGTTTGGCTCGGGTTGCGCTCTCGTTCATGCTATCGCTCTCAATGGAATCAGGCCTGGGGAATGTTGGTTGCGCTCCAAGTTGTTTAGGTGGCGTTGATGGGCCTCGATTTTACGGCGAATTTGCAGTTCCGCTTTCTTCGAGATTGTATCGATGTTGTCCGCAAGGACGGATGTGAAAAATTCGATGTTATCTACGATTGCTTGCCGCGCTTTTGCCAAGACAACAGCGTTCCGGCAGTCAATCTGGCAGTTTTGAGGATCTGGCATCAGATGGCCATCGGAATTAGGCCGGCCTTCAAGGCATGGGGGTGGGTTATCGGCCGAGAAATACTCTCCAGAGACGCAGAAGGTCCCGATGGCCGTGCGGCTGATGTAGACAGGTTCGCCAGCTACCAGTAAATGCGAGATGTAGACCATGATGCTTACGCGCAGTCGCTTTCCGGTGAACTCATTCGGACGCGTCGCGATTTGCTCAGCAATGCGCTCGGCTGGAGCGCCTGAATAGCTACCGTCGCGCACCGAGGACACGATCTCGTGGAATTCGCTAGCAAAGCTATCCTCTAGTGCTTGGGCTACGCCCATGACCAAGTGTGGATTTCTGCTGATGTAGCGCAGAGTCATCTCATAGCTGTGATGTCCGAATAGCATTCGGATTAACTCAATGTTCCTTTCATCACGATTGATCAGGATCTCAGCAATCGTCTTTCTGAAGCGATGGCAGTGAATGCGTTCGACCGGTACTTCATCTTTGAGCTGATTGATAATGCCGTTCAAAATAGCCGGGGTAACTTGGTTGAGTGGCTTCACGCTCTGGTTAGCTTGGAACAGGATCTCACGTTTCCTGAATGGCCCAACATCGCGCAGTTCTTTGAAGGCTTCGACCTTCTCTCCAATGAATTGTGGCAGAGGCAGGTCATCAACCTCGCCATTATGAGCTGGGTCATTGGCGGTTTTGTACCGTTTGATCCTGATCCAATACTCTCCAGCTTCATCTTTCCAGATGTCATCAAGGGTCAGGGGAGCCAACTCGGATTTGCGCGCGCCTGTGATCAGTGCGATCAAAATAAAAATACCATTCCGTACGCGGTCCAAGGCAGTCGCGTAATGCTGAACCCAAGTATACGCATGACCTGGCCAGCTGTATTTGCCTTTGGTAATAGTCCTGTGGACGACATTGTAATTAAGGATGCGCGTTCCATTTACTTCAATGTTGAAGAATTTCTCGAAGTCGGGAAGCTCTTGATGGCGGAGGATAGTATATCCCGCAATCTCATCGAATTCGTTCTCTCTGATGTAGTTCCTAGCGGCTTGAAGGTGCGGCATCGCCTCTTCGGTCCAGAAGAGAGCATAGTTAATGAGGTGCTCAAGTTCGTTTTCGGAATATGGTACCCATCCTTGCATAACCCCAGTGAAAATCTCTCGCACATCACGATGCCGTTCGGTGGTATCAACGTTTCGCAAGTCCAAATTCAGGCAGATCTCATCCGGAATAAGCTTCTGGATAGATAGTGCACTCCAAAGGCGGATGAAGAAGAAAAGAGAAACGTATTTTCGAGGGGTTTCACTATTCTTCGCAGCGTCAAGCGCCCTGTTAAGCATTGGTATCGAAATGAGTGCCAAGTCAGCAGGCGTAGCCGTCAGATGATTAGGCTTAAACAGGAAATCATCAATCGCTGAATATTCATAACCTCGGGACTTGGTCGTTCGATACGATTTTACGTTGCTTTGGAACGAAAAATTGGGGATGAGGTAATAGAGTAGGCAGCTTTTTAGGAAGTTTGATCCTGGGATTTCTCGATCAAGTTTTACCTTGAGCGCAAAATCATGCTTCGGTTTGTCTAAAATCCACTCTTGGTCGCAAAAATTGGAGTATTCAGATACAGGGAAATCGCCACTCGGGAATAAAGCAAGCTTATTTCTTAGTGAGTCCTTAGCTTGCGCCGCGCCTGCTGACGACTCAGAAAGCATATCCTCAAGGGCTGCATCCAAAGCTTCCTCATTGTCTGCCTCAAACGCAGCAATGAGTTCGTCGTCGCTAAGTGTAATTGAACTCATTGCGCTTCTTCCTCTTCAAAAATCATCCTCAAAGCTGCCATGTCGCGAGGCAGCAAGCTTTTCTTCTGTCTGCGCTGAAACCGAAGCGCGTCTAAGACTGCATCTTGGTCATCCCAGCTTTCGAGAAGGAATTCAATAATTTCCTTCTCTATGTTCAGTCTTCTGGTAAATCCAGATTCATCGCGATCGTAAAGATCTTGTTCAATATGGCTCAGCCGCTCGTGCAAGTAGGGCAGGCTGTCTGTCGTAACCCAAACCTTGTTGCAGCCAAGGCATTTTTCGATGGCAAAGCATTTTTGGCCCTCCCTCAGTTGGCGATCAGCCCCAGACCAGCTGGGTGCGGTTTGATCCATGCATCCCCAGAGAGGCGCTGTATGTCCAGGTATGTGGAAAAAGCGCGGGATTACATTGGCCAATTCACTTGCTCTTTTCCCCAACAAACCTTCGAATTTGCGAGCCCGCAAGAGATCCATGATTTCCTCAAGAGCAGATCTCAATTCGACCCTGCGGCGCTGCATAGCTGCCCCGGAGCTGTCGTAATGAATGTCTGTCGTTCGCTGTTGTGCATGGCCCATTTGGAGGGAAACGATGCTCAGCGGATCTGTCCGGCGCTTATGCTGGGTCCAGGTAGGCCTGAGCCGGCGGGCGATGTCCTTTGCGGCCACAAACCTCCGACCGTTCTCATAGATCGGGTACAGCTCGAAGAACTGTTTAGCGGCCGTATGGTAGGACTTCGGATAAGAAATCGAACCGTGTCGGCCACCAGTTGACTTGAAGTCTCCCCAGGCCCTCAGGAACAGAAACAGCTTGCTCAGGCTATCTCCATTTTGAAGCGAAGTTTCGACATCGAATTCGTGCCCCACAAGTGGCTCTGATAGCGCCTTTGCCAGATGAATCAGATTGTAAACTGAGTAAGGATCGGCGGAATCGCTTGTTGCTGGGATCTGCGCAGGATTCTCATAGTTCTTGCCGTTGCTTTGGGATTTATCTTTTTCACCAAACAGCATCCGGAGATTATTGTTCACGGCGCCGGAAAGCACGTGCTCAAAATTATCTGGATCAACAGACAGTACGATCTCTTTATTCCACCCTGACTGAATCATCATGAATATAAGCAGCGCAGTCATGTCAATACCAGTTGGATAATACCTGCTGAGCAGCTCATCCCAACTGCATAGTCCGCTCATTTTGTCCGCATGAATATATACGTTGGCGTGGGTGTATCTGTAGAGCAACACCTTGATCGCGTTGGTGCATGAATTTGTGAAATTTACCAGCGCGGTGCGAGAGTACTGTTCGTTAAGATCGTCGAGGGAGACAGAAAAAGGATATCCATCATTCACTATAGTCTTCAAGGCGCGAAGGTCATCGGGTATCCATGTATGGATGCCTACGCCATGAAACGGATCTACCGGCGTCTCCAGAAGGTAAGGTGCCGAATTGGCGAGGTAGAATTCACGGAAAGCAGCATTAAGCTTTGGCTTATCGCACAGAGCCAATATTTCTGGATCATCTGAATTGCTCAGTCGGTGCCTGATCGTTCCGGTGCTCAATTTTTTCTTATTCACAAGCGCATGCTGATACCAGCGAATAAGATTTTTACGGCTATAAGACGGCTTTGTAACTTCGCAAAGCTCCTCGTACGTATAAGGCTGCACCGTTTCAAGCTTTTTCCGTAGATCTATTTTTTGATAAAGCTTTTCCGTGTGCTTCTGCAAGGCCTTAGTCAGTTGATCGTAGGCTTCGTCAGTGAGCGGTTCGGTAGGTGTATCCTTTTTTGTTTTGACAGCAGGAAGTGCAAGGAGTGGGATTTTTCCTGTGCTTTTCGCTACAACCGACATTGCGTTTCGAAGCTTTTCAGCGTAGCTCAGCGGGAGTTCATTCCGATTCAAATGGCTGACAAAGGCCGAGAACACCGCAACCGAAATGTCAGTGTATTGGGTGAGGCGCAGGGCTTCTGGGTTCTGCTGATCGTATCGCGCGGCATAGTCAAGCCAGGCATTCAGTCCCGAGCGTAGCAGGTATCCATTCGAATGGGAGACGGTGGGGCAGTATTGAATAAATATATAGTGCAGTGTTTGGCAAAGATTTTTGTCTTTAAAAAATGCTGGGTGATCTAGATATGTGCAGGAGATGACCCGGCCCTTAAGGCTTTCGACTTCTTTTGTTGCAAATCCTGTTTCCATGGCAAAGCTCTTTCATGGCTGTGGTGAAACCCTGGCCATCGATCGAGCCACGCGTTGTCAACCTTGTGAATAGTCCTTTCAGTCTATCATTAAGTGTCGCGCGGAAATCAAGTGTTTTTTTATTTGGTCTCAATTTTTTCTGAATATTCATCGATTCCAGGGGGTGCATCTTCCGAAGCGTGCGGAACATAATTTCGCTTTGCTTTTTCTAGTGTCAATCATATTGTCGTAGTTGGAGCTTCTAAAGGGGCGGTTAGTTGAGATTGATTTGAGTCTATCTGTTGTCATTGATTGGGGAAAGGGGGGTGTCAGCAATGATCAGGGAGGCTTTAGGAAAGTAGGATATGAAGCTGATTGAAGAGTTGAGGGCGGCCTAGCGTGGACGTTGCATAGATCAGGGCTTCGCGAAGCTTAATCGCTTGCAAGCCCTGATATGGGTTGGAATTCGAAGCACAGGCGGGGGCGTGGTAACTGCTTCCGCTGTTGCGCCTCAGCGCTGAGGCAGGCTACTGAATGAATGCGGCTGTGCGTGCCAATGTTTCGAGCCAGGCGTGGTCGACGTTTGCTTGAAGCTCTTCTAGGGAGCCATCATTAACTATTAGGAGATCCAGAGGCTTTTGCTGAACCCCTTCCTCGGAGGAATGGGAGGCCACTTTCAAGGCGTCCTTCCTGTGGATGTGCCAGATAACTCCGTTGTGAGAGCGCCAGAAGTAAGCCTCATTTTCATACCTAATATCTTTGATGATGAATACGGACTTACCTTCTAGGTTCAGCTGTTTGGTTTCAAGCGGTCCCACCGGGCGTTTGGCTCTGACATTCGTGTAGTTTGGAAAATATTGAAGGGTCAGGTTTTTAATCAGTTTGAATGCTTCGTTGGGAGTGATGGACCAGTATTGGTCCACTGCACCTTGCTCGTAGGGCTCCCAGGTCTGGGCATTCGTGAAGCCGAAGAAAGCCTGCGCGGTGAGACGAATTGGCGCTTCCGAATGGGAGAGGTACTCGTCTGAGGGGGGAGGGGTGAGATCGATGTGCGGATGGTTCAATTGCTTGTCCGCGCGCATTAGCCAGTGCTCTGGGTTATGATGCCGCATCCACTCGGTGCCCAGCATCTGGAACATCTGGCGGGGTGAAAGAGACCACAGGTCGATGACCTCTTCCTTTATAGCATCGCTCCAAGCCTCATCAGAGCTGAGGCCGAACAGCGCTTGGCATCCTGATTTCAAGGGGTCAGCAAGAGCGAAGGCAGCTACGTTTTCATGCTTGAGCAGCATCGAAGCAACGGTGTCTTTACCGCTCCGCGCCAACGCAGCCAAACCAATGATGGTTCTCATATCCGCTCCAAATGCCTGTATTCTCTAGGTTTTATGACCTTTTTTCTATGTTTACATTTTCGGGTACGGACATACAATTGAGTCATGTTTACATTTAGATCAGACGTAAAACAAGATGCCACCTACGCTTATCAGGGCGGTGGCCGTGGCTTGTCGGTCGAGCGTATCGCCACCCTTGAGCAATTCGTTCAGGGCGACCTGCGCCCAGACCTGACCCTG
>Ga0213826_1000450_pt1 | contig 21995 bp, 19 predicted proteins | sample MC6MC0899MG_FD_180668 | JGI IMG/M metagenome (GOLD analysis project Ga0213826, IMG submission 180668) | Enriched soil aggregate microbial communities from Iowa State University, Ames, United States - MC6-MC0899-MG | ecosystem: Environmental > Terrestrial > Soil > Unclassified | place: USA: Iowa...
ATCCAAAGCACCCTGCCCGTCGGGCGGCTGCGGATTAAATCAGTAGACACGGCTAAGCATGTAGTACCGACAGCGGAGTACTGGCGGACGGGGGTTCAAATCCCCCCGGCTCCACCAAATGATCAAACAAAGACGTCCACGGACGTCTTTTTTTGTGCCTGGAAGTCAGTGAAATCAAGGGTTTACCGCTCTTTTGAGGGCCACAACGGCTTTTTGAGTTCCAGCCATCCCGGTATTCCCCGTAGTATTCCAGCCTACCTGGGGCAATCTTGGGAATACCAAAGGTGTCATGGAGCTTCTCCCATGTGCGCTCAAACAGCTCGCCTCTCCGACCGCCATCTCAAGGCGGTCAAGCCCAAAGACAAGGACTATGTCCTCACGGATGGCGACGGCCTTCAGCTCCGAGTCCGGGTCAACCGCTCGATGCAGTGGAATTTCAACTACAGGCATCCGGTCACCAAGAATCGAATCAACATGGCGCTCGGCTCCTACCCCGAGGGCTCTCTGGCGCAAGCTCGGCGGAAAGCGGTTGAGGCGAGGGAAGTACTTGCGCAAGGGATTGATCCCAAAGCTCAGCGCAATGACCTTGCACAGGCCAAGCTGTTTGAGACGGAACATACGTTCGAGAAAGTGGCGACCGCCTGGTTCGAGCTGAAAAAGCACTCGGTCACGCCGGCCTATGCTGAGGACATCTGGCGCTCACTCACGCTGCACGTTTTTCCGAGCATGAAATCGACTCCGATCTCGGAAGTCAGCGCACCGGTGGTGATAAAAGTTCTTCGGCCCATCGAAGCCAAAGGCAGCTTGGAAACCGTGAAGCGGCTTAGCCAGCGCCTCAACGAGATCATGACCTACGGGGTCAACTCGGGACTGATTCACGCGAACCCACTCAGCGGGATCCGCTCCGCCTTCAAGAAACCGAAGAAGAAGAACATGGCGGCGCTTGCTCCCGATGAGCTGAAAGAGCTCATGGTGGCGATCGCCAATGCGAGCATCAAACGAACGACTCGTTGCCTGATCGAGTGGCAGCTCCACACCATGACCCGGCCAGCCGAAGCAGCAACCACCCGCTGGGCGGACATCGACATCGAGAAAAAGATCTGGACGATACCTGCGGAACGCATGAAGAAACGCCGGACTCATATCGTCCCGCTCACGGAACAGGCTCTGGCGCTCCTGGAGGCTATCAAGCCCTACAGTAGTCACCGGGAGTATATTTTCCCCGCAGACCGGAACCCTCGTACCCACTGCAACAGCCAGACCGCCAACATGGCGCTGAAGCGCATGGGTTTCGAAGGACGCCTGGTCAGCCACGGCATGCGATCAATGGCAAGCACCATCCTTAACGAACACGGCTGGGATCCTGAATTGATTGAGGTACCGCTTGCCCACGTCGACAAGGACAAGGTTCGCAGCGCCTACAACCGGGCGGACTACATTGAACGTAGACGCCCGATGATGGCCTGGTGGAGTGAACACATTCAGGAGGCGGCTACCGGTAACCTTTCGATGTCAGCCATCAAGGAAAATCGGGACAGAAAAGTCATCTCGATACGCTGATCGATAGACAGCTACTGCCATAGAGCCGATACCGAACAATTGCGAGTATTGAGCTGAAGGTAGGTCATGGCCTCCCAGCTGCTACTTGCTCGCGTCGTTGGATTACTGCCTTCCGCCAGGTATCCAGCTTCTCGATGTCTCCACTGAGCTCATCAGGATCGGGAACAGGCAATCTTCCGACACGCATAGCCGCGTCGTGCTCAAACTTAGAGCTCTTGGTCATGCCAGCATCGATTTCACGATAGTCATCGTCAGTAACAACTACCCGCTTGAGCCGCTGGGTCGACACCCCCTCGCCGAATCGCTGAATTGACTCATTGAATAGGACCTCTTCAATGCATCGCTCCCAAGCAAGGCGCAGATCCCCATAGACTTCTGACGTCAGTTTGCGATGGCTATCCTCGTCGCCTGCCTTATGTGCCTTTCGGACATCTTCAAGCATGAGTCGCAGCCGCCCAATCCGTTCCTTAGTGCCTAGTACATCAAACGGCAGATCCTGCGAGTGCACACCGTACCCTTGTGCGGTTCGGCGGATATAGTTCTTGGTCAGCACGGCCCCAAGCTCCGCAACCTTCTGTTCCAGAATGCAAAGGAAGTAGATGTCGTGAGTGAAGACGATCACCTGCCGCGTGAGCGACTCAAGAGCCAAACGCTCCGCCACCTCCCAACGGCGCCGGTGATCGAGCGATGAAACTGGGTCATCCAACACAATTCCGCCACGTCCTTTGCCAAGCTTGATCTCCGCCAGGAAGGATGCGATAGCAATAGCTCGCTGCTCCCCCTCACTGAGGATGGCTGCAGGAGTTCCCCCGCCTGGCAATTGCAAGACCAGCTTGAATTGGGTCTTGCCCCCTGGAGACTCTGGCTTCATCACCACCTGAAGCTGGTGCACCTTGAGGTGCTTGAGTTCTTCGTTGAGAGCGTCCGCCAATTCTTGGTTGGCCGTCGTCCGCGAAAGCTCGGTGGATTTTCTGGAAATGGCCCGCGTGTCCAAACCATCAATGCACGCCTGAAGCTTGCGACAGACCTCATGCTTGGCAACCGCCTCCAAGACAGCGGCCTTGACCTCGCCTAGGCGTATCCGCGCATCAAGCTCTCGCTTCTCCACCGACATTTCGGCCCGGACCTTTTCATCAGCCGTTGCCTCCAACGCCGTTGCTTGATCCTGTAGACCTTCAATGATGCGTACTAAACCCGGCCGAGGGTCGGCCGGCAACACCAGTACCTCCTCCCACTGAAGTTCGGCCGCAGCTGCCTGCAACACCGAACTCTGACGGGAGTTCAGGCACTCCTGCATCGACGAACATTCGGCCGTGAGCGCCGGATCAATTTCCGTCAACTCTTCCACCAGGCCATCGCGGAACATTACATCCAAGGCGGCGTGCTGAATTGCCCTGTAGGCTGTAGCTGCAGTTTCACGAGCTTCCTTCGCAGCCTTCTCAGCAGCCCTCTTGATAAAGGTGTCAAACTGAACCAGACGCGCAGCTCCCTCCTGGCCAAGTCGGTTCTGGCAGAGGGGACATGCGGCATCCTCAGGAAAGCCCGGGAACTCATGGCCAGGGTGGCTCACCTTGGCGAAATCTCGGGCCGCTTCAAACAGCGCCTTCCATTCTTCACCTCCGGTGCCAGCAAGTTGACCTGGAGTCTGTTTGAACTCAGCAGCAGCCAGCTCCGCTGAAGCTTTGGCCGCTTTCGATTTATCAATAAGCCGTTTAAGCTGATTGATCTTTTCATCGTCGATTAGCGCAATCGCTGTCGCAATACGATCCTTCAACCCGGAGAGGCGCGTTGCCTTCTGGCGTAATGCCTGGGCTTTCTGCTTCGGATCAGCTTCGGCGAGGGTTTTGGTCAACAGAGCAAGTCGATCCTGTTCGATCTGGCTGAGTGTGCTTAAAGCCTCGATGTGCTCAAATTTGGTCTTGGTCGGGATTCCGAGTAGTGCAGTAGCGACCGCTGTCTGCTCATTCGCAAGCGCAGCATACGCTGCGTCACTCGGAACATTCGCCGTCTTCTCTTGCGTAGCACGCGCCTTGAGTTTGTTACAGGCGCCGGCCAATCCCTCCAAAATATCCAGCCCATACGGGGCATATGCGAAGTCACCATGGTTGTCGATGTACGCACGGGCGCAATGGCTATCAAAGATAGAGATGTCCGAAAGAGGCTCAGGTGCTGTTGTACCGTGTTGCCAGGCAAGGTCGGTAACCACACCGTCGATTACAGCCTCAAACACAGCTTGGGCGACGCCGGCAGCCTTGGGGTCCAAGTTTGCATTGGGAAGTATGGGTTCGCGCCGATCTCTCGCGCGGCACGCATGCTTGAATACTCTGGAGTAACCCGACTTCCCAGCCCCGTTCTCCCCGTAGATGACGGTCAGGCCCGCCAATGAGATCGGGACGCTTCCGCCATTCGCCAAGGCATTGACATTCGCAAGTTCTTTGATCGCAGCCAACTCAACAATCCGGGCTGGGTCGGCAGGCGGAGCAATCTGTGCATCCTCAAGTCTCTTGGGCTTCCGGCCATCTGGATCTGGGATTCCCGCGTCAGCTTTGGCCAATGCATAGAGGTCGTCCAGATCAGCTGCACTAAACGTACGGTCTTGGTAGAGCCGAGCAATCGCATCTTGCTGCCAAGCAGGAAGCCTCTTCGACCACGCGTGGATCTCTTGAATAATCGTCACCTGCATCCTCCTTTGCGCAGTGCCAGCAAAAAACCGGAAAAAAGGCCGGCTCATTTCGATACATCTAGCTGTGCTACAACTGTTCATGCTGCGATAAAACCATACCGATTTCAGGCAGGAAAGCTCTTCACTGGCACAAGTTGGCCAGCTTAGGTCGAGGATATGCTCCGTCCACGGCTGGTGGCCGGTTTATATCTGATGCGATATGCGCCTGAATTCGACTGCAGTCTGTGACAGGCTTAGATAGTAAGCTCAACAGTCATTCAATTCGAATAAATCTCAACCACACATTCGCGATGACATAAGCCCCAAGGAGGTTAGCCCCCATGTCATTGCAGTGCCCTCGCTGTAACTCTCCCAAAGTCGCTTCTTTCCATCACGCCATGAAAGTCGGGGCCGCCATCGGCACCGTGGGCGGCGTTGCGCGTGGCGTCAGCGCTGCCCTGGCAGGTGGTCAGGCTGGCGCAGCTATCGGCCCGTTCGCCGGCCCTGTCGGCATCACCCTGGGCTCCGTGTCCGGCGCCATCCTCGGCGGCCTGGCCGGCGGGGTTGGTGGCTGTGCGCTTGGCGCTCAACTGGGCGAGTCGCTTGACCGCCACGTCCTGGCCCACAACCTCTGCCTGCTCTGCGGTCATCGCTTCAATCTACCGGCCTGATCTGGCCGCACTACACCTTTCTATCCATATCGTACGGTTGGTGCCGCGCCGTGCGCGGCGCTCTATGCCGGCCTGCACCCAAAGGAATCGTTCACATGGCACATCTCGTCGAAACCATGGCTTACGCTGGTGCTACTCCGTGGCACGGCCTGGGCAATCAGCTCACTCAGAAACAACCCATCGAAGTCTGGCAGCGTGAAGCCGGGATGGACTGGCAGATCCTCGAAAGCCCCGTGCATTTCAAGTCGGATGCGGTCGGCCACCTGGGCGCGATCCATTCCTTTCCCGAACAGAAGGTACTCTTCCGTTCGGACACCAAGGCACCGCTGTCGGTGGTCTCGCAGCGCTATCACACCGTGCAGCCTAAGGACGTGCTGGAGTTCTACCGAGACCTCACCGAGGTGTCCGGCTACGAGCTGGAAACGGCCGGCGTGCTCAAGGGTGGGCGCAAGTTCTGGGCGCTGGCGCGTACAGGGCAAGGCGCTGCGCTCAAGGGCAATGACCAGGTGAAAGGCTATCTGCTGCTGGCGACCTCCTGCGACGGCACCCTGGCCACCACCGCAACGCCGACCACGGTGCGCGTGGTGTGCAACAACACCCTGACCATCGCCCTGGATGGCACCAGCCGGGCGATCAAGGTGCCGCACAACACCCGCTTCGATCCGAAGGCGGTGAAGAAGCAACTCGGCATCGCCGTCTCGCAATGGGACGACTTCATGTACCGCATGCGTGCTCTGGCCGAACGCAAAGTGCAGTGGCATGAGGCCTTAGGGTTCTTTATGAACGTGCTATGCGAAACCAGCCCGACCGGCGCTCTGCCGGAGCAACTGCCCAGCGAGCGCGCTCTGCGCAAAGTTCAAGAGCTGTACGAAGGTCGTGGTCGCGGCGGCCAACTGGACTCGGCACGCGGCACCGCCTGGGGCCTGCTCAACGCCGTGACCGAGTACGTCGACCACGAGCGTCGTGCCCGCAGCAACGAATACCGCATGGACTCGGCCTGGTTCGGCCAGGGGGCGCAGCTCAAGCAACGCGCCTTGGATGCCGCACTGCAACTCGCCGCTTAACACATACTTACCTCACCCTCGCGCCCGGTCAGCCTTGTGCTGATCGGGCGGTTTTATGTCTGCAGGTGAACACCATGAAAGCAACGTCATTGAACGGCAGCACCCGCAAATCCCGCCCTGCCCTACGCCTGGTCAGCACCAAGGAGCTACCGCGCGAGGACTGGCTGCTGATCCGCAAACAAGGCATCGGCAGTTCGGATGCCGCCGCTGCGATGGGGCTTAAGCCCCCCACATCCTTGCAGTGACCATCCCCCGCAAGCAACCAGACAAACTCCGGTTGCTCTATCCCTCCCCAGGTAGCATGAAGATGAACAGACAATGTTTGATCTGCGAGTCCAGGGCCGTAATGGTCCGAGACGCCCTGTACCCCCGTCGGTTACCTGTTGCAGTAGCGGACCTGAGCGCCACTGGACCACCGCTGCTATCTCACCCACCTGCATCGACAGCCGCGTACTAGATAGAGAGAGCCCCGCTCTCTCTTTTTTTGCTCTCAAATGGCGCGATGGCATGGCTCTCTAAAAGCGATGCCTACCAGGACAGTCCACAGCCAACTTTAGACTCTGCATCCTAGATGCCTGGGAAACGCCAAACAGCCCCCAGAATTGTTGCGCTGCCTTCTGACCGGGCTTCACGGTGCAGATCAGCAGGTCGTTACGCACTTCGGGCATTACCGCTCAACGGCGAACGCCGACGGGCCATGTCATTCGGCCGGTGTTACTATCACGCAAACGAAGGTTGGTGATACCGCATGACCGCCTCCATGTGAAGACTCGGACCGCCCGGTCGTCTCTCGGATTATTGCCTGTGCAGCAAGTGCGCTACAGAGCGACTTGTTACTGCCAGTTATGCGTGACTTTTATAGGAACCCCATGGCCATTACTCAAAGCACCAGTGAAGCTAAAGGCTTAGAAAGCTGGATCTGGGACGCTGCCTGCTCCATCCGTGGTGCGCAGGACGCCCCCAAGTACAAGGACTTCATCCTGCCACTGGTTTTCGCCAAGCGGCTGTGCGACGTGTTCGACGACGAGATTGATCGCTTGGCTGTAAGTTATGGTTCGCGCGAAGTGGCCTTTGCCTTTGTGGACAAAGACCCGAAGCTCGTGCGCTTCTACCTGCCATTCCGTCCCAAGGATGTGAGCAAGCCGGTTTGGAGCATGATCCGCGAGCTCTCAAGCAAGATTGGCGAGCAGTTGACTAGCTATCTCGCCGACATTGCCCGCTTCAACCCACTGCTCGATGGCATCATCAACCGCATCGACTTCAACGCCACCACCCACGGCCAGCGAGACCTCGATGACGACCGACTCTCGAATCTGATCGAAGGCATCAGCAAGAAGCGGCTGGGGTTGAACGATGTCGAGCCCGACATCATCGGCCGTAGCTACGAATATCTGATCCGCAAATTTGCCGAAGGATCGGGACAAAGCGCGGGCGAGTTCTACACCCCGGCCGAAGTGGGGCTGGTGATGGCACGCATCTTGGCACCCACGCCGGGCATGGAGGTGTACGACCCCACCTGCGGCTCCGGCGGCCTGCTGGTGAAGTGCGAGATCGAACTGGACCGCCGTATGCAGGCGGCGGGGCAGACGCAATACGCCCCGCTCAAGCTGCACGGCCAGGAGTTCACCCCCCCTACCTGGGCCATGGCAAACATGAACATGATCATTCATGACATGGAGGGCAAGATCGAACTTGGCGACACCATGAAATCGCCCAAATTCATCGAGCGCAGCCAGCTCAAACGTTTTGACCGTGTGGTGGCTAACCCCATGTGGAACCAGGACAACAACAGCCTGCCCTATCTGGGCGAGAACTTCTTCGCCAACGACCCCTATGAGCGCTTTGCCGACTCCGGCCACAAGGACGAGCGCGGCAATCCGCGTATTCTCACCGTGCCGTCTTCCAGTGCCGACTGGGCGTGGATGCTGCATATCCTGCACTCGTTGAACGACACTGGCCGCGCCGCAGTGGTACTGGATACCGGCGCAGTTTCACGCGGCAGCGGCAATGGCAACCGCAACAAAGAAAAAGACGTGCGCAAATGGTTTGTGGATCACGACTTGATTGAAGGTGTGCTCTACCTGCCAGAAAACCTGTTCTACAACACTAGCGCGCCTGGCGTGGTGGTCTTCCTGGACAAGAACAAACCGGAAGAGCGGAGGAACAAGTTGTTCCTGCTCAACGCCAGCCGCTCGTTCAAGAAGGGTGACCCAAAGAACTACATCCCGGACGAGGAAATTTCCCGCATTGGTGACACCTTTGCCGCTTGGCAAGAAGAGGAGCGCTTTTCGAGAATCGTCGAGAAAGCCGAGATCGTTCGTAACGACTACAACATCTCGCCATCGCGTTACATCCATGTAGCCGATGACGAGGACTACCGGCCGTTGTCGGAAATCGTTGAGGATTTGCGGGAGCTAGAAAAGGAAGCAGCAGTCAACGAAAAGGCGTTGATTGCTGTGTTAGTGAGACTTGGACTATGATTCACTTAGCTGAATGGTGCCCCGCTAGGTTTGATCAGTTCGCGCTATTACAGCGTGGCCGGGACCTCCCAAAGACGCAGTTCCAATCAGGTGAATTCCCTGTTGCAGGTTCTGCTGGGGTGATCGGTTTTCATAACGTAGCAAATGTAAAAGGACCAGGAGTCACGGTAGGCAGAAGTGGATCATGCGGCACGATTCGCTTTTATCAGACCGATTTTTTCGCCCATAACACAGCTCTTTATGTCAAAGATTTTTTTGGCAATCACCCTCTCTATGTGGCGTTTTTCTTAGAGCACTTTAAACCGTCTCGCTTCAAAAGCGGTGTTTCTGTCCCAACCCTAGATAGAAACCAATTTCGCAATGAGATTGTGGCAGTACCAGAAGTTGGCGAACAAATCCAAATCGCCCGCGTGCTGGCCACGTTGCAGCAGGCCATCGAGCAGCAACAGGCGATCATTGCCACCACCCGTGAACTCAAGCGCAGCTTGATGCACAAACTTTTCACTGAAGGCTTGCGTGGAGAGACGCAAAAGCCCACTGAAATCGGGGTGGTGCCAGAGAGTTGGGATGTGGTGAAGCTTGGCGAATGCTGCGACGTGGTGAGCTCCGCTATTCCTTACTCTGACTTGGAAAAAACTGCAGACTACACCGGTGAGGATGCGGTCGACGTAATGGGCGTGAAAGTTTCGGATATGAACTTGCCAGGCAATGAACTGGCATTCAATCGGGCAAAACTCGAACGAAAGATGCCACCGTCAATTTTGAGGAAGCGGCTGATTGCTGCCGGGACCATTGTTTTCCCTAAACGGGGTGCAGCAATCGCCACCAACAAGAAGCGGATTGCTAGCGGCTGGACGGTGCTTGATCCAAATCTGATTGGCGTTGTCGCTGGTGAACGTTTGAATCCGGACTTTTTGTTCCACCAGTTCCAGCGTCTTGATCTTCGGAAGATCACGGACCCGGGCCCCACGCCTCAGTTGAACAAGAAGGATCTCTTGCCGTTGTGGCTGCCCGTTCCCAAAGCTCTTGATGAACAAATGGAAATCGCCACATCGATTGGTGCCGTTCAGAACAAAATTGACGACCAATGCACCAAGCTAAGCCTCTTGAATGACCTGTTCAAAACCCTGCTGTATCAACTGATGACCGCGCAGCTTCGCGTCAACGAACTAGATCTGGACGCGCTCGGCGTACCAGCTCTGGATTGACCGGCGTCAGGCGCGCAGCGTGGTCAGCAGTGTGGCCAGTTCATGCAGGGCAGTGAATGGCTCGGGGTCGATGTAGGAGTTGAACCTCTCAGCCAAGGCCTGTGCCCGCTGCGAGGCGATTTCCAGCCGATCGCGGGTAGTAAGCAATGCACCACCCGCGCCTTTCTCGTAACCGGGGATGTGCTGCCCCAAGCGCCCCATCACCTCGTCGCGATGGGTTGGCGCCTGTATATCTTCGTAGTGCAGCAGCCACAGCTCGGGCTGGGACTGGATGCAATGGCTGTGAATCGAACGCGCTCATCGCAATCATTGCGCAACCATCCACCTATAGATGTAGCAAGCGCCAAGGCATCGTAATAGCTTTTTGATTTCACTGAACTCTGCTGATAGCGTGGCAAGCTGAACTTGTCCGAACCCGGAGCCCCCATGGCCATCCCAACTGAGCATAAGACCGTACAGGCACGCATCCTTGAGTATGCACAGGCAATGGGCTGGACCTTTGTGCCGCGCTTTGAAGCAGAAATGCGACGCGGGTTCGACAAATCGCAGATCAAGCCTGCGGATCAAGCCAAGTCAGCCTCTCCCTTCTTCGTTGAGACACTATTCAAGCAGGTCAAAGAGCTGAACACAGGCTTTGCCGACTCGGCGGAGGAGCTGGCCCGTAAGCTTGCAACCCTGCCGACCAACATCCGAGGCAATCGCGACTTTCTGCGGGCACTGCGAGGGCAAACCACTTTCTTCGAGCCGACTGAGGCTCGTGAGCTCGACCTGAAGCTGATCGAATTTGGTTACTGGGCCAGCAATCGCTTCGAGGTGACTGAGGAGTACTACCTGCATAACGGCCGTTACGGCAACCGTGCCGACGTAGTGTTCCTGATTAACGGCATCCCAGTTCTGATTATCGAATGTAAGAACGCCACTAAGGATGAGGCCATCGCGCTGGGAGTTGATCAGCTCCGCCGCTATCACGGTGAGACACCGGAAATGATGGTGCCCCCGCAATTGTTCACAGCCACTGAAGCCATCGGCTTTGTCTATGGAGTGACCTGGAACGTTGTGCGTCGCAATCTGTTCAACTGGAAGCACGAAGAGTTGGGGCAGCTCGAAGCCAAGATCACGTCATTCTGCGATCGCCAGAACCTACTGGATTTTTTGCAGCACTACATCTTGTTTGCTGAAAAGGAATCAGAACTGCAGAAGTTCATTCTGCGTCAGCACCAGACCGGCGCCGTAGAAAAAGTGGTGGAGCGTGCCCACCACCCGGTCAAGCGTCGGGGGCTGGTATGGCATACCCAAGGCAGTGGCAAGACCTTCACGATGATCAAGGCGGCCGAGATGCTGTTCAAGGCATCTCAGTCAGAGAAGCCAACCATCCTGCTGCTCATCGACCGAAACGAACTGGAAGACCAGATGGTGCGCAATCTGGAAGCACTGGGCCTGCACAACGTGCAGCCTGCAACCAGCATCGAGACACTTAATGCGCTGCTCAAGGATGACTATCGCGGCATTATCGTCTCGACGATCCAGAAATTCCGTGACATGCCGGCCGATTTGAATGCTCGCACCAACATCTACGTACTGATCGACGAGGCCCACCGCACCACACAGGGCGATCTCGGCAACTACCTGATGGCAGGTATCCCAAACGCTACGTTTATCGGCTTCACCGGCACCCCCATTGATGCCACGGCACATGGCAAGGGCACGTTTAAGACCTTCGGCATCGATGACGAACAGGGCTACCTACACAAGTATTCGATCCGCGAGAGCATTGAGGACCGTACCACCCTGCCGCTGTTTTATGCTCTGGCGCCCAACGAACTGCAGGTGCCCAAAGAAGTAATGGAAAAAGAGTTTCTTGCGCTGGCGGAAACCGAGGGCATTGCCGACATCGCTGAGCTGAACCGCATCCTTGAGCGGGCGGTCAACCTGCGTAACTTCCTCAAGGGGCAGTCACGCATTGAGAAGGTCGCAGCCTATGTGGCCGAGCATTACCGCGAAAACGTTGAGCCACTGGGCTACAAGGCTTTTCTGGTGGCCGTCGATCGTGAGGCCTGCGCACTCTACAAGGCTGCATTGGACAAGGTACTGCCGCCGGATTGGTCGCAGGTGGTTTACACAGGCAGTAACAACGACAGCGAACAGCTCAAGCAATTCCACCTCGCCAGCGAGGAAGAAAAAGCAGTGCGCCGGCAATTCGCCAAGTTCGGCACACTACCCAAGATTTTGATCGTTACCGAAAAGCTACTGACCGGCTATGACGCGCCGCTGCTTTACGCGATGTATCTCGACAAGCCGCTGCGCGATCACACCTTGCTGCAGGCTATCGCGCGAGTGAATCGCCCCTATGAAAACGAAGCGGAGGAGATGGTAAAGCCACACGGCTTCGTTCTGGACTTTGTGGGCATCTTCGACAAGCTGGAGAAAGCGCTGGCATTCGATAGCGACGAAGTGTCGGCGGTCGTGAAAGATATCGCCCTGTTGAAGTCCCTGTTCCAGAGCAAGATGAGTAGTGCATCCGCAGCCTATTTACCGCTGGTGCAACACAACTTTAACGATAAGGACGTCGATGGGTTGATTGAGCACTTCCGCGATAAGGACCGGCGCAAAGCCTTCTTTCGTGAATACAAAGAGCTGGAAATGCTCTACGAGATCATCAGCCCGGATGCTTTCCTGCGCCCCTTCATTGCTGACTACAGTAGTCTCTCAGCCATGTATGCCGTGGTCAGTCGCGCCTATGCCAAGCGGGTTTATGTCGACCGTGAATTCCAGCGCAAGACCAATGCGCTAGTTCAGCAGCACATCGACACCACGGCGCTAGCGCCCGTAGGGGAAATGGTGCAACTGGATGAGCATGCCATCGATCAGATCAAGGCCAAACATTCTGGTGATGAAACCAAGGTGATCAACCTGGTCAAGAGCATCGAAAAGGCAGCCGAGGATGAGTCCGACGATCCATTCCTGGTAGGACTGGCAGACCGAGCTGAAGCCGTGCAAGAGCAGTTCGAGGACCGTCAGACAACCACACAGGACGCCCTTGCAGATCTCATCAAACTGCTGGAGGAAAATGAGTCTCGCAAGAAGGTACAGGCAGAAAAGGGGTTTGATGGCCTCACGTTCTTTATCTATCGCACACTGCTGGATGCCGGACTAGCTGATGCCGAAGACATCACCCGAAAAATCCGCGAAGCATTCATTGCCTTGCCAACTTGGCGCGAGAGCGAAAAGTCACTACGCGACCTACGCAACAGAGTAACAGGGGCGATATTCCCGGCAGTTGGCGATGTAGACAAGACCGTTGCCATCGTGGACGAACTTTTCAGCCTACTGGCCAAGGCCTACCGGATCTAGACATGGCTGACATAGATACGCAACGACTAAAATTTCGAGGACGGGTAGCCCACTGGGCTGAGAGGCTCAATGTGGGCGCTCATTCGGTAACACTGCGCCCAATGCGCAACAAATGGGCATCGTGCTCAAGCTCAGGCCGCATGACCTTCAACAGCGAGCTACTGCCTCAGGATGAGGACGTATGGGATTACGTGATTGTGCACGAGTTGCTGCACTTCTTCGTGCCCAACCACGGCAGGCTTTGGAAGTCACTGATGACAGCTTATATCGGTGACTTCCAAATGGTCGAGAAGAAACTCCGACTTGCAGCCTCAATCCCACCCAAATAGCACAGAAGCTAATCAGCACCTGCAAGTATGGCTCCTCGTCGCTCCCGTAGATTTCATAACAGCCTTGCTCAGACATCCTCCCCCTCGACGGGGCCGCTTCAACTGGCCAACCCTCAGGCATCGAGCCCCCTCAGGCCTCAAGCGCAGGTGCTGAGCATCTTTGACGAGATACTTTACTGCCTTGTGCACATGGCGCCGAACTGCTCGATCACTCCTCAGGATGCGGCCGATATCACACCCGTCTCCGTATCGCTCCTTATTGTGGTTGCAGCTGTAGATGTAGCCCTGGCCATGCGTGATGTCCTCCCACAACTCGCCGAGCTGAATGGCCTTGAAGACGTCTCCACGCACCTCATTGCCATTAAAGAAGTAAGCAGCATGGATGTGGTAGCCCCCACCATCATTCCGGTCTCCCTGTTCGACCGCATAAATGTGGCCGATGAGGTGGTCAAAGATCGCATTACGCTTGTGCTTGGTAATCAGCTCATCCAGGTCATCAAAGACATGTTCCACTCGTAGCCTGGCCTGCGCCTCAGAACGGTAGTGGAAGTCGACTCTGACGATGGTGATGCGCGAGTAGAGCTCACACAAGGCATCACCGTAGTCGCAGACTTGGATCTCCTGCTTCCTGGCCTGATAGCGGCGGTCATCTGTCTTGCGGCAATACCACTGTTCACGAGCCAGCTGACGAATCCTCGCTACAAGGACGTTCATGCTGCGGAAATGGTCGAGGTAAGCCGTACCCTCCTCATTCAGACAGGCAGGGCCATCAGGGTGACGCTCCAGCCCGATGTACTGACATGCAGCCCTGACCGCTTGCAGGTGCTCGCGGTAGCTGTATTCGATACGGCCTTCGAATAGGTCGACCATCTGCTGCATATGATCGAAGTACCGAGAGAGCTGGGTCTCTTGGACGCCTTCGTATCCTGACCGCCCCTGCTTGATTCGGAATGCCAGTAAATCGGAATCTTCGATGGACTGGACAAGTCGCTCGATCTGAAGAGCAATCTCGGACTGGAAAGGTGGGTGTGAGTCTTGCGATTGGTCATGAATGGGTACCTGGTTGCTTGATGTGCATACCAGGCACGTTTTGTGTATTTTTTAACCAATGACCTATCCCTGCCTGTGCAGTAGGTGTCGTACTAGATAAGTGTCAATGGCTAGTGAATGTTTGGGAATTGATAGTCAGTAGCTATATCACTAGAAGCAGCCCAGCACATTACCAACTCTCCTGGCGATACCTGGCAATGGGGAGCAACATTGCCCTGCCTGCCGAGAGATTTGCCGAATCGCATCCTGGGAGAGTTAGCTGAGAACACAGAACCTTCCCAAGCGGCATAAACGCCATGGCCAGCCGTAGCCAGTCATGGCGCAAATGGTCAGTTCTAGCTGGCTACACTCAGGTGGGCAGCGGAGCGCACTGCAGTACCCTCTGCCAGGTCACGCTCCTCGATCCTAGCCAGGATCCAGTCGTGCACCTCGCTGTCGACCCAACCCACGCAGCGGTCGCCCAGAGACACGGGCTTCGGGAAGGTACCTTCCCCGATGTACTTGTAGATGGTCGACCGTGCCAGACCGGTCGAATCGATGACTTCTTTCAGGCGGATGATCCTCATGAACGGGCTCCTCGTGTTCGTTCAGAGGATTGGCAGGGTTGGTAAAAAAACACTGGATCGGCCGCTTTCCTCCCTCCCCTTCAAAGCCTCCCTTTCATGCCATCACGCCATCTACCAAGTCAGCATTCTGAAAGGAGGCGTAGGGCCGAGGGTGTCGACATCGCCCAATTTCAGCCTAGAACTTAGAGGCAGGATACGCATAGAGAGCCTGTAGATCTGTAGAAATCAGGCTATAAGCCAATAAAACCTGGGAAATTTTAGGAAAATACAAGCATAGAAAATTCATAGAATTTTTCTATAGTCATCATTTACCCAGTGTAGAATTGCATCTGAATTTCAATAAATCTAAAATAGAATTGTCACGCGTAACGCTTGATTTTTTACCCTTTAGATATAATAAGTAGATCAAAATAATTTGTTTAATAGTTTTAAATTATGACATTCTGGGTAGATGGTGATGAGCCAGACAAGCTCGCTCGACTACTGAAAGACTCGACGTAAAACAATCAACTAGACGTATGGCTTTGGCTTTGTCTGTACCTATACGAGAAACTGGATTTAGAGCGCAGCACATGCAATGGCACCACCATGAGAGATGAGATCGCCCATGCACTGGCACGCCACCCGGACCTCGTATCGCGTATACACCCTGAAAGAGATCGCTTCCTACTGCGTGACGATTTACTGGCGTGGATCACAAAAGATGAGCGGCAGTATCACTGGCTATTGCCTCAAATTGACGAGATCACAGGGCGTATTCTCCCAAGAAGGCTCGTCCATCTAACTGGAAGGAGCGAGCTCATAGCCATGCTCGACGTACGGCAGGTGAACATCGAAGAGAAAGCGGATGAAGTAAGGCATCTTCACGAAGAGTGGCGCCGACATACAGCCCTGGATAGTCAATTCGAATGGTTTGCTGACAAGAAAGAAGGCGCGAAGCGCTGCGTCTAGCCCAACTCGGCCCTCATTAACAGACCTAGGATTTTAGGGCGGGATGGAGGAGATGTCCCGCTTCTAATCTGTGGCACGACCATAGCCCCTCAAGCACCAGCAAGGTAGATACCCGCCTCAGCCTCCATCTTCACGAGCGTCTCAATCACCTGTGGACGCTTCACGCCATTCTGTTTGGCCAACATATCCAGTTGATCAATCACGGCTTTCGACACCATCACGTTGACCTGCTTCCAAATCCAGCCAAGCGGTATTCCAAATGGTATTCCATCGGATTCTTTAACCGGATTTTCTATTTATTTTTCAGATAGATAGGAAATCATTTCAGATTACCCCGGCCCACCAAATAATCAATCAAAGACGCCCACGGACACCTTTTTTGTGCCTGTGATCCAGTGAATTCACGGGTTTAAGCGCTACTGCGCCGCCCCCTACGTCGTGCCGATACGGTGAGCGCTCACCGGAAGCCGCCAGTAAACGAGAATGACTCCCCAGATGAAGTGATGATTGATTTAGCGACAGCGGCGACACCGGCGATAACCCGCGCAAGACTTGGTTTTACGCATGGCGACAGAAGTAGCGACTGTCGCCAAATTCGCTTAGCAAAACGACTCAATTAGCCTTCAATTGCTTCCAACCGTTGCTTCAGCCGCGCATTCACCAGCCCTCCGAACACCCCAGAATGAATCTCCCGATGGCAACTCGGGCACACAGCCCCCACATAACGCGGGTGATCTAACCCCCCATCCGAGAGCCGGTTTACATGATGTGGCTCTAAGTAGGGCGTGCCGTCTTTTTTCATAAATGGCGCCGGTTTCTCACAGCTTTCGCACGTCCCCTGGGCGCGCATCAGCACATAGTGGGCGACCTTTCGGCTTCGCTGGTAAAGCTTACGCGGCGCGGATTGGCCTACATCGTCGCTACCGGGCTTACATGCAGCCAGCGCAGCCAACCGAGCGGCAGCCAGAGAGCCGGGGAGGTCATCCTCGTCTTCTACTTCAGTCTCGATGATCCCACCCGAAATACCCACAGGCACCAACCGAAAAACAAGCGCCGCACGATCCTGTCCGTCCACATCCGGCTGGGTTCGCGTAAACATGTCGGCGCATGAAAACTCGCCCATGTAGGCGTAGCCATTCCCTTTACCGAGAGACTTAAACAAGTACAGCGCGCGGCCATCCTTGGCATGATCAGCAATGGCCCGGTTGCCGCGGGTTAAGGTCATTGGCCCACGCTGCCCTTCGCCGGTGTAAAAATAAGCGCCCTCCTCCCAATGGTCGGCATACCCGTATTGCTCACCGCTATCGCCTGTAAACAAAAAAATCGCAGGGTAGGCAGCGGACGCTGCAATGCCGCTCTGCAGGCTTCCGCCGAACAGCCCGTTGATCTCGGTTTTGCGGTCGTATACAGCCCCCGGCGTGAACTGCACCGCTAGCTCGCCCTCACCCCGCGGTAGCTCCACAATGGTGAAGCCTCGCTTTTCTAGGTAACTGTTGGTCGGGTGCCCACCGGAAAATTCACCTACAGCAATGCCGGTAGCCAGGGAGACGATTTTCTTCGCTGGATACAATTCACCACCGGCGTGAACGGCGTAACGGTGGGCCTGGTTATTTTCCCAGCCCTGCCACTCGCGCTTACTTCGGTATTTACTGTCAAATTCCAGCAAGGCTTTGTCTATTCGTTCCTTCGAAACCGCTTTTATCGCCACGAGCCCTGCCTTTTGTCGTCGAGCGTTGTAGGAAAACTCCTATCGTCGCCAAAGAGCAAAAAGGTTTCAACACGTAACAGGGCGAAACGCCACTATCTAGGGGGATAATGCTCAATCGTGACCATGTGACTAAGGCGCAAAAAAATTGCCCTGCCTCAAGCTCGCCCGTCCGCCAGCAGTATTTGCTGCACGGCTGGCAGTGGCCGGCTCAGCAGCGCGCCAACCACCACCGCAAATACCAGCGCCACCACCCCCGCCGTCACCAACACCGCCTCAAATCCCCCAGCAAACGCTTCCCGCGCCAACGGCGCCACCACCTCGCGCAACCCCGGTTCAAGCAACGACAACGCAGCCTGTAAATCCCCCGCCGCAACCCGAGTAGCCATACCACTAACCTTCCCCAACTGCTCCGGCGCCACCCCGGCCACGGCGTCCCGCAACAACTGCCCACTGCGCGCCGCTAGCACCCCGCCCAACACGCCTATGGCAATCACGATCGCCCCAAACCGGGTAGTCGTACTCAACCCCGAAGCCATCCCGGTCCGCTCACGCGGCACACACGCCATGATGTTCTTCTGCGTATCCCCATTCAGCAGCCCCGCCCCCGCCCCCAGCACGATGCTGGCCAACGCGAAGGCCAGGTAACCGCCCTGCCCGACCGCCCAGGCACACAGCAGATTGCCCACCCCAACCAACACCAGCCCCAGGGCAAACACCTGCGCCGGGCTCCAACGGCCTGAAAGGCGCATGCCGCCCCGGGGCATCAGCAGCATGGCGACTGCAAACGGCAACATGCCCGCCCCTGCCGCCAGCGCGGACAGTTGCAGCCCGTTCTGCAGGTACAGCGGCAATAGCGTCATCATCACCTGCGCGCAGGCGGCGTAGGCGAACATGCCGAGCAGGGCGCCGATGAAGCGGGCGCTGCGCATCAGTTGCAGGTCGATCATGGGCCGTGGCTGGCTGCGCTCGACCATGATGAACAGGCTGAACAGGAAGGCGCTGATCAGCAGGCGGCCAAGGGTGTCTACGCTGGTCCAACCGACTTGGTTGGCTTCGATCATCGCCCAGATCAGGCAGCCGAGGCTGCCGGCGAAGGTCAGGCTGCCCATGGGGTCGAGCCGGGCGGCGTCGCTGTCGCGGGATTCTTCAACGCTGCGCAGCACCATCAGGGCGAGCACGGCCACCAGCGGCAGGTTGATGTAGAAGATCCAGCGCCAGCCGAGGGTGCTGGCGATTATGCCGCCGAGCAGTGGCGCGAAGGTGATGGTCGCGCCCATGCAGGCGCCCCAGAAGGCCCAGGCGCGCATGCGTGCCTGGGGTTCGTGGAAGCGGTGGCCGATGGCGGCCAGTGCTGCGGTCAGCAGCATGGCGGCGCCGATGCCTTTGGCGGCACGGGCGAGGTCGAGGAACAGCAGGCTTGGGGCCGCGCCGCAGGCAAGGGAGGCGGCGCCGAACACGGCCAGGCCGAGCAGCAGCATGCGCTGGCGGCCGAAGCGGTCGGCCAGGCTGCCGGCGGGTAGCAGGCAGGCGGCGAAGGCCAGCAGGTAGGCGCTGACGACCCATTCGATATCGGCGAACGAGCCGGACAGGTCGCGGGCGATGCTGGGCAGGCTGACGGCGACGATGTTGGTGTCGAGGATGATCAGGGCGCAGACCAGGGAGGCGGTCAGTAGCGTGAAACGCGCAGAGGGCATGGGGGGCTCCAAAAGGCCGGGCGGGTTGCCTTGGGGAACGGTTCTTGCCTTTGAGATCGCTGGGGCCGCTGCGCGACCCATCGCCGGCAAGCCAGCTCCTACCTTTACAGCAGCGTGTGCAAGATCGGCGCTTTACTGTGGGAGCTGGCTTGCCGGCGATGGGGCGCGCAGCGGCCCCGGCAGTCCCAAAGGCAAGCTGTACCGCCAAGACACCCGCCTTTTGACGTTGGCTTCACCTTAACGCCGCCACCCCGAAAGATTGTTAGCTCCAGCGGCCGGCATCATTAGCTTGCAGGTAACAGCACGAGTGAAACCGCTAACGCCGCCGGCCAGTTCCCTTGTGGTGCACAGCCCTGTACAAGTGTTTCAAGAAGCGAAACACACAGGTCACCCGCACCATGGAAATCCGTCATTTCCGCTACTTCCTCTGCGTCGCCCGGCACGGGCATTTCACCCGTGCCGCCGAACAGTTGGGCATTGCCCCGCCGACCCTCAGCCGGCAGATCCAGGACATGGAACGCGAGCTGGGTGTGCGGTTGTTCGAGCGCAATCAGCGCGAGGTCAACCTGACGGCGGCCGGGCAGGCGCTGTTGATTGAGGCCGATCAGGCGGTGCGGCAGTTCGATGCCGCGCAACTGGGCGCGCAACGTGCGGGGCGGGGTGAAAGTGGCAGCATTGAATTGGGTTACGTTGCGTCGGCAGCCTATTCCGGCATGCTGCAGCGCCAGGTGACCGGCTTCAGCGCTGCCCACCCCGACGTGCGCCTGAACATTCGGGAACTGCCCATGGCCGAGCTACCGGGCATGGTGCGTGATGGCCTGCTCGACCTGGCCTATGTGCGTTCACCGATGGAGTTGCCAGAAGAACTCGAAGCCATCGCCTTGCATCAGGAAGGTTTCGTGCTCGCCCTGCCCGCCAGTTCGCGGATCAATGAACTGCCGCAGATCCCGGCGGCGCGCCTGGCCAACGAAACTTTCATTCTGCCAGAGCAGATTTCCGGCACGCTCGAGGCCGCAGCGCAGGGTGGTTTCGTCCCAAGGCTGGGGCCGCAACCCGGCAGCCTGGTGGCGGTGATTACCTTGGTGTCGCTGGGGCAAGGGATTGCGGTGGTGCCAGAGTCGGTGGTGCAGCGCATCAGCCTGCCACAGGTGAACTACCGGCGGATCGCCGACAGTGAAGCCAGTTCGTGGTTGAGCCTGCTCCACCGGCGCTTCGAGAAAGCGCCAGCGGTGAACAGGTACATCGAGATTATGAGTCTGGGCATTTGAGCGGCAACTTCACGGGCCATCTACCGTGGCTGCGCCCAGCGTGTAGAACTCATGCAGTTTGGCTTGCAGCAAAGCCTTGTCCGGCAAACGCGTCTGGTATTCAGCAATCAATGCCGGCGACAAGCTGCGGTTGAGTGAGTACTCAACCACCTCATCCTCCTTGCTGGCACACAGCAATACACCGATAGCCGGGTTTTCGTGAGGCTTGCGCTCGTTGCGGTCCAAGGCCTCCAGATAGAAATCGAGCTTGCCCAGGTACTCGGGTTCGAAACGACCGACTTTGAGCTCAATGGCGACAAGGCAGTTAAGGCCCCGGTGGAAAAACAGTAGGTCCAAGGCGAAATCGCGGCTGCCGACCTGCAAAGGATACTGGGAGCCGACGAAGCAGAAATCCCGGCCCAGCTCGACCAGAAATTCTTTGAGACGTTGCATCAGCCCGCGATGCAGGTCAGCTTCGGCGTGGTCTCCTGGCAACCCGAGGAACTCAACCATGTAGGTATCACGGAAAACATTCATGGCCGCTGGATAATTCTGTCTCAACGGCGCCGAGACTTTTACTGGGCTCGAAACGCTACGCTCGAATCGCGAGGCCTTCAGCTGCCGCTCCAGCTCCCGGCTAGACCATTTTTCATGAATGGCCATGGTTAGATAAAACTCACGCTCACGTGGGAGCTTGCACTGGCTGAGAATGATCACATTGTGCGTCCACGGCAATTGTCTCAGCAGTGCCGAGACTTTTTCGTCGTGCCGATAAGCCTCATAGAATTGACGCATCCGGAACAAGTTCGCCCGAGTGAAGCCCCTCAGCCCCGGCTGCGTCCGAGCCAAGTGTTGCGCCAACTGGTTCACGACTGAATCCCCCCATTCAGCCAGCTCCAGCTTGTGACTGATATAGCTACTCACCTGCCAATACAGGTCTATCAATTGGGTGTTCACCGCTTGTACTGCACGCTGCCTGGCACTCTGGATCAACGTCAGTATTTCTTCGAAGCGGTCTTCCTCTGCCGCATGAGGGGACATTGGCGCTTGTAGGTTTTGATTGATTGCGCGCATGAATGGATTCCCTGTACAAAAATCAGGGTGAAGTCTAACGCCCGCAGGCCATGCTCCAGGGGCCAATAGCCCTAGTGAACTGTTTCAAAAAGCAAAGGGCACCATCCTAGGTGCCCTGCCCTTATTACCAGGTGAACCCAATCACCCCACCGACCGCGCCGCCACGGCCTGCGCATGCCCGCGCGAAGTCACGATGCCGAGGAAGGAGATCACGATCGCCAGCCCCAGCGTCGAACTCACCTCCGCCCGGTGCTCTGGCGTGTACATCATCACCGCCAGCGCGCCAGCGATGAAAATGATCACCGCCCAGGTCAGCCACGGGAACAGCCACATGCGGAATTTCAGCTGGGCGTTCTCGCGCTCCAGGCGGCGGCGCATGC
>Ga0213826_1000453_pt1 | contig 21819 bp, 15 predicted proteins | sample MC6MC0899MG_FD_180668 | JGI IMG/M metagenome (GOLD analysis project Ga0213826, IMG submission 180668) | Enriched soil aggregate microbial communities from Iowa State University, Ames, United States - MC6-MC0899-MG | ecosystem: Environmental > Terrestrial > Soil > Unclassified | place: USA: Iowa...
AGGTTACATTAAACCAAGGAGCGCCATTAACTACCACACAGTTAAATGTTTGCAGCAATACCAGAGTTCAAAACATGACAATTGACGGTTTTAACTTTACCCAGTTAAGATGGTACAGCAGCGCAACAAGTACGGTTGTTTTACCTTCAAGCCAGTTGTTAACAACAACAACTTATTATGTAAGTTCTATAGTAGGAACATGTGAATCAACAAGACAAGCAATACAGGTAACAGTAGCAGCGGCAGTACCAGCACCAACAGCAACCTCACAGGTAGCTTGCGGTAACAGTACGCTGAATGATTTGGTTGTAACCAAAGATCCATCGGCAACATTGCAGTGGTATTCGTCTATGCAGTCTATGATACCTTTGGCAGGAACAACACAGGTTGCAACAGGAACATATTATGTACAACAAGTAATTGGTGCGTGCGAATCGGTACGTATCGCAGTTGCTGTACAGGTAATAAATGTAACCACGCCAACAATGACTTCTATAGCTACTTGCGACGGAAATACTATTGCAGATTTACACCCAAGTACAGGAACCTATGTTTGGTATGTAAATAATACCACAACAACAGCTTTACCTGATACTTTTGTAGTAAAATCGGGTACATACTATATTGCACATGAGGTGTCGGGATGTATTTCACCAAGAACAAATGTATCTATTAATGTAAATGCACGACCAGGCAATGCAACAGGACAGTCTAACCAATTGTTTGGATTTGCAGCGAAAGTGTCTGATTTAAAAATGAACCAACAAAATGTAAGCTGGTTTGCAAGTTTTAATGACGCAGTTAAACAAGTGAACCAATTGGCAGCAAGTCAACCATTGCAAGATCAAACAACATATTATGGAATATTAACAGGCGCAAACAATTGCGGAAGTGCTATACCGGCAGCAGTAACGGTAACAATAAACTTAAGCAATGCAGCGTTAGATCTTACCCAATTGAAATACTATCCAAACCCGGTGGATTCTGAATTGAACATCAGTTATATTGAAGAAATCAAGAAAGTTGAAGTATTCACCATAACAGGTCAGCGAGTATTTGGTAACGATTACCAAGGCAATGAAGTAAAAGTTGATTTAAGCAGATTAAGTGCAGGAACTTATCTGGTTAAAATAGAAACAGCTAAAGCTTCACAGTTTGTGAAAATCGTTAAGAAATAATGTAATTAAATAAAACAAAAAAGCCGTTCATAATGAACGGCTTTTTTTATGTGGTATTCGCAGATCCCTATAGCTATCGGGACAAGTTGTTTGGTGCGGGGTGTGAAATTGTGTTAGAAGATTAATTCGTGTGGAATCCTTCTAATCTGTAGTGCACCAGTTGATATCGCTTCTGGTTGTAACCTAATTATAACAAGAAATGAAAAAGATTTTAAACATGCATTGATACCTGTTATGAATCCGATTGGTTTTTTACAAAGCTTTAAGAATAGTTGATGAATGCTGGGTGGTGGATAATGGTGTTTGGTGATAGGTGTTTTTTCTTTTTGAATTAGCTTCGCTCCGTTCGGACTCCGTCCTCGGGTGGTGAAGTGATGAATTGCTGTATCCAGTACAGATTAAAATGCAGCACACGAATTAATAATACTTGCACTATCATCAATTATCCATCATCCTAACATCAAAATCTGGACCTCTGTGGTAAAAAAATTAATCAAAAACCTCTACAAACTGTCACTCTGAACTTGATTCAGAGTCTCCTTCATGAAAAGAGGCATATATATATTACCTATCACTCGTTTCTTAGGCACTATGCAACCATTTTATTTCCCTTTAAACCATATAACTTTTTAACAAACAAACAAACAAACAAACAAACAAACAAACAAACAAACAACTAACAGATCTTTTCTCGATAACTACCGCAACCGATGACTCGGGCAAGTTTTTGAATTCTAGTTGCAAAACCAACGCAATTCTTTAAAATTTTTAGCCTTTTGTAGAAATTAAATAACTTTTACTTTATTTTTACTAAAAATAAACACCAAAAAATAATCAATCGCTACAGTATTTGTAAAAGTAATATTTTAGTTTTTTTGATTAAATTGCCATTTCAAATGAATGGTATCCCTTCGGAAAGATAAAATAGTTTCCCTTCTGCATAGCAAGAAAATTATACATAAACTACTAATAGGTTAATCTTTCTTGTGCATCATTAATGCAATATACAACAATATCAATCTAACAATGTATCTTATCAATGCCGCATTAGTGTCGCATCAGTAACGCATGAATGCCGTACTTAAAGCATATAAAGGCTAAGGATCATATATGATTGATCCTTGCAAAGTCGTCATTTGAAGAAGCGGATAAAGTAAGATTAAGGCGTTATAATTTAGGTTAAGGCCTACACATAGACAATTAAAATATAACTTGAAATAAACATACATTCGGGTGAATTCTTTTAATCTCTGGTTGAGTGATTTAAAGTTATACATTGCAGGCTAATGCATAAGTCCACAGGCTCGGGTCTGAGTCAATTTCAAAGTGAAAGTTTATACCGATTACCGTAAGAATACAATAGAAAACGCTTAACAATCTTTTGAGACCCTGAAACAAGTTAAGGGTGACATTCTTCTGATATAATTATAATTTACCCAGCATTTCCTGTAGGCTTGTTTTCCAGTCAGGAACAGATACTTTGTATACTTCTTTTATTTTTGATTTGTCTAATAATGAGAAATTAGGACGTTTTGCCGGGGTTGGGAATGCATCGCTGCCTATAGCATTTACTTTGGTATTAAAACCTTTTATTTCTTTTACCGCTGTTGCGAATTCATACCAGCTTATTTTACCTTCGTTGCTGTAATGATAAACTCCCTGTACAAATTCGGGTGCATTAATAATACCCATAATAGCTTGAGCTAAATCGCGTGCATAGGTTGGTGTACCGATCTGGTCTGCCACTACCCCAATTTCTTCACGCTCACTCATTAAACGGATCATTGTTTTTACAAAATTGGCTCCATATGTTGAATATACCCAAGCCGTACGTATGATTACATGATTAGCACTTGATGCACGCAACGCTTGTTCACCGTGTAATTTGGTCAAACCATAAACATTAATAGGATCTGGTTCATCGGTTTCCTTCAAAGGTGTTTCACTGGTACCATCGAACACATAATCGGTTGAGATATGTATTACATTCGCATTGTTGTCTGCCGCCCACGCTCCTATTGTTTTTACGGCAATATGGTTTACGGCATCGCATAATTCCTGATCGCTTTCAGCTTTGTCAACTGCCGTGTATGCTCCTGCACTAACAATGACGTTAGGTTTTTCCGTATTTAATACTTCGATAATCTGTTCCGGATTGCTTAAATCCATTTCGTCACGGTCCACAAACACCATTTCGTGTTGCGGGTATTTATCTTTTAAATCGTGTAATTCGGAACCTAATTGACCATGACGGCCGGTGATTAGTATTTTCATAATTATGTGATGATATGTTGAACTGATGATCCCGTTTACGGGACAAGACCTGATTATGTGTTCATCTGATTACTTTACTATTTATTTTTTGACTGATCTTTAAGATTCGTTTTTCGATTAATCTGATATTTGTACAAACCGTTTAACTTGTTTAAAATCTCATCTATAGACAATCTTAATTTACCATAATCATCTTCTGCGATATAATTTAACTGAAAGGACAAATTTAAATGATTAATTACTTCAAGACCCGATGCATATGCCATATTTGTAAAATGAGCTTGATCTAAATTCGAGGATCTACCTGATCCTTCTGCTAAATTAGAACTAATAGAATCTGTTGCTCTTTTTAGTTGTCTTGTCAAATCAAACTGTTCTTCCTTAGGAAAAGATTTAACCAATGTACGAATTTCAATACTTAATGATAAAGCAAGCTGATAAACATCTAACTTTTCAAATGCATAAATATGATACTTTCCCATGAGCTTATCTTTTATGTTGAATTGATGAACTGATGAATCGGTGAACCAATGATTTGGTCAACTGATGAGTAATTTTTCAAATAAACAATTAAACAATTCTTCAAATAATCAATTAAAAAATTAAACAATTCTTCAAATAATCAATTAAAAAATTCTACAATTCAACCTTAAACAATTCGTTGAACGTTGGCAAGATGATATCTTTTTCTGAAACGATCTCTGCTCCAGCTTCTATCCCCCAATCGATATTCAATTCGGGTGAGTTGTATAGGATACCTTGTTCTGATTCTTTATTATAGAAATTGTCGCATTTATAAAAAAATACGGCTTCTTCACTCAACACTGAAAAACCATGCAAAAATCCGCGTGGCACAAATAACTGTCTGTTATTTTCTGCCGACAAATTTACTGCTACATGCTGACCAAAGGTTGGTGAATCGGGACGTGCATCAACAGCTACATCAATCACTTCTCCTTTTAATACTCTAACCAGCTTTGCCTGTGCGTGCAAACCTGCCTGTGCATGCAAACCGCGTATTACTCCTCTCTTAGAATAACTTTGATTGTCCTGTACAAAATGAGTATTTGTCCCTGTTAATTCGTTAAACGTTTTTTCGTTATAGCTTTCAAAAAAATAACCGCGTTCATCTTCGAACTTGCGTGGTTCTAATATAAAGCAGCCTTTTAATTTTGTTTCTTGTATGTTCATTGCTTTTGTAATGGGTATATGGTTAAAAGGGTATATAGTTAAAAGGAAAATTATGAATCCAGACTTTTAATCAATTTAGACAACATATTTTTAATAAATCGTATTTTTGATTCCAAATCTTTTATATCACTTATAAAATTTAAACGATATGCTATTTCAATCTGCGTTTCTAATTCGCTAGCCGAACCTAATGCAATGTATAAAAATCTGCAATATTCTGCTTTACCTTTTCTTCCTGCACCTTCTGAAATATTACTTGGTATAGAAATAGCAGTACGCTTCATTTGACTGGTTAAAGCATAAAGTTCCTCTTTAGGGAAATGTTTAGTTATCTTATAAACTTCGACAACCAAATCCATACTTTCCTGCCAAACTTTTAAATCTTTATGACTATCCATAATTTTTTTATTGGTATATGGTTAAACGGGTAAAGGGTTATATGGGTAAAAGTTAAACGGGTATAACTATCTAACTATCTAACTAACTATCTAACTAACTATCTAACTATCTAACTATCTAACCATTTAACTTTCTAACTTTATCCCCTCTTTAAGTTTATCACACTCTAACTTTCTCCCTATTTCCCTATTTCCCTTTTCGCTATTTATACTGCTCCTGATAATACTTTTGATAATCTCCCGATGTTACGTTGTTCAACCATTCTTGATTGTCCATGAACCAGTCGATTGTTTTTGCAAGTCCTTGTTCAAAAGTTACGCTTGGGTACCACCCCAGTTCTTTATTAATCTTGTTGGCATCGATTGCATAGCGCAAATCATGTCCAGGACGGTCTTTTACAAAGGTTATCAATTGTGCCGATGTTCCCGGTTCTCGACCTAATTTAGCATCCATCTGCTGGCATAATTCCTTAACTAGGTCAATATTCTGCCATTCGTTGAATCCGCCTACGTTGTAACAGTCGCCATTCTTCCCTTCGTGGAAAACCAAGTCGATAGCCTTTGCATGATCGATTACAAACAACCAGTCACGGGTATATTTTCCATCGCCATAAATAGGCAGCGGTTTGTTATTGATGATGTTGTGGATACACAGCGGAATCAGTTTTTCAGGAAAATGGTTGGGACCGTAATTGTTGGAACAATTGGTTAATACCATCGGCATTCCATAGGTATCATGATATGCACGTACAAAATGATCTGAAGCTGCTTTTGAAGCCGAATATGGTGAATGCGGGTCGTATTTTGTATCTTCGGTAAAGAAGCCTTCTCTGCCCAACGCACCAAAAACCTCATCGGTTGACACATGATGGAAACGTTTTCCTTCGTAACCTCGTGCTGAGCCTGTCGAAGCATCATTCCATATTTCACGAGCGGCATTCAACAGGTTTACCGTACCGATAACGTTGGTCATTACAAATGCCGAAGGATCGGCTATGGAACGGTCTACATGCGATTCTGCTGCCAGGTGTATCACACCTGTTGGCTGGTGTTTTTTAAACACTTCCAATACCGCCTGTGCGTCACAGATATCTGTTTTTTCAAATTTATAGTTTGGTAAATGGTCTACATCTTTCAGGTTTTCCAGATTTCCGGCATAGGTTAATGCATCAAGATTTACGATGGTATAGTCGGGATATTTTGTTACAAATTCACGTACTACGTGCGATCCGATAAATCCCGCCCCTCCGGTAATAATGATGGTCTGCTTCATATTATGTTATGCTTAGCTAATTTTGTTCAAAGATAGAATTTTTTTTATAAGTTGAATAGGGAAAATGTGGAGATGATGGGTGTGGGATGTTTGGTGCTGTTGCTTGGTGTTTGTTCTGGTTGAATTGTCTACTTGTTGATTTGTTGAATCGTTTATCCGTGGTAATAACACATAAATTCGTGTAAATCATTTAATCTGTGGTAGATGGGTTTAAAGTTTAAGGTTTAAAGTTTCACGTTGGGTGCCATTATACTGTTATTTAGTTAAAGAGGTAAATGGTTATACAGGGTAATTTGTGTAAATCATTCAATCTGTGGTTAGGCGTTTTAAAGTTTAAGGTTGATTATGGACTTGTTGAGTTCTTGAACTGTTGAACTTTTGAGTTATTGAATCGTTTAGTTATTGATGTTTAGAAATGGTGAGAAATTAGTTTCAAATTACCATCATTTTCAGTTTTTTCTTAAATTTTTACATTATATTTACATACACTTATGCACAATAAAATTAGCGCTTTAGATAGTCATTATTTTAATTATGCACACAAATGAAACTACCGTTTTTTAACACGCACACTAATTCCAAACTTTCGGGAATAGAAAAAACTGATCTGGATATAAAAATAAAGAATCTTTTCCATCGCGAATTGCCATCAAATTCAGATTTAACCATTACGTATAACTTTATCACTACCTATGGGCGCAGCGGAGATAAATTTGCCGCTAAACTGGCAGAATCAGGTGATCGTATAAATTACTATTTAAACAAAGACAAAAAATATGAGATTGCCGGAAGTACCCCGAAACTAACGAGTAACGAGCTAGAAATTAGGGCGGTGCTTTTGGCAAAAATTGAAATGGGAGTTAAATACAACTGTGTATTAAAAGAATGGGATATTTCTACTGCAGATAGCGTGCACAGGTAGGAATTGGAAGCAAAGCTAGGCAGATTTGCCTATTTGCTGATTTAACTGCGTTCAGTTCGGGACGCTGCCCCTCGGGTGTTGATTCGATGTTAACTTTGGAAAAGGAAAAAAGGCAATATTGGATGGTGTATGTTAGCTGTATATGCTCATTTCACAAAAAAGGTTACACCGCAGTGTAACCTTAAATTATTTTTATATCTCTTGATTTTATCAGAACATATTGCTAATAGTAGAAAAGTCGTACAGTGCTACTCTTGAAACTCCGTTTGCATTTAAGTAAGTAACAGCATCAAGTAAATCCTGCTGTGTAGCAAAATCACTTACCCTTATTACCCATACATAATTATTTCCCAAGGTAGTTCTTAACAGCTGTGTACGCGTCAATAATTTTTGCTGATCGGTATTTTCGTACGCCATTATGTATGCCGTGATGTTATTATTTGAAAGAAAAGTTGCATTCTGTATAGGCAGATGCATTGGAATACTTACAGTCAATTTCATATTACGGGGATCGCACCACTGCTTTGCTACATCATAAATACTGTCCATGCGTGCAGTATAAAACGGTATATTCGCTTTATAATCTGCAAAGGTATGCGGTTCTATATTTAAATGAAGTCCCGGGAAATCATATTGTAACGTCTGCATTTTTGCTATTAATTTTTGTACTCCGTTGACATCTTTTGCATACGAATTCTCACTTAACAAGCGTGAAACGTGTATGCTCTGATTTTGTGCCTTGGTTAAAAAGTCGGTAATTTTAATTCCGTTAGTTCCGGGCGATAGCAACAACGTATCTATTCCATACTTGTTTAACTGACTAAGAAGGGTATCGTTAACAGTTGATTCAAAAGCACTTTTCCACATATAGGTAGAACCCAAATTGTACTGCGGATTTTTTAAAGCTTTTTTAAAGAGATAAGTTGGAATTTTTAATGGTACATTTGTCTGATCTGTATTATTATACACTTTTACCGACTGTTTAAAAGAAAGCGCAGCTCCTTCTTTTTTAAACTGTACGGAACGTTCACCTAAAACCGAACCTCCTGCTGCAAAAGAGGTTGCTGCGTAAATACTTGCAATTAAACAAAGGAATAGTCTCATCATATATAATATTTAAAATTTGCAATAAATAATCACTAATAACCATACAAATAACATTTTTATGCTATACAGCGATGTGCTGCAAATTTAGAAGATTTAATAGTTTTATTCTTTTAAAAGCGCACTAAATTTTGAATTTTATCAAGTAACTGGGATTGTGGTGATTATTATGACGGATGAATATTGTTGTTCGGTGAGGGATGGTTGGTGTTCTTTTTGGCTTAATGGTTGAATCGTCTAACCGTGGTAATAAGACATAAATTCGTGGAAATCATTTAATCGTGTTTAGGTGATGGATGCGGGATGTGTGGTGATGGGTGTCTGTTCTGGTTGAATTGTAGAATCGTTTAACTGTTGATCCGATGGCTATTGAAACAAGATGCGGGACGCGTTCTGCTAGGTGCTTTTACTGCATAATGTATTGATTTATACTGTATTATAAATAGTTTCAAGTTTAAGGTTTAACGTTGGATGTTATAAATTGTTTTAGTAGATAAATTTGTGTAAATCATTTAATCTGTGGTTAGGTGATGGATGCGGGATGTGTGGTGATGGGTGTCTGTTCTGGTTGAATTGTAGAATCGTTTAACTGTTGATCCGGTGTCTATCGGGAAAAGTTGTGTTTAGGTGCTGCTTTGTTTAACCGTGGTAATAATACATAAATTCGTGTGAATCATTTAATCTGTGGTTAAGTGGTTTAATCCCGATGGTCGGGACAGGGTGTTTAAAGTCTCACATTGGGTGCCATTTTACTGTTATTTAGTTAAAAAGGTAAATGATTATACGGGGTAATTCGTGTAAATCATTTAATCTGTGGTGAACTGTTATTCGTTGATCCCGATGGCTATTGAGACAAGATGTGTTTAGGTGCTGCTTTGTTTAACCGTGGTAATAACACATAAATTCGTGTGAATCATTTAATCTGTGGTCAGGCGATGGGTGTTTGGTGATGGATGTTTTTTACTGCATATTGTATTGATGTATACTGTATTATTGAATGGTTTAAAGTTTAAGGTTTAACGTTGGATGTTATAAATTGTGTTAGTAGATAAATTTGTGTAAATCATTTAATCTGTGGTTAGGTGATGGATGCTTGGTGCTTGGTGCTGGGTGCTTGGTGCTGGGTTCTTGGTGCTGGGTGCGGGATCCCGATAATCGGGACAAGTTATGTGGTGATGGGTGTTTCGTTTAACCGCGGTAATAACACATAAATTCGTGTAAATCATTTAATCTGTGGTGACTTGTTTATGTATCGACATTACATAGTCACCTTGTTTTGATTGAAAATAAAAAAAGGTTTAATCATAATGATTAAACCTTTTTAGTAAAATAACTTATAAAATATATTAATTTATTTTGATGATATTTAAACCGTTACGACCGGTTGCTACAAAAAGCAATCCGTTGTCTGCATAGATGTAGTTAGCAGATTCAGCCAGGCTGAAGTGACCTACCACATTGAACGAATTTTTGTTTAACACGATAACGCCGTCTGCACCGTTTGCCAAATACAAATAACAATCGTTAACTGCCACACCGTTTGTGTAACCGTTTTGTTTAAATGCTTTTGAACCGTTTACACGATAATCGTTAGGTACAAAATGGCTTACCAGACTACCGTTCTGTAATGAGAATTTAGCCACACCTTTATCACTTAACGCTACATATACATACTCATCGTCCATTGTTATTACGTTTTTACCATCCTGTACGGTTTGTGCCAGGGTTGGGTAACGGTATTCCTGCGGATTTGTACCATCGATATTAGCGATTCTTAAATAAGCACCGCTGCCTTCTACTGCGAAAAATGCCTGATACGTTCCGTTCTGAGCCACATATTTGGCTCTTGCACCCTGACTGTAGAACTGATCTGTTACTGCAAAACCATTTGCCGGATCTAATTTAAAGAAACCACCATTGTTTGCACCTGCTACCAACCATAACATATTGTTGTGAACAAAACTGTTTTTACCAGTTATACTCGGAAGCTTATGTGTTGTAAATACAGACAAATCGTTTGTATTGAATGCACCGGCAGTTAAAGGTGTGGTCATTAAACGTGAACCTGCCTTGTTACCACCTACTGCATAAACTTTACTGCCACTAAGATCGATTCCGTTGAATTCTGCATTATTGAAATCGGCCTGTGCCGTTAACGAAGGTGCCTGCTGATTCTGAACATTAAAGATACGAACCGAGCCGTTTGCTGCATCACCGTAAACCTCATCGTTTGTATGGTATGATACATACGCATTACCGTTTACAACCTTAACATCGGTTGCACTTAATACTGCCCCGTTAACTGTTGGACTTTGAACTGTTGCAGCCAGTGTAAACTGTAACACACTGTCGTCACAAGCAGCTAAACCACGTTGTGGAGTACAGCTGTTTGATGCGATAAACGTATTGGCATTTAAAGTAACATCGCTGTTTATTTTACTGCTGTTTATTGTTGCTGTGGTATTGATGTCTATTTTTCCTTCGAAAGCCGGTGTAGCATTCATATTGCCTACAGTTGCAGCATTTGAAATATCGATACGGGCAAAACCGTTTGAAGTATTTTTTATTTTACCGTCTACCGTGATGTTTCCGCCCGTGATATCGGTAAGCGATCCTGTAGCTAAAACAAGGTTACCCGAACCGTTAATATGGAAACCTGCTTTAAAATCTGCAAATCCACCGTTGTTAAGCGCTGCATTTAACTGTGTAAAACCGTTGAATACCATACTGCAGTTGTTGTTTACAACCGAACTGCCGTTAAGGCTTAACTGTTGTGTAAAAACCAGTTCGTTAAAGTTGTTTACTGTACCATCTACCGTTTGTGTAGTATATGTGACGTTACCATAATTATTAAGTGTTGAACCTGCATTTAAATGAAAGTTTGCAGTAGACTGGATATTTCCTGAAGGAGCAACATCTACTACTCCACCGTTAGGTACATTTACCCAGTTAGATCCACCTAAATTACCCAAAATAATAAGTGTACCGGCACCGTTAAAATTTATCCCTCCCGTAAAAGTTGTGTTTGCAGGAATGTAATATTTATCGCCAGAATTAATGGTATACCACTGGCTGCCTGTTAAAGCAACCGCATTTGTTAAATCGGGCTGGTAGCTGTTTACCGTTTTAAGAGCCTGTGCTACTGCCTGTGATTGTGATGCGTCTGAAAATCTGTTAAACGTTATTCGTGAATTTTTTAAAGACATGTAATTTCCAAGTAATTTGCTGCCGTAGGTAAGTTTCATTTCTGAATTACTTAGCACACCACTTTCTTCCTGAGAAGCAGTTGCATCTACGTTGTCGTCACTTGAACAGCCTGCTACCGTAATTAATAGCGAAGCCGCTAAAAAGCCCAATTTCAATTTATTTTCAATCATATTTACTATTTGTTGTTATTTTACTAACGAGTGTTTTATGTTGTGCAAAGTTACTGGCAGTTATAATACCGTTATCTTTGAATTTTTAGTTTTTATTTGTGAATTTTTATTTATTTTCACGCTACATGTCATGTTCCCTGGCTTTGGCAGAGGTTTTTTGCGGATTCCAGGTATCTTTATACGAATCGAAGAAAAGCAGCTCGTCAATATAAGCAATGGTTCGAACGATACGCATGTAGTATCCCATGTAGATAGGATACAGCGGTACGTAAATGATTTTAGACCATACCTGATACCTGTTTTTGCTTATGGCAAGCGAATAGAAAAACTGTCCGAATGCCAACAGCAGATATATTGAGTACTTGAAAGGAAACCAAACCACCAAAAAATACGGATCTACCACCAAAATCTTTATCATGTAAAATACCCAGAGCGCATCGAGCACCAGTCCGAAAAAAATATTTTCAAAGAAGGCAAAGAAATTGGAAAACCTGAAATTTTTGTTAGGCATCCAAATGTCTCTGTGTTTTCTTATCCTAAAGCGGATTAATGAGCGCGACCAGCGCAGCCGCTGTTTGGTTAAGGCTTTCCATGTTGCGGGTACATGGGTTCTACAGACTGCTTCTTCTTCAAACACAATACGGTAATCTATCTTACGTATCTTTACCGTAATATCGCCATCGAGCCCCGGACCTATGTCCCACCCCCCTACACGGTCTAAAACATGTTTGGGAAAAGCACCGAAAGCACCCGAAATAATCTTGTAGATACGAAGTTGCGACAAAACGATTCGGGCTACGTTTATAGATTGCAAATATTCCAGATACTGCATGGTTGTTGTAAGCGACTGTTCCTGATTACGTACGACCAGATTACCGCCTACGGCACCTACATTCTTGTACCTGTAAAAAGGGATGAGTATTTTTTCAACCGCATCGGCTTCCAAAGAAGAATCGGCATCGAGATGCACAATGTATTTCCCTTTGGAATATCGAAGCCCCAGATTTGCTGCCGAAGCCTTACCCCCTCTTTCTTCTGCAGAGATAAATCTGGTAATATCACCGGTACGCTCAAACGAACGGGCAATTATTGCCGTATTGTCTGTAGAACCATCGTCAACAACGATTAATTCTATGTTTTTATACGTTTGCTTTTTCATTGACTGAATAAGCTTGTACAGATGTTTACCTTCGTTATGCCCCGGAACCAAAACAGTTACCAGCGGATTTTCTTGTAACAAAGCCAGCCGTGCACTTTTCCAGGCACCTTTGGTACGGTTTCGTTTGGTTCTGCTGTATAGCAGCGCCACCCCTTCTACAATGAAGAAACGGGGTATATCAAGTAAAAAGATATACCAGCCCCACCGCATGACTGTTCCCCAGTCCAGGCGGTGCCACATATAAAAGTAGGTTTCCCAGAAATTTGCCATATTATAAATGCAGGCCTATCTGCATACCTTGCGCAGTAATTTCGTATTCGTAAATTTTACGAACAACCAATTCGTGCGGAGCCTGTTCTGTTTCACAATCTACACAGTGTACACCCACGGGTGCATCTTGAAACTCGTGCTGGCATTTTTTATTTTTGCAGTTGAATATTTTGCCGGGTCTGTCATAATCTACACCTACATTTCTTATTTCTGACGAGCATTTGGGACATACCATTTTATCTTTAAAGATAAAATCTTTTTCTACCCCCACATAAGCACATCTAAAATGATGAATCAGGTTACTTGCCTTAAGGTTATGGTGGCTGCATTTAGGGCATATTTCCCTATAGTTAAGGAAGCCGCTGCTGCAATTATGGCACAGATGGCTGGTATCTACATAATGTCTGCTAAGCCAATTGTTTGTAAAGGCTTCCTGCAAGAGCATGCGCGAATTTATAAACGCTTCGCGGTTGTTATAAAAATAGGTTTCTATGCGCGGATACGAATAGCCTGTTAACGATTTGTGCTTTAAAACGGGGGTAATTCTTTTTTTGCGTGTATAGTAATAGTCAAATGTTTTTTGAATAAAGAAATCGTTCTCGGTAAAATTTTCGTGATTTCTTTTGTCTGCATATTTCTCAATAAAAGAACTTACCTGTTCTACAAGCGGTATTTTCTCGATAATGTCGAGCCCTTTAATGTAACCGTCACTCAAATACTTTAAGTGATAGTCTTTTGTTGCATAAAACTTTTTAAACTCTTTCTGCAAAAAGACCGGTTTTAAGTACATTTTTATATTTTTTGAACGAACAATGCGGCGCAGAAACCTGCGTACCAGCCACTCATCGCTGTGATTTATCACCCAGATATCGCTATTACACGGATCTGGCAGAACATCGTGCTCTATGGCATGTTCCAAAAGCAGCACTTTTTTTCCATGAATTTCAATTACGGTGTCTGTCATTATTTTATGTTTTATAAATTAATTCTTCCTTTTCTAATCTTTACCGGAATGTTGCTTACCGTTAGTTTATCCCATCCCTCTTTAGCTGCCGGTACGATATGCACCACTATACCGTGTTTTTGATCGCTTAGTGTGTTTTCGGAAACCACTTCTTCCCTGAGTTCTGAAACCGCATGTATTTTTTGTACGGTTCCTTGCAGGTTCTCATATCCGTAAGGCAGTACAACAACTACATGATCGCCTACTTTAAATTCGTCAAGATCTTCCACATCAATATAAGCCCTAACATAATATTCCGGATGTATGATGGACATTACCTTATCTTGCCTGTAGCAAATTTGTTGTACGGGAATACGTAATCTGTCTACCCTGCCGCCGACCGGAGCTGTAAACGCAGTTTTTTGATGTGCTGCATTCAAACTTTTAAGATTCAGATCGTTGCTGCCCTGCAATCCGAACTTCATCTGTTCTTGTTCATTTAAAAGTACCTGGTATTCTGCCTTTAAAGTTGCAATCTGGTATTGAACATCGTCTATAGATCGGTCTACATTTGCCAGTTCGTTGGCTGTTATTACATTAAGATAAACCAGTTTTTCTTTCTGCAGCCTTTCAGCTTTCCAATATTTCAACCTTTTTTCAAGATCTGTTAATAACAGTCTTCTTTTCTTGATCTGACTGTTTATGGCTATAAGAGATGAATTATTATCTTGACTTTTAAGCTCCATCTGCATGGAGTCTTGCGCGTACGTAGTTCGTTCACCTCCAAAACGTTCGTACAGAAACAGGGTATCGCCTGCTTTAACCTGCTGGTCTTCTGTTACGTTGTATTTTAGAATGCGGATATCGTTTGCAAACTGTACATCGTACTGCTGCTGTAACAGCACACCGTGCGCAAAGTTAAAGAACCATGGTGTGGCTAACCATTTAATGAAAGACAGTACCAGAAAAATTAAGATCGCCAGATAAATCCAGCGGTCCCAACGGCGTTTTTTTATGGGTTCGGGCTTTATATCGGGCTGCGAAACAACCTTTTTATCAAATTTAATATTCATTTAAACATATTTGTAGCGGTTAAAAAATCGTACAAGGCTTTCATTACCAATGTCTCGGAATCATCTTTCCGAATAGTCGGTATTTTCTTTAGACGGATTGATCTGCTCATTATTACTCAGCCCGTTTAATGTATGGAATACCACATACTTTTCGCACAACTGCTCCTTTACATCTAACACAGCCAGTTTTTTTTGAACCAGCATACCGGCATACTCTATGTATTTTGCAGGGCTGAAATTTTTGTTCTGTTGCTGATAAACCTCTGTTTCGTTCCTTAATAGTGCTTCAACGTACGAAATTTCGTTTTGCAGCTGAAACAACTTGTTTTTTAACAAATAGAAATCTTTGTGCTGTGCAATTAGCCTGTCTTTTAATTTTAATTTTTCCGCATACAGATTATTATCGTACGCAGCCATTTCGTACGCAAGAGACCGATTGTCTTTACCAAAACGGATAGGCACAGACAACGACGCGCCTACACTTGCAAATGATCTGCCGGTTTGCTCTGCATTGTCGTAATAATTGTATCTGAACTTGGCACGCAAACTTGGCTTGTCGCCAGGTTTCTGTCTGCTGCTTAAAAGATCTTTCTGCATCTGTACCAATACTTCCTCTTCTTTTAAAAGATTATCCGCATTTATTGCAGACAGATCGGGTAAAACAACATCTACGTAAGGAATGTTCCAATATTGTTTAACCAAATGATCGGGAATATTATGCGACAGATAGTTTTTGTAAACATCAATCATACCGCTAACAGCCTGCGACTGGTTATCGGCACTGATTTTATCAGCACTGCTGCCAAGCTTTGCCTGATGCATTTTATCTTGATAAGCTGCCTGCATCTGTACTATTTCCTGATATTTTTTAAGAATTTCAAGACGGTGCAGATCGAATACATGCTGTAAAAGCAACTGCCTGTTGTGTAATGTAAACGAATTATTCTGAAGGTTTAACTGAAGTGAATCTCTGCTAAATTGCTGATTAAAGATACGTTTTGCTTCTTTTTTTCGCTGCATGCTGCCTTCGCCAAGAATTACCCAGTCCAAACCGGTTGAAATACGAGATCTAAAAAAAACATCTTCTGTTTCTGAAATACCGGGGCTGAAGTTGTAAGTAGCGTCGGAAACCCATTTAAGTCCGAAATCGGTTTGTGATTCTGTGATTCTGCTATTTCTATCAACAATGAAATTATTATTAGCTGTTATAGCAGTATCAGAAACAATATCAGCCAGCAACCCGTTGTTTTTTGAAACTGGTTGCACAAGAACATCATCTACAAATGATTTTGTATGAAAAAAAAGTGCATTATACTCTTTAACCAAACTATTCAGTTCGTTTACAGAAGGTGAGGTATTCTGCGAATTTACCGAATACGACATATATATAGTTGTAACTAAACAAAAGAATAACTTCATTTATGTAACAGCTTAAATTTTAAAATTAATACTGTAAGCGTGTTTTTGGTTTTGCGATTTCTTAAAGACTTTCAGTGAACTATTTGGATTAAAACGTGTAATAAATAATCTAAATAACGATAGATTAATAACCGTTTTGCTTAAGGCTATTTTTAAAATTCTAAATATCGGTGCAAAATTACTGTAACTAAAAGACAATATACTTGTGAAAAAACATTGAAAACTTGTAAATTTATAGGTACACCTGATTTGTATCTCTAATTTCACTTGGGGTTTTGTTATAGTGTTTTTTGATGAATGCACTGAAGTTACCTTCGTCTGCAAAACCCAGATCCATAGCAATTTCTGAAATGTTTAGTACGGAATTTTGTAACATCTTCACAGCTTCGTCTGTAACTTTTTGTACGATGACCTTTTTTGCTCCTTTACCCAACACCAGCTCTGTCATTACAGACAAACGTTGAGAAGAAACGCCCAGTTTTTCTGAATAAAACGAAACACCCTTTTCTTCCTTGAAGTGTTTCTGCAACAGCACCCTGAATCTATTGACGACATCCATATAGGAAAAATTGATCTTTTCAGGTTTAACCAGCTGATTCTGTATCCCCAGCAACCCATCTAACAACAATATCTCTACACAATTGTGCGCCACAGCTATGTACAGGCCCATTTCTTTCTCTCGATACAAACCAAGCCTGTTAACGATCAGTTTTTTGATCTCTGCTCCGTTTCCGATGGTTGGAGCCGTAAAAACATTATACTGACTGTTAAAAAACAGATCTGAATTTAAAATAAAGCTATCTTTTGCAGATCGTTCGTAAAAAGAAGAAGAAAACGCAATGATTATATCATCTGGAGATTCTGAATCGTAAACAACATCTTTAAACGGGGCAATATATGCCAAATGATTTGCTTTGACCGCTATTTTATTCCCATCTACAGCAATACATGAATCCTTTAATGAAATATATATAACGAAATATTCAAGGGTTTTGAAGCTAAATTTACCATTATTTCTCAGTACAACAGTTTCAACTGTGTTTATACTAAAGCCGGCTGCGTCTAATTCTTCAGTTATTTGATACATAGCATGAATATGTTATTTAGGGAGTAAATTTATACTATTTATTATATAAAATAAAGGCATTAAAAAGGGAAAGGAAAATTTTAATGTTTTTTTAATAATTACTGCTGTTTTAATTGTTGAAATGTTAAGTTATGTATTAGGATACTTTTTGTCTTGGTTCACAAACATATTACATAATTGAATCACTGTAATTAGTAAAAAAGGAAAATGGAATGGTAATGAAATTATAAATGTGACGGATTGACCGACTAACTATGTAACAACTCCTGTTTAGTCGTCTATTCTATAAAATAAAAAAAAACTTTTGGGAATATGTAGTGATGATAAAAATTAGCACTTTATAATATAGTCATTATTTTAATTATGCACATAAATGATACTACCATTTTTTAAAACAAATACTAATAACTCCGAACTTCAGGAATATATAAAAACAATTTACGCGATCAGGTATCTGAGCGTTTACAACATCAGCTTCAAACATCATCCTGTGAAATAATTATTAATTTCATATTCACAAGTGATCACGGTAGAAACGGTGATAAATTTTCTGCAATACTGGCTGAAAGCGGGTATGATGTAAATTATTTTATGAGCACTGAAAAAAAATACCAGATTACAGGTTCAACACGAAAATTAAAGCTAAACAAAGACGAAATAAAAGATTGGCTTTTATCTATAGCTGAAAAAGGAATTAAGTTTAACTGTATTTTAAGCCAATGGAATATTGTTTCTATTACGCATTAAAAACGCACAAGTAGGAATTTGATAAAAAGTGAAAAGGATTTGGGAAGCGGGCAATTACGGATGTTGGGTGACAGAGTAAGTAGATTAATTCGCTTCAATAATTCAATATGTGGCGGATACCGATATTTCGGGACAAGTTTGGTTTAAATTTAACAATGTATGCGCATTTTTAACACATACCCTTGCTTCTTTGAAAGGGTTAATTGTTTGATGTATATTGTAACTGTCGATTTTGCGGATCTGCCTACCTACCTTTATGATATAACAAAGAACAAGAGTTTAGAATATAGATATAATCAAAATTTATATTAAAATTATCATGATTCGTAGATAATTTTAAATTTTTATAATATATTTACATACACTTATGCAGAATAAAAATTAGCGCTTTAGATAGTCATTATTTTAATTATGCACACAAATGAAACCACTTTTTTTTAATACAAAAAAAATTCCAAACTTTCGGGAATAGAAAAAATTGACCTGAATATCAAAATAAAGAATCTTTCGCACCGGCAATTGCAGTCATTTTCAGATTTAACCTTTATATACACCTTTATCACTACCTATGGCCGTAGCGGAGATAAATTTGCAGCTAAACTGGCAGAATCAGGTGATTGTATAAACTACTATTTAAACAAAGATAAAAAATACGAGATTGCCGGTAGTACAAAGAAAGTGACTGATAACGAGCTCGAAATTAAGGAAGTGCTGTTGCCGAAAATTGAAATGGGAGTTTAATACAACTGTGTTTTAACGGGTTGGCATATTTCTCTTGCAGATACAATGCACAAGTAGGAATTGACTTTTGACTAACTGCTGATCCTAATAGTAATCTGGACAATTTTTGATGATTAACAGATGGAAAGAAGGGTACTGTGCATGGTTACGGACTGTACTGATTAAATGAGTCGGTGATGATATATCTACCCTTGTTTACCTTTTTTATCATTTTAAAATAGATTTCTGAATTTCCTTGTAACAACAATTAAAAAAAACCAAGTTAATAAAAATTAACACGATTAATTATGTTAAAAATAAAAATTAAACATAATTTAATCATAAAAAAAATTTAATATTTTTTAACTTTATTTTTTAAACTAACAATTCAATTATTATGAAAAAAACTACAAAATTAGCAGGTATAAAAGTTAGATGGTTGGGCTGCCGATCTATAATTCTTTTACTACTTTTCGCCTACTTCCCTTATTTAAATTTGAATGCGCAAACCTTTAGTTACACAGGAGCTGTACAAACTGTAACACTTGCAGCTGGAGATTATGAAATTGAAATGTGGGGAGCCGATGGCGGTAAAGGATTTCAATCTTCTTCTATAAATAATGAAGGAAAAGGTGGATATTCAAAAGGAATTTTAACGGTAACTACACCAACCACTTATTATATCTATGTAGGTGGTAAAGGAACAAATGCTGCTGGTGTTGCCGTTGGCGACGTTTATTTCGGCGGATGGAATGGAGGTGGAGATTCCGGACAAAATAATTATTCCACAGTCACTGAATATCGTGCTGGTGGTGGAGGTGGCGGGACCGATATTAGAACAACATTAAACACTACATATGCTAACAGATTAATGGTTGCTGGCGGAGGCGGAGGCGGTGTATATCTTCTTACTTACCCGGGTGGAAACGGCGGCGGCGCAATTGGCGGAAATGGTGGAAATACTAATTTTGGTGCGGGTGGTTCGCAAACTGCAGGTGGAGTTGCAAATGGAACTACCGGGAATATTGCGGGTACAAATGGCGCATTGGGAATAGGAGGTAATGGTGGTACAGCAAGTACAAAATCTGGCGGCGGCGGCGGCGGTGGCGGTTATTATGGCGGCGGCGGCGGCGCTACAGGTAATACTTCATCATCTCAAGGTGGTGGCGGTGGTGGTTCTTCTTATCTTGGAGGGGTAGCAACAGGTGTAACTTTTATGTATGGAACGCCGGGTTTCGTTACCAATCCTGATACTACGGGTAATGGTAGAGTTATTATAACGACACTTTTACCTTGTGCAGGAACACCAAATGCAGGTATAGCATCAGCAACTTCACGAAATTGTGCAAGTCAATCTTTTATTTTGTCTGTTGCGGGCGCAACTAAAGCAGGGGGAATTACTTACCAATGGCAACGTTCTAACGCCGGCGCCAATACTTTTACAAATATTGCAGGAGCAACAAGTGCAACTTATTCAGTTACTAATCAAACGGTAGATAGTGATTATCGTTTTGTAGTAACATGCGCAAATGGCGGTGGTAGCAGTACTTCTAATGTGGTCACTGTTACACAAATTCCCACTGGAAACATATCTGAAAACTTTGATACCACACCAGTTGGTACAACATCTACACCATCGCTCCCAATTTGTTGGAGTTTTATAGACAATGTTGCAACCAGTGGCTATTTGTATACGTATGATTTAGCATCAAGCGCACCATTTTCCGGAGCTAATTATGTTAGAATGTACCGAACAAATTCCACAACAAATGCAACACAAGAATTGGTTATGATTTCACCGGAAACAATCAATTTAGGTAATGGAACCAAACAGTTGCGATTTTATGTAAAAACCTATGGAACATCGGCTACAACCTACGATAATAAATTAGAGATATTATCTATGCCTAGTAGTACTTCCACTGCCGGTGCTACGGTTTTAGCAACTTTTACACCGAATCATATTGGATATCAAGAATATATTGTTCCCTTACCAGCAGGAACAAACGATTTTTTTGGTTTTAGGTTAGCCTATAACGGTAATACTACTGCATCAAGTGTTTCAATAGACGATATCTATTACGAAAATAGAGAACTCTGTTTCTTTGCAACAAATTTGGCGGTTCCTACATTTGCCCAAACAACAGCAACGCTTTCATGGGCAGCTTCAGTAGATACTAATGTTACAGGGTACTCGTATGAAGTACGCTCTTCTGGTACGCCCGGTTCGGGAGCAACTGGTTTGGCTGTGTCAGGAACGGTCATAGGCGCAACAACTACAACAACCAATATAACAGGATTAAACCCTTCAACCAAATATTCTGTATATATTAGAAGTGTTTGTGGAACATCTACCGGTAGATGGAATCCAAATTTTGCCGAATTTACCACTTTATGTGCTGTAAGTAATGGTTTTTATGAAAATTTTGATACTACAGCAGTTGGTTCAACCACAACTCCTTCTCTCCCTTTATGTTGGAGTTTTATTGACGATGTAGTCACTTCGGGTTACCTTTATACCTATGATTTAGCATCTAGTGCGCCACAATCAGGGACTAATTATGTACGTATGTACAGAACTAATTCAACAACAAATTCAACACAAGAATTAGTTATGATTTCTCCCGAGACTAATAACTTAGGAAATGGTGCAAAGCAAATACGTTTTTCTGTAAAAACGTATG
>Ga0213826_1000457_pt1 | contig 21561 bp, 3 predicted proteins | sample MC6MC0899MG_FD_180668 | JGI IMG/M metagenome (GOLD analysis project Ga0213826, IMG submission 180668) | Enriched soil aggregate microbial communities from Iowa State University, Ames, United States - MC6-MC0899-MG | ecosystem: Environmental > Terrestrial > Soil > Unclassified | place: USA: Iowa...
ACCGAGCGCACTGGGAATCGGGAGATTGTTTGCCACAAGGGCAGTAGAGGTGTTCTGGCTCATAGCACTCATCTTAGCAGTCCCGGAATTGGACTGCTAAAGGGGAAAGAAGTTCCAGCGTTCTGTTGATGGGATGCTGGTACAGATTGCACGTCTAACGTACCGCGAAATGATGACAGTGGCGAGAGGCCGGAAGCCAACCATCAACTCCCATGAAATCAACAAGATAGAGGGATGAATGGGGCGCCGGCGCGTGTTTTTTGGCTGAACAGGCTGCCGGAAGCGCCCATTCAGCCCGGAAAGGTTGTCGGCAGTTCAGCCAGGCATGGCCTGGCTCTACCCCCTGCGCGCCCTCCACCCACCGAAGCCAACCGCCAACACCGCGCTCCCCGGTAGTGCCACGCCATGCGTGGCAGGCCTGACCGACGCTAGTAATACCCCGCCATGTTCAGGAAGAACCCCTTCTGGTCGTACTTGAGCTCGGTCATGTCATCGCTGAACTCGGTGAAGTTGTAGCCCACCCCGACCTTGAAGTTCTCCCCGACCCGGCGGTCCACGCCCACCAGCCAGCCCTTGCGCACGCCGCCGTCGCGCACCTTCAGCCAGCGGTGCTCGGCCAGGCCTTCCCACTGGGCGAACAGGCGATAACGCAGCTGCAGCGCGGCGAAGTCGGCACGGCTGTCCAGCCAGGCCCCTTCCCCACGGCCGGTGCGGTAGTCGCCCCAGCGCGAGGCCAGCTTGCCGGCCACTTCCCAGCGTGCGCCCAGCTGGCGGATGCCTTCCAGCGAGAGAATCTGCGAGCGCTGGTCGTACAGGTTGCCTCCCTCCTGCCCGAGCGAGGCGACATCGTAGAGATAGGTGAACTTGCCGAAGCCTGCCCAGCGCGTGTTGTCATGCGGGCGCCAGGCAAAGCCCATGTTGGTCTCCACCAGTTTGGCGTCGGCCAGGCGGTCGATGCGGTCTTCGGTATCGGCATAGTTGGCGCGCAGCGCGAAGCGCCAGTCTTCGTTGAGCTTGTACAGCAGCCGATTGGTGGTCACCCACTGCTCGCGCTGCTCGGCGCCGCTGTCACGGCGGTACTCCAGCTTGCTGTTCCACTGCGCCACCGCATCGGTGCGCCCGCCGCTCACGCTGTAGGCACGGCGATCAACGCGGCCCACGGTGGACTCCAACTCCCCGTCCATGATCGTGAAGCCCAGGTTCCAGCCCTGTGCGGGATAGAAATCCATGCCGAAGGTATGCACGATGCCGGCGCTGTCCTGGCGACGGTCCTTCAGATACTGGCTCTCGTTGTAGACGTTGACCTGGTTGCTCAACCGCCAGCGCTGGCCCAGCGTCCAGCCGCTCTGCAGGCCGGTATCGAACAAGGGATCGGTGCCGGTGCGGTCGGTGCTGTAGCTGTAACTGCCGTACAGGCTGTGGTCGGGCGCCATGCGGTACTCGCCATCCACCTTGGCACCATGGCCACGGCTGCCACCGCTGACTTCCGCACCAACACTGCTGCGGTCGCCGAACAGATACCGCGCGCCGAGGGTGAGCAGGTCGTTCTTCTCGTACGCGCCGCCATCGTCATCCAGGGTCACCTGCCCGGTGCCGTACAGCTCCCATGACGATCCGAAGCGCTGGCGGTACCCGATCGCGGCCAGCAGTGCGTCCACGCTCTGCAGTTCCTGTTCTTCGCGCACGCGGCGTAGTTCGCCGGTCAGCTGGCCGTCGTTGCCCAGCCGCCACTCGGCGGTCAGCTGGCTCTGCTCCAACGCCAACTCGCCCTGCTCGGTGCGGGTGTGGCGGCCGTACAGACTGAAATCATCGGTGAGGTAGCCAAGGAACTCGGCACCGTATTCCTGCATCGGCAGGCCGGTGTCCTGGCGCGCGACCGAGAAGCCGGCATCCACATCGCGCCACCAGGCACCCAGGCTCCAGTCCTGCGTGGTCCAGCCCAGCTCGCGCAGGTTGGCCCGCGCTTCCACCGCGCTGGCGGTGCCCGAGCGCCGGCCTTCGTACGGGTTGCGGCGGATGAAGCTCAGGCCGCCGTTGTCCGAATAGAACACCGGGGCGGCGGTGGCTTCAGTGCGGGTCTGCTCCATCTTCAGGTAGGTGCCACGTCCGGCCTGCAGGGTGAGGTCGGCGCCTTTGAGGCTGTAGTTCTCGCCACTGCGGTTCTCGTCGATCCAGGTACCGCCGATCGCCACGTGGTCGCCGAGCCACTGGCGGCCACGCGCACCGTAGGTCACGTCGTCGCTGCTGAAGCCAAGCGGCACGTATTCGTAGTCCACCAGCAGCAACTGGTCGTAGCCATCGAGCGGCATGTCGCGGGTGATGCTGCGCACGTTCTCGCGGGTGAGCTGGGCCAGCGGACGGGTCAGGATCAGGCGCCCCTGAAGATTGTCGATCTCGTAGTCCACGCCTTCCTGCAGGGTGGCGCGCGTTTCGGTGCGGCCGGTGGTGCGATCGCGCACTTCCAGCACGACCTGCTCCGAGCCGGGCAGCACATCGGTGTGGCGCAGGTAGTACAGGCTGCCGCCGGTGCCGAGGAATTCACTGTGGCCCGGCGCGGACTGCGCCTCCGAGCCGAATACCTTCACCTGCGAGCGCGCCTCGCCCAGCGGCGTGGCCTCCAGCGAGCGCCAGTTCAATGCACCGCCGTACAGCGAGCGGACGTACTGGCCGTACTCGGTGCCGGTGATGCCGGTAGCGTAGTTGCCCCACACGGCCTGGCTCTGGTCCCAGTCCACGCGCAGGTACAAGCGCCCCTGCGTATCCACGTCGCGGTAGGTGGTGGAGTCATCGCCATACACCGGGTAGTACAGATCCGGGTCGAGACGACGGAACACATCCTGTGCGTCGGCCTGGGTGAAATCGCGGAACAGATACTTCAGCTCACGGTCCTGGGTGTCGGCCTGCGCAGTCACCAGGTATTTGCCGCGCAGCTTGCCCTTCAGATAGAACGCCAGCCGGCCCTCGCTGAGGAAACTGTCGTCGTCACGATCATCGGCGGCGAGCGGCTGCAGATTGCCGCTGGCGCTGTTCCTGGAGACGGTGACATCGGCAATGGCGACCAGGAACAGGTAGCGACCGGTGACATCCACATCCAGCTGCCGCTGTGCGGAGGGCGCATCACGGGATTCGACACTGACGTCGTACCGATGCTCGCCAACCGGCTCGAGGAACTCGGCCGCGAACTTCTGCTCCAGATCGACCGGGAAGTCCTGGCCGTTGATGCGCACGCGGCTGTTGGGCTCCAGGTTGCGGCCGTACAGACGCACGCGCGAGCCGTGGATGGGAATGTTCTGCAGGCGCAGCATGCTCTGCCCGTAGATGCTGTTGCTCAGCTGCAGGTCCTGCGCACTGTCGCCATCGAGTGCCTGGCCCAGCGTCTTCTGCACGTTCTCGCGGGTGACCTGCAGGCCACGGTCGAAATCGGCCGGGGTGACCAGCTGGATGCGCTGCAGGCGCGTTTCATCGAAGGCGCCGCCGGCGCCGTACGCACGTGCGACGTAGATCAGCTCATCGCCGGTGCGCAGCTTGATCTGCGCTGGCAGCTCACCGCTCCATTCGGCGTCGCCAACGTAGTCGGCCGGCAGCTCGATGCGGGCCAGCGGCGTGACCAGATCGGTATCGGTACCGCGATACAGCGTTACCTCCAGTTTCTGGATGAACGAGGCGTAGTTGTTGTAACTGTGGAACCGCAGCGGGCGGATCACCCGGCCATTTTCGAACGGCACGGTGGCCGCGGCCTGCACGCTCAGGCTGGGCGGCACCATGGTCGGGTCTTCGGTGGCCCACACCACGCCACCGTTGGGCAGCTCGGCCATGAACTGGCCACCGCGCGCGGCGACATCCGGCGTGACGGCCGGCGACATCGGCACGACGTCGGTCCCCACCGGCCCGGCGCGGCCCGGCAGCGGAAGCGCATCGGCGCCGTCATCGCGGATGCGCAGCAGCAGGCCGTCATCGTTGCGGCAGCTGTCGGCCTCACAGCGGATCGGTGCGGGTGACGGTGCCGGTCCGGCCTGCTGGGCGGCGGCCGGCAGTGCGGCCAGCAGCAATGCGCTGGCCATGCCGAGGGAAAGGCGGCGGGAGATCGGGCTCAGGGTCATGTCCATGTCAGCGCCCCTCCCCGGCCGCGCGGCCGGGACTGGCAGGCTCGGGGGGATCGTCCAGGCGCAGGCGGTGCAGCACGCGTCCGTCGGCGCCCAGCACCTCGACCGTGGTTGCCGCGGCGATTGGCCCGGACAGCTGCGCTCGCAGTGCCTGGCGCAGCGCCTGCGCACGTTGCAGGGCAAGTGCCTCCTGCCCGGCGCCGGCGCCCACGCTGAGCTGCAGGCGCCCGCCTCCGCGCGTCGACAATGCCCGGGCAGCGGTGTCGATCACCGGCGCACGGTCTGCTCCCAGCTGCGCACTGCCCGTGGCGAACAAGGCGTCGCCGAGTTCAATCCGCGCCGGTCGCGATGCCGGTGCGGGCGCAGCCGGGGCCGAGGCCGTCGTGCTCAATGCACCGTCAGGCATGCGCACACCGAAATCGAAGCGCACCGGCAGCCCTGGAGTGATACGGCGCACTAGCGGGTTGGGCGTGGTGAAGCGTGCCCCGGCCGGCAGCGTGGAGGGATCCACCTTGAGGATGAAGTTGCGCCCGCGCGCCTCGCCGCCCGGAATGCCGACCAGGTGGTAGCGGCCAAAGGCATCGGTTTCCATCAGCAGGCCTTCCACCGCTGCGATGCGCACGCCGGGAATGCCACGCTCACCGTCATCCTGGATGCCATTGCCGTTGCGATCGTCGAAGACGCTGCCCACGATCAGGCTTTCATCGAGCAAGGGATCGGTGCTGATGTCCACCTCGGCCGAGGCCGTGTTGCCGATCGTGCGGTTCTCGCCGTCGATGGCGGTGATACGGTTGGTGTGCACACCGGTGCCGGTGCCCGCGCCGACGCGCAGGTAGTACACCACCGTCGCCCGCCCACCGGCAGCCACGTCGATGCCATCGATGCGCAAGGGCTGCACCCCGCTGGTGCGTGCGTCGTTGTCGGCGTCGATCACCGCGAACCCACCGCGCACGAAGGTGAAGCCCGGCGGCAGCGTATCGAGCAGGGTGGCGCCGTTGGCATCCACCTCGCCCACGTTGTCGATCGTCACGGTGTAGCGCACCAGGTCACCGATCTGCGCACTGCGCTTGCCGGCTACCTTGGTCAGGCGCAGCACCGCCTGCTGGCCGGCTACGGTGACCGCGACGTTGGCCTCGGCACACAGCGGGGTGGGGATCGACACATCACAGACGCGGTAGCGGAAGCTGTCGGTGCCAGCGAAATTCGCTGCCGGCGTGTACGTGCAGCTGCCGTTGGCACACGCCACGCTGCCGTGCGTGGGCGCCACCGCGATCTGCAGCGAGCCCGGATCCAGCGGCGCCGTGCGGGCGCTGTCGTTGGCCAGCACGTTGATCACCAGCGGCGCGGAGGTCTCCGCGGTGACGGCATCGTCGGTCAGGGTCAGCACGTTCGGATCGACCACCACCGTCACCGTGGCGCTGGCGCACATGGCCGGGTCGGCGATGTCGCAGACCTGGTAATCGAAGCGCTGCTCGCCGGAGAAGTTGGCCAGCGCGGCGAAGCGGATGCGCGCACGCGGCAGTACCGTGGCCGTGCCATACGGGGGCGGCGCGGTGATGCTGACGGTCACGGTGTCCGGATCGATCGGCGTACCGTTGACGCGGTCGTTGCCCAGCACGTCGATCTCGATCACGCCGTCCTGCGGCATCTCCACCCGATCATCTTCGGCATCCACGCCGGGCTCGCCGGCGGTGACCGTAACCGTCACGGTGCCGGTATCGCACACGGTGGGCTGGTTGAGCAGGCAGATCGTGTAGGTGGTGCTGTAGCTGCCAGGAGCCAGGCCGGCGGCAACATCGACCCAGCCATCGCTGCTGATGCTCAATGCGTTGGTGGCGACCGGCGCGATGCTCACCTGGGCCGGATCCAGCGGCGCGGTGTTGAACGTGTCGTTGCTGAAGACGTTGAGCAGGCGGGTACGGCCGTCCGGCCCGACCGGGCCTCCCGTGTCATCCACCGCCAGCAGCGCGCCCACCGGGCCCTGCACCAGCACGGTGGCGATGGCGGTGGTGCAGTTGGTCGGCACCCCGTTCTCGCACAGCTGGTAGGCCAGCTGCACCTGCCCGGCCTGCACACCCGGGGCCACCATGATCTGGCCCTGGTTGTTCATCGTGTAGCCCGGCGTGCTGCCGGTCAGACTGGCGACCACGCTGCCCACCGGCGGCGGCGACACGTTGTTGAAGCTGTCGTTGTCCAGCACCGAGCGGACGATGGTGCCGCCCACCGAAGGATCGACCGGCGTACTGCTGAAGTCGTCATTCACCGCCAGCACCACGTTGGCTGCGCCGCCCACGTTGAAGGTCACCGTGGCCGTGCTGCACAGCGTTGCGTTCGGTGCCGGCAGGCAGACCTGGTAAGTGAAGCTCACCGGCCCGCTGGTACCCACCGGCGGGGTGTAGGTGAAACTGCCATCAGCGTTGAACAGCAGGCCTGGCGGCGTGGCCCCCTGCACGCTCCACACCGAACCGGCAGGCATGTTGTCGTTGCCGGCCACGCTGTTGGCCAGGGTCTGCCCGGCCTGCGCGCTGAAGGTATCCGGCTGCGGGGCAGGACTGACCACGACGGTCACGCTGGCCGTCGCGCAGTTGCCCGGTGCAGCCACTTCGCAGACCTGGTAGGTGACCGTGGTCGGTCCGGAGGTCACCCCGGTCCCGATGCTGATCGTGCCATCGGGATTGATGCTCAGGCCTGCCGGTGCGCCGACCAGGGTGAGGCTGACGGTGCCAGCGGCCGGTGGCGAGACGCCGTTGAGCGAATCGTTGCCCAGCACGCTGGGCGTGGTACCGCCCGGGGCGATGCCGCTGAAGCTGTCATCGCCGGCCACCAGCGTGCCGGTGTTGACGTTGAGGGTGACTGCGGCCGTGCCGCACAGCGCCGCGTTCGGCGCGGGCAGGCACACCTGGTAGGTGAAGGTGACCGCGCCCAGGGTGCCGGCCGGCGGCGTATAGGTGAAGCTGCCGTCGGCGTTGAACACCAGGCCCGGCGGCGTTGCGCCCTGTACGCTCCAGCTCGAACCGGCCGGCATGCTGTCGTTGCCCGCCACGGAATTGGCCAGCACCTGGCCGGCGCGGACGCTGAAGGCATCCGGCTGCGGTGCCGGGCTGACCACCAGGTTCACCGTGGCATTGGCGCAGTTGGTGGGCGCGGCTGCCTCGCAGACCTGATACGTGATGCTGGTCGGGCCCGAGGGCACGCCGCTGCCGACGCTGAGCGTGCCGTCCGGATTGATGCCGATGCCGGCCGGCGCACCGACCAGGCTGAGCGTCACCGCGTTCGCCGGCGGCGGGCTGACACCGTTGAGCGAATCGTTGGCCAGCACGCTGGGCGTGCTGCCGCCCGGAGCAATGCCGGTGAAGCTGTCATCGCCGGCCAGCAGCGTGCCGGTGTTGACGTTGAGGGCCACCGACGCGGTGCCACACAGCGCCGCATCCGGTGCCGGCAGGCAGGTCTGGTAGGTGAAGGTGACCGCACCGGTGGTGCCCACCGGCGGCGTGTAGGTGAAGCTGCCATCGGGGTTGAACACCAGGCCAGTGGGCGCAGGGCCCTGCACGCTCCAGCTCGAGCCGGCCGGCATGCCGTCATTGCCTGCCACACTGTTGGACAGCGTCTGCCCGGCCTGCACCGAGAAGGCATCCGCCTGCGGCACGGGGCTGACCACCACCGCCACCGTGGCGGTGGCGCAGTTGCTCGGCGCCGCCGCTTCGCACACGCGATAGGTCAGTGTGGTGGCACCGGCGGTAACGCCGCCTCCGATGCTGATCGTGCCGTCGGCATTGATCGCGAAACCGGCCGGTGCACCGACCAGGCCCAGGGTCACCGTACCGGCAGAAGGCGGCGACACACCATTGAGCGAATCGTTGGCCAGCACGCTGGGCGTGGTGCCGCCCGGGGCGATGCCGCCGAAGCTGTCATTGGCCGCCAGCAGGGTACCGGTGGCGATGTTGAAAGTGACCGTGGCCGTCGCGCACAGCGCTGCATTCGGTGCCGGCAGACAGGCCTGGTAGGTGACGCCGACGACGCCGGTGGTGCCGGCCGGCGGGGTATAGGTGAAGCTGCCATCGGTGTTGAACACCAGGCCGGGCGGCGTCGCTCCCTGCACGCTGAAGCTCGAACCGGCCGGCAGGTTGTCATTGCCTGCCACCGTGTTGGACAGCACCTGCCCGGCCTGCACGCTGAAGGCATCGGCCTGCGGTGCCGGGCTGACCACCACGTTCACCGTGGCGGTGGCGCAATTGCCCGCGGCCGCCGCCTCGCAGACCTGGTAGGTCAGCGTGGTGCTGCCGGAGGTGACGCCGGGGCCGACACTGATCGTGCCGTCGGCAGCGATGCCGAAGCCGGCCGGAGCACCGACCAGGCTTACGGTGACGCTGCCAGCGGCCGGCGGCGACACGCCATTGAGCGAATCGTTGGTCAGAACGCTGGGCGTGGACGTGCCCGGGGCGATGCCGGTGAAGCTGTCGTTGCCGGCCAGCAGGGTGCCGCTGTTGACGTTCAAGGTGACCGTCGCGGTGCCACACAGCGCCGCGTTCGGCGCCGGCAGGCAGGCCTGGTAGGTGAAGCTGACCGCACCGGTGGTGCCCGATGGCGGTGCGTAGCTGAAGCTGCCATCGGTGTTGAACACCAGGCCTGCCGGCGTCACGCCCTGCACGCTGAAGCTCGAACCGGCCGGCAGGTTGTCGTTGCCGGCCACGGTGTTGTTCACCGACTGCCCGGCCTGCACGCTGAAGGCATCGGCCTGCGGCACCGGACTGACGACCACGGTGATGCTGGCGGTGGCGCAGTTGCTGGACGCCGCCACTTCACAGATCTGGTAGGTCAGCGTGGTGCTGCCCGACACAACGCCGGTGCCGACGCTGACAGTGCCGTCGGGATTGATGCCGAAACCGGTGGGCGCCCCCACCAGGCTCAGCGCCACCGATGCGGCCGGCGGCGGCGACACCCCATTGAGCGAGTCGTTACCCAGCACGCTGGGCGTGGCCGTGCCCGGGGCGATGTTGCTGAAGCTGTCATCGCCGGCCACCAGGGTGCCGGTGTTGACGTTGAGGGTGACCGTGGCGTTGCCGCAGACGGTGCCGTTCGGTGCCGGCAGGCAGGTCTGGTAGGTGAAGGAGACCGCACCGAGGGTGCCGGCCGGCGGCGTGTAGGTGAAGCTGCCATCGGCGTTGAAGCGCAGCCCGGCCGGGGCGGTGCCCTGCACGGTCCAGGTCGAACCGGCCGGCATGTTGTCGTTGCCGGACACGGTGCTGGCCAGCTGCTGCCCGGCCTGCACCGAGAACGCATCGGCCTGCGGCGACGGGCCGACCACGACGGTGACGCTGGCGGTATCGCAGTTGTTGGCGGCCGCCGCTTCGCAGAGCTGGTAGGTCAGCGCGGTGGCGCCGGCCGGCACGCCGGTGCCGATGCTGATCGTGCCATCCGGGTTCAGGATGAAGCCGACCGGAGCCCCCACCAGCGACAGCCGCACATCGGCCGCCGGGGCCGGGCTGGCGCCGTTGAGGCGGTCGTTGGCCAGTACGCTGGCCACCGATGTGCCGCCGGCCACCACATTGGTGATCACATCATCGCCGGCGACCAGGTCACCGTTGTTGATGTTCAGGGTGAGCGTGGCGGTGCCGCACAGCGCCGCGTTCGGCGCGGGCAGGCAGGCCTGGTAGGCCACCGTGATCGGCCCGGCGGTGCCGGCCGGCGGTGCATAGGTAAAGCTGCCATCGGCGTTGAAGACGAACCCGGCCGGGGCCGTGCCCTGCACGCTGTAGGTCGAACCGACCGGCATGTTGTCGTTGCCGGCCACGCTGTTGGCCAGCGTCTGCCCGGCCTGCACGGCGAACGCATCGGCCTGCGGCGCCGGGCTGACCACCACCAGCACGCTGGCGGTGTCGCAGTTGGCCGGCGAGGCCGCTTCGCAGATCTGGTAGGTCAGCGTGGTCGACCCGGACAGCACGCCGGTCCCGACCGTGAGCAGGCCATCGGCACTGATCGAGAAGCCCGACGGGGCACCCACCAGCGACAACGTTACCGACGTCGCCGGCGGCGGCGACACGCCGTTGAGCGAATCATTGGCCAGCACGCTGGTCCCCACCGTGCTGCCCGGCGCGATGTTGCTGAAGGTGTCATCGCCGGCCACCAGGGTGCCGTTGTTGACGCTGATGCTGGCGGTGGTGACGCCACACACTGCGGCATTCGGTGCCGGCAGGCAGGCCTGGTAATTGAAGGTGACCAGGCCCAGCCGGCCCGGCGGCGGCGTATAGGTGAAGGCGCCGGTGGCGGTCAGCACCAGGCCGTCCGGTGCGGTGCCCTGCACGCTGTATTGCGCGCCGGGCGGCACGTTGTCGTTGCCGGCCACGCTGGCCGACAGCGTCTGCCCGACCTGCACGGCGAACGCATCCGGCTGTGGCACCGGACTGACCACCACGGTGACGCTGGCGGTGTCGCAGTTGTTGGCGGCGGCTTCGCAGATCTGGTAGGTCAGCGTGAGCGGACCGGCCACCGCGGTGGATGGCACGCTGAGGGTGCCATCGGCGGTGATCGCGTAACCGGCCGGGGCGCCCACCAGGCTCAGCACCACCGAGGCCGGTGCCGGCGGCGTGGTGCCGTTGAGCGAATCATTGGCCAGCACGCTGGCGCCGGAGGTACTGCCCGGGGCAACGCCTGCCACGGTGTCGTCTGCGGCGACCAGTGCACCGTTGTTGATGTTGAGGGTGAGCGTGGCGGCGCCGCACAGGTTGGCGTTGGGTGCCGGCAGGCAGACCTGGTAGGCCACCACCACCGGACCACGGGTGCCGGCGGGCGGCGCGTAGGTATAGCTGCCGTCGGCAGTGAAGCTGAAGCCGGCCGGCGGCGTACCCGGCAGGCTCCAGCTGGAACCGGCCGGCATGTTGTCGTTGCCGGCCACGCTGGCATCCAGGCTCTGCCCCACCTGCACGGCGGCGGCATCGTCCTGCGGCGCCGGGTTGACCACCACGGTGACGCTGGCATTGGCGCAGTTGGCGGGCGCCACGGCTTCGCAGATCTGGTAGGTCAGCGTGGTCGGGCCGGACATCGCACCGCTGCCGGCGCTGATGGTGCCGTTCGGGTTGAGGGTGAACGCGGCCGGGGCACCGACCAGGCTCAGCACCACGTCGCCCGGCGCGGGCGGGCTGACGCCATTGAGCGAATCGTTGGCCAGCACGCTGGCCGCCGAGGTACCGCCCGGGGCGATGCCGGCCAGCGTGTCGTCACCGGCCAGCAGGGTGCCGTTGGCCACGTTCAGCGTCACCTGGGCGGTGCCGCACAGCGCGCCGTTCGGCGCTGCCAGGCACGCCTGGTAGCTGAAGGTGACCGGGCCGGTGGTACCGGTGGGCGGGGTATAGCTGAAGCTGCCATCGGCATTGAACTGCAGGCCGGCCGGTGCAGTTCCCTGCAGCGCCCAGCTGGAACCGGCCGGCATCGTATCGTTGCCGGCCACGCTGGCCGACAGCACCTGCCCGGCCTGCACGTTGAAGGCATCGTTCTGCGGTGCGGGCAGGATCACCAGCGCGATGCTGGCGGTGTCGCAGTTGCCAGCCGCTGCCGCTTCGCACGCCTGGTAGGTCAGCGTCAGCGGGCCGGAGACGATACCGGTGGGCACGGTAAGCACGCCATCCGTGCCGAGCACGACGCCGGCCGGTGCGCCCACCAGGCTGACCAGGACAGTCCCGGCGGCCGGCGGCGAAACGCCATTGAGCGAGTCGTTGGCCAGCACGCTGGTACCGGCGCTGCCACCCGGTGCAACCGTGAAGCTGTCATCGAGGGCCAACAGGGTGCCATCGTTGATATTGAGCGTCACCGTGGCGGAGCCGCACAGGGCAGCATCCGGCGCAGGCAGGCAAGCCTGGTAGGTGAAGGTCACCGGGCTGGGGGTATTGGCCGGCGCGGTATAGGTGAAGGTGCCATCGGCGTTGAAGACCAGGCCGGCAGGCGCGGGACCCTGCACGGTGAACTGCGCGCCGGCCGGCAGGTTGTCGTTGGCGGCCACGTTGCCATTGCTGATCGTGCCAGCGGCCTGGACCGAATACGCATCGGCCTGCGGCGACGGTGCGATGACCAGGGCCACGGTAGCGGTATCGCAGTTGCCCGGCACGGCGGTTTCGCAGATCTGGTAGGTCAGCGTGGTCGCGCCGGACCGCACCCCCGTCGGCACGGCGATGCTGCCGTCCGGATTGATGACGAAACCGACCGGTGCACCGACCAGGCTGAGCTGCACGCTGGCGGGCGGCGGCGGTATCGTGCCGTTGAGGCTGTCGTTGGCCAGCACGCTGGGCGTGGTGCCGCCTTCAGCGATGCCGCTGTAGCTGTCGTTGGCGGCTACCAGTGTTCCGGTGTTGACGTTGATGGTGGCCGTAGCGGTACCGCACACCGTGGCGTTCGGCGCGGGCAGGCAGGCCTGGTAGCTGAAGGTGACCGCACCGGTGGTACCCACCGGCGGCGTGTAGCTGAAGCTGCCATCGGCGTTGAACGCCAGGCCGGCCGGCGGGGTGCCCTGCACCGCCCAGCTGGCGCCTGCCGGCATCGCGTCGTTGGTCGCCACGCTGGCACCGGTCAGGCTGGCACCGGCCTGCACGGCGAACGCATCGGCCTGCGGCGCTGGTGTCACCACGAAGGTGATGGCCGCGGTGGCGCAGTTGGTGGGCGAAGCGGTTTCGCACAGCTGGTAGGTGAGCGAGGTCGCGCCGGCAGCAGCGCTGGCTGGAATCTGCACGCTGCCGTCGTTGTTGATGACGAAACCGGCCGGGGCGGCCACCAGCAGCAACTGCACGGCGGCCGATGGCGGCGGAGTGACACCGTTGAGGACGTCGTTGGCCAGCACGCTGGGGGTGACCGAGCCTGCGATCAGCGGCGCGGCGAAGGCATCATCGTTGGCGACGATGGCATTCACGGCGATGTCGAGGGTTGCCGTGGCGGTGCCGCACACCGCGGCATCCGGCGCGGGCAGGCAGGCCTGGTAGCTGAAGGTGACGGCGCCCAGGGTGCCGGCCGGCGGCGTGTAGGTGAAACTGCCGTTGGCGTTGAACACCAGGCCCTGCGGCGGCGATGGCACGCTCCAGCTGGAACCGGCTGGCATGGCGTCATTGCCGGCGACATTGCCGGTGTTGGCCTGGCCGGCCTGCACGCTGATCGTGTCGTTCACCGGCGTTGGCCGCACCACCAGCGCGATGCTGGCGGTGGCGCAGTTGTTGGCGGCCGCCGTTTCGCAGACCTGGTAGGTCAGCGTGGTGGCGCCACTGGCGGCATCGGCCGGCACGGACACCGCGCCGGTGGGGGAGATGCTGAAACCCGCCGGCGCGCCCACCAGCGACAGCGCCACGTTGGCCGATGCTGGCGGACTGAGGCCATTGAGGGTGTCGTTGGCCAGCACGCTGGCCGTGGTGCCACCCGGCGCGATCGCACCGAAACTGTCGTCGTTGGCCAGCAGGGCGCCGTTGTTGATGTTCAGCGTGACCGTGGCCGTCGCGCACACCGCGGCGTTCGGTGCGGGCAGGCAGGCCTGGTAGACGAAGCTGGCCGGGCTGGTGGTGCCGGCCGGCGGTGCATAGGTGAAGCTGCCATCGGCGTTGAAGGTCACCCCGGCCGGCGGCGTCCCCTGCACGGCGAAGGTCGAACCCACCGGCATGCCGTCGTTGCTGGCCACGGTGGCGGTGACGGTCAGCCCCGCCTGCACGGCGAAGGCATCGTTGGCCGGGGCGGGCGCGACCACCAGGGCCACGTTGGCGGTGGCGCAGTTGATGGTCGCCGCCGCTTCGCAGACCTGGTAGGTCAGCGAGACCGCGCCCGATGCGGTGCCGGTGGCGACCGCGATCGTGCCATCGGCGGCGATCGAGAAACCGGACGGCGCGCCGACCAGGCTGAGCACCACCTCATCTGCCAGCGGCGTCGCACCGTTGAGCGTGTCGTTGCCCAGCACGCTGGGCGTCGCGGTGCCGCCGGCGACCGGCGCGGCGATGCTGTCGTCCACCGCGACCAGGGTGCCGCTGTTGATGTTGAGCGTGGCCGTGGCCGTGGCGCAGAGGGCGCTGTCGGGCGCAGGCAGGCAGGCCTGATAAGTAAAGGTGACCGCGCCGCTGAAGCCCGCTGCCGGGGTGTAGGCGAAGCTGCCATCGGCATTGAACACCAGCCCGGCCGGCGGGGCGCCGACCACGCTGAACTGCGCACCGCTGCCGACGTTGTCGTTGCCCGCCACCGAACTGTTCAGGACCACCCCGGCTGGCGTGGAGAGCGCATCGTCAATGGCCGAAGGTGCCACCACCAGGCGCAGGTCTGCGTTGGCGCAGTTGCCCGGCGCCGCCGCTTCGCACAGCTGGTAGGCCAGCGTTCGCCCACCGGCCGGTACGCCCGCGGCGACGCTCACCGTGCCATCCGGATTCAGGGTGATGCCGGCCGGTGCGCCGGTCAGGCTCAACAGCACATCGGCGGCCGACGGCGGCGTGCTGCCGTTCAACGCATCGTTGAGCAGCACCGAGGGCGTGCTGCCACCGGTAACCGGATTGACCGGCGCGCTGCTGAAGTCATCGTCGTTGGCCGCCAGGCTGCCCACGGTGATGTTGATGTCGGCCGTGGCCGTGGCGCACAGCGCGCTGTTCGGCGCCGGCAGGCAGACCTGGTAGGTGAACGTCACCGGGCTGGCCGCGCCAACCGGGGGCACGTAGGTGAAGCTGCCGCCGCCGCCGAAGCTCAGCCCCGGCGGTGTGCTGCCGATGATGGCGAACACAGCACCGGCCGGCACGTTGTCGTTGTCGCCGACACTGCCGTTCAACGGCTGGCCGGCGGCGGTGGAATAGCTGTCGTTCTGCGCCGACGGCGTCACCACCAGGCGGATGCTGGCACTGGCGCAGTTGCTGGGCGCGGCGGTTTCGCAGACCTGGTAGTTCAGCACCGTGGCACCGGCGGCGGCGCTGGCGGGCACCTGCAACAGGCCCGCGGCGGTAAGCGCGTAACCCGACGGCGCGCCCACCAGGGCCAGGGTCACGCTGCCGGCCGGCGGCGGCACGCTGCCATTGAGGCTGTCGTTGAGCAGCACGCTGGTGCTGGTGCTTGCACCCGGCGCCAGCGGCGTGCCGCTGAAGTCATCGTCCATCGCCATCAGGGTGCCGGCATTGACGTTGATGGTTGCCCCGGCCGTGCTGCACAGCGTGCCGTCCGGCGCCGGCAGGCACACCTGGTAGCTGAAGCTCACCGGCCCGGTGAACCCGGCCGGCGGGGTGTACTGGAAATTGCCATCGCGGCCGAGCTGCAGGCCGTCCGGTGCGGCGCCCGACACGGTGAACACCGCGCCCACCGGGGCATTGTCATTGCTGGCCACGCTGCCCGAGAGCAGCTGCCCGGCCGGTGTGGAAAACACGTCGGCCGCAGCGGTCGGCGAGACCACCAGGCGGATCTGTGCCGAATCGCAGTTGCTCGGCAACGCGGTCTCGCACAGCTGGTAGGTCAGCGTGAGCGCGCCGGACGGCACCCCCGCATCGACGTTCAACACCCCATTGGCATCCAGCGTGAAGCCCGACGGCGCGCCGACCAGGCTCAGCAGCACATCGGCCGAGGCCGGCGGCTGGGTCCCGTTGAGGCTGTCATTGAGCAGCACCGACACGGTGCTGCCGCCACCGGCGCCGATCGGCGTCGCGCGGAAATCGTCATCGCCCGCGGCCAGGGTGCCGGCGTTGACGTTGATGGTCACCGTCGCCCCCGCGCACACGGTGGCATTGGGGGCCGGCAGGCACGTCTGGTAAGCGAAGGTGACCGGACCCTGGCTGCCGGCCGGCGGCGTGTAGGTGAAGCCGCCGCCGGCGGCCAGCACCAGTCCCGCCGGCACGGTGCCGGTCACGCTGAAGGTGGCACCAGCGGGGACGTTGTCGTTGCTGCCGACATTGCCACTGACCGGTACGCCCACGGCCGTGCTGACGTTGTCGTTCACCGCCACCGGGGCCAGCAGCAGCTGCACCGCACCGTCATCGCAGTTGCTCGGCAGCGCCGCCTCGCACAGGCGGTAGCCGAAGCTGACCGCGCCAGCGGCCGCACCACCGGGCACCGAGACGGTGCCGTTGGTGTTGAGTACGTAGCCGGCCGGTGCACCCAGCAGGCTCAGGATCACCTCGGCCGGCGCAGGCGGAATCGCGCCGTTGATGGTGTCGTTGGCCAGCACGCTGAGGGTGGTGCCACCGGTGGCCGGGTTCAGCAGGCTGTCGCGGAAATCATCATCGTTGGCGACCAGGGTGCCCGCGTTGACGTTGAGGGTTGCCGTGGCGGTACTGCAGACGGTGTTGTACGGGGCGGCCAGGCACGCCTGGTAGCTGAAGGGGGTGGTGCCGGTGTACTGCGCCGGCGGCGTGTAGGTGAAGCTGCCATCGGCATTGAACACCAGCCCCTGCGGCGCGGTGCCGGTGACCGCATAGGTAGTGCCGGCGGCGACGCGATCGTTCACGCCGACGTTGCCGCTGACCGGACGCCCGACCTGGGTGGTGAAGCTGTCGGCCACCGCCTGCGGCGCGATCACCACCGCGATGCTGGCCGTGGTGCAGTTGCCGGTACCCGCCTGGCACAGCTGGTAGGTCAGGTTCACCGGGCCGGCCGGCGTTCCGGCAGGCACCTGCAGTTCGCCGGTGGGCGCGAGGGTGAAGCCGGCCGGCGGCGCATTGATCAGCGACAGCGTCGCCTGCGCGGCGGTGATCGGCGCGCCATTGAGGGTGTCGTTGGCCAGCACGCTGGCCGTGGTGCCCCCGTCGCCCTGCACGGGCGTGGCGGTGAAGTCGTCATTGCCGGCGACCACGGCGGCAACGGCCACGTTCAGGGTCACGGTCGCGGCATCGCAGATGCCACCGTTGGGGGCCGGCAGGCAGACCTGGTAGCGGAAGCTGTCCGGCCCGGAATACGTGCCCTGCGCGGTATAGCTGAAGCTGCCATCGGCCGTGACGCTGACCGTGCCGTGGGCCGCGCCCGCCAGCAGGCTGAACACTGCGCCGGTCGGCACGTTGTCGTTGCCGGCCACGGTCTCGGCCAGCGCCACGCCGGCGGTCGCGGCGAAGCTGTCGTCCACCGCTTCCGGGGCGATCACCAGCTGCACATTGGCCGTCGCGCAGTTGGTGCCGCCCGGCAGTTCGCAGATCTGGTAAGTGAAGGCATAGGCCCCCGCTGCAGCGCCTGCCGCCACCTGCAGCTGGCCGGCGGTGTTGGTGGTGATGCTGCCCGGTGCACCGCTCAGTGTCAGGCTGACGCCTGCCGGCGTCACCGCCGTGCCGTTTAGGGTGTCGTTGCCGAGCAGGCTGGTGGGGGTGGTGCCCGGCTGCAGCGGCGTGGCGAACAGATCATCGGCGGCGGCCAGCTGGTTGGCGGCCACGCTCACGTTCACCGTGGCCGTGTCGCAGACGGTCGCGTTGGGGGCCGGCAGGCAGAGCTGGTAGGTAAAGCTGTCCGGCCCGGTGTTGGCGTCGGCGGGGGTATAGGTGAAGGTGCCATCGGCGTTGACCACGGCAGTGCCGCGGGCGGCCTGGGTCGCCAGGCTGAAGGCCGAGCCACTCGGGAAGTTGTCGTTCCCGGCCAGGTTGGCGGTCAGCGGCCGCCCGCCACCAGGCGTGCTGACCGCGTCGTCCACGGCATCCGGGCTGATCACCAGGGTGGCGGTGGCAGTGGCGCAGTTGGCCGGCGCCGCGTTGTCGCAGAACCGGTACGTCAGCGACAGCGGGCCGGCGGCAGCGGTCGGCGGCACGACGAGGGTGCCGTTGGGGTTGATCGAGAAGCCCGTGGGCGCACCCACCAGGCTGAGCGTCACCTGCGCCTGCGGCACCGCGTTGCCATCGTAGGTGTCGTTGCCCAACACCGTGGGCGTTGTGCCGCCGGCACCAGGCAACAAGGGCGCACTGAAGGTGTCATCGACAGCGACCAGCACATTGGCATCGACCAGCACCGATGCGGTGGCGGTGGAACAGACACTGCCATTCGGCGCGGGCAGGCACACCTGGTAGGGAATCGATGCCGGCTGGGTGATGCCCCCGGTGGGCGCGTAGGTCAGGGTGCCGGTGCTGCCGATGGTCGCCCCGGGCACCGGCGTGCCGGAGGTGCTGTAGGTGGCACCGGCCGGTGCGTTGTCATTGCTGGCCAGGTTGCCGCTGAGCGTGGCCGCCCCGGCCAGGGCATTGAAGCTGTCGTCGACGGCGGTGGGCGTGATGATCAGGCTGGCGCTGGCGGTGGCGCAGTTGGTCGGCGATGCGTTTTCGCAGATCTGGTAGCCGATCGACGTTGCGCCCGCAGCGGCACCGGCCGGCACCGCGATGACGCCTGCGCTGTTGATGGTGAAGCCGGCCGGCGCGTTCTGCAGTGAAATGATGAGGTTGCCGCCCACCACCGGGGAGCCGTTCAAGGTGTCGTTGCCCAACACCGTGGGCGTGCTACCACCGGTGGTGGAAGAAAGGGGCGTGGCGAAGCTGTCGTTGACCGCCACCAGCGCATTGGCCTGCACCGGCACCGCTGGCGTGCTGGCAGTGTTGTCGCCGGGGGTCGGGTCGGTGGTGCCCGTGGGCAGTACCAGCGACACGGTGTTGGCCGGCACCGTGGCCGGGGTGGCGGCAGGTGCGGTGCCATTCACCAGCAGCACCACGCTGTCACCCACGCCGACGTTGACCAGCACGTTCACGGCATTGCCGCTGCCGCTGGGCTGGGCGCACGACGACGCGGCGGTGGTCGGCTGGCAGCTCCAGGTGACGTTGGTCAGCAGCGAAGACACCGTATCGACCACGCCCACGCCGCTGGCCGCGGACGGCCCGGCGTTGCTGACCTGGATGCGGTACTGCACCGCGCCACCGGCGGCCACCGGGGTGGCGCTGACCAGGGCCTTGCTGACGCTCAGCTGCGCCTGCAGCGCCAGGGCATTGGTATCGGTGGCGCTGTTGTTGCCGGGCGTGGGGTCGGCCACATCGGTGGGCGCGGTGACGGTGGCGGTGTTGTTGAGCGGGTTCGGGTAGCTCTGTGCCAGCAGCGGCGGTGGCAGCAGCAATGCCAGCACGGCCATGGCCTGCGCGATGCCGGCCGAAGCCCTGCCTGCCCTGCGCTGCCTGCCCGTTGCTGCCATGCGTTCATCCTCGAAAGCTTGCCCTGGCCTGTTGCAGGCACGCGGCATCGGTGGTCCTGTCATTCATCCGCAAGGGGCGTCCCCTGCACGCACTGCACTGCACCGGCCGCTAGTACGCGCCCGGGTTGTTGCTGAAACTGACCGGGACGCTGATCGTGGCCTGCCCGCCGTTGATCAGATTCACGCCGGCATTCACCGCATTGCCGCCCACCGCACCGCCGCTGGCCGCCGCGCAGGTGCTGCCGCTGGTGGCACTGCAGGTCCATGCGCCGCGCAGCGTGGTGCCGCTCGGCAGGCTGTCGGTGACCACGGCATTGGTGACGGCATCCGGGCCGTCGTTGCGGACCAGCAGCGTGTAGGTCGCGGTGCCGCCCGGCGTGTAGGTGCCGCTGCCGTCGGTCTTGGTGATCGACAGATCCGCCTGGCGCGTTCGATTGGTGATCCGGCACACCAGCGTCACGGCCGTGGCCGTCATCGCCAGCGCCTGAAGGGTGAAGCTGCCGCCGCTGCCGGAAGAGACCACGGTGTTGTTCTGGTCGGTGCACTGCCAGGTGCTGGCATAACGGCTGAGCGTGGTACCGGCCGCGGCCGCTTCGGCCAGCGCGTAGCTGCCGCCGGGCACCGTGATCACCGTGGCCGTCGCGCCGTTGTTGCCGACGTTGCTGGCCGAGCCGACCGTGCTGCCGTTGTAGGTGATGGACAGATTGAACCGCCCGGTATCGCTGGTGGGCTGCAGGTCCTTGACCAGCTGCAGTGTCGCCGCGCACGCCTGGGTGATGCCTTCGACGGTGAAGACCGCCTGTCCGATGCGGATGCCGAGCAGGGCCAGCAGGTTGTCCACCAGCCCGCCCAGCAATGCGGTCAGCACCGGCGTGACCACAGCGTTGACCTGGGTGCGGATCGGCGTCAGCAACGTGTTGACGATGCCGTTGACGAGGTCCGCCACCGGCAGCGGCAGTGCGATGCCGCCCAGCAGCGTGACCGTGGGGTTGCCACTGGTCACCTGGATGCTGAGCGAGTTGACCAGGGTCGAGACCATCGTCGCCGCGCTGACCGTGCCGGCGCTCAGCGTGCGGGTCTGTGGATACGGACCGGTGAAGCTCGCGCTCTGCAGGCCGGGCGTGGCAGTGGCGAAACTGCGGATGCTGACCGTCAGCGGGATGGTGATGTCGGCGATCGGCGTGAGCAGGCCGAGCACATTGGCCGACACCCGCACCCGCACGCTGAGCGAGGTCAGCGTCGCCGCGCTCAGCGCGGTATCGGTGAGCACCGTCGTGCGGTTGAAGAAGGTCGCATCGCTGATCTGGCCGACATACAGGTTCACCAACCCCGGACGCGCCTGCAGCGTGACCGCGTTGCCGACCAGGTTGATCGCCGAGATCGCTCCTTCGGCGCGTGCGACATCGGCGTAGACCTGCAGATGCAGGACATCGGCGGTGATGCTGGTGTTGGAGAGGGTGACGCCCAGCAGGTTCAGGCCACTGAGCGCCGCCGAGAGCGTGCCCGTGTTCAAACCCTGCACCAGGTCCAGATCGAGCTTGATGCGGATCGCCGCGCTGTGGAACGCCGCGCCGGCCGCGCCGCAGGTGTACACCGGCGGCTCGACCACCTGCAGCCACAGGCGCACGTTGGCCACGCCGTTGAGGCCAAGTGCCGCGGTGTTGACCGTGATCGGCGTGGGCGTGGTGAGTACGTTGCGGAAGTTGTAAAGCTGCACACCGCCGGTAAGCAGGTCCAGCACGTTCAGGCGCACGGTCGCCAGCGAGCCGGTGGGCAGCGCGATCTGCAGGATGTCGGCCAGGCGGATGCTGCCGCCTACGCCCGCCGCGCCGAGCGGCAACGCATTGAGGACATTGGCGGCCGCGGTCTGCCCGTCCGCCTGCAGGACCTGCACCATCGCCGCACGCAACTGGCCGAGGGTGATGCTGGCGTTGAGCACCTGGCTGGGATCACTGACCACCACGCCGCCGTTGAGCTGGGTCAGCAACGCGTTGAGATTGATGTTCGCCCCGGCCAGGTTGTTCCAGTCGGCCACGCTGAGATTGACCGCGGTGCCCGGCAGCAACGCACCGAACAGCAGATTGAGCACCGGGCTCTGGGTGGAATCGATCGAGGCCAGGCGCGGGCCTGCACTCACGCAGGCGCCAGCCGTGCAGGCCGATTGCGCGGCGGCCGATGAAATACCGGCACTTAATGCGAACAGCATCACAAATAACAGCGAAACCGCTCTCAAACTGAATCGCCGTAACGCCAACTTCACAACAGAAACTTTATCCATCGGCCATCCCCTGCGTCCTGGCCGAAGCGGTCTTTCACGGGCCGGTGGATACCGACCATGATCGACAGGCATCGGCCTGCTTCCGATGTTTTGGATGTCCCGGCGCGTCATGG